>Ga0315912_10000157_pt1 | contig 157416 bp, 125 predicted proteins | sample VfabasoilMG_FD_204469 | JGI IMG/M metagenome (GOLD analysis project Ga0315912, IMG submission 204469) | Garden soil microbial communities collected in Santa Monica, California, United States - V. faba soil | ecosystem: Environmental > Terrestrial > Soil > Garden | place: USA: California...
AGTCCGGATCCCGATAGCTATCGGGACCGAAAGTCCGGAAGACCGAAAGTCCGAAAGACCGAAAGATCGATCCCGATAGCTATCCGGATGGAATTTGCTTTTTTAATCTTGAATTAAGCTTCTGTCTTCCGACTCCTGTATTCTGTATTCCAATTGCTAATTGTTAATCGTTAATTGATTCTAACGATGTCGACAATAGTTCACAACCCTGTGAATTTAATTTATCATTCTCTCTCTCAAACAAACAACAAACCATCACCATCAACGTAAAGAAGAGTGGACACACTTGGACAGAATCTTGCACCACCTCTCGTGTCAGTCGACAAATATTTTGTCTAACAAGGAAACACTTTCTAAAAATTTCGACACATGAAAACTCCACGAAAGAAAATAGTAGTAGTCGGTGGTGGATTCGCAGGTATCAACCTTCTGAAACGTTTTCGTAAAGATTCACACTACGATGTCACGTTGGTCGACGGCAATAATTTCCATCAATTTCCTCCTTTATTATACCAGGTGGCGATGGCGCTGATCGAGCCGTCGAACATCATCTATCCTTTCCGCCGCATGTTCCAGCGCAAGACGCACATTCGTTTTCACATGGGCTGCCTGCAACGCGTCAACACAGAGGCAAATACCATCGAAACCGACACGGGCATGTTGTTCTACGACTACCTCGTTCTCGCCGTCGGCACGGTACCGAATTTTTTTGGGATGGAAAACGTGAGACGGAATTCATGGCCGCTGAAGTCTGTGAGCGATGCCACCAATCTCCGAAACCATCTTTTGTTGAATATTGAAAAGGCCATTCGCTCCAAAGATCCAGATGAACGCGAAGCTCGACTGAATGTAGTCATTGCCGGTGGTGGACCTACCGGTGTAGAAGTTGCCGGAATGTTAGCGCAGATGGTTCGAAACATAGGACCGAAAGAATATCCTGAAGTCTATCCTTCATCATTCCATATTTATCTTGTTGAAGCCGGCGGTGAGTTGCTGGGATCCATGTGCACGAAGGCGCAAAAAGAAGCATTGAAAGCGCTGGCTAATTTAGGTGTCAAGATTATTCTCAACACCGCCGTAAAAGATTTCGTCGACGACAAAGTAATTCTTAGCAGTGGTCGAGCAATCGCCACGCACGCCCTCATCTGGACTTCCGGTGTCGTCGGCGCCGACGTAGCGGGCCTTGAAGACGATCAAGTAGGACGCGGTGCGCGCGTGCTGGTGGATGAGTACAACAAAGTAAAAGGTACCGACAACGTCTTCGCGATTGGCGACGTCAGTCTCAATACGATCGACCCTCGCTTTCCTTACGGGCATCCTCAGCTTGCACAAGTCGCCATTCAACAAGGCACGTTGCTCGGTGAAAACTTCTTGAGGGAATGCGATAACAAAAAATGGAAGCCCTTCCACTATAAAGACATGGGAAGCCTGGCGATCATTTCCAAGTACAAAGCCGTAGCTGATCTCCCGAAAATATTCTTCAAAGGTTTTGCGGCGTGGATTGTCTGGTTATTCGTTCACCTCATCCCACTCGCAGGATTCCGAAACAAAATCGGACTGGCATTAAGTTGGGCCTGGGCATTCTTCACCAACGACCCTACGCTGCGGTTGATCATACGACCAGATCAACGGGACAAGTCGAAAAAGGATGATGTTGAATCTGATTCTCAATTGGTCGATTTAAAAATGTGATCAGCAAAGTGCAGGGATTTGTTGGTCAAGAAGACCAACAAATAACGGAGAAGACCAACAAATAACAGACTCCTACTTTGGTAGCAGGTAATAATAGGATCCGTGCAATTGATCAAATACGAACAAGGTATCTGAGCCAACCTCTTTTCTGATAGAATCACCACTCAATATCAACCGGTGAAGTTCTGGTGGCGTGTAGCGTTCATTGCGTACATTCTGAATGACAAACTGATTTCCGCTGCTCGTTCGAATGTACGTCAAACCTTGATACTTTCGAAGTACCTTGATTGTTCCACTGAAGCCTACACTTTGATTCATTTCCTCAAAAGCACCAAACTTGTTATCCCAACGGTAAAATAAAACAGTAGATACTATCAATAGAACAATCCCCGCCAATCCAATTAGCACGGCTGCGGTCTTAGGGACTCTGACAAGGCTGGATTTCATCCTAAACTATACTGTTGTTAAGCAAGTGGGCACAGTGTACGGATTTGTTGGTCAAGAAGACCAAACAAATAACAGCTATTGCTTCATTACTTTTTTGAATACCGTTCTTCCGTCCCGGTTGACGAACTTCATTAAGTAAGGTCCCCGCGCTAACGCATTCAGATCGACGAACGAGGTCACATCCCCATGCACGCATTTAACGCCGATTAAATTTAGCAATTCAAATTTTTCCCATTGCGAACCGGCGTCGATGTAGAGGCGATCGGAAGTGGGATTGGGGTATAGGGTGATGCTGTTCTCTTCCTGATCCTCGGTGTCCAGCACGACCTCTTCCGTAAGCTCGATCCAATTCAAATTGAATCCGCCCGAGGGCGCGATCAAGCGCAGCGTTTGTTCACCGGCTTCCAAATCCAACGTAAAATGAAATGTCTTCCACGTCTGCCAACTGCCCGTGTTTGTAAAATTCACCGTCGACAAGGTTTGTCCGTTGCGATCAACGCGAATCGTTCCTGCCTGTGTACTGGCCAAGCGAACATTGAAAGCGTAAGTTCCACTTTCAGGCACGTCAATATTATACTCCATCCAGTCGCTCGCGTCGATGTAGGCCACGTTGGCATAACCCGATACATCTTGCGTCGCTTCCAATTTCACTCCGCTCATTTTATTATGGGCTTCGGCTTCGATAAGTGCCGGGATGGTAGTGTAAACGGAGGGATCGTGTAAAGGCATGTTCACGTAAATTCCACCGAGCTCGGTTAAGTTGCCCAGGTTTTGCAAAAGGCCGATATAGGGTGACACATTGTCAAACCTTCCTGTGAACCACGCGTAACGAAAAACATCAGGATCAGATTCAAGGTAGTCGACCGCGCCGACCATGAAATTCTTTTGTTGCAACAAGGTGGGTGTTCTTTCCCACGCGGCAAACTCCGTCAACCAGATCGGCTTCTCATACTTTTTAAACAAGCCGACATACCACTGCAGCGCGCTTACGTCCGCCATGTAACAATGGATCGCGATGTGGTCAACACGACACCCTTGACACGCCGCGAAAAAATCATCCAGGTATTTGATGGGATCTGTATACGTCGTTCCTCCTTCGGATACGCAGTTGCCACAATAATTCACAGCAGGGCCGACGATTTCTAAATTGAATTCGTCCGCAATAGCCTCGATGTCGGGCCAGTGTGCAGCAGCCTCCGAGGGCGTGAGGTTCGCCTGGTCGATGAAGTTCGGTTCATTAAAACCCAGGATGTATTTAACATTCGGATGTGTAGACAAAAAATCACGCATGCCTTGCTGATCGAACGCACCATTCCAGGCCATGGGCACAAAATCAAAGTTGTAATCCTCGTACACGTTGATCACCGTTGATTCGGGTTTATGATACCAGTTGTAGTACCACGAGAGTCCATTCGCCAGGGCTTCTAAATCGGCCGGCTTATGATTGCCGTATGCAAGACCACGCTTCGCACTCGGCGTCTGAGAAAAACCGGTCAACACAAAAACAGAGAATACAATCGCGATGGCGTACTTCATAGGTCGTCAATCTCTTTCTGATATATGACCATCAAATATGCAAAACGATTTCGTTTGTGCTAGGAAAAAATATTATGATTTAAGGTTGTTTGTCGCTGTGTGCGTTGTGCGTGGACGCGTTGCTAACTCCTTTTCACCGCGGAGACACAGAGGCACGGAGGGCCACAGAGGAGTTCATCTCTTATTCCATTTTTTATGGGCTCTTCGAAAGGCTGTGGGATCGGAGTATCCCAACAGATGGCTCACCTGCGAAACGCTACCGTTCAATTTGAGAAGTTCCATCGCGAGGTTCTTTTGAATATCCGCTAACAACAAGCGAAACGTTAGATTCTCGTCGGCCAATCGTCTTTGCAAAGTTCGTGGCGTCGTGTTCATGCGCGAGGCGATGGTTTCAAGGGAAGGAATTTGCCCTTGGAAATCCGATAACACCAGCTGCTTGATCTCGGCCTGCAGGGTATTGCGCCGTTTAGATTTCTCTTCGTTCAGCAATCTCTGGAAGAGGGTGAACAAGGACCGGTCATGACTAACCACCGGCGCCAGGAGATCTTCCTTCTTAAAAATCAGTTGGTTGCCGATCGCGTTGAAGGTGACGTCGCCGCCAAATACGCGTTGATATTCCAAAAGGTCGCCGCCGCGTTTATGCTTGAATGTCGTGCGCAATGGTCTGATCTTTTTTCCGGCGAGTAATGAGAAGACATGCAGCGTTCCTGCCAGTGATTGTTCGATCGCCTGACGCGCACCGCCCGGTGAGGTCTTCATCCATAACTGTACTGGTTTGTAGGTAAGGGTAACTTCATCGGCATTTTTCCTTACGCCGAAAATGATCATGTCGGTTGCTAACGACACGTACTGGATAAGCTGCTCGAAGGCTGAAAGCAAATCCGGGCTGCTTTGCATGAGGTTGCCGACCATGCCCATCACCGATACGGTACTTTGCTCGCCCAAATGAAGACCTAACAAATTGTCTTTGGTAAGCCGCACGGAATGCTCCCATGTTTTGCACGACTGCTCGAAACTCACTTTGATCGCCGAGTCTCCCAGGTCCTCTGGCAATATGCCGATGGCATCGCACAGCTCGGATAGCCGTGCGCCACGCTGGGCGGCGCCGTAAAGAATGCCCTGGATGATTGGCATGTGAGCAAACATGGCGTGTCGTGAAATGTCTCGTTATTGTCGCAAAGTATCATTTCTACCCGTCCCAAAAAATCGTGAAAGCATTAAAATCAATTCACATGAAAACCTTATTCCCCAAAATTTTACTCGGTCTCCTGGGATTGGCCTTCGCGAAAACAGGCATCGAGACACTCATTGACCCACAAGCGGTATTGGACCAAGTCGGCATCACCCTCGACAACGCCAGCGCGTTGAGCTCGATGCGCGCCGTCTATGGAGGAATGCACCTGGTGTTTGGCTTGTTTTGCCTTTCCGGCATTTTCCGGAACCAGGCCGCAGCCCTCACACTCGTGATCCTTTACACAGCCGGGTTCACACTCGGACGACTTTCCGGAATCCTCGCCGATGGCCCGCCCAATTCTTTTGTCATCACCTGGTTGTTCACGGAGATTGCTTCCGGGGCACTGGCGACCTGGGCATTGATCATGGTCATTCACGAATCCAGACCAAGCGCTCCCATTTCAAAATCAATTCAACTTTAATCCTTTATTTCTCATGAAGACTACAGCTTTTCTGATGACAATCTTATCCGTTGCCATCGCGGTTACCGGTTGTGAAGACGACGCTGTTGAACAACAACGTGCTTCCATTCAATTTTCAAACGACACCCAAACGCTCCATGAAGGCGATGATTCAGGTGTTACCGTGGAATTGACCTTGAGCCTTCCCGCATCAGCCAACGCGAACATCAAACTAAAAATCGAAGGCGACACATGGCAACGCCTTCAAACGACGCCCGCTCATGTAGCAGGAACACTCGAACTTCCCATCGTTAAAGGAGCAACGCGCGCACAATTTCAGTTGAAGGCAATCGACAATGCTGTCGATGATGAAGACCTGACCGCCGAAATTTCCATCGAGCCTTCCTCAACATTTTTGCTCGCCGAACAACATACCATACAGTTTACCATACTCGACGATGAAGGTCCTGCGCTCTTGCAAAGCACAGCCAACTTCAAGGAACAGGTAACATCTGTTTCGGAGAATGCGGCACAGGGCATCGTGTATGAAATCCAACTGTCTGCACCAGCAGCCATAGAAAGTAAAGTTGTGGTTTCTGTAGTCGCCGATAATCTGGCGCGATTTACCACGAATCCTGCGTCTGCTAATGGAAAGATCACACTTCTTGTTCCGGCCGGCGCTACTACAGCAAGCTTTACGTTGAACACCATCAACAACACTGAACTGAATGGACATAGCAACGTGACATTTACCATCTACTCCACGGAAGGCTCCATTATTAAAGGAGAAAACCTTTCACGCGCATTGACCATCAACGATGATGAGCTCGCCGGCAAGCTGAAAAGCTACGAGGTCTCCGGACAAGACGCGCTTAAAAAGTTTTACGAGTATGATGCCAAAGGAAGGATTTCCAAAATAACCTGGGAGACCAATTCACCCGACAAACGCTCAGGCATTGAAACCTATTTCTACGATGAACAAGATCACCTGATCAAAATCAACAAGCACCTTGGACGCGACGTCGAATACATTTGGACCAACGGAAGAATTGAACGCTCGAACGTTTATCAGGACAACACCCTCATCCAATACGCAAATTATGCCTACGATGCCGCAGGAAATGTAGCCGGTGTAGAACCCTACTACAAACAAAGTGATGGATCGTTCAAGCGGGGATTGTTCAACATCTTCCTGTACTTCACCGACGGAAATATTTACAAGTCGCTTGTCTACAATGATGTCGAAGGGCAAGATGAGCCATCCCTCGTCTCCACGCGCACCTACGAACACTATCGCACCGAAGCTGCACCGGTTTCAATGCTCGAAATTCTTCCCGGCGTAGCGTCACAGAAAAATCTGGCAGGAACTTACCGTGTCGAAGAAAGCGGTTTCGACCTCCACTACACGTTGACGTATGAGTTCAGACCAGACGGGTTGCCGGCGAAAAGAACCGCGACTTCTTCGCACGATGAGCAGACAGTCATTTATCACTATTACTAAGGACGCGGGGAATATTCGGGGGATGGTGGTTCGATTGGGTCACCGCCCCTGAATTATTTAGAAGTAAAGGAAATTCAGAATACAGGAGACAGGAGTCAGAAGAAAGCAAATTCAAGATTCAAAATTCAAGATTGCCCAAAAATCTTCCTTACCTTTTGACCCCAGAGGCTAGGCCATTGGTTCCGATGGCACCAAAAGCTCAAACGCTGACCCTTCAAATTGAGTGCTGGTAAACGAAACAGATCCACCCAACTTCTCTACCGCGCGTTTGACAATGTACAACCCCAAACCATTCCCTTTCGAATTCGCACTCGCCCGGTAATACATTGTAAAAATTTTGTCACGGCCTTTAGCAGGAATACCTTGACCATTGTCGGCTACCGTGATCATGACTTTCGAACGGATTTGTCGGGCGCTGATTTTAATGAATGGCGACATCGGCGAGCAAAACTGAATTGAATTCTCCAGCAAGTTGCTGACCATCAATTCAAGCAACGGACGTGAGGTATTCACCAATCCGACATCGATATCTTTTTGAATCTCAATACCTTTTTCAGCAATGATCCGCGCATACTTCTGACAACACTGATCAACAAGCGCTTCCAGGTCAATCGCCGTTGTTTCTGCGAGCGAATCGGCATCACTGATCGACTGCAGCTTATACAGCATACTGTCGAGGCCGATGGTGGTTTCTTTTACTTTTTCAAACAGGTCAATCGCTTGTTTATCTTGAAGGGTTGTCTTGGCAATCTCCACCAGTCCCAGGTAGGTGGTGAGTGGTCGGCGAAAGTCGTGGGAAGTGCGATAGAAAAATGTTTCCAGTTCGGTGTAAGCCCGGTTCATCTCGGTCGTCCTTTCTTCCACTCTCTTTTCAAGCTGGTCATTGATCGCCTCGAGTTCGGCGTTCACTTCTTTGATACGCTCGGCCTGCGCTACAATCTCATCCTGCTGCTCACTCAACACCTGGTTCGCGCGCCGGTTTAATTTGAGCAGCCGGTAAATGATGGTGATCAACGCCGACAACCCCACCAAAATGACGATGACGAAAATGATAACCGTTCGCTGAAAACTGATTTCGCTCTCCTGCATCTTTATCTTCTGCTGACTCAGTTCGTTCTCTTTATTCACCAACTCGATCTCCGAGGCTTTCTTCTGCAGCCGGAACAAGGCGTCCACTTTGGAGATGCGGCTCGTGTTAAGGTCGTTGGTCAGGCTATCCTTGAGCGCGTTGTACAGTTTATAATATTTAGCAGCATGCCGCGCATCACCCTGTTGCTCATAGTAGAATATATAATGCTTGTAGTTGATGAGCAGTTGTGGTGGAATCGGAATTTCGCTCGACACCGTTTGAGCCGTTTTCAGAAATTTTGCGGCGCTTGAAAAGTTACGTTGCCTCGCATACTGGTATCCGAGTTCATTACAATTGAACGCGATCCCCGTCTTCTTTCCGATTCGTTCATCGATTGCCAGCGCCTCATGCAGAAGCTCGAATCCTTTCTCGTTATGTCCGAGTTGAAAATGCACGAGTGCCGTGTTGTAAAGAGAAAAAGAAACGCCCCACCAATGCTCAATCTTTTTCCGGATCGCCACTGCCTGTTCAAGCGCGACGAGCCCTTCGTTGTACTTTCCCGTTTTATACAACGAAAAGCCAATGAGATTCTGTGCCAATCCAATGCCTGCTGAGTCTCCGATCTGCTGCGAAATGGCCAGCGCTTGTTCCGCGTTTTTCCTCGCCTCTTCAAAATTATCCTGATAAGCATAGCACCACCCAATTTGCGCCATGGCCGATGCCATATCTTTTCGTGCACTAATCTTCTCAAATTCCTTCAACGCATCGAACAGGTACTCATAGGCCGTGTGATACGCTCCCTGGTTCTCATAAAGCTCACCGATCCGGAACATGATACGGTAGTAGTAGCGCTTGTAGGTATTTTGGCTTACGGAATTCAACGCTTGAGCATAAAATTCACTCGCTTTCTGAAAATTACCCTGAACATAGGAGGTCTCACCCTGCCAGAGATTCAGCATCATGGTGACTTCGGAGTCAGCGACTTTTTTATCTACGAAATAGCGGGCGTGTGCATAACAGATTTCCGCCGAATCGTAGTTAGCCAGCGCGGAGTATGCCGCGCCAAGACTGGCCCACGAATACGGAAGCCTGGTCGAATCTTTAAGATTCAATCGCAATGCCAGCGCCTTAAGGTGATACCGGATTGCTTCGCGTTGCTTTGATTGTTCGTTGAGCAACATCCCACGAGTAGCCAGGTAATAGGCATACAGTGAACTTTCTTTTTTGTTTTGCAGAAATGGGATGACTTTGTCCAGGTAGAAATCGGCGGAATCAAAAGCCGCTTGCTGTCGAAAGAAAATTGCCAGGCGCAGGTAGGTCCGCGCCGGGAAATCTTCCACCGGCGAGTGCGCTACCACGCGCAACGCCTCCTGGTAAGATTGCCTCGACAAGCTATTCTCACCACTATAATAATGGTATGTGCCGATGGTGGTGAGCGCCTTCGCTTGTCCCAACACATAATTATCTTCCTGTGCCAGGCGCAATGCTTCGCGGGCGAAGTTCAGGCCCTGCTCAAAATCGTATGAGTAGTACTGCTCAGCAAGTGCGCTATAGCGATCTGATTTCTCACGTTTGGTGCCGGCGCGTTTGGCTTCGTCTATTAACCCTTGCATTTCATTTGTCTGGGCGAAGACGTCTCCTGACAAAATTGAAAACACCAGGATCATCAACCCGAAATGGCGATTCATTTGTGGAGTGCCGGTCATTTTACAGAGAGAGATGGGGGCTCAAAGATAAGAGTTAAATGGAGAGTTGGGAAGTCGGATTTCAAGATTCGGGGAGTCCGGATCCCGATAGCTATCGGGACCGGAAGCGTGTGGGTATGTGAATAGGGCAGGTAAATTCAATTGCACAAAGAGTCAATTAACAATTACCGCGGAATACAGAATACAGGAGTCGGAAGACAGAAGCTTGGATTCAAGATTCTGTCTTCCGACTCCTGTATTCCAATTGCTAATTGTTGATTGCTAATTGTTAATTGCCAATCGTTAATTGAATCTAACCGGCAACACAAAGCGAGTTCGAACAGCTCTTCCACTCTGCCTTCCCGGATTCCACTTCGGCATTTCCTTGATCAATCGCATCGCTTCCGCGTCGGCTTTCTCGGAGACTCCTTTGATGATGGCGGGTTGGGTGATGGATCCATTGCGTTCGACGACAAAACTTACGAAGACACTTCCTTTGGCGCCCACTCGCCTGGAGGTGTTCTTCTCGAAGTACTCGCCCATGGGCCCTGGTCCTCCGGGGAATTGGGCTTGCTGCTCAACAACCGTGAAGACCAACGTGTCCCGTTCTGATTTTTGTTTCTTAAGATCGTTCACCAGCGTTTCGTTAGTCACACATTGGGAAAGACATTGGAATGAGTTTCGTGCAGACTGTGCAGGTCCCGCTGCTACGGCATGAACAAGTTCAGTTCCTTTTTGCTTTATGCTCACCGATCCCAGCTCATTCGATGACAGCGTATTCAATACATGTTTGTTTCCAAATTCTCCCCCAAGGTATAAGGCGTAGCGACCGTCGCAGTTGGAGTCGAAATTGTTAATTCCCTTGACGATCGTGTTGTCAACAAACTTCAATGTGATAGAATCTCCTTTTTCGTGGCAGCCTGTTCCTTCCGTTGAGACGAAAACAACGGCGATTAAATCGCCTTGCACAATGCCAGTGGTGACGATCGAAGTTTTCTCATCGTTGACGCGGATGGGTTTTAGGAATTGGAAGGAGTGGTCATCCTGGAGTCGGATGAGGTCGATGCAAGGTGGTGGCGGGGGTTGGGGTTGGCTTTGGGCAATGGTGCAGGTGAGAAAAAGGAACAGGATTAACAGGTTTTTCATGCGCAGTGAAAGATAACTTTAGCGCAAAGCTAATGGTTTTCATTTTCTCTGTTGTTCTTTTTTCTTTGAGCGTGAGGTGGTGCAAACAAGGGTAATGGTTCGGAAGTCGGGAAGGTGGAGCGCTGGTGAAAAAATCCATTGCACAAAGAACACTAAGGAGACACAAAGTTACACAAAGAGCTCCCTGTGTAACTTTGTGTCTCCTTTGTGGCCCTTTGTGTGACAGCCTTGCGTACACCCCAGACCCACACGCTTCAGTTCCGATAGCTATCGGAATCCGGACTTAAGAACTACCGCACGGTATACTCGTAGCACTCACTCGCCAACACCACCTCTCCAGTGCTCTCTTTAATAATCTGGAAATGTATATCGAACGTTGATCCTACCGGAATAGTCGAAACACTTCGGAAAAGTTGCTCGCGGGCAAAGCCGTGTTTGCCGGTGGTGAGGGCTTGGGGATCGAGGCCTTTGCCTAACGTGAGCCATGAGGTGCTCGTGCAGTTGCCATCCAGTGTTGTATCGACGGCACGTTGGAGTAAGTAGCTGGTGTTGGGGTCGAGTCCCATGATGCGCGTGTCGAGGTGGATGAGTTGTGTTTCATTTTCACGCTGACGGAATGCGATGAAGCCTACTTGCCCGGGGTTGGCGCCAAGAAGCCAAACGTTGAGGTTGTAGTGCGGGCCGGGAGGATTACAATTCTGGTTAAACGGCAGCCGACCATTCTCTGCACCAACCGGACCAGGCGATCCATTGTCAATAATGGGATCGTTTTTTCTAGAGGGTACAATTTCTGGTTCGGAACATGCCGTTACCAGTGCGATTAAAGCAAATGATTTAAGGATCGTTGAGTTGATGAAGGTTTTCATTTTCTGAAGTTGATTAAGTGAAACATATAGAACAGATGTACATCAGTGTATTCTTATTCGATGGTGAATGACCAGATCTTCGACCATCCATTTTGGGCGTCATCACCTTCGCGTGGCACGGCAGCGATTCGCCAGTAGTAGGTACCCGGACCATAATGCTGCATGGAGAAAGTAGTGTCGGTGTGTTTATGAATCCACAAACAAGACAGACAATCTCCAGGGAGATCCTTGGTGAAGTCGATGCAGACAGAATCGTAAGCAGCCACAACGGTGTAGCCGGCTACATTTGGAATCTTGGACCAGGTAAGTACCGGCCGCGCGCTGCTGGAGGAACCATTGAGCGGCGCAATCAACTGTACTTGTATTTCCTGCTGATAGCTCTCATCGCGTGAACCGTCCTCAGGTTCGGCAACAGGTTGTTCACTGTTTGCCTGCGCGTCCCTTTTCCTGGGGACAGCGGAGGCGACATCGTCGTTATCGTGGCAAGCGGTAGTCACCAACAGCGCCGACACAACGACACATAGGGTCATGGCATTCCTGATATTCATGGTCTTTTCGTTTTGGTAGAGGAAAATTATACACCACCGCAGCCTGAAACGAGGGCGATTGAGTGAACCCACCAGACGGGTTCGTACTTGGCGATTAGGATGGGTGCTTGGCGGACTAGATTTTAAGGAATTTTAACAACGCGTCCTTTCGGCTACGGGAGACGTTGACGGTCCCGCCGTTCGACATAACGAGGTATCCTCCCTCGCCACGCATGTACTTCGTCACTTCATTCAGGTTTACCAGGTAAGAGTGATGAACGCGAATGAAGGAAGGAAAAGACTCCAGGATGTCTTCTACCTCTTTTAACGTGCGACAGGCCGTAACCTTCCTCTGATTTTTGAGGGTGAAGTGCGTGTAGTTATCGTCGGCTTCACAACTGATGATCGTGTCCACGGGGATCAATTCAAATCCGTCGGAGGTAGGTACAGCGATTTTTGCGAAGCCGTTGTCATGATGCTGTACTTTGTTGAGTAGCATTTTGAATTGCTCCGGTGAAGGAAGTTCTTTCCGCGCTTCGACTTTTCGGATCGCTGCGATCAGCTCTTTGGGGTCGATCGGTTTCAACAGGTAATCGAGCGCGCTGAAGCGGATAGCCTTGATCGCGTACTGATCGTAGCTGGTGGTGAACACTATGGCGAAATTGATTTCAGAGAATTGTTCCAGCATCTCGAAACCATTCATTACGGGCATTTCAATGTCGAGAAAGATGAGGTCGGGTTTTACATTCTTGATCGCTTCTTGCGCAGCTTTCGCGGAACGACAGGATTCGGCAATTCGCACATTCGGACAATGTTCTTTCAACAGGAGCGTCATCGTCTCCAGGCAGTGGACTTCGTCGTCGATAACAATACAGTTAATCATACTGGATTGGGAGTTTCAACCGGACTTCCGTGCCACCGGAATTTCCGTCGGGTAATGTAAGATCGATAATTTCTACGGAAGTATCCGTCTCGGTTTGTTGGTGCAGTAACGCGATGCGATCCGCAGAAATGCTCATACCCATTGACTTATGAACGGACGCGGATTTACTTTTCAGTTCAGATGCCCGCTTTCTTCCGATACCATCGTCGACGATTTTGATGGCGAGCATGTGATTGTCTTCAGCAATGTCAATCGCTAAATGACCCTTCTCGGCTTTGTGCATCAGGCCATGCCAGATAGCGTTTTCAACGTAGGGTTGAATAATGAGCGGCGGAACCTTGATGGCTGAGATGTCAATCTCAGGATCCACGTTCACAACAAATTCAAAGTGATACTCAAACCGAACCGCTTCGAGTTCGAGATAAAGTTGAAGGGATTCGAGTTCGCTCTCCAGCGGAATTCGTGTGAGTTGAGAGTTCTGCAGAATCAATCGCACCAACTTTGAAAACTTGGTGAGGTACGCTGACGCCTGGTTCCGGTTGTTTTGAAGGATGAACCGGTTGATGGAGTTCAATGAATTGAAAATGAAGTGTGGATTCATCTGCGCCCGCAACGCTTTCATCTCCAACTCAATCGTTCGCTGATGCAATTCCTGCTCGACCAGTTGCCGTTTATGCGCCTCATTTTTCTGTTTCAGCTTGTTGTTCCTGACTACCACGATACTGAGTAGCCCTACAAGCAAAATGCCGAGGATCAATACATTCTTCAGGAAGGATTCGGTCCTCAGTTTTTCTTCGCTGAGTTGCAACTGCTGATCACTGATTTGTTTCTCGTTGCTGAGCAATTCCAACCGAACCTGCGCCTTCTCGTTCGCCGACATGGTAGAATGAAGTGCCAGGCGTTTGCCGAATTCATCCAGCGCCACCGAATCTTTCATGACGGTGTAGCGGCGATAGTAGAAGTAAGCACTGTCGACATGCTTCTGCTGATCGTGAAGTCTGTACATTAATTTATACCCATCGCGAATGTATTGGCGCGCTTGTGAAGCTGTGGCCTTTTGCAACAGTTGCCTCGAGTAGCGCAACGCATTTCGTGTATCGTTCTTCAGCTCATACATTCTCGCGAGGTCAAGCAGCAGACGCATGGTATAGTTCGAATCGTTTTTCTTTTCAGCGTTCTTCAACTCTTCGAGCAGTATACGCTGCGCCTTGTTATACTCTTTGCCTGCAAGGTATTTCTCGGCTTGCCGAATATGCGAGATGGCAAAATTGTCCGACCGAATGGTGAGCGACTTGATGGTTTGTAAATACGTACCCGGCTCATCCAGTGAATCCGACGATTCAAGGGCGTAGAATGCATCACCCAAGTCGACCAGTGGGTGCCACTCGAGCGAAGAACCTTTATGGTGTTCCAGGCTTTGGTGATAAAAACTCAACGCGGTTTTGTGATCGCCGGCCAGTCGGTAGAGATCTCCGATCTTTGCGAGCACGATGGCAGTATTATAAGCGTCATTGGATTCCTTGAATAGCTTCAAACTTTGCAGAAAGTACTCAAACGATTTTTCATAATGACCACTCTCAAAACTGATGGACCCCATCATGGCGATCGCCTCTCCCTGTCGCTTTTTATCAGATAATCTTTCTGATATCTCACTCACCTGTGCACAAGCTTCCTGCGCCTTCCCAAAATGACTTTGACAGAAGTGAGCCGACGCGAGGCATAGGTATGCGTCCGCTACAACACCTTGATCGTGCAGCGTCCTGTAATCTTCAGTCACCTGCCGGCTGATTTTTTCCTGCAGGGCAAAATTCCGATACTGACGTCCTTCAATCCGCGCGCGGTTGTTGAGGGCTATCGCTGCGCCCCGATCGTAGTGGAGTTGCTTTGCTTCCGTGAATGCTTTTTTCTGATAGGCATCAGCGGTGTCAGCATTAAGGTAAGCGTATGCCAGCGCGAGTACATTCAGGCAATCCACGCGCGCGCTGTCGGACGCATGCGATAACGTATTTTTTACACTGTCGATCTTGGCACGCTGCGCGTTGGCAGGAAAGCAAATAAACAAGATGTTACCCACCACCCATACTGCTGCCATCCAAACGTTGGGCTTAGCAGGACACATTCGAATGGGTAAGGATAGGCGATCGAGCATATTGGATCTGCAATCATTAAAGATACCTGTAAGTCTGTTTACTAGCTTTTCCAAAGTACTCGCCATGCGCGCTTCAATGAAATCCAAATTGAGTGGTTAGATGAAATGATTGAGTAGTTGGCCACATGCTCTTAAATTTTTTTCCCACAAATCTCGCAGATAAGCGCAGATTACAATCAACAACGGATACGACTACCTTCCACTGGAACATTACAACTGCTCCCGATAGCTATCGGGACCAACTGTCAACTATTTTGTGTGACTCACTGCGGCAATCCAATCCGACTCACCATCTCCGCAAATCGTCTGTCGCTTCTCAGCATGTCGAAGCGCGGATCGGTCTTCAACCAAACCAACCAGTTTGATCGTTCATCATAAGCTTTGTTGAGCCAGCTAAAGGCCTCCTCGTTTTTTCCGTAGCCAGCATACACCAACGCCATACCATACGACGTTACAAATTTTTTGGCCGACAGCTCATGAAGTTTGTCCAACATGGCCTTTGCATTTCGCTGATCTCCGCTGACACCGTACGCATGTCCCAAGGCTGCCAACGCTACTGGCCAATCGACGGCGACTTCCAGGGTTCGATTGTACTCCTGGATGGCTTGATCGTACTTTGATTGTTGTTGGTAGGATCGTCCAAGCCAGAGGTGCGCAGGCCCAAACTTTGGATTGGTCTGGAGACAGGCCTGTAGCTTCTGAACGGCACCCTCATAGTTTCCACTATAATATAGAGAGAAGCCGACGTCAGTATGGATGGGATCGGAAAGGGGATCAAGGGCCGCGGCCTTCCCGAGCATGACCAGGGCTTCATCGTAGCGCTGCATGGCCGTGAGATAGTAGGCGTACCAATCGTAGGCCAATGCATAATTCGGGTTGAGGGCAATCGCCTGCCGAAATTCCTGCTCGGCGGTTTCCCAATCCCAGCCGTGATAAAAGTAAAAGAATCCCAGCGACGCATGAGGCTCCGCCAAAGTGGGATCGAGTTGCAAGGCTTTCATCGCGGCGGCTTTTGCCTTCGGAAATGTTTCTTGTGGTGCCACGAAGCTTCCATATCCTAGTGCATTGTAGCTGTCAGCGAGTCCGGCGTAGGCGGCGCTGTACAATGAATCGATGGCGATGGCTTGTTCAAAGAATTCGATTCCTTTTTTCAGATCGGCGGGTGTGCGAAGATTCCAGTGCGCGCGACCCTTCAAATACAAATCGTACGCTTCCCTGGCGACGTGATGTTTTTCTTTTGGCTCCTTGGGGTTATTATTCAAGACGGTCAATTCTAATTTTTCAGCGATGGCGTTGGCGATTCTATCCTGCAGCACAAATACATCGTCGAGCTCCTCGTCATACTGCTCTGACCAAAAATGAAATTCATCTTCTACGTTTATTAACTGGGCGGTAATGCGGATGCGGTCGCCGCTGATCTGAACGCTTCCTTCCAGCACAGTTTCCACATCGAGCTTCTTACCTACTTCTTTTATGTCGACGTCCATGCCTCTGAATTTGAAGGAAGAATTTCGCGCCGATACTTTAAGCCCTTCGAGTTGCGCGAGGGAATTCAAGATACCATCGGTCAAGCCATCACTTAAGTAATCCTGTTCCGGGTCCTGACTCATATTAACAAAAGGAAGTACTGCGATTGAAGTAACCGCCAGTTTGGGCGTTGTTTCCTGCGCCTTGGGGAAAAGAAAGAACGCGACACCGGCGATTCCTACTACACCCAACACGAGGAGCAGCCAGCTAATTTTTGAGCGAGATGTTTCAGCACTTGACACAAGATTGAATAGCTAAGGAATTTAATTAAAAAGAAATTCCGATCCCAATACCGTACGACACCGACGTAGGCATGTCCATACCGAATCGTTCGGCGATCACCAGCGATGCGCCCAGCGCTCCTGTCTTCGTCTTGACTATCGCCTTGCTCAGCACCTGCGTCAGTCCATACCTTCCCGTCGATTCAAACGCCACGCGACCAGCACATGAAAATCCTTTCTTCAGTTTAACAACGACACCCGGGTGAAAGACAACCTTGCTCACCTTACTCGTCACCGAATCGGACTGTATAAACGGAAATAACTCGAAGCTGAAGCCCACCTTTTCATTTCGAAAGAAATTAACACCTATGGGAAATCCCACGACATAGCTGTCTTTAAAATTCTGAGGCGTGTTGTACCCATCGATCGGATGGAAGATGGCGACGTAGCCCTGGACTTTCAAAGGGGGCGTGACGGGCTTTTCTTCCTGAGCAAGGAGCAAATGGAAACTGAAAAGGAAAAAAAGAAAAACAAGGTATTGGCAACGATGAAATGCCATCGGTTTAAGGGTAGTCATAGGCGTAAAGTTTCTATATAAGTTAAGAAACTAATGAGTACGTTTTGAAAGTAACGTAAAAGCTACGGCCAGCCTATGGGCGCTGAGTAGATGACGAAATTGGTGGGTAGTTGGCGATTGGGGGAGGTGGTTGGAGAGAATACAGGTAATCGGTAATTGGTAATCGGTGGTTTGTGGGTGTGGGGGCTGTTGCACAAAGTTCACCAAGGACCACAAAGTTACACAAAGCTCTCTGTGTAACTTTGTGCCTTCCTTTGTGGCCCTTTGTGTGACAACCTTGCCCACACACCCCGGACCCACACGCTTCCCGACTTTCCGTCCCGATAGCTATCGGGATCCGGCCTTTCGGGTAAGTCACTTCCAGAAAAAGAAGTGCACGAATATGACCTTCCAACCAAAAAAGGTAACACATATACCCTCATTTTTGCAGATTGACCTATTTAGAACCAAGCATTTGAACCACACCCAAACTCCATGCGATATTTCATTTTCATTTTCTGCTCAGCTCTTCTCTTCACGGCCTGTTCCAAACGTTCCGGAAAACCGAAGGTCCTGGTATTCAGTAAAACTGCCGGATATCACCATGCCTCCATCCCGGATGGTATGGCCGCTATTCAAAGGTTAGGCGCTCGACACAACTTTGATGTGGATACCACTACCAACGCTGAAGCTTTTACCGAAGAAAATCTGAAGCAGTATTCTGCCGTGATCTTTCTTTCCACAACAGGTGATGTGCTGAACAACTACCAGGAAGCAGACTTCGAACGGTACATTCAGGCCGGTGGCGGATATGTAGGCATTCACGCGGCGACGGATACGGAGTACGATTGGGGATGGTATGGTCGATTGGTCGGAGGTTATTTTGACGGCCACCCTGCTACACAGGATGCTACGCTTCGCGTGATCGACAAGAATCATGTGTCCACCGATTCATTGCCAGATGAATGGAAACGGAAAGACGAGTGGTACAGCTTCAAAAAAATAAATCCTGAAAACCATGTGCTGGTGAAAATTGACGAAGGGAGTTACGAGGGCGAAAAGGAAATGGGCGATCACCCGATGGCGTGGTCTCACAAATATGACGGTGGGCGTGCATTTTATACCGCCTTGGGTCATACCCCTGAATCATACGCGGAGCCACTCTTCCTGAAGCACGTTTTAGGCGGAATAGAATATGCAATCGGCGACAACAACGAATTGAATTACAGCAAGGCGACGACGCTTCGTGTTCCAGAAGAAGATCGGTTCACGAAGACCATGTTGGTCACAGGGGAATTCTTTGAGCCCACCGAGATGACCATTCTCCCCAACCTCGACATCCTGATCTCCCAGCGCCGTGGTGAAATCCTTTTATACAAACACAGTGACTCAACCGTGAAGCAAGTCGGTTTCCTGGATGCTTACGTCAAAGCCAAAAACAGACCGGATGTCAATGCTGAAGAAGGCATACTCGGAATCAAAGCCGATCCGAAATTTGAGAGCAATCACTTCGTATACATTTTCTACAGCCCCAGTGATACGTCTGTTAACCGGTTATCGCGTTTCAAGTTTGAGAACGATGTGCTGGATATGAAATCCGAAAAGATTGTTTTGCAGTTCTATTCGCAGCGCGAGATCTGTTGCCACACCGGCGGCTCTGTAGCTTTCGATAAGGATGGACTACTGTATGTCTCGACCGGTGACAACTCCACACCGTTCGATGAAGGTGGCCAACCTTATGTCAATCACGGCTTCGCGCCGCTTGATGACCGCCCGGGACACGAACAATATGATGCCAGAAGATCCTCCGGAAATGCGAATGACCTGCGGGGAAAAATCATTCGTATCAAGGTTAATGATGACGGTACCTACTCTATACCAGAAGGAAATCTTTATCCGAAGGGAACGGAAGGAACGCGACCTGAAATTTATGTGCAGGGCAATCGCAACCCTTATCGGATTTCAGTGGACCAGAAAAATGGTTTCCTCTATTGGGGAGAAGTCGGCCCGGATGCCAACGCCGACAGTCTCACAACGCGCGGTCCGCGCGGATACGACGAAGTAAACCAGGCGCGTAAAGCGGGATTCTTCGGTTGGCCCTTGTTCGTCGGAAATAATTACCCCTACCGGAACTATGATTACAACACTGGAAAATCCACAGCAGCATTTGATCCGGCCAAACCCATCAACAACTCTCGGAACAATACAGGCATAAAAGAATTGCCACCTGCTCAACCGGCTTTCATCTGGTATCCTTACGGAGTGTCGACAGATTTTCCGCAAGTACAAACCGGTGGTCGAAATGCCATGGCAGGGCCCGTGTATTACACCGACATGTTTGATCAATCGACGCGAATGCCGGAATACTACAACAACAAACTTTTTATTTATGATTGGGTGCGCGGCTGGATCAAGGCAGTGACCCTTCAACCCAATGGTGACTTCGATAAAATGGAACCGTTCATGGACCACACCAAACTCAACGCACTCATTGATATGGAAGTGGGTCCGGATGGAAAGCTTTATTTCCTCGAATATGGTAACGGATGGTTTAAGAAAAATCCTGACGCCGGATTGTCGCGCATTGATTACACCGAAGGAAACCTTGCGCCCAAGATCAGCGAGTTCAGTGTAAGCAAAAATTCCGGTGCGCTTCCGCTGGCCTTTACCGCAAGCGTGAAGGCTAGTGATCTCGAAAAAGACAACCTTAGCTATCACTGGAATTTTGGCGACGGAACAAAAAAAGAAACGACAGAACCAACGATCGACTACACCTTCACTAAATCCGGAGAATACAATGTTCAGGTTGAAGTCATCGACAGCAAGAACGCGTCTGTTAAAAGTATGCCCGCGGTGGTTTATGCGGGAAACGCCATGCCTTCAATCGCCATAAAACTGAACGGTAATAAAACATTCTATTTCCCAGGAAAGAAAGTCACCTACTCTGTTGATGTGAACGACGCAGACGACGCTTCAGCATCGACCAACCTTATCGGTCTTTTCGTTTCCGCTGATTACACCGACAGTCGTGACCGCGCTGCGGCAACACCGGGTCATCAGAATGTAACCGACGCGGCGATCGGAAAGAATCTCACGCAATCACTGGATTGTAAAACTTGTCACCAGGAAAACGAAAAATCCATCGGTCCGGCTTACAAGGAAGTGGCAGCGCGGTATGCGAAGGACCAGAATGTCTACAGCATCCTGTCGGATAAAATCATCAAAGGTGGTAGCGGTGTGTGGGGTGAAGTGAACATGCCGGCGCACGGCAGCATGAAAGAAAGTGAGACTCGCCAAATCATCACCTGGATACTTTCGCTGAATGAAACACAGAAAGAAAAATCATTACCTTCCAAGGGTGTGTTGAATGCGTCGCTCGACAAGCCTTTGATTGAAACCGGACGACTGACGATCTCAGCAAGCTACACGGACAATGGCGGAACGATCGGCAAATCGCTTACGGCGAATGATGCCATTACGCTGCGCCACCATAAAATGACTTTTAATGGCACTACGGAAATAAAGGAGTTCACGAATTTTAACGAGAACCGTATTCGAATCATGGCAACGCCTAAAGGAACCGGTTCGTTCAAAATCAGTAACATCGACCTGACTGACATTTCAAAAATCGGTATAACCGCCTATTGGAAGAAAGCTGTGGCGCACGCTTACAGTTACGAAATCCACATTGATACTCCCGATGGCAAAAAGGTTGGTACGCTGAATTTCAAGCCTCAGGCGAAAGCGACAGGAGAATTAACCCTAACAGCATCAGCTGAAAAAATAACGGACGGTAAGTTTCATGATCTCTACATTGTCAGCAAGACGGACAATCAAGATGATGCGGAAATTGTTTATTTGAAGTACATACAGTTTAACTGATTAAGGTGCATGGTTTGTTGGTCAAGAAGACCAACAAACAACGGGGCAAGACCAACAAATCGTTCGTTCCAAATGGCTCTTGACGTCGAAGAGGATCACTTCAATATGCTCACCGGTCCCTTCAACGCATTCGGAAAACACGGATGGACAATCAAATAGTAGTATACGCCAGGGGATAGATCGCGATCGGGCCAGTCGTTCTTATAAGTCGGGGATGAAAAAATCTCTTCACCCCACCGGTTAAATATCTGAACCGACGCATCGGTCATTTTTTTGTCTAGCACAAAATGATCGTTCAGAGCATCCTCATTCGGCGTGACCAGGTTCGGTACAAACGTCTGCTCAGGGGGAGTGAAGTAAACGCTGTTGCTCCTGCTCGTTCCACAAATGTTCGAGGTCTCAGCATAATACTTTCCTGAATCACTCGGTGTGATTTCTTGTGCCACAGCCATAGAAACATCATTCCGAAACCAGGTAACGTCCATGGGCGATGACAGGTATAGGCGGTTACAGTCCTCGTTCAATTCAAGCGCGAGGGGTGCAGTGTTTTCATCGATGTGAATGGCCGGCGATGATTTTGAACATCCATTTACATCGGTGATCGATACCTGGTAATCTCCCGGTTCATTGATTTCGATTGACTGTTCAGTTTCGCTATCGCTCCACAAATAGGATGCAGATTCGCTGGCGGACAACGTCACCGTTTCACCGGGACAAAAGGAAGTGGCGCTTGCTTCAATCGTCACTTCGGGAAGTGGATTTACATTTACTACAGTTGTTGTGATGGATTCGGCGCAAAAAGAATCTCCAACCACCATTACCGAATATTTACCAGCCTGATTGACGACGACTGATTGGCTCGTTGATCCGTTATCCCACATGTTGCCGTCCGGCGAGTCTGAAGTGAGTATTGCAGTCTTACCCTCACAAATCGAAACAGGTTGGTTTGATTTTTTCAAAGGATGCGGGCAGGCCTGAAGTTTGGCCATAAAGAATGTGGACTGCATTTCCATCTGGTCGTCACCAAACACGTCGGGCCTGCCGCCGACGCCGGTCGCGAATATACTCCCATCATTGCCTGCTGATACATCAAACGCATGGTTCCAGCCATACATTCCGATGTGGTCAATCCACAAAGCAGCGCCAGCGGTATCGTACTGCACGACAAATAAATTCTCCGCCATGCTCCGTTCCGTGATCACAAAATTTCCAAAGTTGATTTGCTGCGTTTCAGGTTCGCCTACGATGAAACCTGTGTAGTACACACCAGCGAGAAAAATACTTCCTGATTTATCGGCTACAATATCGTGTGGGATGTCGTTGTCACGCCCATATGCGCGCTGCGCCCACATGACCTTACCACTGGGATTTAATTTTGCCAGGTAAATATCAAAATCTCTACCGTAGACTTGTGGCGGATTGATCAGCACGAAATTATCGAGGAGAAGTGTTTCACTGATGTAAGATCCGGTGATGTATACCATGCCCGATTGATCCGTGTCGATTCCACCCATAACATCACTGTCATTCCCACCAAAACTTTTGGCCCAGTTTACATTTCCATCGAGATCGTAATCGATCAGGAATATGTCACCACGCTGCGCGACGTCCTGCGCTTTCCTCTGCACGAGTTTATCGCCAGCTAAAAATTGTTGTCCGAAAAATGTTCCGGCCACATACAAATGACCAGTCACGCTGACTTCAATCCCATTTCCAACAACGCCAGCATTCGTAGGTTCCTGGCCGTGCAATGCCCTTGACCAGATCAACTGACCGGTCTTGTCGTACTTGGCGAGAAATGTACATTCCTGGCCATTCCCGCCTAAAGATGAGCCACCGAAATCAAGCCTTGAGCTTAGGAACATGCCTTGCACGTAAACATTGTTGGCGGCATCAATGGCCAACTTCGCGCCGACGTCCACCGACGAACCTGCGGCAGATCTAACCCACAATACATCTCCATCGGAATTGAGCTTTAACAAAAAGTACTCATGAGTATCGATGTTAATATTGAGATCAGGGTTATAAAGAATTGTACCATCGAAATCTATTGTTGCGCTGGCAAACTGACCGGTAACATACACATTGTCTTCACCGTCAACAATCACGGCGTTTCCCTGGTCAATGTTTGCACCACCAAAGTTGCGCGCCCAAACAACCTGGCCGTTTGGATTATACTTGACTATTAGAATATCACCGCCACCGCTCACACCTTTATTTGTCAGCGTGATGTTATCAAGCGTGACGCTCAGCGCCTGAAAATATCCCGCGGCATAAACATTTCCCTGGCTATCCGTTGCCGATCCCTGGCCCACAGCCTTACTCCACTGGTTTCTCCCATCGACAATGTCACCGCTATCCGACCTGGCCCATAGCCAACGGGATGGCTGTGCTGTTGAAGGCATTGTCCTGAGGAGAAAAAACACACAAAGGATGCAGTTGCGGTACACGATGGGCCAGTTCTCAGGAAGATAGCGAAATCAACGAGAACTTTTTCGAGAGAATACAGGAGACGGAAGGCAAATTTACAAATGAAGAATAAGCCGGAAAGTCCGAAAGACGGGAAGTGTGGGCAAGGGGAAATCCGAGTGGACAGCCTACTGCCCGCACTCACGCACTACCGATTACCCACCCCTTCTGACTTCTGACTCCTGTATTCTGTATCCTCCTCCAGTTACGTTTGCCGATCACCCAGCACCAGCACTAAGCTCACGACTCCGATCACAAAAAAGCTGAGCACCAATGGAAACACGCCATCGACCAACCAGAGACTAATCACCGATCCCAGGCTTGATCCAATGGAAAAGAAAAGCGTCCCGTAAATGGACGACGCCATGCCTGCGCGTTCGCCCATGGGTTCCAGCGCGAGCGCACTGCCGTTGGGCTCAACGGCTAAATTGATTGCCAGCATGAGCGCGAGGCAAATAAAGAATACCACGATGTCGGGTGGATCGCCCGTCACCAGCGTCCACACCAATAAAAAGGTGCCCGCTAAAGTGTAGGCTGTTAACAATCCCCTGATGGATCGTCTTGCACCATATCGAATGGAAAGGCGCGAATTCAACAGTGAGCAAAATGACATCAGCAATCCGATGCCGGCGAAGATCCAGGCGAAGAGATCAGGTCTTTGATAAATGATTCCAACAATATGTTCGGAACTCGCAACATAGGAACTCAGCGCTGTGAACAAGAGCGTCGTTACCAGGGTGTATCTCAAAAACGTTTTATTGCTGATAACATTTTGAACCGACTGACCAACGCTTTTCCAGCTCAGCGATCGCCGCTGTTCGCGCGGCAGTGATTCTTCCAACCGCAGCGACCAGGCAAACACCAGCACAGCGAATAGCGGAGGAGCAAGAAAAACAATTTTCCACGAAGCAAATGAAAGAATGGCGACGCCCAGGAATGGCGCGATGACGGGCGTAAACAAAAATATGGTAAAGATCAGTGACATCGTCTTTGCCATTTGGTCACCAACAAATCGATCGCGAACGCCAGCAATCGTTGTCATAAAAACTGCAGACGCGCCAACACCTGCGACGAATCGCGCCGCCAACATCAGCGAAAGACTCGGCGCAAATGTCGCTGCAACGCCACCGACAATGTAGAGTGGGAATCCGACGCGAAGAATGGCTAACCTTCCATAACGATCCGACAGGGCGCCAAACAATACCTGAACGACCTGGCCCAGAAAGAAAAACGAAATAATCTGTGAAGGAGCTGTTGAATCCGCAGACAGGCCCAGATGCAGGCGCAATTCAGCGAACGCGGGAAGCATGATGTCGATGCCCAATGCGGTCAGCATCATGGTTGACGCAGAAAGCGCGATGAACTCGCCGGCATGCATCTTCATTGGTTTCTGGAAATCCAGTTCAGCGCGTCCACTATTCCGTTCTAAAGCAATATCAACGTCACGTTCTGGTTTGTTCATCTTTGGAATTTATGCTGCTGTTCTTTGGCACTGTTGGACTTCTTGACAAATAAACCGATCGCAACCTTTGCATCTCCCTTCTGACTTCTGTCTTCTGTCTCCTGTATTCTCTTCGTTGACTAATTATCCGGAATTACCGGCTCCACCAGTTTCGTCAGCTTATCCAACGATTCCTGCCAACCCAGATAACACATCTCCGCAGGAATTACCGCGGGAATTCCTTCCTGGAAAATTTTTATTTCCGTGCCAGCAACAGTTTTCCGAAGTGAAACAGTAGTGGTCATTTCTCCCGGAAGATTAGGATCATCAAATCGGTCGGTGTATTTCAAAGACTCATTGGGCTTTACCTCAATGTACGAGCCACCAAAGGAATGACTGTTCCCTGTTGAAAAGTTTTCGAATGACATCTTGAACGTACCACCTTTCTCCACCTTCATGTGGTGAACGGTGCAGAGGAATCCATAGGGAGGCAACCACGACGCGATTGCCGAAGCTTGCGTAAATGCGCGGAATACTTTCTCCGGAGAGGCTTTCAGTATTCGATGTAGTGAAACACTGTTGGACATAAATATAAGTTTTTAAGTTTCGGGTTTTTAGTTTTTAGTTCACGGTTCACAGTTGACGGTTCACAGTCAATACTGTTAGCTTAAGCTTTTGGCTTCTTCACAATCACGTGCGTTGCACCTTTGCCGTAGGTTGTTTGGATGTCGGTGAATTCCAACTTAGGCAAATCAATTCCGGCAAGCAGATTTTCTCCTGCGCCGAGAAAAACTGGCGAGAAGGCAAGGTGCATTTCATCAATGTGACCGGCTTGCAAATACTGACGAATCGTAGACGTTCCTCCGCCGATGCGTATGTCTTTTCCATTCGCAGCCTTCCGCGCTTTTTCCAGCGCTGATTCAATGCCATCGGTAATGAAGTAAAAGGTCGTTCCGCCCTTCATCACGAGGGGTTCTTTCGCATGGTGCGTTAATACAAATACAGGGACATGATATGGAGGGCTTTCACCCCACCACCCTTTCCACTCATCATTCAACCATGGGCCGCGAATGGGACCGAACATGTTGCGCCCCATGATCCAGGCGCCGAGGTTGTCGAATGACCTTTTAGCAAAGTCGTTATCTGTTTCTGTTGTTCCCACACCCTTCCCATACAATTTCTGAAACACCTCCGTTGGAAAGAACCACTGGTGAAGTTCTTCACCTCGCTTGCCCAGCGGGTTTTCCAAACTTTGATCAGTTCCCGCTCCGTATCCATCCAGTGAAACTCCAAATGCTGCTACTTTGACTATACCCATGGTCTTCTATTTAAATTCTAAATTCATTTTGTCTACATCGGGCACCATTGCCGATTGATGATATGCGTTTTCTATAAAACAAATATCCACAAACGACAGCTGAATTTAGGAGTATTATCGCGACATCCTACGAGGTGATTTGCGACGAATGGTGACCAAACAAAAAAGCCGCCTCAATATTCTGAGGCGGCTTTCTTATTCAAGTTAATTCATTAGCCCATTAAGGCTCAGGAACAAATACCCAAGTCCAGCCAGTACCAGATATCTCCGGCACATACAGAATCAACTCATCTGCAGTCAGGCTGATGATGACGTATTCGCCACTGCCGGTACCTCCGTTAGGATTATTTCCGAGAATCTTTTTGGTTCCGGAAACAAATAGTTTGGAATAGTCTCCATTGAATGAGAAACTACCCTTGGTCCCTGCTACATCAGCATCATCAGTATGGTGATAATAATTAGCGGCTCCATCCAGGTCAAAGTCCATCCGGCCACCCACATCAGGCGGTGGACAACAAGTTCCGCCTGCATTCCACCATGCAGATCCATAGGCTGAAGGATCATTCGGGGGACACATGTACCACCACAGGCCATTGTCACCACCTGTTCCTTTAAATACCCACGTCTTACCTTCCAGGTTTTCGCCGATCAGATCGTAGTACGCCTGGGGCAGAGGCTGATCCAATACATCGATATCCACCTCTATCGATTTAGAGATGTACTCACGATCAGCAGGATTTCCATTTTTAATATATGGTGTGGCAACGTAGTAGGTGAAGACCGCCTTTCCCGGGATTGGGTAATTCACATTCACTACATCAGTATACTGCTTATTGATGTTGTAGTCCCAATACCCGGCTACACCCGGCGTATTCATCTTTAACGTCAGTCCGTTGCCGGTTCCGTTCGCTGACTGAATCACTTCCAATTCGATATCATCGGGATCGAAACTGTTTTGCAACGTATCCCTTTCCTCGATGGGGTCGCAAGCGCTGGCAACTACCAGCGTACCCACTACGAATAGTCTTATATTCTTAAATAATTTCATTTCTCTTCGTGTTTATGTTTTTCATTACACTCCAGTTGGCTTACCATCCAGGGTTCTGTTGATAGACACCATTTGACAGTCTGATTTCCGACTCAGGAATAGAAATCAAAGCTTTTGTTTCCGGGCGATACGATACGCTGTAGGTAGCGGGTACGCCTGAATTTTTCACCGCTACATCACTGTCGTAATAGTTATTGGATTCATCTTCTACATCACCCCACCGAACCATGTCAAACCAACGCAGCCCTTCGAAGGCGAGCTCATACATCCGCTCTTTTTTGAGTGCATCGAGGGAGTACGCAATCCCTGGTAGACCGACACGGTCTCTCACCTGGTTCATGTACGTTGCATCTTCGGTGAGCTCAGAAAGCATCAGCAACACATCGGCAAATCTCATGTGGTAGAAATCCTGCGCGTGCCACAGCATATAATCCGCCTGGCCATCGCCATACATATAGCGGAACATGCCCAATGTTCCTTTCGCTCCACCATGCTGTAGTGAATGGTATTTTTTGCAGAACAAACCTGTTTCGTGATCTCCCTGATTTGCAGAATATCCGGAAGTGCCTTCATCTGCCTTACCTACCTCTAACACAGAGCCCAGCTTTCTTGGATCAGCATCGGCCCATTGTGTAAAGAACAGTGGATGCACAGTACCCCAACCCCAACCTTGTCCAAAAGGAGTAAGGCTGTTTCCGCGAATGGAGAAGAACAACGCAGGGCGGTTGGTGTAGATTTGTCCGTTAGTCCAACCCCAGTTGCCAAAGGCGTAGCGGATAGAGAACATTACTTCGGTGTTGCCCGTACCATTCGTGCTGTTAAAGCCGTCTTGACCTACCCACTCCAAACCTTCCGTATCTGCCCATGGCAATACCGTTGACCCGGCAGACTCGTTCACATTGCTGTAGGGCCACAGGTTTCTGAAATCGGAAACCAGTTCGTAACCACTGTTGTTCACACAGTCGGTCAGCTCATCAATTACGTTCTGCTTGGTGATCGTACCGCCTCCTGGTAATGTAATATCAGTGGTGGATTGATTTTCGATGTTGGTCATGTAGCCAGTGTAGAACAAATACACGCGAGCCATGTAGGCTTGTGCAACCCAGTGGTTGGCGTGACCGAACGCTTGCGGCGTGATACTCGCCGGATCAATCTCTGGCAGGATGTCGATGGCTTGCTTTAGATCGGATGCAATCTGTCCATACGTTTCAGGGATCGTGGCACGAGGGAGATCCAGTGCAGTAGTCGTGGTTATGATCAACGGCATGCCACCAAAAAATTTGGCTGCACGGAAGAACAGGAACGCACGCATGAAGTAGGCTTCTCCAAGAATTTTATTCCTGAACGCTTCGGCCTCCGGCTCACTATCAAAATACGTTGAAAAATCCGCGGTGGGAATTTTCTCGATGATATTGTTGGCCCGGAATATTCCATTGTATGTTATCTTCCACAGGTCTCTGTAAGTATCATCATTGGGATCCTGAAAGCTATCCATATTCTTGGCGCTGCGATCATCGGGACCGCCACCGCCGAGCATGATGTCTGCCATCAACTCGGACGTCAGTTGCTCATCACCTTCAATGGCGCCGGTCAAGCCTGGCCCGGAACCACCCAGGTACAATGTATTGTATACACCTGCCAAGGCTCCATCGAAGTCAGCTGGCGTTTTATAGAACGTATCTGTGTTCTGCCCATACCGGTTTGTCATGTCTAAGAATGAGTCATCACATCCGGCCATTGCCAACAGCACTATCGCTGCGGCTATATGTTTTATTTTCTTTATCATGTTCATAGTCAGTGTGCTTTAGAAAGTAAGATTAACACCTACCATCATCGTGCGCGACAATGGGTATAGTCCCAAGTCAATACCTGAAGCCCATGGCGTATTGTCACCACCATAAGTGACCTCCGGATCCATACCATCATATTTGGTAAAGGTGTGCAGGTTGTTCACAGCGATGTACAGCTGCGCTCCCTTTATCCACGGCGTATCAGAAATGATCCTGCCGAAATCATATCCGACAGTAAGGTTGTTGATCCTGAGGAAGTCTGCATTGTACATGTAGATATCAGAAATGTATTGCTGATTCCTGTGCGAAGCTCCGCTCAAACGTGGTATCCGGCTGGATGTTCCCTCGCCGTGCCAGCGACCAAAAATTTCGGTTGTGAAGTTTTGATCGAAATTGTCTGCGAAAGACCGGTACGACCGCATCACCTGATGGCCAAATTTTCCGGCCAGGGTCATATTGGCGTAGAAGCCTTTCCATCCCACGTTCAGCTGAAGGCCAAGTTCAAATTTAGGGATCGGGTTACCGAGCATCACTTTGTCGGCGTCGTCGATCACGCCGTCATTGTTCTGATCCACAAATCGCACGTCGCCGGGGCGCTGGTCTTCAAAGTATGGATCTCCTTCAGGTCCTACATAGGCATCCACTTCCGCCTGGTTTTGTAAAATGCCCGCAGTTTGGAATCCATAGAAATATCCCATGGGCTTTCCAACTTCAATGCGGGAAACATAGGATGTACCTTGCGACAACAAATTGCTAGGTCCGGCAAAATTTCCGGCTGCGTTGTTCAGGCTCGTCATCTTGTTTTTCAGTGTCGCTCCACTTACGGTCACACCGTACTTGATATCTCCCACCTGGTCATTCCATCCCACCAATAATTCAAAACCCGAGTTCTGCACATTACCGCCATTGATCCAGGGTGCTGCGGCACCCGTTGTACCCAACACTGGTGCGTCTACGATCCAGTCTTTCGTTGTTTTCTTGAACCAATCCAACGTTACAGAAAGGCGCGAACTCATGAAGCTCGCATCCAAACCAATGTCTAACTGCTCGGAAGTTTCCCATCCAAGGCCAGGATTAGGAGCGTTAGCCGGGATGGCCGTGACGGCCGAAGTAATCTTCCCAGGATCGTAATAATAGCCTTGTCCTAAGAAGGAGATGTTAGTCTGGTACTTGAATGCATCTACATTCTGGTTACCGTTTTGCCCCCAGCTTGCCCGCAACTTGCCTCGGTCGATGAAGCTTAACCCGGAGAGAAATTCTTCTTCGGTGAAATTCCAGCCGGCGGCGAAAGATGAAAAGTTACCGTAGCGTTTATCATCGATGAAGTTACCCGAGCCGTCTCTTCTGAAAGTATAATCAAAAAGATATTTTTTCTGGAAGTTGTACGACAACCTGCCAAAGTATGACATCACTCCTCCGCCATTGGCAGCCCAGTCTTTACCCCAGGTATTGATTTCTGTCGTCGATGCAGGTGCCTTAGTATTATCGAGATAAGCATAATCGGGACTTCCAAAAAGCGTATTGGCTTTATTGCCGCCGACGTTGGCATTCAGAATGGGACGAATCTGTTCAGTACCCGCCATGACCTGCACGTTGTGATCACCAAAAAATTTATCGTACGACGCGGTCGTCGTCCAGGTGCTTCCTGCACCCTGATACATATCCTGCTGAGCGCCGTCGAGGGCATTGCGATAAAGGTTACTGAGTCCATAAGTCACCCTCCAGGATCGGCTTTGGCCAAACCAGGAGTTAATTCCATAAGACGACCGGATCTTGAGGTTCTTGATCGGCTCCAATTCGGCATACACATTACCTACAATGCGATTGCCCTTGCCCCAGTTGAAGTTGTGGCGATAGAATAAAGTAGCAACGGGGTTAGTCATACCGAGGTTGATACCTTCCAGCGTGGGTGCATAGCCATACTGATCCGGAGAACCACTCCAGTATGCCGGCATCAGCGGGGTGCTGACCAACGCATCATGCAAGTCGTTCCAGTAGATATTACCTGTACCAGTCTGCCGGTTCTGTTCATTGGTATAAGTCACGTTTTGTCCAAGCTTCAGGAAGTTCCGGCCTTTTACTTCAACCAGTTTGATTTCAGTATTCACCCGCAAAGTCAGTCTCTTGAATCCGGCATCCATGATGTCGCCGCCGATAATACCTTGTTGATCAAAGTAGGAAAAACCAGCTCCGTAGGTGATGTTCGATCCAGCTCCGGTAATATTGAAGGAATGGCTTTGTATGGGAGCATCTTTTTGGGTTATTTCATTTACCCAATCGGTGCCTTTCCAACCGCCTTGCAGGTTGGCCCAAACCTCTTCACCATAGGTTGTGCCCAGCCCAGCTTCCAATCCGTTTAGCCAATCATTGTCTTGTAATACGGTCTCCCAATCTGTGGGTGTCTGTCCATCATTCGTAAGACCCTCATCAATAATAAACATGTACTCCTGCGCATTGAGGGCGTCAGGTTTTCTGTACATGTTTTGTACGCCATAGTATCCGTTGTAACTGATCGCTGGCTTCGCTCCCTCTTTTCCTTTACGGGTAGTGACAAGCACTACACCGTTCGCGCCGCGCGATCCATAGATGGCTGCTGATGCCGCATCTTTCAACACGTCGATGGATTCGATGTCCGAAGGGTTCAGGTAGTTGATGTTATCGCCTACGTTCACGCCGTCCACGATGTAGATCGGGTTGGCATTTTCCTTTGTACCCATTCCACGGATCGTGACTTTGGTACCGGCGCCGGGTTGTCCGCTGTTTCGTTGGACGTTAACACCGGGCGAGATCCCTTGCAGTGCTTCCACTGCGCTTGATGTGTTCAGGGCCTGGAGCATTTTTCCATCCTGGTGAAGGTTCGCTCCGGTCAACAAAGCTTTTGGCTTTTCACCATAACCGATCACGACCACTTGTTCTAATGAAGTGACGTCGGGGGTCATGTTCACATCAACGGAAGCACGAGAGGCAACTGCTTCTTCCTTCGTCTCGTAACCGATGAAACTGAAAACAAGAACAGAGTTATCATTAACTCCTCCTAACGAGTAAGCGCCGTCCGCATCCGACACTGTTCCGGATGATGTTCCTTTCACTAACACGTTCACACCAGGCAGAGGCTGCCCATTTTCATCGAGGATTTTCCCAGTCACTGTTCGATCCTGGGCAAAAGCGATCGATGAGCAAAACCACAGCACAAAGGCTGCGGAACTCAATTTTTTGTAGAGTTCTTTCATCTTCTTTTGGGTTATTTTGTTTAGGTAGAAATACAATGCACGGAACAAAATTGTGTTCCATACACCGTTTCAAAGTAAAAATTTTGAAAACCCGATTTTGAAATTGTTGCGTAAAACTTATTGCAAACGTTATCACAATCGTTTGTTTCATTTGCGGTGAAGTCGTTTGCGGTGTCGTTTTCCGAAAAAAATCAACCTAACAAGTGTTTTAAAACCCTTTATGAGGTGGAATCTTTGAATTCTATTTGCGTTTACGCCCACACCAATTTTCAACAAGAAAAGCTGTTGCAATTAACTGCATGATTCTAGTGCCATGCTTTCTCATCAGCTGGCTATAAATTTCCTCTTGCTGTTATCGAAAAATGGCAATCGCCTTTGCGCGTTATGAAATGAAATTTCAATTATTGATAGACTGGAGAAAACAGATCGCAAAGTCAATTCGCTTTACGCTTTGCACGCACACTTACCAATCTTGCATCATGCAGTTGACGTTCGAGATGTTAATGCTAAATTGTTCTCATGGCGAATACAATTGCCGCGAGAATGGTGCGCAGCCTATCGCCAAGTTCTTACTTGTCGTACAAAAAAAATTGATATGTCTAACAGAAGAGATTTCTTAACAAACGCCACGCGATCGTTGGCCCTTGCTCCGCTGGTCGCGCTTCAAACTACAGAAGCTTCCGCTGCCAATGTTCCAGTCAATGACCTCGAGGAATGGCTTGCCAAAATTAAAGGCGAGCAGAAAATGGTTTTCGATGCTCCTTCCATCCGTGAAGCATTCCTTACTATTTGGGCGTGGACGTACTTCGATACCTACAATGATTTAGGAACGCCGGATCAAAATCTTTCTGTTGTCATCATGCTGCGGCATCGTGCCATCGGCCTGGCGATGAACGACGAGACGTGGAAAAAATACGCGCTGGGAAAATTTTATGACATTTCCGATCCGGAGACCCGCACTCCCGCGACACGCAATCCTTATTGGGAGCCAGCGCCCGGCCAAATGCCGGATGACGGCATGGCCTTAAAAAAACTCCAGGCTCGCGGCGCACTGTTTGGCGTCTGTGCTCGCGCGATCAGCAATGCAAGCAAGTCGATTGCACGCTCAAAAAATTTGGATGCCGCCGCTGTGCGCAAAGACCTTATTGATGGACTGCATCCCGGAATACAAGTTGTGCCCTCCGGCGTTTGGGCTTTGCAAAAAGTACAACAGCTTGGATGCGCCTACTGTTTCGCAGGATGACGTTCGCCTAAAAAAATAAAACCTCGCATGACGAGGTTTTATTTTCTTAAGCTGATATTTTCAAGCCCATCAAATTTTTAGAATGCGAATAATGATCACCTGATCGCATTGCGCGAGACGTAAGGTATAGATTCCTCTTCTACGCCCTTCCAACGTGGCCGTAAACAGCGCGCTTAACTGTGCAACCGTTCCATCGCCTGTCGCAAGCGTCTCGCCACTCAGACCCAGCAGCGTTCCGTTCACGATGTTGCTTTCATTGGCCGGTAATGTCCAAATGTTTACTTCACCGCGTGTAGGGTTCGGCGCCACGACAAACACCGGCAAGCAAGGTGCGACGTCAAGGATCGTGAAATGTTGCGTGCGTGTCGTTCCAATGGTCAAGCCAGTGCTCACGGATTCGATAGTGAACGTGATCACTTCAGGGTTTTCTGGAAGAATGTCTTCAGTAGGTGTCACGCTAAACGATACCTCCTCCGCTCCAACTGGAATCGTCAATACGATCTTCCTGCGACTTACTGCAGGTGAAGTAGTGTAGTCGAAATACTTGCCGTAGTAAACGCCGGAACCATCGGCAACATTAATAGTGACAGACTTTGCGCTGGTGATCGGCGTACTCACGCGCAGTCTTACGGAATAAGCACCACTTCCCTCGTTGCGACTTACTTCCGATTCAACGAACTCGATCGTCGGCAGATCATTGTCGAGAATGGTGAGTTGGAAGGCCGAGTCCGCTAACGTGAGCCCCGCCTGACTGAGTAAGTTGAACGTGACCGTCTCATCCAATTCATCTGTGTTGTCATCAATGGTGGCAATAGAAATTGATGCGGATGTGCTTCCACCAGGAATTACGACAGCAATAGTATCATTAACCGCCGTTGGAGTCGTATAGTAGTCTGCGCCGTAGCTTGCACCAGCACCATTCGAGATCAGAAATATCAGCTCGGTGTCTTCAAGCTGCGGCTTCGAGAGATTGAGTTGAACTTGCACAGAATCCCCTTCCGTCACCGTAGCAGCAACGCTCGACAACGACACGATGCCCGGTGTGAATGCGAATCGCGAGATCACCGGCAAATGGTCGGATGTGGTGGTACCATAATTCGGAATCATGCCGAATGGTGTGACAATATGTGCGCTGCCGGCGATGTACTCTTCCTCCAAATCATTTGTTATCATCTGGTGGTCGATCACATCATTGAAACTCACCGTCGATCTCGCATCTGCCAGGCTCAACGCCAGTGTGATGGGATCAAAGCCCACGGAGTCTGCGACCCACGCTGCATACGAGCTGGGTTGATTGGGTACGATGGATTGGTCCATGTCGTCATTCCAATCGCCGAGCACTACTACTTGATCATGGGCGAAGTGTGTATCCAGTGAATCCTTCAACACGGCTGCGTCATATGCTCTGCGGTTAAGGTCGCCTTGCGTCGCACCCGATTTGGCGTGGAGGTTAATGAAATGAATTCTTTCTTTCACGCCGTTAATGGTAACATTGGCTGTCATTAAAAATGGCAAACGCCCGCTGGACCAGAAACTGCTGGGGTCACCGGTAGGGTAGCCAGGCAATAACGATGGATCGATCAATCTCGCGGAATCGTAGCGTTGCTCAAACAATGGTCGATACGACAGTACCTCCACAGTGGCGGTGTCGTAAATGAAGCAAACTTTCTGCGGCGGGAAATCACTGCCCGGACCTTCAAATGAATACGAATAACGCGGCGAACAAATCGACGCATAACCAGGCAACTGATTCACCAATGCATTGAAGAATGTCTCATTCGATACTTCCTGCACTGCGATCACATCTCCATGCAAACTGCTGAGCACCGTCTGCACATTTTGTAATTGAAGGGGTTCATCCGCCGGGCCATACTCTTGCGGATAATCTTCGCGCTGTGCACCGAAAAATTCCAGGTTCCAGTTCACCAGGTCAAATGTTTCCGATGAAGGAATAGAATCCGCCGGGGTCTGCGGATCTGAAACACCTGGCACATCAGCGCGGAAGCGAGGAAGCAATTGCGCGCTCGTGCGGAAACGTCCGACTACACCGGTGATGTCTACAAATCCTTGTGGCTTCGTAAGGCCTGGAAGATTGGTATCACCATCAATGCGCAGGTCGCCTTGCACGTTGCCATTGGAAATGCGTTCAGTGCTCTGCGGATAAAATACAAATGCTTTGTTTACGAGCTCCACGTTTTGAACTGTCACAAGGAAGCCCTCGTTGGCAGCCATGTTTTCCAGTGAAATAATTTTAGGAGCAATAATGCGTTGCGTGGAATCCGGCTTTGAGTATGTGATGCCGGCGCCGCTAATTTGCACCTGGTCGTTAAACACTCCGATCGGACCGGTGACAATCACGGTGTCGCCGATGTTGACGTTGTTGCTAAAAGTAAAATCAAACACCGGAATTCCTCCAGTACCATCCTGCACATAACTTGGACTCCCTTGTTCATCTGCAACAGTAACCCTTCCTGCGATCGTCACCTTTGTGCCCACGCTTCGGGTGCGCGCCGTGGCGATGGGAGTAATGTGGCTGATCGGATCATAACCACTTCCACTCAATGGCAGCGATTTAACAACAGAACCATTGGTGTTCAAGGTCTCATCATTCACTGCCCCATCGGCAACCGGTGCGAATCTAACGTAGACAACCGTGCTATCGGGTACATTCAACGTGTCACTATAATTCACTTGATCAACGGACAAGGAAAATACATTGGACGTGGTCGTGATTACGGTGAGTGAGTCATCGAGATTGGATCCTTTCACGAGGTAGGATAATATTTTACTACCACCCAGGTTAATTTCTCCGAAGTTCAACGACGACGGCGTAAGGGTGAGGGTAGGTTGGTTGGCCGGCACACCAGCCGGTGTGATCGAAAAATCATCTATACCAAGAGCATCATCAGAGCTGGCAACATTAAAGTCTTGCCAACGAAACCAAAATGTAGAGCCTGGTGAAATTGCCAAGCCGGTGATGGTGAAGTTGAGCGCAGTCCGATTAGCAGCAAGATTTCCATCCAATGCACCTGCCGCTAGGGCCGACAAAATTGGCGCGTTGAAGTCGAGCTCATTCACATCCGCCCATGCGCCGGTTGAGAGAGAAGAGGCATCGGTACTGTACTGAAAGTCGAGGCGATCGGCTTGTGCCCGGGGGGTTGCCCCGAGGCGCCATTGTTCGCCTGTATATATAATGAGTAAGGAGGTAATGGTAGCGCCTGTATTGTTGGTGAAACTGGCGCCCAGTGTAGGTACCAATGTTCCGGACTGCAGGCCGCCGAGGGCGCGGTCACCATCGAGTCCGAGACTATAAGTGTTTCCGGCTGTTCCAGAACCGGTCCCCGCGGCGTACTGCGTGTTGGCATTCGTACTGGTTTCCAGCAGAGACCAGCCTGTAGGCAGCGAGGAAAATTCCGCGGTACCAGTAGCAACAAGTGTGTTAAAATCCTGGGTGTAAGCGTTGTTGAGTGTTGTGAGCGAGACCTGAGCCTGCGCGGCAAACGTCGCCAGGCAAAACGCCAAAACAACTAAGACATGGGTAAAGGTATTTTTCATTATTAATGGGTTTTCAGAGCGCCTAAAAATAACAGACTATGTTGAATCAAATGTTGTGCGAACATTAAAGATGCGCTTTCTCTGTGAAAAAATGATAAGGTAAAATTAAGGTAGAGCCAGTCGCCGGTTACCGGTTGCCAGTTACAGGCCTTGTACTATCAGCGTGTGCGCTTAGTATCTCACCGGTAACTGGAAACCGGCGACCGGCAACAAAAAGTTAACCCGCAGGAACTTATCATTACTCATCTTTGCTTTAGTAATTTAAAATCAGAGGATTACAACTATGGAACTAGGCATTGGCATGTTCGGCGATAACCACTATGACGACCAGGGCAAACCCCTTTCTGCCGGCGACCGCCTCCGCGAACTCATTGAAGAAATAAAACTGATGGATGAGACTGGCATCGAGTTCTTCGGGATCGGCGAGCACCACCGCCCCGACTATGCCGTATCGGTTCCCGAAGTAGTGCTGGCCGCTGCCGCCACGGTTACCAGGAAGATCAAGTTGGGAAGTGCTGTAACGGTATTGAGTTCCTCCGACCCCGTTCGCATCTACCAGGGTTTTGCCACCCTCGATCAACTCAGCAACGGACGTGCAGAATTGATGGCGGGCCGCGGCAGTTTCATTGAATCCTTTCCACTATACGGTTACAATCTGAACGACTACAACGAGTTGTTCGATGAGAAACTTGAGTTGCTGTTAAAAATCAATCAGCAGGAGCGTATTACCTGGAAAGGAAAATTTCGTGCAGCGCTGCAAGACCAGGCCATCCTGCCCCGTGCCGTAAACAATCATTTAAATATTTGGGTCGCCGTGGGCGGAACACCGGAGTCAGTGGTGCGCGCCGCGAAACTTGGGCTACCGGTAATCTTCGCCATCATTGGCGGAAACCCTGCGCAATTCAAGCCACTGTTTCAGTATTACAAGGAACTGTGGGAACACTTTGGACACGATCCGAAAAACTTCCAGGTGGGTGTTCACATGCACAGCTTCTTCGGCGACGACAGCAAACAAACTGCAGACGCTTACTACCCCGTGTATTCCGCGCAAATGAATCGCGTCGGCGCCAGTCGTGGATGGCAACCTTTCTCGAGACCTCAATATGAAGTTGGCCGCGGCAAAGATGGCGCTTACCTTTTCGGCGACACCAACGAAGCGGTCGACAAGATTTTACAAATGCACGAGATGTTTGGGCTCAGCCGTTTCTCCGCCCACATGGATGTCGGCGGTCCGTCGCATGCCATGCTCATGAAGTCAATCGAAATTTTCGGGACGAAGATTGCGCCGAAGGTGAGGGAGGCGTTGAGAACTTAGGAGATTGGAGTGCATCCGGTTTGTTGGTGAAGAACACCAACAAACAACGGGAGAATCTTTGTGCCACTTTGTGTCTTCGTGTCTTTGTGGCTAAAAAAGTTACGGGGAAATCCTTATGCCACTAAGGCACTAAGACACAAAGGTTCACTATAAAATGCATGGACGCTAAATGCTATCGGTTTGCGCGAACGCGTTGTCCTTAGGAATTATTTCTTGTGCCAGCTCTCCTGACCTCGGAAGTTGATGGGAACGACAAATCGTGTCGATACATCATTGCCTTTTACTTTTCCCGCCTTCCACTTCGGCATGATGGAAACTACTCGTTCGGCTTCCTGGTCACATTCAGGTGAAAGTCCTTTAATCGTTTTTACCTCCGTGATGGATCCATCGGCCATCACTGCAAAGCTGACATAGACTGTCCCCGACAACTTCTTCTTCACCGCCGCCTTTGGGTAGCGCAGGTTCTTCTCAATGAATTTCACTAGCTCGGACTGTCCGCCCGGATACTCCGGCGACGCATCCACCCGCAAGTACACGGGATTATTTTCGTTCGCTGTTATTTTTTTCTGATGATACCGTACACCCGCCAACACTTCCATGGCGATATGGTTTTCTGCCGGCACAAGCGGGCATGAATAGCCGGCGCTATAAGCACAGTACGGATTGTAAGCCATGTTGAAATCGATCGTGATCACATCGCCCTCCTTGGGAATTCGAAGATCGATGTACCTGCCGCCGCTATACGTTTGCTCGCCATTCGTCTCATCCGTAAAATTGAAGAACAGGTAGTCGGCATACTCCGTGGTTCGCATGAGATCCTTTGACTGATATACAGGAAGTCTGACTTCGGTATTGTTGAGGGTGAAGGTAACATAACCGTACACACGCTCCTGGCTCAGCTTCGACGACGTTGTCTTCATTCCAAAGAAAGGCGTGTTTTGTGTTACCTCCAGTTTCGCTTGAACCCGAAAAGCAAGATTGATCGGAAAAAAATCATGACCCTTAAAAAGGTCAAAGTCCTCTCCCCGCAACGGCGACTCCCCGACCGTCTTATATTCCTCATTTAATTTCGTTTGAAAGGCAACGATTTCCTCCACAGCTTTTGTCGAGTCCGTTTGCGCGGAAGCTTGAAGGGTACAAATTAAAAGAACGAGGATTGAGATTTTCTTCATAGGCAGGTTACAATAGCGCTGCAAGATAGAAAGTTTCGCTCCTAATTAATGATGAACGGTTATCCGATTCATGCAACCCTTGCTGTTTTCCCCGGTCTTTCTGCCGTCGATTATTTTTCACTTCCCTGTAACCTTTCCTAAAAACAAAGTATCCAATAGATAACGCAGTGCCGCTATGCTTAAAAACTATCTGCTCGTCACCTTTCGGAGCCTTCGGAAAAATGGCTTCTACTCTTTTATAAACATCGCCGGACTTGCCATTGGCATTACCTGTTCGATTCTCATTATCCTTTGGGTATCCGATGAAACCTCCTACGATAAATTTCATCCCAAAGCTGACCGCCTGTACCAGGTGTGGGTAAATGCCTATTTCGATGGCAAAATAAATTCCTGGAGATCCGTACCACTCCCCACGGGAGAGGCGATGAAGCCGGCAAATTCCAACATCGTGCATGCTGCGGTTTCTGATTGGGGTGGTGATCACTTGCTTGCCGCATCGACATCAGAGGATAAGCGCATGAACAAGCGGGGCTTCAACGTTGGAGAAGAATTCCTGGAAATGTTCGAGTTCCCGCTCATTGCCGGTAATGCAGAACAAGTACTCGATGACGCCAAAAATATCGTCATCACACAATCGACCGCGAAAGCGCTCTTCGGCGAAGAAGATGCCATGGGCAAAATTATCCGTGTCGACAATGAGTTCGACCTGACCGTGACAGGAATATTAAAAGACATTCCCACAAACTCTTCCTTCCAGTTTGATTTTCTATTACCCTACAAACATTGGGTGAACACCAACAATTGGGTGAAGCGCAACGAAACCAACTGGGGAAATTATTCCTTCCAGGTGTATGTAGAGCTGAACGATGCGAACAATAAAGCCTCGGTTGAAAACAGCATTCGCAAAATGCTCGAAGAACATGGCGAAGACAAAGAGATGAAGCACGAGTTCTTCCTTTACCCGCTTCTTCGTTGGAGATTATATTCTAACATAGAAAACGGTGTAGAGCAAGGCGGCATGAGCGACTATGTCCAGCTCTTCTCGATTATTGCCGTTTTCATCATCATCATCGCCTGCATCAACTTCATGAACCTCGCCACGGCGCGAAGCGAGCGGAGGGCGCGTGAAGTCGGTATTCGCAAAAGCGTCGGGTCTATGCGGCGACAACTTATATTCCAGTTCATTGGCGAGTCCATGATCATCGCCTTGATTTCCTTTGTCATTGCCGTCGTCGCCGCGCAATTGCTACTGCCCTATTACAACACGCTCGTCGATAAGAAATTATTTATCGACTACACTGGCAAAGAGTTTTGGTTGTTCTCTTTGGGATTGATATTGGTCACCGGTGTCATCGCCGGAAGCTATCCCGCATTCTATTTATCCGGATTCCAGCCGGTAAAAGTTCTAAAAGGAAAACCGACGGTTGGTAAGGGCGCGAGTCTTCCGCGAAAGATCCTCGTGACGCTGCAATTCGGGTTCTCCATTTTCCTGATCATCTCCATGTTTGTGATCTACAACCAGATCCAACTGGCGAAAGGACGCGACATTGGGTACTCACAGGAGAATCTCATCACGGTTCGTCTCAATAAAGATTATCACGACAACCTGAAGCCACTGAAACTGGAACTTCTGAGTTCTGGTGTGGTGGAATCCGCTGTTCGGGCCAATAGCGCCATTACCGACGTCAACTCGAATAATTTCCTGGGCTGGCCCGGGAAGCCTGAAGATTTGAAAGTGATCTTCACGACGATCGTTACCGACTACGACTGGGCGAAAACCATGGGCGTGAAGATGATCGAAGGCCGTGATTTTTCGGAAGACTTCAAGTCCGACAGTTCGGCGATCATCGTCAACAAGGCGGCTATCAAACTCATGGGATTGAAGGATCCGATCGGAACAGAGCTGGACCTGTGGGATGAGAAACGTAAACTCATCGGGGTTTGTGATGACGTTCTCATGGGATCACCTTATGATGAAGTAAGGCCGATGTTCGCCATCCTCGACGACTGGTGGGGCAACTTTACAGTTCGTTTATCAAAAACAAACGATCTCCCCGGTTCGCTGGCGAAAGTGGAAAGCATCTTCAAAAAATATGGACCTGCCTATCCATTTGAATACACCTTCGTGGATGTTGAGTTCCAAAAGAAATTTACCACCATCAACCTGACCAGCAGGCTCGCCAGTTTGTTTGCTGTGCTCGCCATCGTGATCACAGGTCTTGGATTGTTTGGCCTCGCGGCGTTTACCGCTGAACAACGCACGAAGGAGATTGGCATTCGAAAAGTATTGGGCGCATCGGTATCCAGTTTGGTAAACCTCGTCTCCCGCGACTTTTCCGTTCTTGTTGTGGTTGCCTTTGTGATCTCCGCGCCCATATCGTGGTGGCTCATGAACGCTTACCTTGAACGTTATACTATTCGCACTGAAATTGCGTGGTGGATTTTCGTCGCAACGGGGGCGATTGCACTGATCTTCGCGCTGCTCATTGTAAGCACGCAAGCTTTGCGCGCGGCCCATTCAAATCCAGTGGATTCGTTGAGGAACGAATAGGCCCTGTCAGCCGTCCCTCTCGAGCAATGAGCCTATCGACATGGATAGGCTCATTTCTTTTTCCCACATCGAGTGTCAATTCATTTGTGACACCGGAAACAATTCTCGTTTTGTTTTTGAACTCTGCCCGCGATAATCTTGTTCGCTAGCCATCACCCTTTGATTTTTGCAACTTTATGCAACCTGTAAAAACCCTTCAATCCGTTCCGCCTATCCAGCCGATGACCCCCACCGCTATAAAAGATTTCTACAAGGACATCTGTGGCTCAGCCTGCCAGGAACTGAACTTCTTTTTAGAAGACCAAAGCAACCACGACATCGGCCACTTCAATGTTTTTGACATTGCCGACATGTATTGCAGCACCAAGAAAGGCGGGATGTCCTACAACCGCCGTACATACTATAAAATAAGTTTAGTGAAAGGACGCAATCGCGTGGAGTATGCTGACAAGGTTCTGGAAATCAAGGACCAAGCGGTGTTGTTCGCCACGCCAAAAATTCCCTATCGCTACATTCCGGCCGACGCAAATCAGGACGGCCACTTCTGCGTCTTCACACCGGACTTCATGCCGAAATCCAAAACGGGCATGGCCATCGACAAGCTGCCCATCTTCTCGCCACAGAGCGATTTCGTGTTCCAACTCTCGACCGCCCAATACGACGAGATCAACACCATCTTCCAAAAGATGCACCAGGAGATCAGGTCTGACTATACCTATAAGTATGACCTGCTGCGCAACTATGTACTGGAGCTGGTCCATTATGGCCAAAAGCTGCAACCCATAGAACCAAGTCTGCAACATGTCAATGCATCCACGCGCATCTTCACCTTATTTATAGAGTTGTTGGAACGCCAGTTCCCCATCGAAAACAGTAGCCAGGTATTGCAGTTGAAGACCGCCAAAGATTTTGCGGATACATTGAGAGTCCATGTCAACCATCTTAATAAAGTGTTGAAAGAGACAACCGGAAAGACGACGACCGAGATCATCGCCAGCCGGGTGAGTCAGGAAGCTAAAATTTTGCTGAAGCAAACAACGTGGAATGTATCGGAGATAGCTTACAGCTTAGGTTTCGAAGAAGTGGCACACTTCTCTAATTTTTTCAAAAAGCAAGCTAATCTCTCGCCAGCCGCTTATCGCGCTTAAAAATGAGAGGAGACAGAATACAGAAGTCAGGAGACAGAAGGTGCGCGTGTTGACAGGAATCGGTGGACTTCTTTCAAATCCATTACACAAAGAACACTAAGAAGACACAAAGTTACACAGAGAGCTCCGCGTAACTTTGTGTCTTCCTTTGTGCCCTCTGTGCAATTGGATTCCCTTGCCCAGACCCACTCCCTTCCCGACTTTCGGTCTTCCGGTCTTCCGGACTCTCGATTGATTGAATTTCGCAAACATCTGATTGATCGGCGCAACGGCTAAAATTCTAACGGAACGCACCTTTGTCTTGTTAAAATTTCAAAAACAATGACAAGCACAAAGAACAAGATCGCCCTGATCACAGGGGGAAGTCGTGGTTTGGGCAAAGACATGGCCCTCCAATTAGCCAACAAAGGATTCGACGTGGTGATTACCTACCACAGCAAGAAAGATGAAGCTGACAAGGTCGCCGGTGAAATAAAAGGTAAAGGCCGAAAGGCGTCGGCACTTCAACTGGATGTGGCGAATACACCATCATTCGATGGGTTCGTCGGGAATCTAAAATCTGTCTTGAAGAAGGAATTTCAAGCTGAAAAATTCGATGCGTTGGTGAACAACGCGGGCGTCGGTGCGCATGCCGCCTTTACGGATACGACGCCCGATCAATTCGACACCATGGTGAACGTTCACCTGAAAGCACCTTACTTTCTGACCCAGAAATTACTCACGCTATTGAACGACGAAGGTAGCGTCGTGAACATCTCCTCCGGACTCGCCCGTTTTTCGTTTCCGGGATATTCGGCCTACGGCACCATGAAGGGAGCGGTGGAAACGCTTACCAAATATCAAGCGAAGGAATTGGGAGAAAGAAAAATCCGCGTGAACGTAGTGGCACCAGGCGCTATCGAGACTGACTTCGGTGGCGGCGTGGTCCGCGATAACAAGGACCTCAACAACATGATCTCTTCGCTCACAGCGCTCGGACGTGTGGGCCTCGCGGATGACGTTGGCAGTGTCGTGGCGTTCCTCTGCAGCGATGAAGCAAAATGGGTGAATGCCCAGCGGATCGAGGTGGCTGGAGGAATCTACATTTAAAGAGGGCTACTAGCTACTGGCTGCTGGCTACTGGCTGTTCGCATTAGGCAATCTGAATATCCAACCTTAATGAAACAACCAGCAGCCAGTAGCCAGTGGCCAGTAGCTCAGTGGCCTTGGTTACGCCTGGCTCCTCACGGAATACTTATTCCTATAATCTAACGGCGACAAGCCCGTGACCTTTTTAAACACCTCGCGGAAAGCTTTGTCATCAGCATAGCCCACGGCATTCATAATTTCAAACACCGCTTTCTTTCCTTTTTCCAGTTCCCTTTTGGCTGCTTCCATTTTCACGCGCTGCAGGTATTCCACTGGCGTGTTGCCGGTGGCTTTGATAAAGCGGCGGTCGAAGTTCCGTCGGCTGATCGCCAACTGAGCAGCGAGTTTTTCGAAGGAGATTTTCGCGTCGAGATTCTTTTCGATGTAGAGCTGCGCTTTGCTGATCACATCATCACCGTGTCCCTTCTGAATGTGAAAGATCGCGAACGGCGATTGTGTGGTACGTTCAATGTCGATCTGAAAGATCTTGGAGCAAAAGATCGCCGTGGAGCGGTCGAAGTATTTTTCCACGAGATAGAGCATCAGATTCAAAAACGAATAGCCGCCTCCATTGGTATAAATGCCGTGCTCATCGGTGATAATCTTGTCTTCCGCGATGTTCACTTCCGGAAACATATGCTTGAATTTTGCGGCTGCGTTCCAGTGCGTAGAGCAAGTTCTTCCTTCCAGGAGGCCAGTGGCGGCAAGGAGAAAAGCGCCCGAGCACATGCTGGCGATCTCTGCCCCTTTCTTGTACTGCTGACTTATCCAGTCAATCAAGACCTGGTTCTTTTTGATCGCTTTTTCATAGTCTTCAAAAATGGAGGGAATGATAAGAAGGTCCGTCTTCCTGATCTTTCGCAAATCGCCCGGGTGGATGGAGAAATATCCTTCGCTGGTTTTCGAATGCGAAATAAATCCGGCAACGTGGATGTCAAGTTTCGGTTTATTTCCGATACGCTGCCAGTAATCATTCGCACGGAACAAGATTTCATATGCGCCGGCGACGCTGTTCAGGTTCACTGTGCAATCCGGAACAACAATGGTGACGTGTTTCATAGTATTCAAAAATAAAAAATGCTGGTGGCCAAATCAACCCGACACAAAGTCCATTTTACACCCCGGTGTTCGGGACGATGGAATCTAATTTTACTTCACTTAATCAAAACAATAAAGGAGGAATCATGAAAGACTTTAGCACAACGTTCACGACAGACCGGGCGCCGGCAGAAGTGTTCAGCGCAATCAATCGCGTTACAGAATGGTGGATTGATGAGATCGAGGGTCACTCCGGGAAACTTCACGATGAATTTTCCGTCCGGTTCGCGGACGTTCATTATTCGAAACAAAAGCTGGTTGAATTCATTCCCGAAAAAAAAGTGACATGGCTGGTGACCGACAGTAATCTCAGCTTCCTTTCCAACCGGTCAGAGTGGACCGGCACCCGTATAACTTTCGATATCTCCAGGGAAGGCGACAAAACCAAGGTTCGCTTCACCCATAGCGGCCTGGTACCGGAGATTGAATGCTATCGCGATTGTTCCAATGCATGGTCCGAATATGTAAACAGCCTCCTGCAACTCGTGAAAACTCGCAAGGGACAACCTTATCAAGTGGTAAAAGTGTAACCGTTTAACGTTTAATATTTAAAAGACTCTTTATGAACAATCAAAGTTTTAAAACCACGCTCGTGGTAGACCAAACGCCGGCGGAAGTGTTCCATGCCATCAACAACGTCAGGGGATGGTGGTCGGAGGAAATTGAGGGCAACACCAGCCGGCTCAATGATGCGTTCGACTACCATTACCAGGACGTCCATCGCTGCCGAATGAAACTGATTGAAATGATTCCCAACGAAAAGGTTGTCTGGCACGTGCTGGATAACTACTTCAATTTCACACAGGACAAAAGTGAATGGGTCGATACAAAGATCATTTTTGAAATATCACGCGAGGACGGCAAGACGCACCTTCGCTTCACACACCTTGGTCTTGTTCCACGCTACGAGTGTTTCGAGATCTGCGAGGAAGCATGGACCAACTATATCCAGGAAAGTTTGGGTGAGCTGATCCGAACGGGTAAGGGTAAGCCCAATACGAAGGAAGGGAATGCGTTTCAGTCGGAGATTGTTGAGAAATTGAAATAGTCGTTTGTTCCACCAAGCAACTTTGAACGTCAGCACATTTTTTCAAGCGCGTTCATTGTAAACCACCCCTCGAATTTGTAGCTTGGTTTCAAAGCCCATCCATCCTGAAGTCCGGAACATTTTTGGACCTCGGATGGATGGGCTTTTTTGCTTTTCGACTTGTGACGCATATGGGCTATTGGTAATCTCGTCGTTTGTGTCTGTTGGATAAAAATCCGTGCCCAAGCTGTTTGCAGTTGTCTTTCCGAAACCAAGTTCTATGAGATCAATAATTTCGTTCCTACTCCTGGTGGCTGTCGTCCATCTCAACAGCTGCAAGGGTCTGCGCCTGACCAGGGAAATCTGCTTTGTTGTTCGCGATGGCCATGGCAAGCTGGTAAACAAGCGCGTCAAATATGAATTGGTGAAGGATGGCCAGGTCGTGAAGGGGGGTCAATCTAATCCGATTGGGGTCTTCAAACTCAGCCGAAAAGAACTGCAACGAGCCGGAGATTTCCGAAAGCAAGTGATCCGTATCCTGGATGACAACAAGAAAGAACTTGTTCGCGATACCCTCAATTATTACATGCCCATCTACGACCTGTACACGGAGGCGCGCAAAAAAGTTGTGCCGGAGTCGGAGCGCGTTGCCGACATGCACTACCACGCATCCATGCGAACACACAACCTCTACGCTGATCAGTTCTATTCGGACGGCAAGAACAAGAAACCACCCGGCAACCTCAATTGGATGAAGTGGTACAAGAAGCTATGCGTCTATGACAACGGCAAATGGTGCAAGGTGCGTAACATCACAAAAGAGTCTGAGACAAACCTTAGGCGAACGCGCATACTACTCGAAGGCAAGTGGGTCATGTCGCAAGATGGGGCAAACAACTTAAAGCACTTTTCAGAAGCCACCTTTCCGCACCTGCGCGACGGCCAAGTCTACCTGGGATACAATGCCATCAGCCCTTTTGAACACAGTGTATCCAATGAAGGTATCAAGCGGGCGTTGAGCAGTTCGTTCAAGACCGGTGCGCCTATTGCGTGGTTGCAAACCATGGGTTTCAAGGGTGGGAAGCATTTTAGTCATTGGAAAAATTTCACTAAGGAGTACGACATGATCACCCATCAGAATCAAAGGGGCAACAACTTCCGATGGACCTACCTGAAGAAAGATAGCGTTCTGCAGGAAGACATTCCCACCATTGTGAATGTTGTTGAGGGCGGTCATATTCTTCAGGACAAGTATTTCCCACACTTTATCAACTACAACCTTACCGACAGTACATCATCGCGGACGCGAGATGAAAGGGACAAGCAATTGTATTGTTATCTCCGGAATGAGATGGATTATTTCGTTCCCGGTGAAGTAAAAAGGCTCGATGTAAGAGAGGTTCAAAAAGAATTTACACCAAAGGAGCGATGGGCCCTGTGGGATCGCGTGCTCTTCGGTGAGCTCAACAAAAGTATCGCGGAGATTAAGAAGAAAGATATCTTCATGATTGCCATCGGCCATTTGTCTTACAACGGAATGGTCGGTCACTCTCCCGCCCTTGATGTCAGCAAACGTCCCTTCTTTTTCGAAGGTCTGGTAAGCCGGGTACTCAGACGGGCTTACGGTACCCGCACCAGCAATGACCGCCGCTATCGGAAAGCCTTCGATGGTATTTTCTACCGGGTGCCTGGCGTGAACTACTTTGGCGACAGCGTGATCACGCAACTGCTCCGTATAAACAACGGCGGACGCATTCAGATAGACCTCAAGCACAGTGACCCGGTTACGCGCAGAATAGTCCTGAATCGCTACCAGGAATTTTCAGCATTCGCAACAAAGGACGAAGAAAAACTTCGCCCCATCTGTTCACACTGCGCCGTGAATGGTCTACCCATGGACTTTGCTTCCCCGCTGACCAACGAGTATCAGCTGATGACAGCGTCTATCGTCCGTAAGTTTTATCCCTTCAGCATTAACCTCTACAATGAAGAGGTCGAAACCATATGCGAGCGTGATGGTATCATCGGCATTCCCCTCGAAGAGCGCGTGCTGGGAGGATACATCGACAACAACATTTGGTGGCCGCGCTGCATTATTGATCGTAAGAAAACCGCTCACGACGAAAGTAAACCCGACGAGGATGACGAAAATCCAAAAAAAGACAAAAACCGATATCAACTCGACAGTCTGAAAGATGAATACAGCCCGCGGTTCAGCTACCTGAAGAAGGCACTTGGTTTGACTCGCCAGGATAGCGTGAAGGAATACCTCCATGTCGTGCAGTTTTACCGGAAGCAAATGCATCGGGACAACATTAGTTTTACCGCCGGCGATACCACGAAGATGAGCACAGCTCAGAAAGAAAGTCTGCGCTACGAAAAACTGAAAGAACTAATCCAGGAAGAATACCTCGACGCTGAACCCTTTCTCCAGAACCTGTTTCACATTGTTGACCTCGCCTACCGAGCCAAGAAGAAATTAAAGATTGATACCCTGGTGTCGGAGCAACTTGCCGTTGTCGATTCAGCCACTAAAGTCGTGAGGCTCTCCAATAAACAATTTGTTCCCGCAGAAATAAAAGGAAAAGTGGAGACTCAGGCAGCCATAGCAGAAAGGCGGTTGAAAGAAATGTCCTGGGATAACATTTGCATTGGTTCAGATCTTGACGGCCTGATCGATCCATTAGACATCTGCCCAACAGCGAGTCACTACCCTTTCTTCAAAGAGAAGTTGAAGGTGTTCATCCCGCTTTTCCTTTACCTGCGACAGACGTACGAACCGAGAGATCCCTACCTCGATGGTCACCGCGTTCTCAAGGAATATTTCGATTCAGATTTTACCATTCAAAAAGCCATGGATAAAGTCTTCTATCTGAATCTGAAAAATTTTACCATCCATATCTCCAAACAACGATAATCCAATGAAAGCAATACTAATCACTTGTCTTATGGCTGGATCGCTCACGAGCGTTGCGCAGTACTCGTCGTCCGATCTCAGGGATGCGGCCGCTTGCGGACCTTACCCGCTCTATGTCTACGCTGGTTACACGAACACTTTTCAAAACCAGAACCTGAAGGAGATGAGCCAGGAGTTCATGGCTCAATTTGGTAAGGGGGATGCGGCAAAAAAACTACACGGTATCCAATTGGGGTTCGGTGGTTCGCTCATCCAGGAAGACTCCAGGTTTTCGTATTCCATTGAAGGGAAATACATGTACCTGCAGAATCAGGTGCCCGCGGGAGAAAATTACTTCAACATGGTTACGAATCAAGCTGCCCTTACCTTCGGCATGCGATGGGTAGCACTGCCACAATTTCTTGGCGTCTTGCACGTCCAGGCGGGGCCAATCCTTTACTCCTCCACCAAGTATGATTTTTCTATCGACGATAAACTCAGCACCGTACGAATACATTCAAGTCCCAGCACATTTGGTCATGAGTGGCAGTTCCTGGCCAGGCTAAGTCTGATGGATCCCGCCGGTACGGAAGGCGGATGGGGTTTGTTTGTTGAGCTCGGGTATAATCTACGGGTCAATGATCCGGGTAATACTTTCACGGACGCCGTTCACGAATTCAATCCCTCGTACGATAAAACGACAAAGATCAAAACCGACTACTTATACATCTCTTATGGAATAACGCTTCCCCTCGCGTTGCGCATAAAATAAAAGCTATGAGAAACTTTTGTCGTTCGGAGATTCGTAAAACATTTTGTCTACTGGTCTTCTGTGTCCTGATGGCACCCAATGTTTTATCGCAAGTGCTGAAGCCAGATTCCACAGGCACCTACTATTCTGAGATGTGGAACGTCTACAACAGCTTTCGTCGGCTTACCTACATTTCGTTTCTCCCTTACATGAAAGTAAATGGAACGTCAGGCTATCCGCTCCTGTTCGAAGCGAGCATCAGTCCTTACTTTACCTTCTATCGTGGCCGCGACTATGGTAAGTTCGGCTACGCGCGCCCGCAGCTCAAATCGTTGATGATCTACTTCAATCCTGAGTTTGTGTTGCGCATGTATCAACAAGAACCAATCGGTGTCTCCACGAAGTCGTTGCCTGTATTGCCGGTCAATTTTGTTCCGCGTATTTCGTTTGTGAAGTTCATTCATCGTTCCAATGTCGGTATCGAAGCCAAAAACTTTAAACGATTCCACTTCATAGAGTTTTCTGTAGCGCACTATTCAAACGGCCAGGAGAATCGACACTTCCTGCAAGACACCGTGCGCACCAACGGCGATTCTATTCCCAACTACATGAGTGGAAACTTCTCCACCAACTACCTGAGGCTAGGCTATACGTATGGCTTTCTCGACAAGAACTTTAGTGTTTACTCGATCAACCCCTACGTTCAGAACGATGGTGGAATTGGATCGGTCTTCTCCTATGACCCAGCGCAGGAAAAAAGTTATGGAAAATGGCGGGCTGGATTGACACTTCAGTTTCAATCCGGCATGTGCCGCATCTATCGAAATCGCTCAAAGAAAGTTGGACTTGTAACCGACAGTACGACGAATGCCAAAACCGACACCTACAAACCCATTAAGAAGCCGCGTGATTACTACATCACCGTGATGGTGCGCTGGAATTCAGAAACGATCGTCGACAACCTGGATGCATACCCTTCCGATCAGAAGCTGCGATACGCTACCCGCCTGACGGTTCAGGCGCATCCTTTGAACTGGCGGAACTTCGCGTTCATGGCGGAACTCTATTACGGAAGAGATTTTTATAACATCCGGTTCTACGATAAGCTATTCCAGTTCAAATTCGGCCTCGTCGCGGATAATATTTTCTATACGCCGCGAAATACATATGATTGAAAACCGGGGTCAAGATTGATTAGTCTTACCAGCTGTCTGTCTCCCGACTTCATACCAATCAAACCCCGTCTCAACCCGGTTGTGATGTAACGCAGGCATCTGCGTAGTAATGACAAGGGTGGTACCGTCAATATCGGCAATGTGTTGCTGCGGAATTTGCAATTTGATAGCCTTTACAGCTTTGAATTTCGCACCGGGAAAAAACTCCTGCACGGATGATTTCAGCAAGTTGATGTTCTCCATCGCATACATTAAAACAACGTCAGGCTTGTAAGTCTTCATGTTCTGAAAGATCTGCCGGATGCGGTCCGCATACACTTTTTCCTGATACAATGTTCTGCTTTTTAGAAATTCAAACTTTGGCATATCGAGCCATGCGTAATACCACGCATGATTATGTGGGCTCGGCAGCGGATACAACTGGATCCAAGCTTCGTGTGATGAAGTCAAAGAAAAATAATCCCTTTGATAACTGAGGAGGTCGGGAAGTTTTTCATTCCGGTATCCATGTACAAACGCAATCAGGTTTTTCCATACACCATGTTGAATAGCTTGCTCCGCGAATCGATATTCATAGAGATTGGCGAACAACGAAGCCCGCGGGCCTTCCAACCGCGATGTTACATGGCGATACAAATCGCGGATGTCGCAAAGAATTGCTTCTGAGTTTTGACCGTGGTTCTTATAAAAGTAATTGAACTTTTCAGCCACCTCCTCAACGTATTCGCCTCCGCCATCCTCAAATCCCACCAACCATATCCTGGCATTCCACGAGCCGTAACCATAGAAATGCTCTAACCAGAATTGAAGGGTATTCTCCTGAATGCGCATGAAGAAAGATAGAGAAGACAGCACCAAGAAACAAAAACCGCCGCATCAGCCATTGTTGAAAAGAAGGCTGGAGTAACCTTACTTTTGCCACAAAGACACGAAGGCACCAGGGAGCACTATTCATTTTTAGTATTCGATTGTATTTCTTTGTGCTCCTTTGTGTCTTAGTGCCTTTGTGGCGAAAAATAGGATTCGAATAACCATTCGTAGATGAAGAAATTACTTTTAGTTAGAACCCGTTGGCAATACTACGTCGCGAATGTAGTGGGGATTCTGGTGGCTGTGGGGCTACTGGTTTGGTTCATCACTTTATCAATCGATGACAAAGGCCTCGACTTCGGATCACTATTCTTTTGGCTCGCCGTTGTATTGTTCATCCTTATTCCCTTTGCAATCATTAGTTTTTTCTCGTCGATGAAAGAAGTTCAAGTTTCAGACAAGGGACTAATCATCTCTTACGTTTTTCAAAAACACAAAAATGAAGTTCTCTTCACCGACGTTGCTGAAATGAAATCTTCAATCGATGGAAAACGTAAAGCATCCCGGGCGCGTCGTAACACGTTTACACTCCACCTCAGCGATGGCCGCGTTTTTGAATTCGACCGCGCGCAACTGGACAAGTATGATCAGCTGAAGGAAGCGTGCTTGAAGAAAGTTGGGCGGAGTTGACGAGGTAGAATACAGGAGACAGGAGTCAGGAGACAGAATGGCTAGAGCACACTTCGCGAGGACAAATCAAAATTTAAACTGAAACGTACTAAAAGAAAAGGCTGCTCTTTCGGAGCAGCCTTTTAACTAACCAAACTAAATTCCTATGAGGGAATCTATTTCTTGAACAACTAGTTAGGCGAAGTGCAATAGTTCACACCTTTGTCCCACCCGATTTTCGTATTCACAACATCCGTTCCTCCCAGCAGGGCAACACCTTTGTTGTACTCCACCTGATTAACCTGCACTTCGTTGTTCGGATACTGAACGCGCTTGATATAGTTGGCCACGTTCTTCACGTCAGTGCTTGCCGTAGGCCAAATCGCAGTGTAACGATCCATCGCAACATCGGTACGCGGCAAATTCAACCTGCGCTTGTCGTTCCATGCTTCCTGCGACATATCCGGGAATAAGCCCAGATATTTTTGGGTGATGATCTTTTCCAACTGGGTATTGCCACCACCGGTACCATTGGTAGAAAGTGTTCCCGTATTGTCGTCAAAGCTCGCGCTCGTTCCTGCACCATTCTTCGCAGTAGATGCGAGGTAAGCATCAGCCTGGGAACTTACTCCCCAGGTTGCAAACGCAGCTCTTACACCGGCTTCATACAAAGCCTTTTCGTCACCGGCTGTATAATTCCGCAGCGCGGCTTCAGCCTGTAAGAAGAGCACTTCTTCGTAAAGGAATAAATCATAAGGGCGATTCTTCCACGGCGCGCCTGCGCTGTACAAGTAACCAACCTCTGAAAAGTCAACCGACTCGTAGTTTGCGGCAGTCAATTCCGGATGGCTGGTGATATTCAATCCGTCAGGACGACCCTTCCAGTCACCCGTTTGGAAAGCGGGATCAAACATTATCGGACCGCGAGGGTCAACCTTTGCCGGGTGATTGACAGACAATGCAACGTTGCTCCGCTTGTTCTTAATACCAGAAGCCGGAAAGTCAATGCCACCAATACCTGTCAACAGTTTCTCTACGCTTGTTGTCAGGTTCAACGGACCGGCCCAGGTGATCTGGAACATCGTGTAGTTGTAATCCTGACCCCATCCGCCGTTAGCCGTGGGCAATTTTGCATTGTTGCCAGCGCTTTGCATCACGCCGTTGGTAATCGCTTTGTTAGCTTGTGCTGCTGCAGTGGTAGGATCTGACTCCGTTAAACGCATAGCCAACCGCAGGTGAAGCGAGTTTCCGAATCTGCGCCACTTCTCCTTGTCGTTCTGGAAGATGATATCATACTTGGAGTTTCTGAAAATTGGATTGGTGTTACCAGAGGCCAACAAGGTGTTTGCTGCATCCAATTCTTCAAAGAACTCATCATAAATTTCATCTACCGCGCGGTAAGGAGGATTGTTTACAACCTCGCCTTCATAGTCAGCAAACGGAATCGGTCCGAACCAATCCACGCCGACAGCGGCAACCCACACGCGCCAGATCATGGCAATGGCTTTCGCATTGGCCACGGACTCAGGATCGCTTTCGGCCAAACCACGCAACACCAGGTTCATGTTGGACACACCATTCTGAACTCTGCGGAACATGCGTGCGCTCCAGTCATCATTCATTTGGTAGTACCGCGTGGGGAATCCTCCCCCATCCAACATCTGCGCATAGAAGTCAACCATGAGCGACTTTACACGTTGTTCGTCATCACCTTCAATGGCGGGCACGCTGCTTCTGAAAATCGAACCCAACGCGGCTTCCTGAAAGTTATAGTTCACGCTACCATCCGGACTATTCGGATTGGTATTCAGCTCAGCAAAATCATCACAGCCAAAGGGAATACCTGTGAGAAGGAGCCCAGCAATTATTAATCTTATCTTTTTCATGTTCATCTTTCTTTTAACTGTGATCATTAGAGTCCAAACTTGACGTTAAATCCGATGCTGCGCATAGTAGGCATAGAAGCATACTCTGCACCTTGCGCACTGTTCGCATTGCTGTAACCAGCCTCGGGATCGAAGCCTTCAGTCGTGCTGTAAATCATGAACAAGTTGCGGGCAACCACACCGGCTTTAATCGACTTGAAAGGTGTTTTAGACAACAAGTCTTGTGGTAAGGTATAGCTGAAGGTTAGTTCGCGGAAGCGAACATTGGTGGCATCATACACGAATGCTTCGTTGATTCCAGAAATACCTTTCCAATATTGCTCAGCGGTAATTTCCTTGGTGTTCACAGAGCCATCGGCTTGTGTAACGCCGTTAACAACCAGTCCGCCTTCGCGGTTGGCTTCTGTCATCGCCAACGTTCCGTTGGATGTTCCCATGTTGATAGAACCCATGAAGATGCTTCCACCATAACTTGCGTCAATCAGGAAGCCCAGGGAGAACGCTTTATAGTTGAGGTTGTTGGACCAGCCCAGAAGACCTTTAGGCATAGCATTACCCAATTTCTTCTTGTCGGGATCTGTGACTGGAATTCCGTTCGCATCAACAACGATTCTTCCTTTGGTGTCGCGCATGTAGGCTGTGCCCCAGATGTCACCATAAGATCCACCAACTTCTGCAACGATCGTAACGGGTAGCGCACCCAAGCTCAAATCCTGGCGATTCGTTCCTTCCTGCAATTCAACAACTTTATTTTTATTCATTGACCAGTTGAGGTTAGACTCCCAGGTGAACTCACCTGATTTAACCGGAGTCGTGTTCAGGATTACTTCGACACCAGAGTTTTGAATGTTACCGGCGTTGATCAAGTCAAAGCTGTAACCGGTGGCAGGCGGAATCGCAATTCTCAAGATCTGATCGTACGCGTTGTTTTTGTAGAATGCTACATCCAACCCGATCCGCTCGCCAAAGAGGAGTTCCAAACCTGCTTCAATAGATTGAACTGATTCGTTTTGCAAGTTTGGATTAGCGCGCCAGTTGTCGCGGGTAACACCCATCGTTCCGTCTTTGATGTTGTAGTTCAGTGCATAGGTATTCACCAATTGATAAGGGCCTGTATCGTTACCTACCATGGCCCACGAAGCACGCAGTTTCCCGAATGAAACAGGACCTACCGCACCAAGGTTTTCTGTAAACACCCAGCTCGCTCCAATGGAAGGGTAGAAGTATTGGAAATCTTTATCGTCGCCATTTGCCACAAGCGTGCTAGACCAGTCACTCCGCGCTGTTACATCCACGAACAGTTGATCTGCAAAGGATAAATTAACCGCGCCATACAATGAGTTAATTTGTTTTCCTGCGCGCCAGAAATCGGCACGGTGTTCTTTACCGGCCGAGATCGAGTAGAACTCAGGAACTTCAAGTTCGCCGGAGAACTCATTGCTCAATGTTCCCGACTGTTTCATCATGTTTCCACCTACGGTTGCTGTTAAACCGAATTTGCTGAAGTCTTTCTTGGCCGTCAGCAAGAAGTCTGAGTTGGTTTCCTTGTAACGTTCAGTCTGTACACGATAAGAACCACCTTGTTCCCAGTACGGGTTTCCAGTCGCGCGGGTCAGGTCATAAATGAACGTGTAGTTATCAATACCACTGCGCAGTCTTAAGCTCAACCAATCCGTGATGGTGAAGTCCGCAGCCACGAAGCCGATGTAGCGGTCGCGCTTGTCGGAGTTCTTGTTTCGGTAGGCTGACCAGTACACGTTATCGGGAGCGGCGTTGTGATCGGTTACGTAAGCAGCAGGTTTGCCGTCAGGGCGTTTCCAATCATTGTCTGCGAAGGCGTCATAGTCCGAGAAGTTCACACTGCGTGGACGATAGAGGTTATCCATGAAGACGTTGTTCGGATCGCGTGCAATTGAAATGCGGTTATCAGTTTGCTGGTTGATATAGTTCACCTTACCGTCGAAGCTCAGCCATTTGTTCATCTTGGCTGTAGCGCGCAGATTTATTGAAGTTCTGTCCAACGTGCTGTTGGGCACAACGCCTTTGTTATCGAGTCGCGTAACGCCTGCGAGGAAAGTCATATCCTCTGAATTTTTAGAAAACTCAAGACTGTTGGTCCAGGTCTTTCCGGTTTGGAGGAAATCTTTATACAAATCGTTATCGCGTGCCGAGTATGGGAGATCTCCGAGCGTCTGAGTCTTTACGCTGCCATCCATTTCGGGACCCCAGCTGCCGACCACGTTGTTGTTGAATGTTCCCGACAATCCCTGGCCGTATTTGTTTTGAAACTTCGGCGTCATCATCGGATTTTCAAAAGTCAGGTTGGTGTTGAACGACAATCCACCTTTTGAATTCTTGCCCGTTTTGGTTGTTACTAGAATAACGCCGTTCGCGCCACGGCTTCCATACAATGCGGACGCAGCAGGGCCTTTCAATACGGAAATACTGGCAACATCGTCAGGGTTGATGTCGCCGAAGCCTGAGCCTTTGTCGATCTGGCTATTACCCCAGTAGTCATCGGGCGAAGATTGGAAGTTGCTGACGGGCACACCATCGACAACGATCAATGGCTGGTTGCTGCCCGCGATGGTGTTGTTACCGCGGATGGTGATGCGGGTTGAGCCACCGACACCGGTACCATTTTGTTTGATCTGCACACCGGCCACTTTGCCGGCCAGCGAGTTCGCGATGTTCACGTCACGAGATTCGGTCAACCTTTCACCGCGGACATCCTGCACCGAGTAGCCGAGTTCCTTTTTCTCGCGCTCGATGCCCAATGCTGTTACGACCACTTCGTTCAGTTGGGTGATGTCTTCGACCAGTACTACGTCGATGACCGAATTGTTTTGAACGGATACCTCTTTTGAGGCATAGCCGATAAAGGAGATGACCAGCACCGCGTCGGAAGAACCGGCATTGATGGTGTACTTACCATCAACATCAGTCGACGTTCCGGTCGACGTACCCTTTATTAATACAGAGACACCCGGCAAGGGCGCCCCATCACTGGCAGAAGTGACGCGTCCGGTCACCGTCTGCGCGTACGCTGCCATACTTGAAAGGACAAGGATGGCAACAATCCCGGGTAAGAGTTTTTTCATGAGTTTTTGGGTTAAGGGTTAAAAAGATTATTCTGAATGTGTCCGCACACGCAACACAAATCGAAAGTAAAGGAAGGTATACACAAAAGCAAATTTGTGTGCGTACACATTTGCATTGTGTACGAACACACACGCACAAATGGCCCTGTTAACGTTTTAGCGGTGGTAAACAAACGAATGAGGTGTGGACTCCAGAAAAAGAAAGGCCTGAAATCGCGGTCGAACAGGGTGTCCGACCTCTATATATTATAGTATTCGCGAACGCGTGAAAGGCTAATTTGGGTAACAGGGTCTACCTGCCGCCAGGGCACAAAAAAAGGCGGATTGCTCCGCCCTCGAATTATAACACATCGGGTTTAGGCTAACTTAGTTAAGATTGAATGTAGCCCCCGCCGCGTAAAGTGCGCCGATCTTGTCGGTGCCCCAGTATTCGCGTGCGTTGCTGTCCATGATATTGCGTCCGTTCACAAAGACGTTCAAGCCCTTGATCACCTGGTACGAAACTTTCGCATTCAACAGGAAGGCGCCGCTGATGTCGCCGGCAGCGCTGTTGTCATCCATGTCGACGGCGCTGTACTGGCGCTGTGAAGCGAAGTAGTAACCATTCAGGTTGAAGTTCAATTTGTCAGTCGCTTTGAAGTTGAAGTAGTATCCGCCATAAAAAGACGGTGTGTGCTTATGCTTGCTGTCTGAGTACGTTACCGGGAAATTATTCGGATCATCGTACGTAGAAGGAAGGTCCTTCGTGTCAGTCTTCTGAACCGTCACGAAAGGTTTAAATTGAATTCTTTCGTTCGGCACGAAATTCAACGACAACGTTGCGCCAATCTGTGTTGCTGACGTGGGAATGTCGTCCACTTGCAAATCGACCGGAAGTGTTGAAGTCGGACCAGTAGGAACAACCTGCTTCACCAGGAGGGCGGTGAAATGATTGGCCTTCTGCGCGAACACGTCTACGTCAAGCTGAACGCTCTTTGTAATCTGGCTGCGGTATCCGAGTTCTGCCATATCTACAGTGAACAATTCGACATTCTCATTACCATAGCGGTGAATGGTCACGCCAGGGATCGGCGTAGGCACATACAGATCAAGTTGAGTGGTCGCGATAAATGATCCGCTGTTCGAGCGCGTAATCGCTGCACGAACCAGGTGGTTTTCATTCACGCTGTACGTGGTAGCGAACTCATAAGCAAAGTAAACATCGTCAGGTGATGAAAACTTGTCGGCGCGCACCGCAGCGATGATACGCAGGTTCTTCACAGGCTTAAGGTCTGTTCTCAAAAATGCTGCAGAGGTATTGATTTGTTTTTCACCATTGAGGAACACAGGGCCATCAGCTCTGTAATCGTCATCGTTGTAGCTTACGGTCTGGTAGCTGATACCAGGCGTAATGGTGTATTTCTCGTTGATGCTGAATTCATGCTCGGCTACAGCGTCGATAATGCTAAAGTCGTATTGATTAGGCGCAGCACCGACGTTCAGGTTTTCCTTTCCTGATATTACCGACGCACGCACGTTGAACCCATAAAGTTTCGACGCCACGTTCGCATAGCTACTTTTCGTAGTCGTGGTGGTGAAAGGTGAACCAATCGTGGTACCGAGGAAGTTCTTTTGCGTTTCAGCGTCCTGGATACCCAGGCTTATGTCCAAAGAAGTTTTCTCACTTGGATTCACATTTACAAAAGCATTCACGCCATACTTCTCTACCGCGAGTGAAGGATCGGGATAACGCGCAGCCGCGTTCGTGAATACTTGATCTGCGGGGAGGTAGGTCTCCGTTGCAGGGTTGAAGTACGTATCTTCAAAGCGATCACGTTTCTGAATGTTTCCGGAAATGGTGAACGCGAATTTGTCGGATATCCTGGAACCACCCGATGCGTTCAGGATGGTCGTCGACGGGGTACCTTGTTGCGCGGTGGCATTCACATAGCGCTTGCTTGTCGCGCGGCGTGTGATGATGTTGATTACGCCAGTAACAGCATTCGGACCGAAGAGGGGCGCAGAAGGTCCACGCACGATCTCGATTCTTTCAACGTCGTTGAGATCCACGGGCAAAGCTTCCCAGAATGTTCCACCCAAATTGTGATTGAACACCGGGCGGTTGTCGATCATAACCAGCGTGGTCAAGTTGGCTTTCGTAAAATCTTTGCTGTATCGCATTACATTGTCGAATCCACGAATGTGGATGTCGTAAACACCATTGGTTTGTTCGCGCACGATAACCCCGGGGGCCAGGCGCAACGCTTCCATGATGCTGGTTGATCCAGCCTTGTCGATGTCTGCGCGTGTAATGGTATAACTCGAAAGCGGTGCTTCGAAAAGTGTTTCATTTTTTTTGGAAGCCGATACAATGGGGATGTTCATCAGCTCTTCCAACGAGAGGGAGTAAACGTCATCCGCTACTGCGGGCTGTTCTTGTGCAAACAGCGTGGGGGCAAACGTCAGCAGTCCGGCTACCAACAACAGTGATTGAATGCTTGTTTTCATTTGGTTAGTAAAGTGGCCGCAAAGCTCGACATACGAGGAAGCCCAATAACGTACAGAACCCAACAAACCTTACACTCATGCGAACATCAGAGAGAGCATCCAAATCGGTGTTAGGGTTTGGTTTAAATACTTTTTACGCTGATTGCGAAACCTTCCGGCGGACGGCGCTTTACGAAATCGTTTGTTTTGCAAGGTGGTTGGACCGGGAGTTGGAAAATATTACGCGCTGGTATTTGGCGCTACAGGTCGTTGGACCGGGGAGGACGATGGCTTAACGAAAAAAACGACCGGGTTTCGGTCGCCTAAGTGTGGGGTGACACCTAATTGGTAATCGGTAATCGGTAACCAGTAATCGGTGGTCGGGCGATTCCAAACACCGATTACCTTCTTACTGACTATAGTGAAACGGTAACGCGTAAAAACGTCGCCGGTATACTCAGCGAATTGTCTGAGCCACTTCTGTTCTCACGCGTGAAGAGGTCTTCGAGCTCTTGTTGCAGCTGATCGGCTTTACCATTCTTCTCCGCAGCATCAAAAGCATTCATGGTGGGACCATAGTACGTCCTAAAGCGCTGCACAAATTCCTTTGGAGAAAACGCTGCTTCAAAGGTGTAGGTGTCGCGTGTGAAAGTAATGTTCTCTTTTGGAACGCCCGCGCTTTCGAAACGCTCAATGACATGACTCTCGACACCCCAAAGCATCGGGCTCACAAATCCTTCTGGCGGTGGCGGCGTATAAGCGGAACTGATTTTCAACACCTGCGCCACCAGCGTCGGATCACCAGGGATCCAGTTGCCCATGACAATCTTTCCACCGCTACGGGTAACACGGGTCATTTCTCTGGCTACATCAAAAGGTTTCGGTGCGAACATGGCGCCGAAAATACTTACGGTTAGATCGAACGTGTTGTCATCGAGTTGACTGAGGTTGGTTGCATCGCCTTCTAAGAATACAACGTTTTCAAGTCCCTGCGCTTGCGCGCGACGGTTACCAGCGTCAACAAGATTGCTGGCGATATCGACTCCCAAAACTTTCGCCCCAAGTTTTGCAGCGGGTATAGCAGTCGTGCCATCGCCACAGCCAAGGTCAAGAACGTTAAGGCCTTCTGTAATGCCAAGTTTGGAGACTAAAGAAGCTCCACTGGTTTGCATGGTTTCAGCGATGCGGGTAAAATCGCCCTTCTCCCATAATTGTTTGTTCGGATTCATTTTTTTTTGATTTTTTAAAATTTGCAGGATCAAAGCTAGGAGCTAAGAAATATCCTTTTTTTGCTCTACAGCTCAGATTGATTGACTGAGGGGGTCAGAATACCAGAATACAGGAGTCAGAAGACAGGAGACAGAAGTCAGAAGAAGGAGTAGCCGGGAGCTAGGAGTATGGAGGAAGAAAATTTAAAAGATCGCGGGTCACTCACGCACAAGCCGAATTGTCTGACTTACCCTTCTTGCTTCTTGCTTCATACTCCTTACTTCTCCTTCTGACTTCTGTCTCCTGTATTCTATCTCCCTGTTCTGTATTCCATTTTTCAAAATTTTTGTGTATCTAAAAGACTATTAATATCGCTGAGCCCCGGTCATGAACAACTTTTACGAAGGTGTCCTGCACAACCCAACTTATTATCGGCAGTTCAACTGCAATGAGTCGCTTATTACAGTGTTCAGCTGTCCCTTGGAGGCCAGGTTGATGAAGACCCGGTTCGCGGGTTTGTGGAGTCAATACAATTACTTGTTTTATGTGGTCGACGGGCGGAAGATCTGGCACACGGCAAACAAGTCGTATGACATTGGCAAAGAGACCTGCGTCTTTGTGCGCAAGGGCGCGTGGATTTTCGAGAACTTTCTGGACCAGGGTTTTTGCGTGGTGTTGTTTTTTATTCCCGACGACTTCATCCGGAGTACCTTGAAAACAAAAACAAAACCGTTGCAAGTGGAATCCGTCCCCTTCGAACCTGTGATGATTGTGGACAAGACCGAACCATTAACAAATTACTTTCTTTCCGTTGGCTCTTATTTTAATGAAGAGAACGATCCCGATCCTTCACTGCTGGAATTGAAATTCAAGGAACTCATCCTCACCGTTGCCGGCAATCCAAAAAATGCTGACGTAATCTCTTACTTCTGGTCGTTGCTTCACGAACCACAGCACATCACCTTACAACGCGTGATGGACGAGAACTACTGCTTCAACCTCGGGCTCGAACAATATGCAGCGCTGAGCAACCGAAGTCTTTCTACCTTCAAACGCGATTTTCAAAAGCTCTATAAAACGGCTCCTGGGAAATGGCTGTTGGACCGGCGTCTGGATCACGCCTGGCGATTACTGCACGAAAAAAATAAATCAATTGGCGATGCGAGCTTTGAGAGTGGGTTTGAAAACGTATCGCATTTCAGCCGATCGTTTAAGAATAAGTTTGGTGTATCGCCTTCAGCGATGAAGGAGGCAGAGGGAGTAAAGAGGAAGGAGTAAGAAATAACGTGTAAAAACATAGTCACGCTGAGGGCCTGATATGACCACTGCTGCTGAACCCATCATCCGAAATGCACAACCCGAAGAGTTCGAAGCCATCGGCAAGCTGATGGTCGAAGTGTATTCAAATCTGGAAGGATTTCCCAAGCCCCACGAGCAACCGCAGTACTACCAAATGCTTTCCCATGTAGGCGAGTTCACGCAGAAGCCGGGAACAGAATTGATCGTCGCGGTGTCGGCATCCGGTGAAATTCTCGGAGCAGTGGTCTACTTCAGCGACATGAAATACTATGGTTCCGGCGGAACCGCTACGCAAGAACAAAACGCCGGAGGTTTCAGGCTGCTGGCCGTGAGCCCGGCAGCTCGGGGTAAGGGAATTGGCAAGCAGTTAACGCTGGCATGCATTGAAAAATCAAGAACCAAGAAACTAAGACAAGTGATCATCCATACTACGAAGGCCATGCTCCCCGCATGGAAGATGTACGAACAGATCGGCTTTAAGCGCTCAGAAGACCTCGACTTTATGCAAGGGCAGTTGGAGGTGTTTGGGTTTAGGTTGGAGTTAGGGGGCAGGAGCAAGGCGTAAGAAGACAGAAGTCAGAAAGACAACGACAAGCTAGCCTCCGCCTTCTGACTTCTGACTCCTGTATTCTGTATTCTTCTTCTACTTCTTCTTACTCCTTGCTGCAGACTTCTTACTCCCTCCTTCCTTCTTCCCTTCCTTCGTCACTTTCTTTTTTCCTCCCGGCGCCGCCTGCAATTCTTTGTAATAAGCACAAACGCGGGTCATCAAGCACTCGCTGCATTTGGGATTGCTTGGACGACAGATCTCACGGCCCAGAAAGGATATCGCCATTCCCAGTTCGCCCCAGTCCTTTTGGTCGATCTGCTCCATCATAATTTTCTCCAGCTTCTTGGGATCCGTGCCGATCGCGATGCCCAGCCGCGGCGCTACACGCACCACATGCAGGTCGACGATGATACCTTCTGCTGGCACGCCGATCTCGCGCATGATTACGTTGGACGACTTTCTGCCGATACCCGGCAGTTCCGTCAAAGCTTCCAACGTCTTGGGAATATTTTTGTCTTCCTTAATTTCATTGGCCAACGCCAGCAGCCACTTAGTCTTATTCCGAAAATTCCTGACTTTCGAAATGAACGGATAAAGCGAATCCGGCTCAGCCTTCGCCAACGCCGCCATGTCGGGAAATTCTTTAAAAAAATCCGGCGCGAGTTTATTGATGTTTCGATCGGAGTCTTGCGCCGAGAGTACCACCATCACCACCAATTGGTAAGGGCTATGATAGTCTAAGGGATGCTGTTTGCCCTTGTACTTTGCGATCAAAGGCTGAACTTCTTTTTGCCAGTTAATGGAAGCCATAGGTTTTTGCTTCTTTAAAGATAAGGATTGGGCGTGATTTGCGAAGGTTTTACAAGACAACAGTAGAATTCGAATACCACCTTTGGCAAAAAAGAAATAACTTCATCGTCCGAGGCCTTCGGTGGACTATGATTAACTACGTCGACCTTCTTAAAAGCAACCCGCAGTACTTCAAGCAGTTTTCCTGCAAGGAAATTCTGTTCCTGAATTACGACTGTCCGGTGAAGGAAAACAAATTGGCGAAATGGTCGGCCGACAATTACTTCTATTATGTGATCACCGGCCAAAAGACCCTCCATCGCGGAAATCGATCCTGGCCTCTGACGCAAGGTACCTTGACGTTTATTAAAAAGGGTGCTTGTCTCATTGAGCAATTTTTTCGCGAACCCTTTTGCATTGTGGTGTTCATCATGCCCGATACCTTCATCTCAAAGTTCATTATCGCTAACAAAGATCAGCTTCCCGCCGCGCGACCACATACGAAGGAAGATGACCTGGTGATTCCAGTTCAGACTGATGACGTATTGCACAAGTTCTACGAGTCGATCCTGCCCTACTTCACGTCTCCCACTGTGCCCTCGGAGAAATTGATCGAATTGAAGTTCAATGAACTGTTGCTCCACATCGTCAACAATCCGGCCAACGCAGACCTGATCTCCTACATGTATGGCGTTGCCAATCAAAAAGAAGCTACGCTGGAACACGTGATGGAGTCTAATTTTTCCTTCAAACTCCAATTGAACGACTACGCGCGCTTGTGCAACCGCAGCCTCTCGTCATTCAAGCGCGACTTCGAACTCATTTATAAATCGACACCTGGCCATTGGCTTTCTCAAAAGCGACTGGAGCTTGCGAGAAATCTAATCGAGAACACCGACAAGTCGCTATTTGATGTCATGCTCGAAAGTGGCTTCGAAAATCAGGCCCATTTCAGTAAAGCCTTCAAATCCAAGTATGGTTTGAGTCCCCTCCAGTTCAGAAAGAAGCAAGTAGTATCCTGACCTTTTTAACCAAAAAGTTGAACTGTTTGACACATTCGAAGCCAGGCAGTCCCGCTACTTTTGGAGAAAGGTTAATGTCTATGAAAACAAAAAGTATCCTCCTCGCGATCTGCCTGTCAGCAATCGTGGTCGCTTCGATCTCCGCCGTGCCCGTAAAGGATGAATCCGGAAAAATTCTGTCAGATTGGATTTCTGTTCACCTGCAATTGGTGCGCACCACGAAAAGTGTTCCGCATGTTGCCTATTCCCGGCACTTCGCTCACACGGCCATCGCTTTTTATGAAGCGGTAAATGCGCAAAGCAAAATGTACAAATCTGTCGGCGGACAACTGCAAGGGCTTGAGCCCTTGCCGGTGTATGGTGGCGCCACCAAATATGAACCCCTCGCTGCCGCCAATGCTGTTTACGCTGAAATGACGCGTTACTTCTACAGCAAGAATTCAAACGCGAATATTATTGACTCCACGGAACAAGCAAACAGGGCGTTGCTTATTCAACGCGGAATTTCGGAAGCATCGGTAAACGCTTCGGCAGCACATGGCAAGGCGATTTCAAAATCAATTATTCGCTGGATGGAATCTGATCACTCTGAACAAGCTGATGCTGCTTACACGGTTCCACAAAGTGAAGGCTCTTGGCAATCGACACCACCATCATTTACAAAACCGGCGGTTCCATATTGGGGAAACAACAGGACGATCGTAGAAGGAAGCACCGCTTGCATTGATGCATCAAAGCCACCGGTATACTCCCTTGCTCCTACTTCTGATTACTACAAGATGGTGAAGGATGTTTACGATGTTTCTCAGAAAATCACAACCGAACAAAAAGATATCGCGTGGTTCTGGGATGACTCTCCTGGAAAATACTTAACAGTGCCCGGCCATTGGTCGTCGATACTTGCGCAAGTGATAAAGGAAAAGAGTCTTTCTCTTCCGGTTTCCAGTGAAGCGTTCCTGAAGATGCACATCGCGCTTCATGATGCCGCGATAGCAGCATGGAAAGGAAAGTATTCCTTCCTGGTCGTGAGGCCTGTGACGAACGTTCAGAAATTATTTCAGCCCGACTGGCAGTCATTGATTGAAACACCGCCGCATCCTGAATTTCCGGCAGCGCACGCAACCTTATCCGGTGCGGCGGCTTCGGGGCTTACCAGCGCTTTGGGCGACAATATCTCATTCACGGATGGTACTTATTCTTTCCTGGGAATAGCGCCGAGAAAATTTGAATCCTTCAACGCTGCTGCGCGCGAAGCGGGGATATCAAGACTCTATGGCGGTATTCACTACCGCTATTCAATTGAACAGGGTTTAATGATTGGTCAAGAAACAGCGAAAGTGGTAATTAGCAAGGTCAAGGTCAAGAAATAGAAAAATACGGTTTTGAGTTTCTAAACTGCCATGCGATATTTGGTAAGCCACCAATTTCTTTGTGAACCTTAGGGTCTTAGTGCCCTTGTGGTTAAAAAGATTACAAGTACCTTTTTTGCCACGAAGGCACCAAGGCACTAAGGAGCACTATAAATACAAAGACCATGAAATCGCCTCTCGTTCTCTTCTTGTCGTTTGCCTTGGTCATCCAGGTACAAGGGCAAACCAAAACACTGGCCGAGCGCCTGGGTTATCCTGCTGACACCAAGCTTCTTATTATCCACGCCGATGACGTTGGCGTTTCCCACTCAGAAAACATGGCCACCATTCAAGTAATGGAAAAGGGCTATGTGAATTCCGCCAGTATCATGGTGCCGTGTCCGTGGTTCCCGGAAATTGCGGCTTACGCGAAAGCCCATCCCACCGCCGACTTTGGTTTGCACCTCACCTTAACGAGCGAGTGGAATGTATACAAGTGGGGACCTGTTACTTCCCACCATGAAGTACCCAGTTTACTGGACACCAGCGGCTACCTGAACGCAACGACCCTGGCATTCAGAGAAAATGCAAAGCTTATGGATGTAGAGCGTGAACTTCGAAACCAAATCGAACGCGCCAAAAAATTCGGAATCGACCCCACGCATCTCGATGCACACATGTTCGCGGTGGAATCCACGCCGGAGCTAGTCCAGATTTATCTTAAACTCGGGCGCGAATACAAGGTGCCCGTTCATGTCGCGAAAGAATTGGTTGCCGCCTTTTTTTCTTACGACCCTGCCAAGTTCATGGTACCGGGGGATATTGTGGTAGACAAGACCATTATCCTCACCAGTCCGGAGTACCCCAAGGGAACTGAACAGTTTTATGTCGCTCAAATGAGGTCGCTTGTAAAAGGAGGCCTCAATGTGATCCTCCTGCACGCGGCTTACAACAACGACGAAATGGAGGCCGTCACGGCCGGCTTCAAGGATAACTTCGACGCAGGCTGGCGTCAAAAGGATGTGAACTTCTTTACCAGTGATACCTGTAAGAAAATCATTGCTGAGGAAAAAATTAGACTGATCACGTGGCGCGAAATCCGGGACAAACTGTTCCGTTAGGCAAGCGTCCGAACTTAGGAAATCTAATGGTGCCCCTTCGTGTCTTAGTGCCTTTGTGGTAAAAAAAGACACTCGTAAACTACTTCCGCCACAAGGGCACCAAGACACTAAGGAGCACAAAGGGTCTGATCAGCTAATCTTCTTTTTCGAAGCCACAAACTCGGACGGAAGCATATCATAAACGGCGCGGAAATACTTCGCAAGGAATTTAGGATTGCTGAATCCCACCTGGTAGGCCACCTCTGAGACAGACAATCCACTCTTCTCTAATAATTGCGCCGCGCGCTTTACGCGAATGAAGCGAATAAATTCTATTGGCGTCTTTCCGGTTAAAGCGTAAAGTTTTTTATACAGCTGCACCCGGCTCATGGCCAGCATACGGCTCATTACTTCTACGGAAAATTCCTCGTTCGTCAAGTTTTCTTCCACCACCTTCACGGCGTCCTGCACCAGCTTCTCGTCGACCGATGCCACTTGAATGTCGGAGACATTAATATCAAGATGCTTCTGAAATTGCTGATGACGCAAGTCGCGGGTCTTGATCAGGTTTTCAATGCGCGACTCCAGCACTTCGAAACTGAAAGGCTTCGTGATGTAATCGTTGGCGCCCGATTGATAACCTTCGATGCGTTGCTCCACAGCAGTGCGCGCCGTGAGTAAGATCACAGCAATGTGTGATGTACGCGGATCAGACTTTATTCTTTTACACATTTCAACTCCATCCATCTCTGGCATCATTACATCGCAGACGATCAGCTCCGGGAGATTTGCGAGGGCTGCTTCCAACCCAAGCCTTCCATTAGCTGCCTCCAGGATTGCGTATTGGCTCCGGAGACTATCACGAAGGTATGATCGAAAATCGTCGCTATCATCGACCAGTAGTATAGAAGTCTTGGCCGGGCTGCCCTCCGCCATTTCATTGTCATCGGACTCGCTATTGTCGTCCATGCCTCCGAGATCAGTCTGCAGATCAGCAATGGGCAGTGAAACCACAAACGTACTGCCTTCACCCTCGTGACTATCTACCCCGATGGTGCCGCCGTGAAGTTTCACGAATTCCTGCGTGATCGACAGTCCGATACCACTGCCCTGGTTCACCATGTTCTTTGGAAGGTCGTGCTGATAGAAGCGATCAAATACTTTCTCCAGCTTATCAGCTGGAATGCCGATACCAGTATCCGTGACTTTAATTTGCAAGATCCTTGAATCACCTTCGCGCATCAAATTCAAGTCCACGGAAACGTGACCATGGTCGGGCGTGAACTTAAATGCATTCGACAGCAGGTTGAATATTATTTTCTCAATCTTGTCGGTATCAAACAAGGTTTCTAAACTTCCTGCATTCGAATTGAAGGTAAGCTGAATGTCTTTTTTCTCCGATAGATCGGAGAACGACCATACCAGGTCCCTGATAAATTTAATAATATCTCCTTCCGAAGGATTTAATTTCAGATCATCACCCTCCACCCTTTTGAAATCGAGCAGTTGATTGACGAGGTTCAGCAGGCGCCGGGCATTCTTGTATACTACATGAAGCTGTTTTTTCTCAGGCTGACCCTCACCCTTTATAATCTGTTCCAGTGGGGTAACAATGAGCGTCAGCGGAGTTCGCAATTCATGGCTTACATTGGTGAAGAACTTAATTTTTAATTCATCCAATTCATGTAGTCGTTGCGCTGATACGCGTTCCGACTCGATCCTGTAGTTCAACCGCTCGCGCGCGACAACCAGGTGTCTTCCGAACAACAACGCGCTGAAGAAAATCACGGCGTAAAGCACAAAAGCTACGTTCGACTTCCAGAAGGGCGGCAATACTTTGATATGAAGTCTTGTTTCCTGATCGCTCCAAACGCCGTCACTGTTTGTACCCTTTACCCGGAAGACATAATCTCCCGGATCGAGGTTGGTGAATGTCGCCATCCGCTGGCCGGAAGAGGTGGTGATCCAATTTTCATTGAAGCCATCAAGTCTGTATTGATACTTACTTCGTTCCGGGTGCAGGTAGTTCAAGGCGGCGAACTCTATCGAAAAGAAATTGTGTCCCGGACCGAGGGTAACTTCCTCGGTCTCGTTGATAGAAGATGGCAGGACGATTTTTTTATCAATCATTTCACCGACCTGAACGGTGTGGTTGAAAATCTGAAAGTCTGTAAGGATTACCGGGACCGCGGTGGAGTCTACGCGGATATCCGCTGGATTAAAAATGCTCAACCCGGCCGATCCACCAAAGACCAATTCGCCGGTAGAGCAGCGTAGCGCAGCGTTCTCATGATACACGCCCTGAAGCAGACCATCGGATTCAGTGTAGTTCTGAAAGGTAAATTTATTGCCATCAGGCGAAATGCTCAATTTGGAAATTCCCTTCGGCGTGCTCATCCACAGGTTGTGCTCCTGGTCTTCGACCAATGTCATAATTGAATTGTGCGCCAATCCATTCAGTTCTTTGAAATTAGAAAAGGCATTGGTTTTGGGATCGAATCGATTCAGTCCACCATTTGTACCGATCCATATCCACCCACGGCTATCCTCGAATACACATTGAACACTGTTACTACTGAGGCTCTTCGGATCCTCCTGTGAATTGATGTAATGCGTAAATCTTCCAGAGGATTTGTCGAGGATTTCCAATCCGTAGCCCGTGCCGATGATCATGTTACCACTGCTGTCCTGTGTTATCGCCGGAACGTAAGGCGTGTGAATCGAATTCAATTCATTGCTTTTGTAATGGTAGAATTCTTTTTTTGTTCTGTGGTAAACATCGAGACCGCCATTTAATGTTCCGAGCCACAAGTTGTGGTCGGTGTCTTCGTAAATCTCCCAAATGTTGTCGTTGCCCAAACTCTTCGGATCATCAGGTTTGTTTACATAGTGCGTAAAGGTTTTCCCATCGAAGCGGTTCAATCCGCCATAGTAGGTGCCGATCCAAAGAACATCCTCATGATCAACGATGAGGCTTACGATGATGTCTTTGCTGAGTGAGTTTGAATTGCGTGGATCGTTCCGATAAGGCGTGAAGGTATTTCGCTTCCGATCAAAGCAAATCAAGCCCGATCCATTGGTACCAATCCAAATCCTTCCGGCTTTATCTTCCGCCAACGAACTGATGTCGTTAAAGGGAAGTGTTTGTGGGCGTCCTTCTTTGTGCGTGTAGGATTGAAACCTGAAAATATCCGGGTGATAAAAAGAGACGCCGTTTTTATATCCAACCCAAATGATGCCTTGCCGGTCTTTAAGGATAGAGTAGCCCGTATTCTCCGTAGGAGATTTAGGATCGAGTTCATCGCTTTGAATGTATTGAACGGAGAAGTCTTTCTTGTCGAGGAGATTGATACCGCCATTCTCTGTAATGATCCAGATGACGTTCTTGTCATCCTGAAGGACCTTGTTGATAATACCTGAATTTACTTTTCCCCGGCTAGCACCCGGATGCAAATGTGCGAATTCAGATTTCTTCAGGTTGAAATAGTAGGCGCCAAAATTTCTGTCGTTGTAAATCCAAAGGTCGTCATCGTTATCGACGGTAAATTCGTACTCGTACAGTTCAGCTTGAAATTTGTCGCGAAGGGCGTGGCTTCTGAATGTAACACGAAACGTCTCTTTGTCCAATCGTTCAAACGTTCCATTTTGGTGGATCACCCACATGTTTCCCCTGGAGTCTTCAGCGAGTGACGACATCCGGTCGGTGGCAAGCGTTGTGGTATCGTTCGCTGCAGGAAAAAGTCTCGTGGTCTTACTGCTTTTCTGATCGAAACAAAACAACCCCTGGCTTTCGTGCATAAACCAAAACCTGCCAAGCTTGTCTTTCTTGAGATAGGTGATGGTCCCTTCCGGAACACCATACTTATTCAACAGGCGATTAACATTGCGATCAAAGTTTTCCGTTTTAGGATTGTAAACAACTGTTCCATAGTAAGACCGAATCCACAATTTGCCCTCCGGTCCTTCGAATATCCGGATCAGGTTATCGATGGTTAGCGAAGTGGAGTCTCCCGGAATATTCTTGAATACCTTGATGGAGTGGCCGTCGTAGCGGTTCAGCCCTGACGCAGTGGCGAACCAGATGAATCCGATGCTATCCTGAAAAATGTCGTTCACGATAGGATTGGACAAACCCTTACTCATATCGATTCGGCCGAATTGATAGTGGGTATTTTGCGCGAGGCAGGAACCGGACAAAAGAATAGCCAGCAGAACGATGACAAAGGACTTCGAAATCATGTTACTAAAATACAGAATCGCCGTTTCCCACGGCGGAACATTTAGGCCGATCGAAAGAAAAATGCGCGGGGCAACTGTACCCCTTTTTGTGTAGATTAGGACAATACACCAACACATGAAAACCCCATTCTATTTCCTGATTGTTTTGACACTCGCCTGCACGTCGAAGGAAGCGGGCCATGTGGATTTGCCGACGCCTGAGCACGCGAAACCCTTACCTGCTGCTGTTGTCGAGGGCATTCAGAAAGAATTTCCGGGGGCTGTACCCTACGGCGTCGCGATAGATTCTATTCTTGCCCGCCTGAAACGCATCGGAATTTCTTCAGAAGATATTCTTTGGGGGCAATCGACTTGTGTGGACGACATCACCAACACAAAAAACAAAATCATTCACCCGGAAATTAAAGGTCCATTTACTTTTGGCGGTTTGGGTGGATTGCCTTTTACCGGCGTAACAGGTCTTGATGCGTTTGCACACCACGTTCCCGAAGACGGCGCAGCGTTATTGTTTTTAGGTCCACACATCGGTTACCGCGAAGGCGAAGGTTGGGGCAAAATTCTCAGGCACGGCCAGGAACACGCCAGCACATGTTGTGGCGCGCTGTATGCTGCCGTTGATAAACTTAAGAAAGACGAGATTGAAGTTACGAGTCCGACAGAAGACGACTATCAGGAACAAATCATCGAACAGTTGGCACTGGCCCACAAAAACGAAATACTTTCTGCTAAGGAACCATTGGTCGAGTTCACCCGCGTGGTGCACCGCGAGGCGGAAGAGAGAATGAGCAAATACACCGGGAAGGTGAAAGAACGGCATTTCGCGTACGGCGTCGTGATAGTCGGTGTTATCATCAACACCGACTACATGTATGACGACTACTTGTGGATCGATCGCATCGCCGTGAAGGACATCAAAACCAATACGTGGCTCAAGGAACTTAAACCGTGATTAGCTCACTTTGATCCGATATCTAAACCAGTACGATGCTGATAAAATTATTAATGCAATGAACGGAGCGACCCAGGGTGTGTTCGTTGCAAGATGCGTCCACACAGCGCCGATAAAGGTAAAGGCAAAACCTGCGTAGGCCCACTCCTTCACCTTGTCCCAAAAAGGAGCGACCAATGCAATCGCACCCAACAATTTTGCGGCGCCCAATAGCATCACAAAATAATCCGGGTATCCGGCGTCATGGAAATTCTTCATCAGTTCCGGATTCTGGCTGAGGTACATCGCAGCGCTCATCAACATTCCGGCGGAAAGCAAGCCTGTTGCAATCCAATACAATACTTTGTCTCTTTTTTTCATAGTAGTTTTCGTTTGACGAGACAAAATTGAATGACCTCAGTTTCCGTTTTACCATCAGTTTCCTGAAGGAAACTGGTTTCATCGAAGGAACTATGCAGGAGGTCTGCTTGTTAGATTCTAAATTCGATTCACCATGCAGCACAACATACTCCTCGAAGAACCCGAAGTAACCGTTGCTCACCCGGAACTTACGGTTGAACGTGTCTGCGGCGATCATCAGGAACGGCTTCGTGCCATCAACGATGCCATGGATGTCATTAGCGGCAAGTGGAAAATCCAACTGCTGGGTTTGTTGCTGTTCAAAGGCAAAATGCGTTTCGGTGAGCTGATGAAGCACATCGATGGTATTGGTGCTAAAATGTTATCCAAGGAATTGCAACATCTCGAGATGAACAAGATCATCACGCGCACCGTTCTTCAAACCAAGCCCATTACGGTTGAATATGAAATGACCGTGTACGGCAGATCGCTGGAAGCAACGATCCTCAGTATTGTCGATTGGGGAATAAATCACCGGAAAGAAATACTGGGGAGGGGCTGAGTCAAAAAAAAATCTACAGACCAAAAAAGAAGCAGCGCCCGCCTGGCGCTGCTTTCTAACCACAAACTATAAACCGATCCGGATCAATTGATCCGACGGGTTTCTTCTTCTGAGCCGACCCGATGCTGCCGGCCCTTTAATTTCTGATTGCCAAAAGAGTAGTTCACATTGAGCATGACGATGCGGGTGTCAAAGGCCAACTTGCCATGTATTTTGAAATCGGGAAGGTCAGCATAGGATTTAAAATAAAAGGAATGGAAAACATCCTGAACACTGAGCTTCGCATTCAACGCGGGTGTAACCTTCATTTGTAAACCAATGTCCATCGCTCCACGCCAGGAGAGATGGTACAGTGCATCAACGGCCGGCGTATTCAACCATCCCGTGAGCTCGCCGGTGAATTTTTTTCCAATGACAAACATGTTGGACGCATTGAACTTCCCACTTACCTGCTCCACCGTAATCGGTGTTCCCTGGAAATTGTAGTCGAACCGGCTGTACATTCCTGTGAAGCTGGTTTGCAAACTCCATCCACGCATCACCGTCACGGGGAAACTCATCGTGAGATTATACGCCTGCGAAGTTCCGATATTGAGCGGCGTACGTTCCGTGCGGATGCTGTCCACAGGTTGGATCACATAGAATACCAGGTCCTGCACATAGCTCGCACCAACCGACGTAAACAGTTTGTCTTTGAAACCATGTTTGAGTTCAAAGGAATGCGTGTACTGGGGATTCAGGTATGCATTGCCAGTGCTGAATCCATAAGGATCAATGTAAGACCGCGCCGGATTCAGGTTCTGATAATTCGGCCGATCAATGCGATAGCTGTACGACACCGTGAGCGTATGTTGCTTCGACAGTTTGCGCGAGAGGAAAACACTGGGAAATAAATTCAGGTAGTCCCTTTCTACTTCGTAGTTTGAAGAAATAGAATTCCCCGACGAGCGCGTGTGCTCCACGCGAAGTCCAGCTTGTAATGTCGTCTGTTCGCTGAGTTTGCCAGAAAAACTCGCATAGGCGGCATTAACTTTTTCAGTGTAAACAAAGTGATTGGACAGCGATGGATCCAATTGCAAATCTCCCATCTCACCCTGGTAAAGCGTCAGCTTATTATCGCTCTTGACATAGCTACTCTTGAGGCCCGCTTCCATAGACCATTTACCGAGCGGGCGGTTATAGTCTACTTTCGCGGTCCTGATCTCGATGGTTGTCGGCATTTGATTGAGCAGCCCCATGAGTGGTTGATCCGGATCTTCGGTGGAGATCATCTCTGTCTCCAGCGTATTCACATAATCGCGATGGAAATACCCGAAGTCGTAGTCGCCGGAAAGCTTGCCGCCTTTTTCTTTGAACACATGCTGAACATTGAAATTGGCGACATGGTTGGAGGAGACGGTTGAAATTGTCTTGTCGGTATAAGCTTCGTGGTAAGGATCATCACTGGGATCATGACGAAAAATACTTTCGGCTGTTCCATCCTCGCCGTTGTCAATCCAAAAGCCAGTCCATACCACGCCGAACGTCGTATTCTTTCCAACGAAATAATCCACACCGGCTTTCGCATTTTGGCCGAAGTCATCAAACACAATGTAGGTACTCATGTCGATGACATTGTGTTGATCACCTTGATCGATGGTCCGGTTCGACCTTAAATCGAAATAGTTTCCTCCTGAATTGACACTGTAGTTGCCGAAGACATTAATCTTCTTACTGCGGTGATTCAACTGAAAGCTACCGCGTCTTCGTGGATATTCACCTGACCCGATACCCACGGAAACAAATCCATTGGTGCCAAGGCTGTTGTCTTTTTTCAGGCGAATGTTAATGATTCCGGAATTTCCGGCCGCATCATATTTCGCGGAGGGATTCGTGACGAGTTCGATCTGATCAATGTTGTCGCTGGACATCGTACTTAAGAGCGTAACAACATCCGCCATCGACAAGTACGTTTGCTTACCATCAATCTGGATGATGACACCCGACTTGCCACTCAATTGAAGCGCCTGGTTTTGCCGGTCGACCGTTACACCCGGCGATTTCTCCAACACTTCGAGCGCGGTACTGCCACTGGCGATAATGCTGTTGGCAACATTCACCACCATCCGGTCGAGGTGTTGTTCAACAAAAGGGCGCTTTTCAATGATCACAACTTCGCCCAGTTGCCTGGCATCTTCCTGAAGTGTCATGGTCGGAACAACTAAATTCTCTTGCTGGATTTCGATACCAGGTTTATAAACCTGAACATAACCTACCATCGATGCCGAGAGTACATACTGGCCGGGTGCCACATGGTCAATCCGGTAAAGGCCCAGCGTATCCGTGACCGTACCTTTAACCAGTGTGGAATCTTTGCTGTTGAGCAGCAAAACATTTGCAAAAGGAATGGGATGCGAGAGATTGTCATTGATAACACCCCGAAGAGATTGACTGAAAGCTGTGTAGTGTGTTGCTATCGCTATCAGCAGATATATCAACTTTTTCATTTGATTGTTAGCTTTGAGATAATAGAATAAAGAGAACGAGCAGCGCTCATTCAAAACATTACAACGTGCAGAGGAATACAAGCACAGATTTTCCCCGATCCAGTTGACGAGGGTGTGCTTGTCATGGACATGCTAACCGACTGAAGTCTGACAACACTTGTCAGATTCACAATGCAACGCTGACTTCAGTCGTAACAAAAAGTGATCTTAGCAGATACTGATAGCGAGGGACATAAAATTGTTTTATGTGTTAGTCAATAAAATCATTGCCAGCATGAAAAACCAAAACAAGGTTCAAATTCACTGCTCAGTTTTGCAGGCCAGCTGTGTTTATGACCAAAATTAAAATTGGTAACCGCACAACGCCATCCCAGCCTTCAGGGATTTGTTTACGGCGGCGCCGGCCGGTATACCTTCCGTAGTTTACTGGCAAAATTGGATCTAAGGGTCTTCATGGCTAAAGGTTTCTGCTTTCATAAACACCAATCACCAATTGGGCCACTCTCAGAAACCGTTTGAAATAGATGAAATTCGCGTGCCTGGCGCAGGAAGCGTTTCAAACTGAAACGCAGCAAACGTTTCATTCTAAAACAGATTTTCAATTGGGCTCAATTACAAGAGCCCTTTCTCCCATCGACACGCACCACATCGGCTTTGTCCTCGACAAACATGAGGGAAGGATACTTATCAAACTCGGTCCACTCACCTTCCAGCAAACACTGCTTTTCCTTGGGGCCCGACAGTTGTTCTATCCTGACTTTGCTGGCAACTTTCCATTGACCATTGGCTTGCAGGAGCTGAATGGTTCGCACAAATATTTCTTCGCTTCCTTCAGCTGACGTTTGTTCCTCCTGCCGGGTGATCACCGCCTTTCCATTTTTCCATTCGATAACACCAGCATTGTACCATCCGCCGGCCATACCACCGTTGCTGCGAAATGATATCACTTTTTTCACGGAATCAATTTGCATGGAGCTTTGATCACTGAGCAAGTTATTCTTCACAAACGTCGTTGTCTTCGGATCAAAGAGATAAACATCAGCCAGCGTATTCGAATTTCCGACGATCTGGAGGATGTCAATGTCTTTATATCCATCAAAGTTATAGTCGATAAAGTTGAACGTGGCGTGAGGATTCTCGGCATAATATCCTTCATCGTAGTTCACGTCTTCGCCGAAAGGAAACCATTGCATGGGCGTTCCCGCTTCATTTGGATTGTTGAAAAAATACAGCTTCCGGTCAGGCAGGTGATAAACCAGCGAAAAAAGGCCAAGCGAAGAGCGAACGGTAAAAGTGTAGTGGTAAATTCCATAGTCTGAGTCGTGCATCAGTTCGCCATCGGGAACTGTTTGTGCAGAGTCGGGGGAGTCCGCTGGCGAGTCTTCCGCAGACTCGCTGTCTGTTGTATCTATCTCCACGGTGATAAAATCAGTCTGTGGTTCGGAGCTACTGTTTCCGGACTTACAGGCGACAGCAAATATCGTGAGGAGGGGTAATAGCCAGAGAAGGTTTTTCATTGGAGGGTTGGTTAGACAATAAAGATCGCAACAAAACGGGCAGCGGCGCAAAAAAAACTATCGGCCAGGTTTACGGTGCCTCAGTTGTTGTCTGAAACAAGCATCCTCCAAAGTTAACCATCTCCTGATCCACTTCGCGCAGAATCAAGCTTGATATGGCATCTTCCAGCACGAGCGTATTTATTTCGGTGGCATTCTGGTAGGCGGTGCCGGTGGATTTTGGTAAAAGCTTTTCGTTCAGTCCGAGGAACGTATTGAACATGAGCTCGCTCGGTTTCACCGGCATATTGGTAAAAAGAGACGCCTTGCTGGTAAGCCATTGCTTATAGTCTTCATACGCCGTCGTCAGTTTCTCCTGGTCCGACGCAAATTCGTTCATGTTCTTCAACTGAAGTTGCGCGCTGTCCGCGACGGCTTTTAATGCTTTCAAATGAGTGACGGAGGGAAGCAGCTTGGGGTTTTCATACTTATCATAACAATGAATTGCCACGCTAAATTGTTTGCCGATGTCGCGCCAGCGCTCGGTGATTCCGCCGCGGGTGTTTTCGGAATGATACGCTACCAGCTTTTCAAGCGTCGCGCGTTCTTGAGAAATTCTGTAGTAAAGAAACCCGGAAGCGGCCACAAGAACGATGAGTATCCCAACGAGTATTTTCATGTAACTGAGTTTTCGATTCTCGACAGAGTTTTAGATCCAATGGCACAAAGAGCACAACGGATCTAAAAGTACACGGAGAGTTCTTTGTGTAACTCCGTGGGTCCTTGGTGTCCTTTGTGCAATGGATTTTCTATTTAGCCCCGATAATTTCTATCTCCGTTCTGCGGTTGATCTCGCGGCCACCCATCTCATCGTCGTTGGAAACAATGGGGCGATCCGAGCCAAATCCTTTTGCCGACAAACGGGCTGCATCAACTCCATGAGCAACGAGATAATCCACAACGGACGTCGCGCGCTTCAATGAAAGTGTTTTGTTGGTCGCTGCGTTACCCGTGTTATCGGTGTGTCCGTTAATCTGCACTTTCAAAGCAGGGTTCGCCTTGAGCAATTCCTGGATGTTTTCAATTTCCGCGATTGATTCATTCTTCAAGTCCGACTTGCCCGTGTCGAAGAAAATGTTTTTCAAGACCACCTTCGAACCGATTTCTGCCTTTACCATGATGATGTGCATGTCGATCTCCTGGTACTCGGCAAACTTTGGTAAGCTGAAGTTGATGGAGTTAAAGATGTAACCCGGTCGTTCCGTCGCTACACCATAGTTACCACCGTGCGGGATGACCAGCTCGAAATCTCCGTTGGCAGGGTCGACGGTGATTTTCGAAAGTACTTTCTTCGTTTCGTTATCCACCAGGCTGATGGTAGCGCCCAAGGGTTCAGCCGTATTTTCGTCAATAACTTTTCCCTTCAATATCGTTACCACGCGCTTCGCCAAACTTTGCGTTACCAACGCATCCACGAAGTCGGTGTTAACGGGTTTCTCCTTAGGCTTCTCGACTACCACTTCCACCGGCTTGGGTTTCGGTTTGTACTTGGGCTCCATAAAAGTGATGGCGTAAATGTCCGCTTCACCCTGGCCTCCCTCCTTTAAGGTTGAATAGAATCCTTTCTTTTTGTCGGCCGAAATGGTAAAGAAACCATCGTACTCCCAGGTGTTGATCGGCCACCCCAGGTTTTCGGGTTTCACCCACTTGCCGCCTTTGAACTCGCTGACGAATATATCGGCGTTGCCCAGCGAAGGATGTCCATCCGATGAAAAATAAAGTGTAACACCATCCGGATGTATAAAGGGAGCGTCCTCGTTCTCCGGCGTGTTGATGGTCTTACCCATGTTGACCGCCTTTCCCCAATCGCCATTGGCAGTTTTTTCACTCACATATAAATCAAGCTCGCCGACGCCATCGGGGCGGTTGCTGGCGAAATAAAGTTTTTTTCCATCGGCCGACATACTGGCGCTGGTCTCCCAGAAGAGCGCGGTGTTCACATTCTTGCCCAAAGGTTTGGGAGAAGTCCAGTCGCTGCCATCAAACGTGGAGATGTAAATGTCACCTTCTCCTTCCTCATAGTACAGAAAGAGTGTCTTCCCGTCGGGAGAAAGCGATGCGGCAGCGTCGTTGTATTTTTGATTGATCCGGGAGCTGATTTTTTTGGGCGCCCCCCATGCGGATCCTTCCTTGCGGCAAATGAAAATATCTTCATAGTTAGTGCCTTCGCGAATGGCGCGCTCATCTTCCGAGCGGTTGGATGTAAAAATGAGCGTGCTGCCGTCCCCTGAGATGATGGGAGCGTAATCATGGAATCGACTGTTCACAACGGCTCCCATGTTCTCGATGATAACATTCAACTCGTAGTGCGAGAGTGAATCGGCGATCCGGCATTCCGCGATCTTCTTATCCGCAATCTCGGCCAGGCCTTTTTTCTTCTTCTTGAAGGCTTCAAAATGCTCAATGGCCTTTAAGAACTCGTTGGTATTTTGGAAGGCTATACCCAGGTGATAGTCGATGTCTTCGTTGATGCTCGGGTTAAAGCGATACGCTTTACTGATGTACTGGGCTGCCTTGGATTTGGTTTCAGAGTAGAGGTAGCAAAGGCCAACTTTCAAATTGTAGTTCGCATCGTCGGGGTTGCCGTTAAGCAACTCCAGGTAAATGTCGAGTGCCTTTTTGTAGTCTTTTTTACCATAGAGCTTGTCGGCCTGGGCCATCATGTCTTTGGCAGACTGACCATAACTGGCGTTCACCAGCAGTAAAACAAACATCGCGACTATAAAAGATCGAAGCATGGCAACAGAATAAGCTGAAGATGAAACACGTATTAAGTTGCAAAATTAATTCCAGTTTGCCCCGCAACCGCACTGCTTTTTGACCGCGCGTGTAAGATTTTAGAGTAAATCACATTTAATCGCGGAACACTGGGCCGCGATTTACCATCGCGAAAGACTAGTCCTGGTAGACTTGAATCCATCCCCTGTATCGCTTTCTTGTTTTCCCCTCGACGAAAGTGTAGAAGTATAAGGCGCTGGACAATCCATTACCAGCCCAATTGTTCTTATAGTCATTGGAAAAATATACTTCCATTCCCCAACGGTTAACAATGCGAAGCTCATGTTGGTAACGCTCATCTAAACCTTCGATGATGAATGAATCGTTAAGGTGATCTCCATTGGGTGTAATAACATTCGGAAAGAAAAGGCACGCTCGCGCACGTAGCGTATCCCTTTTCATCAAGCCATATTCATCAATGGTCGTGACGAAGTATAGGCCGGGTTCTTTGATCAGGTAACTGGGTCCCGTTGATCCATCCTGCCACCGATAGCTAACAAAGTCATCTAACGCCAAGAGGTGCGTCTCGTCCTTGCATATCACGATATCTTCACCCAACTCGAGATCCGGATGAGCGCATGGCTCTATTATAATAGAGTCCTCATGCGCATTACCGCAGGAGTCAATCACTTGCACGCTGTAGGTCCCCGGTTCGGTGACCAGATAACTTTGCGCGGTTGAACCATCCTGCCATTCATAACTGACAAAACCGCTGGTCGAAAGAACGAGTGTTGCACCTTCACAGAGCAACTGGTCAGTTCCTAAGTTTAATAAGGGAATCTCTTTCGCTGTGATCACAAGCGTGTCTTGTTGAATACCGCCTTCCAGATTTTGCACGGTTACATAATAAGTACCCGGGCCTGTGATCGTGTAGGTATTCAACGTGCTTCCATCCTGCCAGAGATAACCATCATATCCAAAGAGTGAAATCCCCATCTGGATTCCGGGGCAAAGTTTCAGGTCAGGCCCAAGGTCAAGCGGTGGCGAAACGTCGCACATCGTTACGACAACTTCATCCTCCTGCTTGTTGCCGCACCGATCAAGTACCGTGAGGGAGTAAGTTCCTGCTGCGCTCACGATTCGTGTAGAATCAGTGCTGCCATTTTCCCATGTGTATTTGCTAAACCCAGGCATTCCGATCTTCTTGGTTTCGCCCATGCAAAGTTTCACATCGGGTCCAAGGTTTAGCGTTGGACCTGCCTCTGCTGGGGGCAACGGTGATACCGCGGGCATGTTGAGCTTTAGAATGAACGGATCCATGTCCGCGGTCAATGACAAATTGCTGATGGAGAGCGACGCATCGGAACTGCCAACAATGTAAAGATCGTTAGCTGTTCCACGCGCAATCTTGTAACTAGCGTTGCTAAGACCCGGCGCAGTATTGACAATCCATTGGATATTTCCTTGCGCATCGAGTTTACTCACCAGCGTGCTGACCGGACCGTAGGTGCCAGGCAGTGTGTAGCTGTCAATGGTGGTAGTGTTATAGTACATCGCCATGAAATAGACATTGCCACCGGCATCGACTACGACATCCTGGCCAAAAACGCGATTATTCAACCCAAACTCTTTTTTCCAAATCATTTGGCCGGCGCCATCCAACTTGGTGAGCATTGTTCTGTCGCCGATCCATCCCGTGACATAAATATTGCAATAGTCGTCTACCGTAATCTGTCCGGTGACTTCGCCTTCGAATGCTTGTGAGCCGATATCTTCTGCCCACACAAAATTGCCAGACGCATCGAACTTCGCTAGAAATAAATTGTTGTTCACAATACTATTCGGATGGAGGCTCAATGTTGCGTTTCCGACCAAGACATCACCCGTAAAATAACCCGCGATGAAAATATCTCCGGAACTATTGATCGCCGTGCTTGCGGGAATTGCGTACATCCATGGTCCGAAGCCCTGGGTCAGATTCTTCTTTGAAATGAGATCACCGTCTGGTTCGAATCTAAACAACCACGACGATTGCGGCTGAACGGTGTAGTAGTCGGACCCCGTCACTAAAATATTTCCTTGCTTATCCGTCTGAACAACCGGCTCGGTGATGTTGGAAAGTTTTACGATCCACTGCGGCAACCCTGAGCCATCAAATTTTGCAACATAGGAACAGAGATCATCGCCACTGCCCTTTGAAATGGTTTCTCCCGCAAAAGTTATGGACCCGGAAAAATATCCGGTGACGTAGACACTCCCATTTGCATCAACCGTTGAGCTCCGGGCGTTGCTGTACTCGCTGAAGTCTAGTATCCTCGTCCAAATTACATTTCCATCGGTGGCGTGGCGAGCCATAAAAGCATTGGTTCGATCACCAATATCAAAGTGGTCGCCGCCAAGGGTAAGAGAATATTGAAAGTAGCCATGAGAAAAAAAACCGCCTTGGGTTGATCCAACAGCACCTTCCATGGTAAAGTGGTTCGGGCTGGGATAAATTTTGCCCCATTCGAATGTCTGGGCCATTACACCTAACGGCCAGAGTAACAGAAACAGGAAGGCCAACACACAACGCATAGTCAAATATACCAATTGTCAAGCAAATGGAATGTTCGATTCCGTACGTCCCGATTCTATTTATATCATGCCGGTGGCTTATCCACCGCGATTGCCTTACCTTCACTACTCAACTTTTCCCTATGAAAAACCTCATCTTCATTACCGCCCTGGTGTTGTTCGCATGCTCCAAACCCGGCTTCAACAACGACGAAAGCATCAAGAAAGTAGAAACATCTCTCCTTTCGGAAGTTTACATCGCCGGCGATACACTGTGGACAATTGAAGAACGAATGAAACACTACGGTGTTCCTGGCGTGAGTATCGCAGTAATTGTCGAAAACAAAATCGCGTGGACAAAAACGTGGGGCATCATGGACAAGGAAACCAATGAACCGGTCACTGCCACTACCCTATTTCAAGCCGGATCAATTTCAAAACCAGTCGCCGCTTATGGTGCGCTAAAGGAAGTCGAACTCGGCAAGCTCACGCTCGACGACAACATCAACAACTACCTTACCAGCTGGAAGCTGCCGGACAATGAATTCACTAAAGACAAGAAAGTTGCACTTAAACATTTGCTGAGTCACACCGGCGGCACTACCGTACATGGATTTCCGGGGTATACTCCTGGAACAGCGGTGCCCACGCTGGTTCAAGTACTGGATGGCGCGGCGCCGGCCAACACACCGGCCATCCGCGTTGACAAGGCGCCTGAAGAAAGTTTCCGATACAGCGGAGGTGGTTATTGCGTTATGCAGCAGACGTTGATCGATCTGGAACACAAATCATTTCCCGAAATACTCCATGAACGCGTGCTCCAACCTCTCGGCATGTCGAACAGCACGTACAACCAACCACTTGACAGCATACAAATAAAGCATGCGGCTACGGGTTATCTTCCTGACCATAGCCAAACGAGCGGCAAGCGTCACACCTATCCTGAAATGGCCGCCGCCGGTTTGTGGACCACGGCTGAAGATCTCGCGAAATTTGCCATCGATGTCCAAAATACTTACAAGGGTACCAGTCACACCGTGTTATCGCAGGACATGGCCAAGAAGATGCTCACGCCTTTTGTCGCCGACTTTATCGGCCTCGGAATTTTCCTGGAAGATTTCGATGGCGAAATCTACTTCGGTCACGGCGGGTGGGACGAAGGTTTCTCATCGCAAATGATCGCGCACCGCGATAAAGGATACGGCGTAGTAGTATTAACAAACTCTAACCATCCTGCTTTTATTGAAGAACTCATTCGAAGCGTGGCCCACACTTATAAATGGGACAAATATATTCCTGAATATAAAGCGCTGCCCATGGACCCTGCGAAGTTTCCATCCATCGTCGGACGATACCGCAATGGCAGCGATGGCATGATCACCGTGTACAGTGAAGGCAAACGATTATTTCGAAAATACATTCGTGGAGTACCCCAGGAAATGTTTCGCATCAGCGACGATACATACATTAGTCGGACGAGCGCCGACGAAATCAGTTTCAAGACTAATCCCGCGGACGGCAAATTGCATATCATTCTGAAAAAGCCGTTGGGGAAGGAAACTTTTGAACATGCCAAACTCACCGATGACGAAAACATACCGTACGAATTCCTGCTTGCCGGCGAATTCGACAAAGCGCTGAAAGCCTACCAGGCGATGAAAGCGACCGATCCGAACGACGGTGCTATTAACGAAGGGACCCTGAATGGTCAGGGTTATGATCGCCTGCGGGAAGAGAAATTCGAACTCGCCAAAAACATATTCAAATTAAACATGGCGTTATATCCCACCAGCGCTAACACCTACGACAGCTACGCGGAGGCATGCATGGTGAATGGCGATACGGTGCAAGCCATACTCAATTATAAGAAGTCATTGGCCTTGAATCCGAAGAACGATAATGCCGTACGGATGCTGGAGGCGATGGCGAAGAAGTAAGCTTTGGTTCTTCAGCCAACGTTATTCCCGGTTGATCTGGGTAAGAATTGTTGTGTCGGTTATCTTATCATCCGCTGCGAGCAGAAAGGCCTTACTAAGAATCACCGACAATCCCGTATCGCCTTCAAAGGGAAGGAACACCGGATTGGTCTCATCCTTCTTGGATCGGTCCGGCACGATGCACAGGTACTGATCGTTGGGCTCCATCAAAATATTAGTACTACCCAGGTGGATTTTATAAGTCCGCTTTTTTCCTTTCACCACCAGGAAGCGATCTTTTATTTCAGCTATCGATGCAATCTTCAGACGTGGCAATAGATTGACGAGAATTTCTTTTCGTGTTTTGGCAATTTCTGAAAGCTCACCAAAGGAGTAAGACTGCCAATAATCCCGATAGGCCGGAATGCCACCGCTGTCGCGCCACGTTGGGTCGTTCCCCACGCTGGCCACACCCACAAATAGATCGACATCGCGCATACCCTCTGAAAACATCACCACCGGAACGTCGACCAAGGCAACCGGCTCTGAAGTCACACGGTCGACGAATCGCACCTGGTCGGTGGCAACATAGTTCCAAATACCAGCGTCATTGAACGCATCGTCAGCGTTTACCTCATTCACCCAAAATTCGATTCGCAAGTTGCCTTCCTGAAAATCCAGCTGCGCCCCTTCATTGTAGCGGCCATCGTCATAGGCGCCGAGGAGTGAATACTTCCAACCCCTGGTTTTTGCCAGCGAGTTAAACTGGTGTTGCTTTAGAATGTGCGCCGCCATGCGATTGCTATAGATGCGCGTGTTCACTTCAGCATCCGTCAGCAGGTAGACTTCGCGATACGCTTGCTTGATGGGTTGTTTGATTTTATGCGCCATCAGACATTCGCGCCATGATCTGATCTCGGCCACACTCGATGTAACGGGATGCCAAAGCGAAACCTGATACGAATCGTCCGGTTCAATCACAGTCGAGTTCACGGTTGTCCATCTTCCGTTCAGGCAAATACAAGTATCTGTCTTTCCACCTTTTTCCAGTTTCCACAAGATATCCTTCGTCAGGTGCGAGAGCAGCCCGTGGCCATAATAGTGTTTGTTAAAGTAGGCCCAGTTCATCTTACGCTCTTGTCGGAGCATGCGGTCGATGCGGTCACGTTGTGCGCGAATGGCAACCTCAATTTGTTTAATGGTATCCTTGATTTTCTTTAAGCGCGCAGCCTGTTTTTCCTTCACCACGGCGGGAACGGATTTTTGCAATGTTCCATCCGGTTTATACCATTCCAGCACAACGTCGTCGAGGGCTTGAAGTTTAACGACGGCTTTAAATCCCTCCAGTTCGTACTCGCGCTGCCCCTTCGAGAGTCCATAATCATCAACGGCCAAATCCTCGATCTCTGCCACCGTCACACCTTCAGCCGCTGCAGCATCCGTCAGATATTTTTCAATGAGTGTTTGCGTACTACTTTGTTTGATGCGGAGTTTTAATCGCGATAGGTGCGCGATACCTTCAAGCCCTTTTGATTTGTAGAGCGTATACAAGCAGGCATTTCCCACCGATGCTGCCGCCGGACCTTTTCCAGGAATTTTTTTGAAACATCGCTCCGCCAGCGCCGCCACGATTTGCAATGTTCGCGTGTCGAAGAATTGCGCGCAACTCCAAACAACACCCTTCACGGCATCCAACGTAGCAGATGCTAAAAATTCCGTTGACGTGTAGGTATATTCCCTTCCATTGTAAATGTTCCGGTGTTCCTGAGTAGACTCTTTTAACTTGATGATGAACTCGAGCCAGTCGAGCACCATCGACTTATATTTTTCGATGCCCAGTTCGTGCACCAACGCCTTGCTCTGCTCACTGTACTTGGCTGATGGCTTTGAACCAGCCGCCTTCTGGCAGTGTCCTACAACTTTATACCAAATCAATCTTTCCTCCTCAGGCTGACGTTGGATCACGTCGTTGGCATGTTTTACAAAGGGATCTTCACCCAGGAACAACACAGGTTTGATGGCACCCTCTTGGTTTTTCGCCTTGAACAACAAAGAATCAACCTTGTCGATCAATTTCAGTGTGTCCTTATCCCTTTGGTTGGACTTGTCGATCTCAACTCTTATTTTCTGAAGGACATCAACGACGGCAGGATGGTTTTCAACTTTTGGAAAATTCTTTTCAACCTGTTTAATCAATAGACCTATCGGCCAACTCGTGATGTTGTGTGACTCCGACCTCGGTTTAATGAATGCCTCACCGAACTGTTTGACATCAGCTTCATCGAGTGTCAGCTTTGACCGAAGCAGGTAGTTTGAAAACTCCTCGAGCACACGGATTTTGCTAAACATTCCATCAGAACTAATAAAACTCGTACGGCCCCTTAAATAATCGCGCGATCTATTAACCGAAGTAAGAATGAATTCCACTTTTTGTTTGTCGGTCAGGATCAGAAGCGATTTCGTGACTTCGAGCTCATTGGCCTTGAGCGCGTAGGGAGACATTTTTTTCGCCTCCATTTCGCGGAGTGCCCTATCCTCGAACGCTTCATCGCTATCACTCTGCGTCTGCGACGGCGAAATCATCTTTTTTAAATTATCCAGTATGCCCATGATTAACCACCCACCAACGGTGTAAGTTTCAGAAAACTGATTTGGGTTTTGTTGGTCACTTCTATCATTTGATCCAACGATTCGGCCTGAAAATTATCGATCAAGATGAAGTAGCCGTTTTTCATAAATACGTCCAACGCAATGTAGACTTGTTTTTCAGCATCCACTTTTTTGCGCTCTTTCATCTTATACCCATTGAGGGTTCGCTCGGCATGCGTGGGCTGAACCAGTCCCATAAAATACTCGGGAAGTTTCCGGTTGTAGTTGTTGACTTCTGTCACCACCCGTGCCTCTATAATATCTTTCACCGTAACGCGGTTGCTTTTGAGCGGGACTTCCACTTCGTGAATCACCTGACCGGTGTTGGTGGTATCGCGAATAGTTAAGACAACTGTTTCCATACGATAATTTTTGTACAACTTACGAAATTTGACAGTCGCCGTCAACCCTCTATTCACGCGCGAAGTGCGTGAAAGTTCAATCCTTTCTATTTAAAAGCGCCGCCGACAGTACTGCGACCCACAGCATGAAGATGCCAATGTTAATCCGTTCCCATACACCAATCATCGGCGTGGGCCCGTTGGTTGGAATGTTGGGCGCTTCCAGTCCGGTAAGGATCCCGAACACCACCAAAAGCACGACCGAAGCCGCCGTGAAAATCCGAAACCATTTTCCAAAAACCACGGCGCCTAAAATCATCATAACCATCATCATTAAAACTGTTACGGATGCCCACACAATGTGCAACGTGTCGGTCAACGTTGGTTCGACGCCCCGTTGGTGCATGGGTGGCCAATAAAAGTTGAAGATGCAATACCCGACGATCAGTATGCCCAGTGCCCGCAAGACACGGTTTCCATTCGCTGATTGAAAAACGCCAAAGCCGAACGCGGCGAAAAGTAAGGGATAGGGTGCCACCAGTGCGAGCCACATTTGCCGCGTAGGAGCACCGATCGCGGAGAGCTCACTAACGGTAAAAGATTGAAGACGATAGTGCTCGTCAAACAATGGCACATAAACATTGATAATGATATACCACAGCGAAGAAATTATTCCGCAAAAGAGCAATAGTTTGCGCCCTCGAATTCCTTTTGAAAATTCTCGTGATGCCATAAGTTGTTACTGATGAATTTCCTTCTATGAATTTCGTCGGGAGACAACAAAAAAGGAATGACGCATAGGGCGTGTGTGCGTGATAAAAGTCAGAACGTTCAACGTCGATGTTTGTCCATTTGCACAATTTTTTGACCCGCTTACCCCGCTATTCCGTCAACCATCGACGCTTTCGGAGGTTTTCTGAACATCCACAATAGGACCTCGTTAACCATTTTATCACCAATTGCACAATGCTATGGTAGTCGATAAAGTATTTTATACCGATGGCCATGATGTGATGGTCACCGATTCGAACCTTACGGTAAAGAAAAAGCAATACCGTTTAATCGGTATCACTGATCATGCGCTGAAGAGAATCAAGCCGCTTCGTCTAGGAGGATTAGCGATTGTGCTTCTCGGCATCCTGGTAGCTGCCTCTTCCACCATCCACAGCTTCGCGGCAAAGATGTCTGATGTCAACTTGTTTGGCAAAGTCTACGATGGACCGCAGGTGTTGATCGCGATGGGTATCGTGATCGCCATGGTCGGCCTCATTTGGATATTCGCCGTGCGTCCACGCTATGCCGTGCACATCTCCACCGCCGAAGGTGACACCGATGTGGTCGTCAGCACGCAGCGCGAATATGTTCGACAAATCGTCAATGCCTTGAACCGCGCTGTGATGGCGTTGAAGAAATAAAAGGCAATCAGATTTTCCGGGCTGTTACACTTTAGACACAATGCTTCCCTCGACAGCCCGGCGAATCTGATCAAAGAAATTCTCCGCTTTGTAAGGCTTCTTGATCCAGGCCGTGAGCCCTAAGTCACGCGCGCTTCGCATTTTTTCAGGGCTTGATTCCGTCGTCAAAAACATGAAAGGAATGTGACGCAGCGCCGGTCGTGCTTTAACACTCTTCAAGAGGTCGAGGCCAGTGCCATCGGGCATATTGAAATCCGAAATCACGAGATCAATGTTGTCGCCTAATTCCAATAAAACACTCAGTGCTTCCTTGCAACCAGTCGCCTCGATGGTCTCGTATCCTCTGAGCTGCAACATACTACACACAAAATTGCGAATGCTAGCGAAATCGTCAACCACTAAAATTCTCTTCTTCATAACTTTTTATTTTAATAACCGCACAGATAATCCTGAACTAATAAAGTATTGGGGAGCATTTCTGCTGAGCCCTGCACCTGCTGAAATATCGAATTGAAACACGGGCGTTATCTTGAAAAGAAATCCCGCGTCCATCCTACTACTGAGTTCGCCTGACTCGGGAATAAATCCATAGGTCTCAGCAAAACATGACAGCCTTTTCGTCAACACAACATCAGATGTAAATGTATAAAGGAAGGTCGCCTGCGGATCCATGCCATTCCAGCCAACACCGGCATTGTAGGTGATAGCAAATACCTCCGTGATGGAATGTGAAAATGCGAAACTGATATCGTTGGAAGTATAATCGGGATTGAAGTCTTTTGACCCTGTACGCACGTTGATGTGACTGACGATGGCTGCTTGTGGCCAAAAACCTTTCTCATCGGCCAGCTTTATTTTAATTCCAAACGCCAGCGGACCAAATCCACGGATGCGTTCCGTGTCTTCATCCTTAAGTTGGCTTCCGAGATATCCGAAATTTACGCCTACTTCAAAATGCTCATTCACACCCAGCTTTACGAGGGTGCTGTTGAATGCAATGTTTGTCTGATTCAGCCCACCCGACTTGTCTTGCTCAAAAAAGAATCCAGTTTCGATTTGAATTGATCCTTTAGGAATGATCATAGGCGTACTCGAGAAATCCGGTCTGTCGGTAGAAATTTCCGGCTTCTCCGTTTGCGCCGATACCGAAACACTGCAAGTCATCAGTGCTACAGTCACGACACTCTTTATATTAGCAGAAATTGCTTTGTAAAATTCAAATCTTCTCATGCCTGCTACTTTATCCTGCTCACGTATGCCGCTATCTTTTCCAACGGAAGTGTTTTGTTCGCAGCGCCTAAACGAATTGCTTCTTTAGGCATGCCAAAAACTACGCACGTCTCTTCGCTCTGGGCTACGGTCTCTGCTCCCGCGGTTTTCATTTCCAACAAACCGGCAGCGCCGTCACCACCCATGCCCGTCAAAATGACACCAATGGCATTTTTGCCGACGTACTTTGACACCGACTTAAAAAGTACATCCACCGAAGGACGATGACGATTGACCGGTTCATGATCCGTCAGGTGAACGTAGTAGCGGGCACCACTTCGCTTTATTTCCATATGCTTGTTACCCGGAGCAATCAATGCTCGCCCGCGAATAACGCTGTCGCCTTGCGCGGCTTCTTTTACCGTGATGTTGCAAACGCTGTTCAGTCGATCCGCGAAGGTTCGCGTGAACATCTCAGGCATGTGTTGAACAATCACGATTCCATAGGAATCAATGGGCATGTCCTGGAGGAATTTTTGAATGGCCGTGGTTCCACCGGTAGACGCTCCAACAGCGATGACCTTATCGGTCGTCTGCACCATGCTTTCTTGAACCGGTCCTTTTATTTTTTTTACTCCCGGCTGAGGTTGACTTTGAGATCTTCGTTTTAGTCTTGCTTGTGCAGCTGACTTTATCGCTTCGATGATATTTTGCGCATCCATAGACATCATGGAGTACGATGTAGGCTTTTTGAGAACCGACACGGCGCCATATTCCAGAGCCAGGATCGCTGACTCCGTTCCTTTTTCTGTTAGACTCGAAATGACTACAACAGGAATCGGATGCTGCGACATGAGCTTTCTCAAAAAAGTCAGTCCATCCATCCGGGGCATTTCTACGTCGAGTGTGATGACGTCGGGTGCCTCTTCTGCCATTTTCAACGCGGCAATGTAAGGATCGGCCGCCGCGCCAATTACTTTAATGGCGGGATCCTTCCCGAGCAGCTGCGCGAGCGTCTGCCGCACGACAGCAGAATCATCAATAATCAATACCTTAATCTCACCCATGCTCTTTTCCGTTTCCATCCGACCGTCCAAGGTATTTCATAAACACCTGGTTGGTGTGACTGTGAAATACGATGCGTCTCCCATTCTCGCCGCCGGTATTCCTTCCAATAATTTCTATTCCATAATCGCGCAGCAATTTCTCGGCCGTCGCGATGTTTTGATCTCCGATCCTATGGCCGACCTCGCCGATGGCATGCAGGTACGCGCCACCAAACACTTTAGCCACCAAATTACTTTTATCGGAACCCAGCGTTTCCATTTTCTCCACAAGCCTACGGATGGCAATGTCACCGTACTTCGGTGAAGCCATGTCTCTGCCATTCCACCACGGCATCATGTAGTGGTTAATTCCCCCGTACATCATCACCTTGTCAAACAGGCAAACGGCGACACATGAACCTAAAATCGTTTGCACACGATACGGTTTGCGCGTTACCAAAAGTGTAGAGGGTAACAAGAAATGATCTGTACTAACAACAGTCTCGATCACCGCTTCTAAATCTCTACTTCGCTCGTAAAAAGCACTTCATTTCCAAATACCGACACGGATTCTGACGCTTGATTCAATTTCAAAGCGGGAATCACAACCTGTACCTGTGTACCTTCACCGGGCATAGACCTTAAAACCAATTTTCCCTGCAATTGCTCCGTCAATTCTTTGACGATGGTAAGGCCAAGGCCGTGACCGGGATGTGATTTGGTTGCTCCTGTATCCGCTTGCTGGAACCGATCGAAGATCATTTTCTGTTTTTCCGGCGCCACGCCAATGCCGAAGTCTTTCACGTCGATCACAAGATTTCCATCGCACTCGTCGGCTTCTACAATCACCATCTTATTCAGTCCTGAATATTCAATAGCGTTTGTAAGCAGGTTCGCGCAGATGATTTGAATCAGGTAAGCGTCGGTGTTGAATTTCAGCGCCTCCGGCAACCCCAGTTTAATAAAGACGCTGGACTGCTCGATCTTCGGTCGCAGGTAAGCCACCTGTTCTTCGATGAGCGTCACGACGTCGACGTTTGAACCCAGTGGATTTATTTCACCCATTTCAATTTCAGCGGCGACAATGATGTTCCGCATTTGAAAGTCAAGCTCAAACGCCTGCTGATAGATGAGGTTGCTCATGCGCTTCACTTTCTCCCCGGTGCTCATGCTGACGACCGATGCCGACAACCCGAGAATAGAGGTAATGGGATTATTGATTTCGTTTCTGATGTTGGAAAGAAATTGGGATTTCCCCTTTTCAGATTTTTGCAATTGTGCGCTAAGGTCTCTGACCTCATCCTCCAGGCGTAAATATTCCAACGCCTTCCGTTGGTCAGACGTTTGACGCAACCGACCTTTCAGCTCTGTTAGAAGTTCTTCATTTGTTAAAGACATTGGCGTCATGGCGTTACTCTTTTATAAAAATCGTTGGCTTAATTTGCGTCAGGGGCAGGTCAAAGGAATGAAGCGACTCAGAATGACCAATGACCAACAAGCCACCCGGTCGCAGTTTGTTCACCAGTTTGGTGACTACATCAATTTGTGTCTTCCGATCAAAGTAGATGAGCACATTGCGACAAAAGATCACATCCTGATCTTCAATCTTCCAACTGCTATCCATCAAATTGACCCTTAAGAACGATACGCGTTCACGCAGCTTCGGAATAATTCGAACGGTTGGTTTCTCCTGGTCCTTGCTCCGCAGCAGATACTTCTGTTTCATCGATAACGGTAGTGGCGCCACGTGGTTCTCACTGTACACCGCCGTTGACGCGCGCTGCAATACTTGTGTGGAGATATCACTTGCCAGAATATTGTAGGTAAAGGATGGATGTTGATTTGCAAATTCCTGCAACACCATCGCCATCGTATACGGTTCTTCTCCGGTCGAACAAGCGGAACTCCAGATCTTGAAGGGCCTGCTGCCGTTATGTTTGCTCTGGAATTCTGGCAACACCGTACTTTTCATAAAGTCGAAATGATGCGGTTCTCTAAAAAAATCCGTCTTGTTGGTCGTTACCACATCGATCATGTGAATTAATTCCTGCTCGATGCCGCCTTTGGTTTTCAGGAAATCGATGTATTCCTTAAAGCCGGTTAAACTTAACGATCGTAGCCGCTTCGTGAGTCGGCTTTCCAACATTACCTTTTTTGCCGGCGTCAGGTTGATTCCACATTGCTCGTACACCAATTTTACCAGGTGATCGAATTCTGCAGGACTTAACCGCGCGGGACTGGAAGAAACTAAAACACTCGAGCTCATCGCTTACTTGTCTTTCTTTACAAACGATAGATCACTGATCAGCGCGAACTGCAACGTATGGTTGTTCTCGATGATCGTCTGCGCAGGATCTGATGTGGTGACGAGTTTACGTTGCTGAACCAATTGATAAAGGTATCCGACTTCAAGTCGTCCGACTTTTCCCAAATGGTATCCAACGGCACCATACAATCGGTTTTGATCAAACAGATTATAGGCGACCTCTTTCCCGAAGTTCACGAAGATCTCATCGTAGAATCCCAGGTAGAAAGACTTGGGGTCAATGGTGGTGCCCTTCAGCGGAATATTAGCCCGGAACATGTAGCGAAAACGGTTTTCGTACCGGCCGCCGCTAAATTCTCCCGTCGCACTGTTTCCAATGAACCGTTGCTCCAGGCGATAGCGGTGACTCAACTTCACCTTTCCCAATCCATTACTGACCAGCGCTTGTTGCCAGATACGATGTTCCGGAAAAGCGTTTGCCGCCGGATACTCGCCGTAAGGATGTGTTTCAACAAAGGCATAGCCAACGGTATAGCGAACATTCGTCGCATAGAAATCAAGACCGGTGCGGAGCAACAGCTGTTGCCAGTTTTGCACGATGTCATTTCTGCGAACCTGAACCTCCGCGTGCAAACCCAGGTTCTTGCTGAACTTATGGTTGCCGAAGTACATGAACCACGCGTTTGTATTCGTTGTGTTCAGGCGGTATTCGGGTGTTTGTGCTACACCCACCAGGGGGGCAGCTAAAAGGACGAGTAAAAATATATTCTTGTTCATATAAAATTTTTAAAGAGGTGCTTCAGCATTCCCGAAGCACCTCTCTAAATTAATACTTCTCGTAGTCTGCGTCGAGGTTATCTTTTTTCCCCAAGTCAATGGAGATACCCTTTCCATTCGTAGACTTCGAATGAACCGCTCCACGCTGGTGGACGGACTTGGGTGCACTTTTGTGCGTGTGCGTCACCACCGATGTTCTCTGGTGCTTGTCGATACGGAAGAATGAAATGGTTTCCTTCAAATGTTCAGCCTGGCTCGCCAGTTCTTCTGAGCTTGAAGCAATCTCTTCGGCGCCCGCAGCATTTTGCTGAATTACTTTGTTGAATTCCTGGATGGCATTGTTTACCTGGTCAGCGCCGGAGTTCTGCTCCTGGCTTGCCGCCGCAATCTCCTGAACAAGTTTCGCCGTGTTCTGGATATTAGGAACAATTTGCTCCAGCAACCTTCCTGATTTGTCAGCGATAGCAACACTTGAGCTGGACAGCTCGTTGATTTCTGCTGCTGCCACCTGGCTTCTCTCCGCCAGCTTACGAACTTCCGCTGCTACTACGGCAAATCCTTTTCCATGATCACCAGCACGGGCAGCTTCTACCGCCGCGTTCAAGGCGAGCAAATTGGTTTGGCGCGCAATCTCGCCGATGATGCCAATCTTTTCAGCGATCTTCTTCATCGACTCAACAGTCTGGTTCACCGAGCGGCTTCCTTCCTGCATATCGTCTGCCGCCTTGATGGCAGTCTTCTCAGTTTGCTGTGCGTTGTCTGTATTCTGCTGAATGTTAGAAACCATTTCCTCCATGGAAGAAGAGATCTGTTCAGCTGATGCAGCTTGCTCCTGCGTACCTTGTGACATTTCCTGAGAGGTGCTGCTCATCTGCATACTGGCAGAAGCAATGTTGTCAGAAGCACTCACGACGAACGTCAGAATTTCTTTCAGCTTGTCGACCATCGTCTTGAAGTTGTCTAGCAGGTCGCCAATCTCATCTTTGGATACATTTACAATTTCAACCGTAAGATCTCCTTCTGCTACACGCTTGATGGCTTCGCGTGCCGTAGCGATAGACTTGGAAATGGATTGAATGATCCACAACGAAACACCGACAGAAATGATGATCGAGCTGATCAACAACACCAACATGTTACGGTTACCCGAAGCATACATCTGATCCGCCGCTGCTGCTGCGTCGCTCATGGCGAGCTGATTTTTCTTCACAATGCCGCTAATGATCGAAATGGCTTCTGCCGCCGCACCACGACCTTCGGTAGCAGAGATGCTATAAGCCTTCGCCGCGCTGGAATCCGTGTTGATGGCTGCGTGCTTTTTTACTTTTGTAAACGCCTTCTGATAGGCATCCCAGGATTTATTGAACTCTTCAATAATCTCCACGCCGCGTTGATCTGAAATTGCTTTCAGCTCTTCGACACCAGACAGCATGTCTTTGCTACGCTCGTCGATTTGACTGATGTATTCTTCTTTCTCCTGCTCATCGTGCGTCAGGATCAGATCCTTCTCGCGCTTGGTGATAAACTGGATGTCTTCAGCGGTTTTCATCGCGAGCGTCACGCGCTTAACGTTAAGCTCGACAATGGTGCCGAGGCTGTCATTAAGGCTCGACATGTTGCCGCTGGCCAGGAAATAAATTCCTCCGGCGAGCGTTATCAAAACGGCGAATCCAACAATGAGCCGTGTTTTAATGGTGAGTTTCATAATTGATTGATGTTAACTTGATTGTTTTGTTACTATTTTAATTTTCTGTTTTGGTATCTGTAATACCTTCCAACAAAGCGACTTCATCGGAAGAAAAGACGAGGTCAAGGTTGAGGATCATGATAAATTGATCGTTTAGTTTCACCATACCTTGAATGAAATCGGTATTGTACTTTGCACCTACCGAAGGAAGATCCTGAATCGTGGATTCATCAATCTCCATCACTTCCTGGACAGCGTCGACAATGGCGCCCAACATCAGATCCTTTCCTTCAATGGAAATGTTCAACACGAGGATGCAGGAGTTTACGGTGTCATCGACCTGAGGCAGGCCGAACTTATTGCGTGTATCGATAACCGGTAATACATTGCCGCGTAGGTTTACCACGCCGCGCATGAATGCCGGTGAACGGGGAACTTTGGTGATCTTGGGGATCTCAAGGATCTCCAACACTTTGCTGACGTTGGCAGCAAAGAGCTCGTCACCCAGTCGAAACGAGAGAAAAGAGTTTAACTCTGTTAGCGTGCTCATAAGGGATTAATTATTATCAATTGTTAGTTTTCGAATTAATTTGTTTGGATCAAGAACAAGGGCGACGGTACCATTACCCAGAATGGTGGCACCGGAAAATTCTTCCTGGCCTTGATAGTAGTGGCCCAATGGTTTCAAAACCGCCTGGTATTCGCCTTCAATTTTATCCACGGCCAGACCGACGTAAGAACCATTGTACGGCACGTTGATGATTTGGCTTCGCGTGGGTTTATTGTCTGTGATGCCCATGTCCTTTCGCAGGTAAATGAATGGCGTGCGCCTACCTTCCAGTGTGATCCAATTGTTGAAGGTCGACTCCAGCGCGTGCGTTTCCACTTCGTAGCACTTCGCTACCGACGAAAGCGGCAGAACAAAATCAGTCCGGCCAATCTTAACCAACAGTCCATCCAGGATGGAAAGCGTAAGCGGAAGTTTTATCTTAAATGTTGTTCCTTTCCCTTGCTCAGTTTGAACTTCGATGTCGCCGCGGATGTCGGTGATGTTTCGCTTCACCACGTCCATGCCAACGCCACGACCTGAAACACCGGTGATCGCCGATGCTGTAGAAAATCCGGGAACAAAGATCAGGTCTGTCAATTCCTTTTCGGAAAGGTGCGCATGGCTTTCGATCAGGTTCTGCCGAACAGCTTTCTCGCGGATCTTGCCGAGGTTAAGCCCAGCGCCATCGTCGCTGATCTCTATAATCACGTTAGCACCAGAATAGTATGATTTAAGCTGAACCATTCCTTTCGAAGATTTCCCAGATGCATTTCTTTCTACAGGGCTTTCAATCCCATGGTCGATGCTGTTGCGCAACAGGTGAAGAATCGGATCCGTAAGTTTTTCAATAATCGATTTGTCGATCCGGGTTTCCATTCCCTCTGCTTTGAACTCAATCTCTTTGTTGAGTTCTTTTGAAAGGTCACTCACCAGTCGCTGAAAACGGACAACAATACTTTCCATCGGTACAAGACTCATGGTGAAAGCGTTGTCGCGAAGCCGTCGTGTAATCTTTTCTATGTTCTCAGAGATGGCCGCTAACTCTGGCGACGCTGATTCATTTGAATAAAGTGCCAACCTGGCCTGCGTGGTTACCAACTCGCTCACGAGGTTCATGAGGTCGTCCAGGCGTTTTGAACTTACCCTGATGTTACTGGACCTGGCCTGAGACGACCGATTGAGGCCGTCCGCGCCCGAATTTTTCCTATTCTTTTCTGCTATGAAATTTTGTAAAACTTCGAATCCAATCGGATTCAATTCTTGCCGGACTTTCCAAGGGTTATCGTTCGGCACGATTTCACTCAACAAATCGTCATCTCCAATCTTGTTGACGGTTACTGAACAAGTATCTTCCACAAACAGGAAGACGCTTTTGACCTCTTCCTCGCCCTTGTCTGTACACAGCAACACTTCAAAACCAATGTAAGAGTTGTCCGACACGACATCTTCAAGCGTTGGCAGGTTGTGAAAGAACGGAAATGAAACCCCTCGCCCCAACACCAGTAAATCATCCACGAGATACAGCGGATTGGTGCCGTTCTTTAAAGTGGCGGGCTCGGGCAGAAAGGATATATAAAAAGTCTGTTGTTTCTCCGGTGTCTGTCGGTCTGCTCTAGCGCTGGATGACTGTGCCGTTGAATTGTCGTGCGCAAGGTCCTTAATGGCCTGCAGCAATTCATCGTACTCACTCTCGGTGAAGTTCTCCTGAGAATCACTCAGCAAAAGACGAAGTTGATCCAGCGTTTTGAAAGTGAATCTCAAAATCGTTTCGTTCATCGCGCGCTTTCCGTCGCGAATATCCTGATAGATGGTTTCAAGGTGATGCGTAATGGTGTTCACCTCGTCGAAGCCAAACATGCCCGCCGCACCTTTAAGTGTATGCATCGAACGAAAGATGCCGCTGATGCCGTCCTTGTTGTGCAGATCACTTTCCAGGACGAGCAACGCTTTCTCCAGGTCGATGATCAACTCATGCGCCTCAGCGAGGAAGGTATCGATCAGTTTATCGTTCATCGGATAACTTTGTTTACGACGGCCAACAGCTTATCGGCCACGAATGGTTTTACAATCCACCCGGTAGCACCGGCAGCTTTCGCTTCTTCCTTCTTCGCCGTCTGCGATTCCGTGGTGAGAATGATAATGGGCACGGCGCTGTACGACGCCATGTTGCGGATCTCCCTTATTAAAGAAATCCCATCCTGATTCGGCATGTTCAAATCCGTGATGACCAGGTTGACCTCACGTCCATCGAACAGGCGAAGGGCATCGGCGCCATCGACACCTTTGTAAACCTCGTGACCTGCGTTTTCCAGGGTAAGGCTTACCAACTCGCGGATGCTTTCAGAGTCATCAACCACTACTATCTTCTTCGACATCTTTATAGAATATTTATGATTCCTGATTTTTCTAATAGTTCGCGCACTGGTTCGCTTTCGGGCCATTCAATGCGTACGGCACACCCCTGCTTTTGAAGTTCCCTTCTCCATAAGTAAACCAGTTGCGCGGCCGCAAGGTCAAAGCTCGTGGCCTTCGTGAGGATCAAGATCACGCTGTCCGAACGCGTCGCGTTTTCAAGGAAGAATGATTTCACCTGCTGCGCGTATTGCACGACGACATCCCCTTCGACATGAAGAATGATCTCGTTTTTTAATTGTTCTGTTTTTAAGATGGGTTTTGCCATGATGTTCAGAGTTTAAAACAATTCCATACTACCGTCACTCACCTGTCCGATCTCCTGCTCGTAGTGTTGGATCAACTCGGCCCAGGTACCGCCGGGCATTGAGCTCAGAAACCACTTCAACACAACCCGCTCGCTTTCCATGGTGTACAGGCTATTCAATACCCGCACCTGATCAACGCCAAGGGCTGGAATAGGCAAATGGATTTTCTCGCCACCGGCATCTAGTAAATCCGAAATGGTGGTGCGAAGAGTTTCCTTTAACTCTGCGGTGTGAACGAACTCGGTACATATCGCAGCGCCAGGGGCGGCTGTTACAGGATTACTGAATTCCGTGGCCAACTCCTGAAGCGATCCCATGGATTTCAACAGGTCCAACTCGATCGTCATCGCCTGAAATACATGCAGGTGATAAAATGATTCTTCAAATTTCAGCGCCAGACCATTGTCGATCATGTGGTGATGGGTGGCAATCAAGTGTTCGATGCGCTGTGTGAACACGTCGATGTACTGCAGTGAGCTCATAAGCTCATCGTTCGTGATCGCCAACGTTGAATTCCGCTGCGCATGATAGTGGCGAAACAATTCATTGGCTGTCGTGTAGTCAATAGCTGCGAGGCGAATGGCCTCTTTCAGATTCGTATTGACTTTCCATAGAAACAGCATTTGATTCGTTGTCACAGCCATGATGTTAAAAGAGTTCAACAGATACTTTTTGTGCGAAAAGTGTAAAGAGATGTTTCTTGTCAATCTTCACCTTCGTGGCGGTCAGCAAAAACGACATGTCATCGCCTTTTCCATCCAGCGTGTTGACTTCTGTTCGGAGCGATACCTCGTTTCCTGTAACGCTGATTATTTTTAGTTCACCATCATTACCTTCCACAATGTGGACGCTCAGAATTAAATTGATGTTCTTCTGAATGATCTCCTCGCGCGATATGCCGAACATTTCTTCAGCCGCCCGGTTGAAGTATTCAATGGTGCCGTTTTGATTGAAACTAATCACACCGTCCATGCAGCCTTCGAGGATGGCTTCATTCTTTCTTCGTTCGCTGTCGGCCATGGTCATGGCCAGTTTGGTATTGACGAGTTGCTGACTGAGCTCTTCTTCCTTCGCGATCATTTCGCGTTGAACAGCCTTCATCTCCTCGAGATTCTGACGAAGCTCCTCCTCACGAGATCGTTCCATTAATTTCTTCGTGCGTTCGTTCGAACGGATACCGCTCAATTCAACAGCCACGGTTTCGCCGGCTTTTTTCAAAAATTCAATTTGGTGTTCCGTGGCTTCCTGAAACGATGCCAACTCGATCACACCAAAGACTTCACTCTTATACAGGAGCGGAAGGAGTACCACACACCGGGGCACTGCCTGGCCCAATCCGGAAGTAATCTTCACGTAATCCTTCGGAACATTGGTCATCAGGATTACTTCTGCCGTTGACGCACACTGTCCCACGAGGCCCGAGCCGAAGTCAACGTTTATTTTTTCTGCTGAATATTTTCTTGTGCCATAGGCGTAAGCCACCAATAGTTGAAGCGATGGCTCGCGATCGTCGTCCACCTTTATATAGAAAGCACCTTGGTTGGCACTCAGGAACTTTACCAGGTGGGTGATGACCTGATTTCCATAGTCTTCCAGGCCTGCGTTCTCTTTCCGGATTTCAGCGAGGTGCGCGATACCCTGGACAGCCCAGAGTGTCTGCTCTTCCTTTTCTCGAAGCCCGATGAGCTTTGATTGAAGACTCATAATCGCTTCACCTTCTTCTACATTCCACTGAAGCCCTTCAATCGATTCGTTGTTTCCGATCTTGTCGACGGCAACGATTAGATTATGGATCGATTGCTGCTGACTTCTGATTTTACGACCGGCTTCAGCCAGGACCGTGGTCAATTGGGAAGATTTGATATTAATATAGTTGGACGAAAAACGCTTAAGGGAAAACCTCGACACGAGCACATAAGCCAACGAAACAAGCACAACGATAAACATAACCGTAGCCGAGGTTTCCCTATAACCAAGAAAAATGAGTGCAGTGGCCGCAAGGCTCAACAGTGTAATAAACAGTTCAGACAAACGTTGAAACATATTCCTTTTTTTGCTCCACCGACTTAGTTTTCGGGTACAAGATTAGGGAGCAAGAGGCCACGTCAACTGTTCAAATGATTCACCGGATGCCTTGGATGAGTGATAGGAGAGTTTGATGATTCAGACAAAAAATACACTTATTGCCATTAAAAACGGAGTCAATCAAATACTGACGTTCGTCATATTTCCGAATGGAATAGATGGTTGAACTCGTATTCAGAACAAAGTAGCGAGATTGCAAACGTTACCAGTAAATAGCTTAACCGATCCGGCTTAAGAATTCGTCTTTCTTCCTTTTGGCAACATCCAGTGACTTGTCGTTGTTCATGACAACGTAACCACCGTCTCCCCTCACGTACTTCTTAATCGCATTGAGATTGATGAGGTAGGATTTATGAATGCGGAAGAAGTTCTGATCGCCCAGCAGGTCTTCGTATTCCTTGAGCGTACGGCTAACGATGTGACTTTTTCCATCCATCAGATAGATGACTGTATAGTTGCTGGAAGCTTCACAGTACATGATATCATCGACCTTTACGAAAACGAGACCTTCACTGGACGGTAGCGCCAACTTGAAGCGCTGGTTGTTTGTGTTTGCTTTTAGGTTTTGCACCAGGTTCTCTAATCGCGTCGTGACGCTTCCATTTACTCGCTTTTCAACTTTGTCAACCGCACTCTTTAGTTCTTCTGTGTCGATGGGTTTCAACAAATAATCGATGGCTGAAAACTTGATCGCCTTCAGGGCGAACTCGGTGTATGCAGTGGTAAAGATTATTTCGAAGTCGATGTTCTTGATGCGTTCCAAAAGGTCAAATCCGGTTTCGCCGTCCATTTGAATATCGAGAAACAAAATATGGGGCCGTTGTTCTTCGATAGCCGTCAACGCCTCGTCGACGGAAGCGCACAACGCCACCACTTCGACATCGTCACAAAAATCCTGAACGAGAATCTTTAGACTGAGTCGGCTGCGTTCTTCATCATCAACGATAATGCACTTCAGCATCCCGGGGAAATTAACTGCTCTTTATGTTAAGGCTTACGATTGTACCACGAGCTTTCGCGCCATCGTGTAAATCTGTTACGGTTATCGCGGTACCGGCTTGTTCATTGATCAAGCGAAGTCGTTCTTCTGTTAGTTTGGTCCCGATGGACTCATGACCAGGTCGACTTTGCTTGCGTAGTCGTTCGGCTGCTTCCCTTCCGATACCATTGTCTTCGATTTCAACAACCAGGTATTCATCGTTCTTCTTCATTCTCAACGTTATCAGGCCACCCTTCTTAATCGTATGGAACCCGTGCAAAATAGCATTCTCAATATAAGGTTGAATCAGTAACGAAGGAATGCTGGTGTCTTCCAGAACGATGTCATCATCAATTTCCAAAATAAAATCGAATTTATCATTAAATCTAAGTTTTTCCAGTGTTACGTAGTTCTTCAGCAAATTGACTTCTTCGTCCAGCGTTGTCGAATCTTTTACGGAATGATCCAGCACTGAACGCATAAGTTTTGAAAACGTCGAGAGATAAGAAAGGGCACTATCGCGATCATTGCTGGCAATGAAGAACTGGATGGAGTTCAATACATTAAAAACAAAGTGCGGATTCATGACGGACTTTAATGCCATTACTTTCAACTCGGAAATCTTCTTGTCAGCCTCCGCCAGCGAACGTTTACGGACATTTTGCTCGGTGATGTTATCCCCAAAGGCGCTCACCCCGATCACGTGACCATGTTCAACGATGGGATGCAGAGAAAAACGGAAGTCAATACCATGGAGTGTTTCTTCTGTAACCATATCTTCCCCTGCCAGCACACGCTCGTAACGCCCATGCCATCTGCTCTGGACTTCCCGAGACCACAAGTCCGTGAGGAGATTACCGGGCTGCACATCAATTTTATAAGTCCTTTTGTTGTATCGCCTGAACGGTTCATTAAACGTCAGCAATTTCATGTTGCGATCGACGGACCAGATCATAATTTCAGTATTGTTAATGATGGCACTCAGGTTTGCCTGCGTTTGATTCAGTTCGGACTCCCCTTGCTTTCGAACAATGTATGATTTTACCATCTCCGCCACCGCCTGGAGAAGATCTTTTTCTTCCTGAAGGAATGGCGTGCTGCCATTCACAGCGATCGGCCTGACATAGCCGACGTCGAGTTTGCCAATGGTAACCTGGTCGATGGCGAGCATCTCGGTTTGCAAAAATTCGGTTTCACAAAAATTATCGGTCGTGTAAACCTTTCCAAACAATGTAAGTCGCGCGCCACAGGCGTCGGGGTATTGCCAGCCCGCAGGAAGGAGCGCCGGCAATTCTTGAAAGACTTCGTCTATCGGCTTATTCTCACTGCTCAACATTTGACTCACCCGGTACAACGTCGACAGCTCCTTTATTCTTTCGCTTAACAGGAAATTTGAACGACGTTGCTCGCGGTCTGCGTGTTGTCGGATGATCTCATTCTTTTTGCGCAGCGTGTTGATGAGTGCAACATTGGCACGCTCTTCTGTTTCAAGCATAGACTTTAAAAAAAGAAACGCCGAGCCGAGAATAAAAAAAGAAATACCTGTGCGAAACAAGTTCGCCGAATAGCTCGAATCATGAAGACCTGTGTCAAGGTATCCGGCGACCGACCACGCCATAATCGTATCAAAGCCGAGCGTTACGACAAATGGAACACTCAGACCGAGGAGCACCTTCCCCCAGTCGGCAACACTGAAGATCAGGAACGGGAAGCAAGCAAAAACAATTTGGAACACCCGCGCACCAACATACTCCGAAGTTTCCGGGTTATGCAGAACCAATAACCGGAAATTATACACCAGCAATATAAACGGCACCCAACAGATAAAAATCCGGCTGGCTGTAGTCTTCCCAAGGTGATTCAGAAGAAACGGAACCAGCGTAAGAAAGACTTCCACCAACAGTGGAATCATAAACCAATTCGAAAGCCCGTGAACTTCACCGCGAAAAAGTACGATGAACAGAATCGCTGCTCCAAAGATCAGCGAAATGAAATTGGCAATTCTGACATTCCTCTTCTCCGATTGCGAAGCAACGTGTTGCGTTCCGATGTCGAGGACATTCCAGGGAGGGAATAGCATACGACAAATTTTTTAAGATTTGTGTTACTCTTTCTTCTTGTGGGCCATAAAGGTATCCATTTCCGTCGCCAGAAAGCAACAGCAAAAATCCGGTTGATTCTAAAACTTCATTCTCTGAATCCTGACTGCATTTAAAATCGCCAGGAGCGCAACACCCACATCTGCAAACACCGCCTCCCACATGGTGGCAATTCCACCGGCGCCCAAGGCTAGCACGGCTATTTTTACGCCGAATGCCAGACTGATGTTCTGCCATACAATTCGCCTTGTCATTTTTCCAATTTGTATGGCCACTGGAATTTTCGAAGGCTTGTCATCCTGAATCACAACATCGGCGGTTTCAATGGCAGCATCACTGCCCAATCCACCCATCGCCATACTCACATCACTCATGGCCATCACGGGCGCATCGTTCACACCGTCACCGGCAAACGCGACAGTCTCGTGCCTGCTCTTGATGTCCTTTACTTTGTTCACCTTGTCCTCCGGAAGCAATTCGCCGATGGCATTGTCGATCCCCAACTTTCCTGCAACAAAATTCACCACCGAATTTTTATCACCGCTCAACATGGTGGTTTTTACATTCAGTCGGTGCAGTGCCTCCACGGCCGGAGCCGCGTCACCTTTAATCTCATCCGCAATGGTGATGTAGCCTGCGAACTTCTTGTCGTGGGCAACAGCGATAACGGTATGAACCACACCATTTAATTCCTTGTCATAGGGAATGGAGAATTTATCCATCAGCTTCAGGTTTCCCACCAGCAACTCCTTTCCATTTACATTCGCCTTCAATCCGTACCCCGCGATTTCCTCGACATTAGACAACGCCACGGATGAATCCACGGCGCCGACATAATCATGAATGGCGGTTGCTACCGGGTGCGTACTTTTACTTTCCAGGGCGTTGACCAAAGCAAGAATTTCCATTTTGTCAAATCCGGCACTGATGGAAATATCCTGCACTTTGAAAACACCTTTCGTCAAGGTGCCTGTCTTATCCATCACAACATGTTGAATGCTTGCGAGAATATCGAGATAGCTGCTTCCCTTAAAAAGTATTCCGTTCCTGGAAGCCGCTCCGATTCCACCAAAATATCCTAACGGAATAGAGATCACCAGCGCGCACGGGCATGAGACGACCAGGAAAATCAACGCGCGGTAGAGCCAGTCGGAAAATACGTAATCGACAATGATGAAATATGGAACGACACAGATCAGTGCCGCCAGCAATACCACGGCCGGCGTGTAGTAGCGCGCGAATTTACGAATGAACAATTCTGTCTTCGCCTTTTTTGTCGTTGCGTTCTGAACAAGATCAAGTATGCGCGACAGCTTGCTATCGGAATAAGCCGCCGTGACCTTTACCAAGGCCAGCGTGTTGAGATTGACCATGCCGGCAAGAACCGCCTCACCTTTACTTTTTGTGTCTGGTTTGCTTTCCCCCGTGAGCGCCGCCGTGTTGAACGAGGCCGAATCAGAAAGGAGCTCTCCATCCAATCCAAGTTTTTCTCCCGGCTTCAATTGAATAACGTCTCCTATTTTTGCCTTTTCAGCCCGGACGGTATGCGCGTCATTCCCTTCCACCACGGTTACTTCATCTGGTCGTTGATCGAGAAGATTCTTAATATTTGTTTTCGCTCGTTTCACGGCCAGCGTCTGGAATACTTCTCCGACAGAATAGAACAGCATCACGGCGACGCCTTCCGGATATTCTCCAATGGCGAACGCACCAACCGTAGCGAGGCTCATCAACAAGAATTCTGTGAACAGCTCTCCATTTCGAATAGCCTTGAAGGCATCCTTCAAAACCGGCAGGCCGACTGGTGCATAGGCAACACCATACCAGAGTATCCGCATCCATCCATCAAAAAAGGAAACCTCCAGAAAGTTGTCAACCACTATGCCCGACAGCAGGATTACAAAACTCAGAAGGGCTGGCGTGAACAATTTTAGGTTGCTGTCGCCTTCGTGCGTGTGATCATGGTCGTGGTCATGATCGTGGTCATGTTCCGCTGCCTCGTTTATTTTATCCTCCAGCGTGCAGCAGGTCATGCGACCATGCTCGTCGTAGGTATGAACGTGATGGGGGTCTTTGTTAATCATGTCTGTTCAGCCTCGCATTAGTGCGCGTGTCCTCCTTCTTCCTCACTGTTCTTGATTTTTGAAAGTACGGAGTAAGCGCCTTTCACAACGACTTCCGATTCATGGCTCCAGCCTTCTGGCAGAAACACCTCTGTATAACCCAACTCGCTGTTTCCCACCTGGAGCTCCACCATTTTAAAATGCTGGCCTTCTGGTTCGCTTTCACCTTCCTTTTGTTCGGCCCCTCCCTGAGCGGCTCCTCCTTCCTTCGCACCGGCATGTTCAGGTTCGTCCTCTTCTGCGATGGGAATAAATATGTACTTCTTTCCTTGAAAATCGACGATGGCTTCATCCGGCAGTGCACTGACCAGCGCGCCTCCGGCCTCGACAACGGCCTTCAGGTACATGCCCGGCAACAGATCCTTATCTTCCTTGTCGATGTGACAGTGAATACGAATGGTTCTGTCCTGGCCAATTTCCCGGCCGATCAGGTGAACTTTCGCCGTACGTTCAGTGCTTTCATTGGCTAACATAAATCTTACGGTTTGGCCGATCTTGATTTTGGGTACATCCTTTTCAAAAATAATTAACTCAGCATGCAAATGCTGCGTGTCCACAATTTCAAAGAGTATGTCTGTAGGGTTCACAAACTTCCCAACGTTCACATTGACTTGGGTGACATAACCGTGGATAGGAGCATAAACATTCGCGGTGCTGGTAAGGTCACCACTCTCCAGTTTGGTCATGTTCATGTTCAGCATCTTCAGTTTGGCCTGGAGGCCATTCTTCCTGGCGAGCGAACTCTGATAGGTTGACTTGGCCTGCTGAAGTGTTTTCTGCGCGTTCACATTTTCATTGGCTAATTGCTGTTGTCGTTCGTAATCCGCCAGGGCAAACTCAAGATGACTTTTCTCTTCGAGATAATCTTGTTGCAGTTGAATGTAATCCGGGTTTTCCATGACCGCAATCAACTGACCAGCATGAACCCATGTACCCTGCAGCAACGGTGTGCTTTTCAGAAATCCACCAAAAGGAATGGAGATACTTACTTTTTGCTGTGGCGGAACGTCGAGCACGCCGCTCACCCTGATCGTTCCGCTAATTTGCTTCTGCTCAACCTTGCCCAGAGAAATCCCAGCAGTCGCCATCTGAGCTTTTGAAAATTCCACGATGCTTTCTTCTTCGTCGTGATGCTCTTCGGTCGCAGCCGGTTCTGACGTCGAGCTCCCGCAAGATGACAATGTGATAGCCAACAAGCATACCACCCAATATTTATTAACATGTTCCATGTGTGATCCTTATTTATTACCTGATAAATATTCGAGATATATAATAGACTGATTGTAGTCGCGAAGGGTTTGGATGTACGCCTCCCTGACGTTGTTAGCGCGTTGCACACCGAGCAAATATTCCGAATACCCAATCTCGCCACTTTTAAACGCTGTCTGCGAGTGCTTCAGAATAAGATCAGCATTCGGCAGTGCCGAAGTCCGGTAGTAATGCAAGCTGTTCCGGTTCTTTACATAATGCTGATAAGCCTGTTGATATTGACCCTGCAGATTTTTCTGAAAATACTGATAGTTACTCTCAGCGGCTTGCCGGTTGTATTCCGCCGACTTCACGCGACCCTGGTGTGGCACAAACCATAAGGGTATGGTGAGACCTGCCTGAAAACCCGTGAACCGATCACTGGATGTTGCAATCTCTCCTGAACCAGATTCAGTATCCACCACGCCGATGAGCGTCTGCGTAAAAAATCCCAGGAGAATTTCAGGTGCAAATTTCGCTGCCTGAAGTTTGCGTTCACCTTTGGCTACTTCAACTTGCTGTCGAAGGTAAGCCATCTGAGGGTTGGCCGTGATCGCTGCCGTGTCGGCCCCGGCTCCGAACGATAATTCCTCTTGCTGCGTGCCGGCAATTTCCGGAAGCTGATCGCTATTCATCAGCGCCTTCAACTGCTCACGAAGCACCAGCTGTTCGGCCTCATTCCTGGTCAATTGATTTTTTACTTCGTTGCGCAGCGTTTCGGCTGTGGTTTGCTCCAGCAAATTCGTCTCTCCTGTTTTGTAACGCAACGTCGCGGCCTTGTAAAACTCTTCGGAGAGACTATCCAACTGGCGAAGCAGCAGGTGCTTCTCCTTCTGATAACCCAAATCGAAATACACTTGCTTCACCTGAAAGACCAGTTCGTTTTCGCTGACAGCCTTTTTCATTTCACTTGACGCTACCAATGCGCGATTCAACGAACCCTGACTTCCCAACGCCGTAAAGGGAATGGATTGTGTCACCGTGATGTTGTTGTCATTCTTGGCAAAGCTGTTATACTGTCCATACATCAGGGACACGTTTGTCTTGGGCAAATCAAACGAAGTCTTTTTCAGCTGTTTCTGTGATTCCAGTTCATAGTTGGCAGCTTGAATGCCCATGTTGTTTTTCAGCGCCGTTTCAATGGCCTGCGGTAATGTAACGGGCGCTTGCGCGTTAGCGTTAACTCCGCACAGTGCAAGAAGAACGACAGCAACGGAAATAACTTTAGGGTTCATTTTAATAGGATTAATTTTTTCGGAATAGACATACAGGCAAGGCAACACGACCAGGGTGAGCAGCGTGGAGCTGATCAGTCCCCCGATCACAACTGTGGCCAGTGGCTTTTGCACTTCTGCTCCGGCACTGGTGGCCAGCGCCATCGGTAAAAAACCAAGCGAAGCAACGGCGGCTGTCATCAGGACTGGGCGCAAACGAATTTCCGTTCCTTTCCTCACGATGTCGTACACATCTGTGAGTCCTGATTTTTTAAGGCGGTTGAATTCAGCTATCAACACGATGCCGTTTAATACGGCAACACCAAATAGCGCGATGAACCCAATACCGGCCGATATGCTAAACGGCATACCGCGTAGCAGCAACGCACCAATGCCGCCGATTGAAGCCAAGGGTATGGCCACGAAGATCAGCAGTGATTGCTTAACGGAACCGAATGTCAGGAACAACAACATCAAGATGAGGAACAAGGCAATAGGCACAGCAATGGAAAGCCTCGCGGTAGCTTCCTTCAAATTTTCAAATTGACCACCATAGGTCGGGTAGTATCCGGGAGGAAATTCGACCTGCTCGTCAATCTTCTGCTGAACCTCTTCAACGACACTGGCTACATCACGTCCGCGAACGTTAAACCCGACAATGATTCTGCGCTTGGCGTCTTCGCGTTGTATTTGATTTGGACCAATCTTGAACTCGACGTCCGCCAGTTGCTTCAGGGGAATCTGTCTGCCCTTTGGCGAAGTAATAAACAAGTTGCGAACATCTTCGATACTTTGTCTGTTTTGAGAAGACAACCTCACGACGAGATCATACCGGCGCTCGCCTTCAAACACAAGACCTGCGGCCCCACCGGCGAACGCGGCATTGACCGCCTGATTGATCGACGCAATGTCTAATCCATACTTGGCGACTTCATCACGATTGATCTGTACAACTATCTGCGGCAATCCGGTAACTTCTTCAACATAAAGATCGCGCGCACCTTCCACCGAACGAGCAACCTTGCCAACCTGCCTGGACAGGTCGCTCAATACATCCAGGTCTTCTCCAAAAATCTTAACCGCCACATCTTGCCGCACGCCAGACATCAATTCATTGAAGCGCATCTGAATGGGTTGTTGAAATCCGAAGGTCACGCCGGGAAGGACCTCTAATGCTTCGCCCATTTTTTCAGCAAGCTCCTCGCGGTCGTCTGCCTTCTTCCATTCGTCTTTATCCTTTAATACAACAATCAAGTCGCACGCTTCAATCGGCATCGGATCCGTAGGAATCTCCGAGGAACCAATTTTTCCTATTACTTCCCGCACTTCATCCGGGAATTCGCGCAAGATTATTTCCGCCGCTTTAGTCGCTGATTCAACCGTATACGAAAGACTACTTCCTGTGAGTACGCGGGTTTCCACGGCAAAGTCTCCTTCTTCCAGCGTCGGGAGGAATTCTCCGCCCATGTTGACAAATACAAACAGGCTGCCGATAGAAAGTAAAACCGATAGGCTGATCACAAGGATTTTTTTCTTCAGCACACTCTCAATCGTCGGCTTGTACAGGCGTTGGAAAAAATCCATCATCCGATCGGAGAAATTTCGTTTGTGCTGCAGATGCTTGCTCAGGAATAACGCCGACATCATCGGCACGTAAGTGAGCGAAAGGATAAATGCCCCAAGAATAGCAAAGCTTACGGTTTGCGCCATTGGCTTAAACATTTTTCCCTCGATGCCGACCAATGCCAGGATGGGTAAATAAACAATCAGGATGATGATTTCACCAAATGTCGCGGAGTTCCGGATCTTCGAAGCGGAAGCATATACTTCAATGTCCATCTCTTCCTGCGTCAGCTTTTGTGAAATGGTCCTCATTCCAAGGTGCTGCATGGTGGCTTCTACGATGATCACGGCGCCGTCCACAATCAGTCCGAAGTCGATGGCCCCCAGGCTCATCAGATTTCCCGATACTCCAAACACATGCATGAGCGACACGGCAAAAAGCATGGCCAACGGAATAACGGACGCAACAATTAACCCTGCGCGCAAATTTCCGAGGAACAACACCAACACGGCGATGACGATCAGCGCACCTTCAATCAGGTTTTTTTGCACCGTTCCAATAGCGCGACTCACCAGCGCACTTCGGTCGAGATACGCGTCAATGGTTACACCTTCTGGTAGTGTCTTTTTGATTTGTTCCATCCGGTCCTTTACGCGATTGACTACGGCATTTGAATTTTCTCCTTTCAACATCAGCGCGAGCGCGCCGACTACTTCTCCATCGCCGTTGTAGGTCATGGCACCGTATCGCGTGGCATGGCCAAAACGAACTTCGGCTACATCGCGAATAAGAATAGGAATTCCGATGTCGGTGTTCGTTACCACGATTTTACCAATGTCCTCTTGTGAAGTGATGAGCCCCTCGCTGCGAATGAACCAGGCACTTGGTTTTTTGTCAATGTATGCGCCGCCAGTGTTCTGGTTATTTTTTTCAAGCGCTGTGAAAATATCGTCAATGCCCAGATTGAAACTCCGGAGTTTGTCGGGATCGAGCGCGATCTCGTATTGCTTTAAGAATCCGCCGAAGCTGGCTACATCGGCAACACCTGGCGTGCCTAAAAGTTGGCGGCGCACAATCCAATCCTGGATGTTGCGCAGCTCCATGGCATCGTATCTACCTTCGTAACCTTTTTCCGGTCGAATGATGTACTGATAAATTTCTCCGAGTCCCGTCGTCACTGGCGCCAATTCCGGATCGCCAACGCCCGGGGGAATTTGACTGGCTGCCGTCGTCAGGCGTTCGTTAACTTGTTGACGGGCCCAATACACATCGACGTTGTCGAAGAATACAATCGTCACCACCGACAAGCCAAAGCGCGAAAAGCTTCGGATCTCCTGGATACCGGGAATAGTAGCCATGGTTTGTTCAACCGGAAAAGTGACGAGCCGTTCGATATCCAGTGCCGCCTGCGATGGCGCCACCGTAATGATCTGCACCTGGTTATTCGTGATGTCGGGCACTGCGTCGATGGGAAGGCGCATAAGAGAATACATTCCCCAAGCAATCAGACCGAGCGTGAAAAGGCCCACTACCAGTTTGTGCCGGATGGAATAGTGGATGATCTTGTCTAACATAAATATTAGAAATGATGAAATAGAATGGCGCAAGCACCAATGAAATTAAATGGATGGCAAGCGTGACGTAAGTCGCACTCGCTAAAGAAGGGTGACTAAGAAATCTTTGGCGGTTGCCAGATAGAACTTGCGTTACCGAAAGGAGGCCGTTCTACATAAAGCGTCGACAGGTCAGCATGGTTAACTGTCACTTTGAGTGAAAGGTCATGCAGTGTGATCAACTGAATATGAGAAGCGCAGCACGAACAAATACAAAACGGTGAGCAGAGGTCTTGCTCGCTGCTGGCGTGATCCGGATGGGCGCTTGCCTCCATCATTACACCAGCCTTCTGTTCGTCCGCGCAGGTATTGCCATCACTGCACGGATAAACCGACAGGAAGAATACATAGGTGGCGAGCAAAAGGCGGATGGCTTTCACAAATCAAAAATAACTGAAAACAGCGTGCAATAGGGTTGCAGATACCGATTTTTAGAAAAGGTGCTAAATCAATCGGAAGGGTTGGTTTTTTCGCGATCCAAAACTGAAGAAATATTCAGGATGTCATACAATCTTTTTCTGAATAAGCCATTGATGCCCGAACGGATCGGTCACCACGCCTTGACGATATCCATAGTCGTAATCCTGGATCGGGCTGGAAACTTTTCCTCCAGCATCTTCGGCTTGACGCATCAGTTTGTCTGGGTCGGGCGTGAATAATCCAATGACATTGGTGGTGGCTTTCACCGTTTCCGGGCTTAGCTGCCACGACCTTTGCACCTCTTCATGAATATGAAAAAGTGCTCCAAGAATTTCCATCTCGGCGACATGTACACTGCCGTCGGCATTGTCCCAGGTCTTCAGCACACGGGCGCCGAATGCTTTTTGATAGAATTCAATGGCAGGGCGAAGGACTTGAATCGCCAGGTGTGGAGCAAAAAATGTTGTTTGCATAACTTAAGCTTTCGTTACTGTCTGGAAGTAAATAACTTTAATTTCAATAAACAATCAATAAGGATGAACACCACCCTGACCCTCATTGGTAAAATCCATTCCCCACTAAAAAGTCTTGACGACTGTCCCTTGCAGGAAACCGAAGATGCGCCGGAAGCAGAGCTTGAAATATTTTCGGAATTTACAGAAGGTGTCAAAGACATTAAGGTAGGATCAGAAATTCTTCTTCTCACCTGGTTGCACGAGGCCGACCGGCGTGTGATCAAATGTATTCCGCGCAGAGATTACGGCTCGCCTGAAATCGGCGTTTTTTCAACACGCTCACCCGATCGCCCCAATCCGATTGGGTTGCATCGCGCGAAAGTTGTTTCAATCTCCAAACGTATAAAGGTCGCCGGACTGGAAGTACTTGATCAAACACCGCTGTTGGATATCAAACCGGTGATCAAATAGATTGTGATTATTTCGGTACTTTGCTTTCCATGGATCATTCGTCACTGAGATCATTTGTTTTTGCCGCCGGCATCGGACATATTCTGCTGTCCGTTGTAAGTCTCGCCATTCCACGAATGCTGAGCTGGAAAGAGCATCTCAAAAACATGCAGCCTTTGCTCAGGCAAATGTTCTGGACTTATGCGGCCTACATTCTCGTCATCAATTTTTGTTTTGGATTCGTGTCCATCATCGCCACCGATGAACTGTTGAGCCAAACGATGTTGGCGAAATGTATCACGCTCTTCATTTCGGTTTACTGGCTGGCGCGAATCGGAATTCAATTTTTTTATTTTGATAAGACTGATGCGCCGAAAGGGTTTGTCTATTCGCTTGGGGAAGCTGGGTTAGTCTTGCTCTTTGCGTCCTTCACCATCGTATACTTCGTGGCTTTCCTGTATAACAGCTCATGGATCTGACGATGGTCTACTTGCTGTCCTTTGCGCTGCTGCTGTTGGTGGCGGGCTACGTATTACCCTTTGTCGCCAACAAGATGATCGCAAGAAGTATGGCCTGGTCGATGGCCATCGTCACGGTTTTCTTTTCTGTATGGATTACTGCTGATCAGTCGGCGCTGTACAGAATGATAGCCATCGTTACGCTCCAACTCTTGTCGATGAAATCGCTGGTGATCGTTGAGACTTACCAGGGAAGGAATCTAACGTTTTTGCAATGGTGCGCCTTTGCGCTTGGATGGTTCGGCATGAGACCGACATTGTTTGAAAAACTTCCATCTCCTTCGCTCCCTTATGCTGACCTGGTGCTGCGTGGATTCTCAAGGATTTTCATCGGCGTGCTCCTATTGTTCGCCTCATTATATATAGAGCAGCACACCCCGCATGTCTACTTCCTTTCCGAACTGATGCTCCTGGTTGGACTAAGCATGATCTTACATTTCGGAATTTTAAATCTGTCGACGGCGCAATGGCGAATGCTCGGCGTTGACGTCCGGGAACTATTCCGCGCTCCATACAAATCCAAATCGCTGAAAGAGTTCTGGGGTAAACGATGGAACATGGCGTTCTCGGAAATGACGGCGATCATTGCCTACAAACCATTGAAGAACAAGCTTGGTCCGCGTTGGGCCATGGTTGCATCCTTTCTACTTTCCGGCCTCTTGCACGAAATTGCCATTTCGTTTCCCGTGAAATCGGGGTACGGCTTACCGATGCTTTACTTTACGATTCATGGGGCACTGATGTATCTGGAAGAATCGTCCGACTTCGTTAAGAAAATTACCAGTCACAAAATCATTTCTCACCTCTGGGTGATGGCCTGGCTGATTGTACCCATGCCGCTGCTCTTTCATTCCAACTTTATAGCATTTGTTTTGAAGCCGCTCCGCGATGTCATCACCGGCCTGTTCAATTTCTAAGTTTTGACCGGACCAGGTATTTGAAATTCCACCACCATCTCCTTGGGCTGATGGTGCGATTGGCGGCATATTCCATGCCGCCTAAGACCATCAGGTCGGACTTCATGCAAACTGAAGTTGAGACTTGAGACTGGGCCGCGATGCAAACTTCCGTTGAAGAGTATCCAATAAATGTAAATACCAAGGTCTCTGAGTTTGCCGGGCTCACAATCTCCAGTTCATAGCGCCCTTCAGCATTTGTGACCGTGCCTTGGGCAGTGCCTTTCCGAACAACATTGACCCCGGGCATAGTTTCGCCGCCATCGGTCACCGTTCCGGATATTCTCATCGTGTCAACAGGATCTAATTTGATTTTTCCGATGAGCGCTTCATTGTTGTTAACCTGTTCAGTCGTCTGTTTACACTTGTGACGCTGAGCCAATGCCTCGCGGGATGAAAGCACTACGACCAAACTCAGCAGAACGGAAATCCACCATGATTTCGATTTTGTCTCGCCTCCAAAGGAATATACCTTTAACTGATCCTCGCGAAATCTTCCACAGACATTACTTCGGTCTGTGGTCAGGTAAGCTTTGAGGCGCTCGTCACTCCATCGCGAAAAATCGATGACATCCTTCTGGCAGGAAGCACAAAATCCACCGTTAGACGTTTGGGTAAAGGTTTGCCATTGCTGGTGGCAAGGCTTGGGAATTGATATTTCAACTATCCTTTTCATTGCAACTGGGTTTAGATACCCTTGAGATGCACGTACGGTCATTATTCCATAAAAAAAACCCGCTAAAAAATGCCGATTTCCTTTCCAGCAAAGACTTTTTAGCTTTGCAAGGTTAGCTGTACCTGTATGTTTGGATTATATACTCCCCTGCTCGCCTTGCAGGCCTTTTGTCTGTACCATGCCTATCGAAATAACGCTGAACAACGCTGGTACTGGCTCATCATTTTCATTCCGCTCATTGGATGTGTCCTTTATTTATACAGTAACTTTTACAGCCGGCGAACCTTACAAAATATTTCCGAAGGCGTTAAGGAAGTAGTCAACACCAATTACCGTCTGGAGCAACTGGAAAAAGCGCTCCGCTTTTCGGATAGCGCTGCCAACAAACTAAACCTGGCCGATGCCTACGTTCACTACGGGCGATACAACGACGCTATTGCTTTGTACCGGGAATGCCTCGGCGGATTTATGGGTGATGACCCAATCGTAAAAATGAAAATGGTGGAAGCCTGCTTTTATGCCCAGGATTATGCGTCGGCGGTGAGTTATGGGCAAACACTCGAGCAAGACAGCGCCTTTAAAAAATCTGAATCAAGAATTGCTTACGCCTGGTCACTGCATCATTCGGGCAACAGCGAACAAGCCGATCGTGTCTTTCAGGACATGAACAAGCCCTTTACCAATTACAAACATCGACTCGCTTACTGCACCTTCCTACACGATACAAAAAATATTGAATCCCTCCGGGACCTGTTGTCGGAACTACTGGAAGAGTTCGAACACATGAAGGGCAATGAACGCCGGATGTATCGCAACCTCATCACGCAGGTCAACGACATGGCTCGGGCAATGGACAGAACAGCGAAGTAGCCGCAAAACCGATGTATAAAATTATCGTAATCGCTATCCTGCTGTCCAGTCAAACTTGCCTTTCCCAGAATATTGACGGCGAAATTGAATTGGGCGGGTTCTTTCTCGGCCAGCACAGAAATTGCGTTCATCAGCAACTGGGAAAACCACTGAAGCGAATCAACACCGACGATGGTTGGATTTACGAATTTCATGCCATCAAACCTGACACATCGGTGCATGCGCTGTTCAAATATGCTTCACGAGACACACTTCATATCCATTCCATTCAAATGAATGGTCAGCGATGCGATGGAATGCATCCTTTCAAAAGCCTCGTGTTAGGCGATGATAAGTCAAAGGTCAATCAAGTCCTCGGACCTTACGAACGGACAGATACAATTCCTGACCCAACCGTCACGGTTCACTACTACCAGAACAAGAATTACAGTGTCGAAATAGATGAAGCCGGCAAGTTGTATGGCATCCAGATCTTCGGTTCGATTTTACAAAATAAAGCAACTGAGACAATCCCCTCGCCGGATCCCTTCCGTCAAGCGATTCTCTCAAAGAATATAGATAGTCTCCTGTATAATCTAACACCCGACGTAGAGGTGTACGTGAGTAACAATGTCATAGCATTCGGCGGTGCGGCACGAGACGAGTTCAAAAGAACAGACAGCGAGTTAGTCAAACGTCTGCTCGGCAAAAGTGAGAGCGTCTGGTATACATTCAACATTGAACAATCGGCGGGGACGGCAGAGTTGCGTTTCTATCCCGATAAAAAGACTGCCCCTACTACGGCAACGGTATATAAATTCTACGACAGCAAAGTCCTAAAGGAGATCGTTTTTGGCATGCACGCCGGACGCTGGAAGGTTTACGAAATCCTCTTCAGGAACTAGTTCTTATTTGGTTGGGAATTATTCTTACAGACTACTCCGACCTCAAACTATTTACCGGATTCATCAGCGAAGCTCTTATAGCCTGGTAACTCACAGTCGCCAGCGTAATAAACACGGCGCCCAGTACTGTCACGATAAATACCCAACTGGATAGCTCGGTTCTGTAATCAAATTGTTCCAGCCAATTTCGAACGAGGTAGTACGCCACCGGAATGGCGATGGCGCTGGCAATCAGAACCAACACCACAAAATCCTGGGACAGCATGCGCCACAAGTTCGGAATGGAAGCCCCCAATACTTTTCTGATTCCGATTTCTTTGGTGCGTTGTTCTGCTACGAAAGATGCTAGCCCGAACAATCCGAGACAAGAAATGAGAACGGCGAGAATCGCAAAGAAAGTACACAGCTCACCAATCCTCCGCTCGTTTCCAAATTTGCGTGCATACTCTTCATCCACAAACTGCGCGACAAACGGAGAACCGGGATTGGTTCGCTTGAAGACGGTTTCGATTTTGCTGATGGCATCCTTTACATTCATCTGAGGGTTTAGCTTGATGAGGTATACATTCAACGCATCTTTGGAATAGTGGAACATGGCGGGGCGCACGGGTTTGTAAGGTGACTGGACGAGGATATCTTTCACCACACCAACCACCGTAAAAGGATGATCATCCCAGTGAATAACTTTACCGACCGGGTCTTTTAGTCCAATGAAATTCACCGCCGATTCATTAAGGATAAACGCCGCTGTGTCTGAAGCAAAGTCGCGGGAGAAATCTCTTCCTTCCTTGATCTCCCAGCCAATGACTTTACCGTAGTCGTGGCTGACAGAATTGTTTGGAAAATCCACGGCCTGGTTAGGATCTTTTCCTTCCCAGTTGAATCCGCCATTCGTATTCCAGACAGACGTGGTGGGGCTACCGGATTCCGCGATCTCAATAATAGCACCAGCTGTCTTGAGTTCATTGCGAACGGCTTCGAAATGTTTATGAACTTCTTGCGACGATGAAATACTGATCAGGCCGTCGCGGGTATATCCGGTGGGCCGATGTTGCGCGTGGTTGATTTGTTTGTACACCACGAGCGTCCAAATAATAAGTATCGTCGAAATCGAAAACTGGACGACCACCAACACCTGGCGTGGAAGTGACCCATAACGGCCAGCGCGAAATGTTCCTTTCAACACTTTTACCGGCTGGAAGGATGATAAGAACAGCGCGGGATAGAGTCCGGCAAACAAGCCGGTGAACAATGTGAAGCCAAAGCCAACGGTCCAAAACAAAATGTCCGCCCAGGGTAAATCAATTTTCTTGTCGGCCAGTGAATTGAAGTAAGGCAAGATCAACATCACGAGCAGAATAGAAAACAAGAACGAGAATGCGGCAATCAGTACGGATTCACTGAAGAACTGGTTGATCAATTGTTGCCGCAGCGATCCAATGGCTTTGCGAATGCCCACTTCCTTGGCGCGCTTTTCAGAACGCGCTGTGCTCAGGTTCATGAAGTTTATGCAGGCGAGGATCAAGACCAAAATCCCAATGGTGCTGAAAAGCCAAACGGTGTCGATCCGGCCGCCGGTGTTAACACCATTCTTAAAGTCTGAATACAGGTGCCACTTGCGCATGGGGTGCAGGAACACTTCCGCCTTATATTTCTTCTCATCCGCCGAAACCTTATTGAGCTTCACGTCCTTGATCTTGGCAGACAATTTTTCCATGTCCACGTTCTCCGCCACCATGGCGAAAGTCTGGGTATAATTGCTTCCCCAGGGTTCTTCCATTTCGGCAATCCACTTGTTCTGATTCAAATACAACGACCACGGCAGAATGATGGTCAAGTCGCGGAAGGAAGTGTTATACGGGAGATCCTCATAAACGCCGGTAACTTTCACATCCAGCTCGTTGTCGAGTCGGAGAACTTTACCAATCGGATCATCATTGTCGAAATAAGTTTTGGCCACCGACGCTGAAAGCATAATAGAATTCATATCCTTTAGTCCATCGCGCGTTCCGTGAATCATGTTGAGGCCGAGCATCTCCGTAACGCCTGGCTCGAAGTAGCTGCCGGCTTTCAGAAACATCCGGTCATTGTACGTTAATGTATGCTCGAAATTCCAGGATGATTGTAGCACATGTTCGAAGTCGTTGCCATAGAGACTGCGAATTTCCTCCGCCATCTGCGCCGGGTTCGCTTCCTGCGTGCCGATCTCACCATTGAACGTTTGATGCTGCATCACCTGGGCAATGCGGTCGTAGTTCGCATGGTAGCGATCGAACTGCAATTCATCGTTCACCCACAATGCGATCAGGATTGCAACACCCATCCCCACGGCGAGGCCGCCGATGTTAATGGCAGAGTAAACTTTGTTTTTTAGGATATTTCTCCAGGCAATTTTAAGGTAGCTCTTGTACATGGCTGATGGGGTTGATGCTCGTTTTAGAAAATCATCGTCGGGCTAAACAAGAATACTCTGGTTAGCGCCGAAAGTTACCCGTTACAACAGAAAATTTTGGGTCGGCTCAGGCGGAATTCAAGCGGCATTTAGCCGGCATTTCCGACAAAATTAAATTACCTTCCGTGACATTATCAGAACCTAAACCCCAACGACATGAAAAAGCTGACCTTTCTCTTCGCCCTGGCTTTTTGGGCAATCTCATGCAGTGGTCCCGCAAAAGAGGAGAACACTACCGCAGGCCAGGCGGCTGTAGCGCTACCTTACACCGCATCTTACGCTTCTCAATTTACAGATGACGTTTCAGATCAGGACTTGTTGACGGTATTGAACAGCTACAAAGCTTGGGAAAACGGCGACATGCAAGCGCTCAATGCAACGTTGGGTGACTCTTTGACTTTCATTTCTTGGAACGGAACACTTTCCTCCGGACCCACTTCAGAGACTACCGGCAAATGGGCGACTTTTCGCGATAGTCTTACCTCCGTAAAAATCGACATGCATGCCTGGAGAAAGAACCACGCCGTCGACAAAAACGAAAACATCATTACCGTGTGGTATGACGAAATTGACACCTATAAATCCGGGAAGGTCGATTCAGCTGCCTGGCACGATGTCAACGTGGTCAGCAATGGCAAGATTGTTTGGTACAGCCAGTTCCGCAGACCCATCGCATCCCGTAAAGACTAGCGCCTCCTTTGCGCCATAGCGTCTCTGCGGCGAAAAAATTATTTACCGCAAAGGCGCTAAGACGCAAAGGATCCGCAAAAAATATTTCCCATCAAATTCGTGTGACGATTTGGCACCCGGCGCGTTATAGCTGAACAAACCCAATTGTTATGAAAGCTATACTGTTCGCCTTACCGCTTTTAATCCTTGTATCCTGTGATCATCGCGCCAAGCTGGAAGCTCCAATGCAAATGGCAGCCCTGGCGGAGGCCAATGAAGTGTCAATGAAAATGCCTGAAGTCTCTACAATTTCGGAGGCATACCCGGCCACCCTTTCTACGCGTATGCTCATCAAGGATGGAGCGCTGCGGTTTAAGACTACTGATCTCAGCAAAACGAAAGCAGCCATTGCAGAAATATGTAAGACCACCGGCGCGTACATCTCCAACGAAACGATGAGCAACGAAAGTTATAATACTTCCTACCATCAGGTCATTCGCGTTCCGGCGGCCCAGTTCGAAGCGCTGGTGCAAAAGGTTGAACAGCTATCAGACACGCTGGACGAAAAGAACATTGAAAGCCGCGACGTTACGGAAGAATTCATCGACGTGGAAGCACGACTGAAAACGAAAAAGGAAGTCGAGCAGCGCTACCGCGAGCTTTTGCACCAGGCGAAAACGGTCAACAACATGCTGGACATTGAGCGCGAGATTGGAAATGTCAGAACTGAAATTGAATCGATGGAAGGTCGTTTGAAGTATTTAAAAAGCCAGGTCGCTTTTAGCACCCTTACCGTTGATTACTACCAGGTCACTGAAACGAGTTTTGGCTTCGCATCGCGATTTGCATCGTCCTTTGTAACCGGCTGGGAAAACCTGTTGTCTTTTCTCATCGGCCTCTCCGCAGCGTGGCCGTTCTTGATCTTGCTGGGTGGAGCGATTTGGTGGGTCAAACGAGTAATCAGCAAACGGCTTGCGCCAGCCACCTAGTTTGATTGTCTTCGTCCAATAAAAGTTCGTTCGAAATTCATTTTTCGCCACTAAGGCACCACGACACTAAGGATCACCAAGAAACTCCACGCAAGCAAACCCCCTCGTGGCTTCTTAGTGACTTAGTGCCCTCGTGGCAAGAAAATAAACCAAAGCCGCAGAGGCGCAAAGACGCGAAGATTTCGCAAGCGAACTTCCGGGTCTACATTCACAGGCTATCCAAGTCCTGTGATTTTTTTTTGCCGCTGCTATCCGGAATATGAGTTGAAAAAATTCTGTTTTTCTGATGAGATTCATCGGTGGAACCTCTCTTATCCCCTAACCAGCTTTACCATGAAAAATTACAAACCACTGCTCTTCCTGCTGACGCTTGTCTTGCAACAAATTGCAACTTTTGGCCAGCAAATCTCTAAGGAAGAACTGATCTTCTTAACGCCCGAATGGAAAGGCGACCGTTTCGAGGATGGCAGACCTAAAGTTCCCGACGCCCTTTTGAAACGCATGAAGCTCGTCACGCTGGAAGAAGCGTGGGCTGTGCTCCGAAATGAAAATTACAAACATCAGTATGACGACGGTTGGATGATGATCAACCCTGACAGTGTGCTCGTTGGTCGTGCCGTCACCGCGACGTTTGTTCCTGGTAGGCCCGACATTCACCGCGTCATCGACAAAAAAGGTCACGAGAAAGACGGAAGAATAAAATCTCAAAACTCGTGGACCATCGACTTACTGGTGAAAGGCGACGTCTATGTCGTGGATCAATTCGGCGCGCATGAAGATGGCCCCACCATCGGCGACAATCTTGGAAATTCAATCTATGCAAAAACAGGTAAGGGTATCGTCTACGATGGCGCCATTCGCGACATCAATGGGCTCAAAGAAATCGGATCGTTCACGTCGTTCTTTCGCACCTACCATCCTTCTCATCACCTGAATAATCCAGATGGGCAATTGAACACCACGCTCATAGCGATCAACAAACCGACACGCATCGGCAAAGCCACGGTGATGCCCGGCGATGTGGTATTGGGCCGCGATGGTGGTGTGATTTTTATTCCACCGCACCTGGCGGAAAAAGTCGTGAAAACTTCTGAAATCGTCAGGCTGCGCGACATGTTTGGCCATCAACGCTTACGCGAACAGAAATACACGCCGGGGCAGATCGACTCCAAGTGGTCTGACGAAATCGAAAAAGATTTTTCGCAGTGGCTTAACGCCCATATCAATGAGCTTCCGGTTCCGAAAGAACAAATTCAAGAGTTGTTAAAAAATCGTACGTGGTAGATAAACAAAAATCATTATGTCCAAATTTCAATCCAGGCGTTCGTTCTTAAGTAAGAGTGTGCTGAGCGCAGGCGCTGCAGCAGGGCTCACCTCCATTCCGACTTTTGGCTACGGCCTGGAAAAAGCGATCGACCATCGCGAAAAATATTCGAGTCCGTCGGATTTGAAAATCACCGAGGTAAAATGTGGATACATTCGAAATGGCCACGGCCTGTTTGTAAAAATTCATACGAATCAGGGAATCTGGGGATGCGGTGAAGGTGTCGACGCCGTGCCGGGTACTTATCACCTCGTGAAGATGATGGGACAAAGACTCAAGGACAAAAGTCCGCTGAATGTTCATCGGCTGTTCGAAGATCTGCGCAAGTCGGGAATATTTGAAGGCGCGCAATCCGGGATGTTCGTGGCCGTACTTTCCGCCATCGAAACGGCATTGTGGGATCTCGCGGGCAAAGCTTTGAACGTTCCGGTTTATCAATTGCTGGGTGGAAAATTTCGCGACAAGATCAGGGTGTACATGGACACTGCGCTTTATCAGTCCAACTTGCCCACGCCCAAACATTTTGCCGAGAGTGCCACCGAAGCAGTGAAGATGGGATTTAACGCGGTGAAGTTTGACTTGGATCAACGCAACGATCCAAACAAATACGACCTCTACAACTGGACGGCCAGTCCGGGAGAATTGCAACGCATGTACGATCAGATCGCTGCAGCACGTGAAGCCGTCGGGCCCAAGATCGATGTGTGTGTTGATATGCATGGACGTTACGACGCAGCAACGGCACAGCAAATTGCGAAACGCCTGGAGCCGCTCAACCTCATGTGGCTCGAAGAGCCTATTCCTGCGGAAAATGTAGAAGCATACAAACTCATCACCGAATCAACCAGCACGCCGATCTGCGCGGGGGAAAATATTTATCTCGCTCATGGTTTCCGTCGACTGTTGGAAATCGGCGGCGTCGACATCATCATGCCCGATTTACAAAAGACAGGCGGGCTGGGTGAAGGACAACGCATCGCGAACCTGGCGAATCTTTACTATGTTCCCTTTGCACCCCACATGGTTGCGTCTTATCTCGGTGCCATGGCATCGTGTCATGTGTGCGCATCTGTTCCGAACTTCCTCATACTGGAATGGCAAATTTATTTTCATAAGGACCCCATGTTCAAAGAAATCATCACGTATGATGGGCCGATGGTGGAAAATGGTTTTATTACGGTTTCAAACAAACCCGGCATTGGGGTAGAGATTAACGAGGAAGGCATGAGAAAATACGCAACGCCGGGGATGCCGTTCTTTGAGTAGCGTGGATATCCTCGCCACTGAACCTAATCCTAAGTTAATCGCATGAAATCATTGCATCGCTTTGCCCTGGTACTTGCTGGTATTGCACTTGTCGCAGCAATTGTCCTATTTATCCTTGACAAAAATATCGGGGGAGGTGTCGTACTCACTTTGTTCTTTATCGCCGTGGCTTATGGCGTACAGCAAAGTGATACGTTAAAAGGTTTTTCATTTGCCGCGGTGATATTCGCTTGTGTGTCCATCACGCTTTGCTTTCCGCAGTTTTTTATTCGCTGGGGACCCCTCGAGCTAAAGAAACTCATTGTACCGTTGATGCAAATCCTCATGTTTGGAATGGGCACAGGTCTTGGGGTGAAAGATTTCGTCAGAGTATTGCAAATGCCAAAGGGTGTAATCGTCGGGGTGCTTTGCCATTACATCATCATGCCCGCGATCGCCTTTTCCATCACCCGGATATTTTCATTTCCCGATGAAGTTGCTGCAGGGATCATTCTGATCGGAAGCTGTCCAAATGGTCTTGCCTCTAACGTGATGACTTACCTTGCCAGGGCTAACCTGGCATTGTCCGTGACACTCACGGCGATATCTACTTTCATCGCGCCCTTTGTCACACCATTCTTTATGCAGTGGTTAGCAGGTCAATATGTCGAAGTCGACTTCCTGAAGATGATGATGGATATTCTCGAGATTACCATTATACCCATTGCTGCCGGACTTGTCTTCAATTATTTCCTCGCTGGCAAGTTCAAGTGGCTGGATGCGATCATGCCTGTCTTTTCGATGGCCGCCATCGCGCTGATCATCGTCGTGATTGTCGCCGCCGGGCGAGACAACCTTCTCGTCGTCGGTCCGCTTCTGGTCGTGGCTGTCCTTATGCACAACCTCGCCGGTTATTTTCTTGGCTATTGGTCTGGACGATTATTGCGTATGAAAGAACCCGATTGCCGCACCATCGCTATTGAAGTAGGCATGCAAAACGGCGGACTGGCCTCCGCGATCGCTTTGCAAATGGGAAAGGTTGCCACCGTTGGATTGGCTGCCGTGATCTTTTCCCCGATCATGAACATCACCGGTTCGTTGCTGGCAAGCTGGTGGCGAGATAAGCCGACGACAATTAACAATTAACAATTGGCAATTAACAACGCTAATCAAAAAGTAGATGGTCGACAGTCCATGGTCCACGGCGTGGGAGTGAGTTGAGGACACGTTACCTACTCACAAATCGCTAATCGCAAAAGTCCACGGTCCACAGTCGACGGTCCACAGCGTGTGGGAGTGAGTTTGAGAGGCGTTTCGATTCTCCCAAATCACAAATCACCAATCAAAATTATCAAAGTCCACAGTCTTTGCGAAGGCTTTGCGTCTCCGCGCCTTTGCGGTAAAAAATTCCTTTCACCGCAAAGTCGCTAAAGGCCAAATGAACCTAAAGAAAATCCTCCGCTCAAGTAAGCGGAGGATTCTAATAATGTTCGGAAAATCAAATCCTACATGAGTGTCAAGATCACTGCGGCTACAAGCAGTATTGTAAAATGGTAGGCTGTGTTAATCCCAAAAAGTTTCCACGACGCGCCTTCCCACGCTACACGGCTTAAGTCGCCGGGAACATAGAATCCCAACCAGGTAAAGATGCTCGCGCTTAAAATGTTCTCTGTCGCCGACATCTCTCCCGCGCCGGGCACAAAACTCCACGCAGCATTATTGTGGGCGAATACATACGCCAGCAGAAAATTACCGATGACGCTGAAGATAAGACCTCGGATCATGGCGTTCGCCGGCGGTTTCGTTCCCGTGTCAAATCCAAGTTCCTTCGCCCATGCGTTCTTGAACAGAACCGAGTACCAAAGAAATCCAATAAAAAAGTTGGCCACGACGGTCACGCCAATGGCGGCCCAGCTGATGTGTAGTTCTTCCATTTGTTCGTTGGTTTAAAGGTTAGGATAAATTTAAAGAATTTCAGCATGCCTTGCTTGCCGGGGTCGGGATCCCGATAGCTATCGGGACCGAAAGTAGGAAAGTTCGAAAGACCGGAAGCAGAGAAAGCAGAAAGCAGAAAGCACAAGGCAGAAAGCAAAAAGCAGAAAGCCAGTGCACCAACCTGCTTTGTGCTCTAGCCTTCTGCTCCTGCTACGCTCCGACCGATGCAGACGCCGCCATCTTCTTGTGATGATAAATGTATGACAGCGCTTCAACGCCGAAAATCAGAACCATGAACAACATGGCTGGATCAAATCCGCCGACGGAAATTCCCGAATAGGTGGCGCCGATTAAGTCGTAGGTTAATCCCGCATAAGCCCACTCCTTCAGCCGCGGAAAACCGGGGACGATGATGGCGATAACACCCAGCGTTTTTGCCACGCCCAGAAATGGGATGATGTACTTCGGGTAGCCCAGTTGATCGCCGATCATCACAACCGCGTCATTTTCCATCAGGATGTCAGGAATGGCAGAGAACAGCATAAAACCCCCAAAGAGAATTGTGGTGGTCCAGTAAATAATGTTGATTTTTTTCATGGTTATTTTTTTAGGTAATCGTTCGATTCAGCCATGCAACTTAGCGACGCTGCATCGATTTTGACCAAGCCGACTCCGACAATAAAAGGGTGCAATTACGACACCAGACAAAACATAAGTTAATGTATTTTCCAATTGTGACCTCACGCATGCTGGCAACAATTCGACGGGTTGCCTAACTTGCTACACCAATTGAATCAAGTATGGCAGAAAAAACATTGGATGATTTTCTCAAAGGCAAATCTGAAATCACCCTGGAACTCTTTGATCACGTTGTGACGCAATTCAAAAAAATCGGGAAGGTCACCATCCTTCCCGCCAAGACCATGATCGGAATCGCTACCCCAAGAAAACGTATCGCTTACATCACCCAGTTAGGAAAGAACTTCGTTCACGTTGTATTTCCCTTCGAGAAGGCTTATCCCGACAACCTATGCTTTCAAAAAATCGCACAGGTTCCCGGCGATAAACAATTCAACCACCATTTCAGAATGTACAGCAAGGAGGACGTAAACGCCGAAGTGAAAAAATTTATGAAGCTGGCTTTTGAATTGGGCAGCTGACTACTGGCCAAAGTATCCTACACCGTGCGCCATTAATCCCGCCAACAACGGAATAATAAACACAAGCAGCAGTTCAATGCGCAACATCATGAAAACCGATTTCGGTACCGGAATAATTTCTTCCGGGTTTCCCTTCCGGTTTTTGATGAAGAAAATAGTCGGATAAATGGACAGCAGGCCGACCGTCAGGAACATGGTGAGCTTGAGGTGAAAGACCCAGTTCTTGCTGTAGTACATCGTAGGTTTTCCAAAACCACCCAGCCACAAAGTAAGTCCTGCGCCCAGCAACGTTAAAGCAGCAATGCCGTACACAGCATCCACCCGAGAGATCCGACCAATCTCGGCACGGGTCAATGATTTTTTAAGGAGCAGGTGTTCGGAGACTAAAGCGCTAACAATGGCGAAGATGCTGATGAAATGAAGATAGCGGAGTACGATTTCTGTTGTCATGAGGGTTTTGATTGAATATGAAGGATGGTTTAAAGATCGTTTGGATCGTCGGCGTTACTGAGACACTCGAAGTTCAAATTAGCATTGCTATCCGGTTGACGAAACTGTCCTTTCGAAATCCCTAACTCCGGATGGCGATAAATTTTAGACATGAACTTGTCATAGATCGGGAGGGCTGTGCGCGTGGCGGCGCCTGAGCCCCACGTTGGAAAGTGAATGCTGGGTTCGTCTCCGCCGACCCACACGCCCGTCACGAGGTTGTGAGTGATGCCCATGTACCATCCATCGGACGCATGATCGGTCGTGCCGGTCTTACCGCCAACCTCATTTCCTTCGGTCACCATTGGACTCAGCGAACCTGACGTTCCGCCTTCCTCTTCAACGCCACCGCGCAACAAGTAGATCATCTTATACGCCGTCTCCTGGTTGATCGCCTGCCGCGTCTTGGGTTCGAAGCGGGCCAGTACATTTCCATACTTATCTTCAATGCGCGTGATGTAGTAAGGTTCTGTGTAGGTGCCAAGGTTTACAACCGTTGAATAGGCAGCAACCATTTCATCAAGGGAAACATTGCTGGTACCCAGGGCAAGCGAGTATACCGGTTCCAGCGGACTGACAACGCCCATGCGGTTCGCAAACTCAACTACGCTTTCAGGTTTGATCTTGTCCATTAATTGCAGCGTGATGGAGTTAAGAGATTTCGCCAGCGCTTGCCTGATCGTGTACGATTGTCCATCACCAAATGTGCCATTCGCATTCGGCGGCTGATACAATGTATTGCCAATCGTAATGGGAGGCGTAATATCCAGGAACTCCTGACAGGGAGAAAATCCATCTTCCATAGCCTTACCATATACAAATGGTTTAAAGGTCGAACCAGGTTGCCGTTTTCCCTGGTGAACATGATCGTATTTGAAGTGCCGATGACTTATCCCGCCGACCCACGCCTTCACGGCTCCCGTGCGGGGGTCCATCGTCATCATGCCGGCATGCAGAAACCTGCTATAGTAACGCAATGAATCCATCGAACTGAAAAGTGTATCCCGGCTTCCATTCCAGGTAAAAACGCGCATGCGTTTTTTCCGGTTTAGCATGATGTTCACCGAGTCCGCGCCTTCGCCATACTGTCGCACGAGGCTGGAATAACGAGCCGATGATTTAATCTTCCGTTGCAGGAAATCTTTTATTTCCGCACCGCTTTCGTTGGTCCATGGGTTTCTATTTCCCCAGGCGTTTTCAAATGAGCGCTGGAGGGATTTCATATGTTCCCGCACAGCTTCTTCCGCCAGTAACTGAACACGGCTATCGATGGTCGTGTAAATTTTTAATCCAGAATCAAAAAGATCGTAACCGTTCTCGCGGCACCACGGCAAAAGCTGCGCGCGGAGAACGCTTCTAAAGTAAGTCGCTATTCCTTCGTTTTCGTTCTCCACCCAGAAGCGAAGTTGAAGCGGAAGCGCCCGAAGAGAATCATACGATTTTTGAGTAAGCACATGGTGGTCGGCAAGTTTCCATAGCACGTCGTCACGTTTGTCTTTTGCGCGCTCCGGAAATTCTATGGGGTTGAAACGATAGGTTCCCTGCAACATTCCCACCAGCAGCGCTGCTTCGTTTTGGTTCAGGTCTCCTACACGTTTCCCGAAATAAGTCTGCGCTGCGATTTTGATTCCGTAAGCGTTATTGTTGAAGGGAACGGTGTTCAGGTAAAGCGCTATGATTTCCTCTTTCGTGAAGTTGCGTTCAAGCTTCACGGCGATAATCCATTCCTTTGTCTTGCTGATCAGCAGATCGAGCGCCCCACTGAAATCCCCGAGGCGTCCCTTCAATTCATCGCCACGGGTGCTGAATAAATTCTTCGCTGTCTGTTGTGATAATGTGCTTCCGCCGCCTTGCTGGCTAAACGTTATGACTCCTTTCACCACGCGAAAGAATGACCACAAGTCGAGTCCGGAATGTTCATAAAACCGGTGGTCTTCCGACACCAACAGCGTTTTCACCAGGACGGGCGGAAGTTGTTCATAGGTAATAGGACTTCGATTGTACCAGAAGTACCGGCCGAGGGATGCGCCATCGGCGGAAATCACCTCAGACGACAAATCGCTTTCTGGGTTTTCGATGCTGCGAAGCTCCGGCATCCCGCCAAAAAGATTGGCGGGGTTCGCTTCCACCAGGTAAATGTAAAGCGGCAGTCCGATCACGCCAAGGAAGAAAAAAATCCAGATAACCCTTACGGCTTTTCCAAACCATGTCTTTTTAATCAAGAGCGACGAACGGGTTTTGTTTAAAAAATTTTTTGTAGCAGATAAAAAATTCATGGGAACAAGTGCAGCATTCAATTATCGTTATTCCAACCTAACCTATCAACCAACGTTCGATAAAATTAAGGGAAATGCCGCTCTTACCAGCATCTTCTATGAAAAATGCTTTGAAGGCACAACGTAGTCGACGAATGTTGCAGATCAGGGAACGGGGTTAATACTCTTTCTTTTTCCCTTCCTTATCCATGATGGACAGTGTTGAGCCTTGCTTTTTGGCGAGCATGTGAACACCGGGATTGGTGTTACCATCGAGCAGTACAATACCAGAACCTTCAGTGTCTGCTCCTATTTTTACGCGGATGGTTTGTTGGGAGTCCATGAGACGGAATACCACGCCGCCTTCCGGTTCTACTTTTATCGACGCCCGTTTATGACCGTGATCATCGACCAGCTCGAATTCACGCACCGTGATCTTATCAAAATTGTTTTGTTGACTGCGAAAACCAACCAGCGAAAGGACGGTTAATGACAACACTAACACAGTCGCAAAAGTCCATGCATTTTTCATGACCATTCGTTTTTAATTCAGGATAAGTTACCCATTGCAACAGAAGTATAAACAGAAACGTGACGTCAGGATCGTTTTCCATGACGTCCGGCGCATTTCAATTACTTTGCTACCGTTCCGGTGAATACATTCACCTTGTCGGAAATCGGATTTCCTGACGACCGACGGAACGAAACAACTTGACCCACGTGCCACAAACAGTCGGCAATGGGTCCATTGAGGTGATTCCAAAATGGAAATTCTCTAACGGTATCGCCGCGTTTGAAAATAATCTTGAATTCGTTTAGCTCCTGGTCCGCGCATGTCCTCAATCGATCACTGGCAATCTTCAGGTTCTCCAGGGTTTGTTTCCGCATAGCATCAAAAGGAACCTCGGGCGCCTGGTCGGAGGTATTCACGGTCTGCGTCGTAGCGTTTCGGATCATGAATGACATCTCATAAATGTGGGCAATGGTTTCTTCTGAAGTTCTGGCATCAGTGCTGGGTTTGTACGCCAGATCGGCGCTGCGCAATCCTTCGGTTGCCCAATAGAAACGGAAACCTAAACCATCAATCATTCGTGATGCCACAGCACCTGCGGTAAATGATTCCGGATAGGCAGGAATCTCAGCGTAGGGAAGATTCTTTTCCTGAGCGTAAGTCACGATGGCGGAAAATAAAATCAATATAAGTCCGGCTCTCATACCAGTAGGGGTTATTGTAAGATAAATTTAACTCGATTTCCCCGGAGAACTTTGCAATACTTTAGCACAGCGCCCTGTTTTTTATTCAACGGTTTTTGTTTCTTACGGGCGTGGAAAAAGTAACCGCAACCATGATCAGCAATCACCTTCATGCGCATGTTCTTCGGCTAAAGCCCGGTCAGGATTTGAAAAACGAGATTGACGCCTATGTACGAAGTCAAAACATTGAAGCGGGATGGATCATGGCGTGCGTTGGCAGTCTCACGAAAGTCAAACTGCGATTTGCGAACCAACCCTCCGGAAGTCTTACCGAAGGCTACTTTGAAATTGTATCGCTAACTGGAACGGTGAGCGTTCATGGATCGCACCTCCACATCAGTGTCAGCGACAGTGAGGGAAAAACCATTGGTGGACATTTGCTGGAAGGCTGTATCGTCTACACCACCGCCGAGATCGTGATCGCTGAAAGCAAAGACTGGATTTTCAAACGCGAGAACGACGGTACCACAGACTGGAAGGAGTTAATTATATTGCCCAAATAAAATCGAAATATCCTGACGATGAAAACATCTTCCCTTTTCTATTTTCTTGTTCTCTTTGCCTTGTTGTCTTTTTCGTGTTCTTCAAAAAAAGTATCTAACGAAGAACAGATTCGCGCTGAACCCGTTGAAACCCCCGACTCCACGGTGGCCAACTCTATCCAGGGAAATCTGTCGCTCCAGGAAATTTCGTCGACACCAAACCGGATCGTGCTGACCGGACATCCGGAACACCGGCTGGTTACGGTTTATAAGTCAACGCCACAGGGCGCACCGGCATCCGGCTATTCTTATTCCAGGTCTAGTTATTACTATGACGATGGCCCCAGTGAACGAGAAGAGCATTTCATGCCAGGCATCGACTTGATTTATGGATACAATCTGTTGAACATCGCGCACTATGACCTAAAAGCGCAGAAGCTCAATTTTCTTTTCGATCATCCCGTGCTGATCAAAGCCCTCTACTACCCTTCGCTTGAGCAGGACTCTTTGTATGACGAGCCGATCACGCGCGACTACTACATGGTCTCCGTTTACGATGCCGACACCAACGCGGATACCTTGATCAACAAAAAGGATTTACGGAGGTTCTACTATTTCAATTCATCCAGCGCGAAACGTGTTCAACTTATTCCCGCAGAGTATTCCGTGGTGCGCTCGCAATATGATCCACCGAATGATATCATGTACATCTATGCGCGCTACGATGAAAACGCCAACGGCCGGATTGAAAAAAAGGAACCCCTGCACATTTTCTGGTTCAACTTAAAACAACCGGCGAAAGCTACCCGGCTGTACTGACCATGTTCGCCCAGGCTCATGCCCCAGACTATTTAGATCCGCGTGACCTCGATGCTTACCTGGAACGCGGGTGGTTCCGAATGGGGCAAACCATTTTCACCACCAACTTCATTCGATTTAAGAATCGGTTCTACAGTACTATCTGGCTCCGGCTGTTGTTGTCGGACCTAAAGCAAGACAACACCGAGGCTAGACTTTTCAAAAAGAATGCGCCGTTCAATGTAGAAATCAAGCAAGCCGTAGTAACGCCGGAAAAGGAGGAACTTTACACGCGTTACAGACAAACGCTACAGTTCCAGCCTTCTGAGTCGCTTGCTCAATTACTTTTCGGCAAGAGTGACCGCAACATCTATTCAACGTTGGAGGTCGTTCTCTACGACCAGGACAAGCTCATCGCTTTCGGATTTTTTGATCTCGGTGCAACCAGTGCAGCAGGAATAATTTCGGTCTATGATCCCGAATACAAAAAGTATAGCCTCGGCAAATACATTATCTATCAAAAGATAAAGTACTGCCGAGACAAGGGCCTGCAATACTTTTACCCTGGATATTTTGTTCCCGGTTATCCTTACTTCGACTATAAGCTCACCATTGGCCGATCAGCGTTGGAGTTTTTCCGCGTACGCGATAGTCGGTGGATTCCTATTGACCATTTTATACCGGAAGATGTACCCTACAACTTCATGTACGAAAAACTGGAAGGCGTTTTAGGATTACTTTTACCGGTCAAGCCAGAATGCCGCCTGCTACGATATGAATACTTTGATGCGAACCTGATTCCAGAACTACGCGACGCAGAACTCTTCGACTTCCCCCTGGTCATTACGATCCCAAATGCGTTGTCCGGATCAATGATCCTATTGGTCTACGACGTGCGCGACGCCAAATTCCATTTACACCATTGCGTCCCAGTCTGGACGACAGACAGACCCAACGAAGATCCGGCGTTCTTTTCGACTTATCTGTTAAAGTCAATCCAGGAAATTCATTCAACCCGTGATCCCGCCGAGGCTGCGGAAATTTTTTTAAGATCGCGGCTGGCATAGATACCCTTAAAAGTCCACAGTCGACAGACCACGGTCCACGGTCGTGTGAGCGTGGGTTGGGGGTGCTTTTCCTAAAAAATCGCTAATCATCAATCGCCAATCACTAAACGCCAATCGCATTAATAATTCCCAAATTCGCTATCTTCCTTTCCCAAAATAAACCCTCAACCCCCGAACATGAAATCAACGCCAATGTTTTGCATCGTCTTGCTTGCGCTTGCATGCGACAAAAAACCTGTCGAAGAGCCCGTTGTGGCGGAACCCGTAACGCTTCCGGTGGAGCTTTCGTACAAGGGAGCTACAAAAATCGGCGACATGGAAAATGTTAAAACTGTGTTGTCGTGCAATAAACGCTTCAGTGAATTGAATGCGGATCTCGCAGAATTCTTTGCCGATTCAGTGGATTGCCATTTTGCGGATGGAACAGAGATCGTCGCTTCTCGCGATTCAGTAGTATCCGTTATCGCGGGATTCATCGGAACGCTAAGCAGTCTTAAGATTGATTTTATTGCCGCAGTTCCTGTAGATAACATCGACCTCAAACATGAGTGGGTATTCGCCTGGACCGACGAAGTGCATACTTTCAAAGATGGTACAGTGGTCGAGCAATCTTTCCATGAAGACTATCGGATGCAGGGCGGTAAAATCAGGGAGATCTTTCAATACGTCCGCAAGCTACCAGTTGAATCAAAATGAATTGTCCTTTATAAACCTAAACCCCAAAGCCATGAAACTTATTGTAATGCTTTGCGCGCTGGTCTTTATTTTCAGCGCCTGTGAAAAGAAGGCGCCTGAAGAAGCAAAAGCAGCCGACCCGGTCACGCTGCCGGTAGAACTTTCCTATAAGGGCGCTACCGCGATCGGAGATATGAATAATGTCAAGGTCGTTTTGGAATGCAACAAACGTCTCAGTGAATTGAACAGTAACATCGGCGAATTCCTCGCGGACACCGTCGCGCTGCACTGGTCAGATGGTACGGAACTATCCGCACCACGCGATTCAGTCGTCGCAATACTCGCGGGTTTCGTAGGAAGCCTTACCAGTATGAAAATTGAATACATCGCAGCGGTTCCGGTTAACAACACCACGGCCGGAGACGAATGGGTTTTCTCCTGGACGGAAGAAACCTACACCTACAAAGATGGCAAAGTGGAAGAAGTAGAGCTACACGAAGATTATCGCCTGGTCGGTGGAAAAATCAGAGAAGCGTTTCAATATGCGCGCAAGCCACCGTCACCGGCCAAATAATATCAAAAGAAAAAGTCCTGTTCATCACAGGACTTTTTTATTTGTCAGCCAACCACGATGCTTAATAATTCTTATAGAAGTTCTGAATTTTCGTTGTGATCTGCGTATAAATAGGTTTGGTGAACTCGATGAAAAGGTCTTGCACCGGTGGTGGAACCTTTTCGCGTTGCTTGGTTATCTCGAGCTGCAGCGGCGTTAAGGCTCTTTCATCTCCGTTGAACGTTGCCCATTCAGAAATCCACACATATTGGCCAGGCATTTTTTCGGCGTTCAAGACCGCCTTGGTTTTTGCGTCCACAATCCTGAAACTCACAACACCTCTGGAAGTTGTCGTTTTCTGGAAATGATAGTAGGTGGCCTTTACTTTTGCGTAGACTTTGGTCGTGTCACTTTCTGAATTCAATAACCATGTTCTATCATCAGCAGACGCCACCAAACTTTGCGCATCGTACTTTAACATTGACGAACCAAACTTGTTGTTACCTTTCTTATCGTCATTCTTCTTTTCTTCATTTTTCTTTTCCTCGTTTTTCTTTTCCTCTGGCTTGGCATTGTTCTTTGAATCCTCGCAATAACCTAATACATCGCCATGATCCAGGTGCGCTTGCACCGCAGACCGGGGAACAATCAATGTTTGAGCGTTCTCTGTGTTGCCGGGGGGCTTGTGGCAAAGGGTCACTTTTTCTTCCTCCTGCTGATTTTGATTTCCTGAATTGCCCTGGCTACCTGAATTGTTTTGTCCACCTTGATTTCCAGCATTGCCCTGACCGCCTGGATTATTCTGGCCACCTTGATTTCCGCTGTTACCTTGGTTCTGATTTCCTGTGCTGCCTTGACTTCCTGAATTAGTCTGACCACCTTGAGTTCCGCTGTTCGTCTGGTTCTGGCTTCCGGAATTCTGATTGCCTTGGTTTCCTGTGCCTGTTTGAGTTTGACTTCCCGAAGTGTTTTGATTGTTCTGGCTTCCCGTCCCTGTTTGACTTCCTGTTGTACCTCCGGTTGTAGTCTGGTTATTCTGTCCACTGGAATTTGATGGATTGTTTGTCGTGTTCTGACTACCTGATCCTGTGTTCACCGGCGTAGTAGTCGTAACATTTGAGCCTGCAACATTCTGACTTCCCGGCGTGATATAAGTCGCCACCACCACACTATCTTTCTCCAACATGAGTTGCTTCTCATGAAGCTCGACCTGACCCACGACGAATTCATCAAATGTCAGCTCAATAACGTGGTCTGGATTTATTTTCAGCGTCTGCACTTCGGCGGCGGTATAGAACTTCACGAACTCATTGACGGGCGTACCATGAAGGAATTCTGAAACTTTGTCGTCGAAGAACTCAGCGCTCCAGGCTACGTTGCGCGTAGCTGGAATTGGCGTGATCATTACTTTAACCGTTGCGGCCATTAACGCGGCCTCCATCATCTTCGTCACATCCTTGTAGCCCACGACGAAATCATTCGCTTTCTTAAAAAGTCCATAGGCTTGTTTTGCCTTTTCCCGATTGCTGGTTGACAAGGCGAGGATACCAGCCTGGTAATTTTCTTCCGCTGCATTTTTCTTTGCCTCGTCGAGCTTGGCATAGTAGTTCACAGGATTGGGAACCACCGCGAGTGCGCCGGGCGAGCGTTTGATTTCGTCGTACATGGTGTTGATCATCGTGTACGACTGAACGACTGACGTCCACTTAAACTCATTGGCTGACGCTATTGCCTGCTTGGCCTGATCTTCATAATAGGCAACGGCCAGTGGATACGACTGCTGCAGCGTCTCCACCGATTTCTTATGATCCGTATTCCTGCGGAGGCGGCTGACCGAAGACATGACCGCTTCATAATAATTGCCGTGCTCGTAGGCTTTCTTGCCCGACGAACAGGAATCAAATATGACAAGACTCAGCATGGAAATGAATCCAAGAAAATACCCCAGTAGTTTCATAGAATTTATTTTCAGTGAAGTTAGGGAATAATCGTCCCATTTCTTTTGTTTCGTACACAGGAAATCATCAAGAAATGGCCACGCTACACATTAAAAATATGGTCTGTAACCGTTGCATCGCGGCTGTACAAAATGCCGTTGAACAACTGGGTCTGCATGCTGAAAAAATTACGTTAGGGGAAGTGGTTCTTTCTGACGAACCGCTTCCGTCAGAAAAACTCCAGCGCCTTGATGAGTCTCTTAAAAGCCTTGGCTTTGAACGAATTGACGACCGCCGCGCGCGATTGATCGAATCCATAAAAAATAAAGTCATCCAGAAGATTCACCACCATGATCAGATCGACCGAAAATTCAATTGGTCTACGGTCCTGGCGGATGAACTGCACTACGACTACAACTATCTCAGCAATCTCTTTTCGTCGGTTGAAGGAACTACGCTGGAGCAATACATCATCCGGCAGAAAATTGAACGCGCAAAGGAGTTGCTTTTCTATGATGAGCTGAACCTTAGTGAAATCGCCTCGAAACTAGGGTACAGTAGCGTCGCACACCTTTCCTCCCAGTTCAAAAAGATTACTGGCTTCACGCCGTCGCAATTGAAAAAGACAGTCCCCCTCCGCTCACGAACTCCGCTGGATAAAATCGGGTGACATGTCAGTGTAGCGCAGTGCGGGATGTTTCCGGAACGCCCTTCATGATCAGTTCAATGTGTCTGTTCGCAGCTTTCGGCCTGAATGCGTGAAGAACCTCCAGTACATCATGGTCAATGTAAACGCTGTGTGCGCCATTGACTTCGACAATCGAATAATTCGGAATGCGCTCCAGCAATTCCATAATTCTTTTCTTGTTTAAGAAGCTCACGTTAAGGGCGAGGTCGATCGTAAAATGCCGCGTATGGCCTTCAAGTCGTTCATTGACTTTATATCCAGCCCGGTAGGTATGGCGGACAAGGAAATAAACAGCAAAACCAATTCCGATCAGCACGCCGATCAGAAGGTCGGTTGTTAAAATGGCCAACAGCGTGATCATGAAAGGTAGGAATTGCTCTCTCCCCTCGCGGTACACGTTCACCATCATCGAAGGTCTGGCAAGACTGTAACCCGTTCGGATAAGCACAACGGCCAGCACACTATACGGAATGTGACGCACAACCGACGCAGCCAGGAGCACCGTTAACAACAACCACATCCCATGAAGGAAGGACGACAATCCTGTTCGTGCCCCCGCATCCACATTGGCCGAGCTGCGCACGATCACCGACGTGATGGGAATACCCCCGACAAGTCCGCTCACAAAATTTCCGATGCCCTGCGCCACGAGTTCGCGGCTTTGTGGCGTAACACGATGCTGTGGATCCAGGTTGTCCACAGCCTCGATGCTCAACAGCGATTCGAGGCTGGCGACAAGGCAAATGATAATCGCCGTTTCCCAAATCGCATCATTCGCCAGCAGTGAAAAATCCGGGAGAATAAATTGTCCCTGACCTTCTACTGGCAGGGTAATAAATTGAGAGGACCTAAGACTCAGCGCAGGAACCCAGTTCTGAAAGCTGAATGCCAGCAGTGATCCAACAACGACCACAGCAAAAGATCCCGGCAAGAACGAGATATGCTTTGATAATTTTCTTTCCCACAATATCAACAGCAAGAATGTCGCGACGGAAATAATAAACGCTCCGCCTGACAACCGCGGCGACAACGCCATGATATCGTCAAACCCATGACGAAACGTGAGGACATTAAATAATGCCCCCGTCCAAAAGTCAGGTCGATCATATCCAATAAGCAATGGAAATTGTTTGGTGATGAGAATAATTCCGATGGCTGCCAGCATGCCTTTGATCACGGCTGAGGGGACAAGGTGTGTAAAGCCCCCGAACTTGAACACACCGAGAAGGATTTGCAGGATTCCACTGATCGAAACCGCGAAGAAAAACGCTTCCAGCGATCCAAGTCGCCCAATCGCTATCGAACAGATGCTGGTGAGTCCTGCAGCAGGACCACTTACACTTAACGGCGACTTACTGATGAAAGGAATGATCAGGCCCCCTACGACTCCCGCCCAAAGTCCGGCTTGCGGCGGAGCACCTGAGGCAAGAGAAACGCCAAGGCAGAGTGGAAGCGCGACCCAAAAAACGGCGATGCTCGCTTTCAGATCGTGCTTTGCAAAAGAGAACAGGTGGAACTTCCTCCTGGCGCTAAGCAATTCCATGAAAAAATGAGATCAGTAAATGCACGGAAGACAAATTACGCGAAGCTGAATTGCCGATCCGTTGAGGTTAGTTTCGCGCGAGATTGATTTGAATCACTTGGAGCGCTGACAAAAGCCTGCCAGTCGCGATCAGATGATTTTTCCGGGGGTGAGCTTTTGGTACTGCCTAAAAATTTTAAGGGCCGTTTTTACATTCTGCCGGGCCTCATCGGAAAGCGTTTCTGCCAACGTTACCTGCAAGTTGATGATCATGTTCAAAATGTAGTTGCTGCCAGGCCCGTTCGGACTCATCGCCTCCAGTTGGGAAAAAGAATCATCTATCGTCTTTACCACTTCCTGTTCATTTTGCGCCAGTCTGATTTCCTGTATAACGGAATTACAAAAGTTCACCATTGATAGAAATTTAAGCCTGAAAATTTAAGGCCCGGCCGCGGAATCGTGATTGAATGAAATCAATCCGGCCATTGACAAATGTCAATAGATAAATTGACCCGTTGCCCCTAACTTCGCTCATGATTCTTCTTTTGAACCATGCTTAGGAACTTCTTATCCGAAAATTTTCGCCTGAAGGCCGACCACATTTTTGAAGGGTTGTCGGCCGAGGAGCAGGAGCTCCTGCTGGAGGCAGGTGTGACGCATTGGTACAAAAAAGGTGAAATCATTTTCCGTGAAGGCGGCATCCCTACCGGAATATTTTATGTAAAAACCGGTAGAGTAAAGAAATACCGATCGACTGCAAAAGGTGGCGAACAAATATCGTTTCTCTGCAGCGAGGGTGAGTTGTTGGGATATCATGCGTTATTGGGAGAAGACTACTATCCCGACTCTGCGGCAACCATTGAAGATTCCCAGATAACCTTTATCCCGAAGGAGGTTTTTCTTCAAGCATTAAAAAATTCTACCGTACTCTCGAACCGGCTGCTGAAGGCGTTGGCGCATGAATTCAGTCTCTTTATCAATAGCATCACCAACCTGGCGACCAAGACTGTGCGCGAGCGGCTGGCTTTCCAGTTGTTGTTACTCGATGAGAAATTCAAAAGCAGTAATCATTCCAGCGGGCAGATCACTATTTCGAGGACAGACCTTGCCAACCTGGTTGGAACCGCCAAAGAAACACTGGTTCGCTTGTTACAGGACTTTAAACGCGCAGGACTTATTGAAAAAACCGATAAGACGATAAAGATCCTGAACAGAAAGGGTGTACTGAAAGAAGCAAACCTGATGGGATTGGACTCAAAGAATCGCCGTTAACGTCAAGCTACTTTGGCTGCGACGTAAAGTACGGCATAGAGCAGCAAGGCGGCATACAATAGCAGGTCCACCCTAAGATCGTCTCTGAATTGTTCAAACTGTTCTCTCAATCGATTCATCTTATTTGTGAATTAGTGCACCCTGGTTGTCTGCCCAAACTAGAACATTGGATAGATTTTTCTATTGACCGAAATCAAGGTCGGCGTTGACCATTTCTCCTGTCGCACGCCTTCGGTGAATCTTATAAGACTATCCATGATATGTGTAAAACAAAACCTCTCCCGGCGCGGTATACTTGTATAGAAAATGAAGACGATGAAAACCGAGAAACTTATTCATAAAACGTTCCCTGTACTGGAGATGACCTGTGCCAGCTGCGCCATCAGTGTAGAGTCGATGTTGAAATCTACCGCCGGGGTTCAGAACGCCAGTGTAAACTTTGCCAACCAAACTGCTTCGGTCGACTATGACGGAAAGGTTGCTACTGCTGAGAACTTACAAGGCGCCGTTCGATCGATCGGATATGATTTGGTCATCGAAGAAGAAAACCCCGTTGCTATCCAGGAAGAAGCACAACGAAAACAATTTCAGGAAACCAAGGTCCGTGCGGTCTGGTCGTCGGCGCTGGCATTCCCCGTGATGATCATCAGTATGTTTTATATGGATCTCCCGTATAGTCAATACATCTCGATGATCCTTACACTCCCGATTGTCTTTTACTTCGGCTGGCATTTTTTCAGCAACGCCTGGAAGCAAGCAAGACATGGATATGCTTCCATGGACACCTTGGTCGCGCTGTCCACGGGGATCGCTTTTCTGTTTAGTCTCTTTAATACTTTCTTTCCCGCGTTCTGGCATGCCCGCGGCCTTCACGCGCATGTATATTATGAAGCCGCCGCCGTCGTGATCGCATTTATTTCGCTGGGCAAACTGCTGGAAGAACGCGCCAAGTTCAGCACATCATCGGCGTTGAAGAAACTCATGGGGCTCCAGGCGAAAACGGTAAAGGTGATCGCAGGAGGAATCGAACGCGAACTGCCCATCAACGAAGTAAAAGCTGGTTACGTAGTCATTGTGCGGCCAGGAGAAAAGATACCCGTCGATGGCGTTGTTCTTACCGGAGGTTCCTTCGTAGACGAAAGTATGATCACCGGCGAGCCACTGGCTGTCGAGAAGAAAGAGGGATCGTCAGTATTTGCAGGAACCATCAATCAAAAGGGAAGCTTCCAGTTCGAAGCAACGAAAGTCGGCGCTGATACATTGCTCGCCCATATCATCCGTATGGTTCAGGAGGCTCAAGCCAGCAAAGCACCGGTGCAAAAGCTAGTCGATAAGATTGCCTCGATTTTCGTACCCGTCGTCATCGGCATCGCCCTTCTCACCTTTGCCGGGTGGATGATTTTCGGAGGCGACCAGGCGCTGACGCATGCTTTACTCACCTCGATCACCGTGTTGGTTATCGCTTGCCCCTGTGCGTTGGGATTGGCAACGCCAACGGCTATCATGGTCGGCATCGGTCATGGCGCTGAGAAGAACATTCTCATCAAAGACGCGGAAAGCCTGGAAGTCGCGCACCGTGTCAATGCGATCATCCTTGATAAGACCGGAACCATCACAGAAGGAAAACCCAAGGTAACAGACTGGGTTTGGGACACCGGCACCGAACCATTTCGTAAAATACTTTATTCAATTGAAGCTGTTTCTGAACATCCGCTGGCGGAAGCAATCGTTTCGAAACTGACGGAAGAAGGCGTGCAGGGCAGCGCACTGGAAAAATTCGAAAGCCTCACCGGCCGCGGCGTGAAAGCGAGGGCAGCGCAAGGAGGGTTCTATTTTGTTGGAACGAAAAGTCTATTGGATGAAAACAAGATTTCGATCAGCAGTTCTTTTCGCGAGCAAGCCGAACGGTGGCAACACGAAGCTAAGACCGTTGTTTATTTTGCCGACGAACAAAAAGTTTTGGCCGTGTTGGCAATCGCTGACAAAATCAAACCAACCTCTCGCGCGGCAATCGAATCGATGCACCAACGCGGAATTGAAGTCTACATGCTTACGGGAGATAATGGACAAACCGCGAAAGCAGTAGCGGAGCAGGCAGGTATCACCCACTACAAAGCGCAAGTATTGCCTGATGATAAGGCGACTTTCGTAAAAGCGTTGCAACAACAAGGAAAAGTTGTTGCGATGGTTGGCGACGGAATTAACGATTCGCAAGCGCTCGCCCAGGCGGACGTGAGCATCGCCATGGGTAAAGGCTCAGATATCGCGATGGACGTTGCCAAAGTAACGCTGATTACTTCGGATCTCGGACTAATTCCAAAAGCTTTGAATCTGTCGTCCAGGACGGTAGCGGGAATCCGCCAAAATCTTTTTTGGGCTTTTATCTACAATCTCATCGGCATCCCGTTGGCGGCAGGTTTGTTGTATCCATTCAACGGATTCTTGCTTAATCCTATGATGGCAGGGGCGGCTATGGCCCTGAGTTCAGTGAGTGTTGTCTTGAATAGCTTGCGGTTGCGACTTATTAAGATCTAGCGGCGCAACTTATCGTTAGTGCGAAACGTTAGCAATACTAATTACCCTCGTTGTTATGTTTAAGTTTTTACTTGGCGCCATAGTGCTTGCGGCACTGCTCCCGTTATCAGGATGCGGCGGAGGGGAACCAGCGACTATCAAACCCTCAGCCGTAGAATTTCAGAAGGCGGATATATCACTCGAGGAGGATGCAAAACCCCTAACCGTTAGAATCAACTTGAGTTTGCCTGCTTCGAAAAGTGGTGAAGTGAAAATTGAGATTATTAGTGTCTACCCCGACAGTTTTGTAACTGAGCCGGAAACCGTGAACGGCGTCTTAAGTCTGCCTGTAATCCGTGGACAGCGATTCATTACCTTTAACATCATCGCTCCGGAGAATACCCTCAAGGAAGGAGACAAGACGATAAGCTTTACGATTATTTCTGTTTCAGAGGGTTTTGTTGTCGGCGGCAAAAAAGCGCTCTCCGCCACGCTCATAGACGACGAGGATTAAGATTAAGTCTTACCACCCTCCCCAATTACCACAAAGTCGACATTAAGATCTCCCAACAATTGTTTTGTTGTTCGGCCGGAGTGTTCATCAAATAAAGAAGACTGGCGCTGGCTGAGTATGACCGTGTCAACTTCGTGCTTGCGGGCCCAGAGTTCAAGACGATCGTATAGAAAGCCAATCTCGGGTTTGAAATTATAAATGAGCTTTCCGGTGAGCTTCAATTTTTTCTCCAACTCCAAAAATCTATTCTGCGCGCCGTTCAATATTTTTTTCTTGGTCGTCAGGGCGTCCTCCTCGGGGCCGGGCAAGAGAAGTCTGTACGGATAGAGAATCGTCAACTGGGCGTTGTTGGCAACAGCCAGACGGGCAGCGGCTTTCAAGAAGCTCTCAGCTCCCTCTGTAAAATCAAGGGCACACAGATACGACTTCATACTATTTCTCAGGATTCAAACATAGCGGTTGCCAAACCAGACCTGCGAGCCAATAAGTCAGGGATGGCCCTGATTTTTATCATGGAACTTTCAAACCAATTCTGATCTCTTTAGATATTTATTGTAAAATGGCTCCAGGACTTGCCAAACCAGGGAAAAAGTTGAAGTTTGGTCAACGCTAAAGGCCACAAAGAAAGCCGGCCAGTATGGGAGATTTCAAAATTCAATCCATCAATCAGACGTTTAGGGAGATATTCCAAAGCTCCGCGGAAGGCATCTTCATGGTGGAGAGGGATGGTCAGATCTTACTGGCCAATCGTGTATCGGAAAAGATGTTTGGATATGAACCCGGCGAGCTTACATCACTAAATATCGACAAACTCCTCCCCGAAAGGTTTCGAGCCAAACATCATTCCTATCGCGAAGGTTTTAATGAGCATCCGGAGCCCAGGAGAATGGGCGTCGGGCGCGACCTGGTGGCCGTTCGAAAAGACGGCACAGAATTTCCGGTAGAAGTTAGCCTGAGTTACAGCAACAGTGGCGGCCAGATGTTGATCATGGCTTTCGTCATCGACATCTCGCTGCGGAAAAAATCGGAAGAAGCGCTTCGACAAAGTGAGGAACAACTTTTGGTTTACGCCGCCGAGTTGGAAAAGAAAGTGAAGGCGAGAACGGAAGCGCTGAACAATACCATTAAAGAACTGGAAAAGGAAGTTCACGAACGCAAGCGCGCGGAAGAAGAAACCCGCAAGGCGCTGGCAAAAGAACGTGAACTGAACGACTTAAAAACAAAGTTCGTTTCCATCGCCTCGCATGAATTCAGAACACCGCTGAGCACGATCTTGAGTTCCACCTCGCTCATCGCGCAGTACCAGGCCAAGGGTGATCACGATAAAGCGGAGAAACACATCCAGCGAATCAAATCCAACGTCAATCACCTGACAGCGATCCTGAATGACTTCCTTTCGCTGGGTCGATTGGAGGAAGGACGCGTGGAGATTTCACAGGAACCTTTGCATCTATCGGAATTCTTCCAGGAAGTACAGGATGAAATGAAGTCGACATTGAAGCCAGGCCAGTTCATAAACTTCAACAACCAGGCGGAAAAGAATTTTACCTTCAACACCGACGCAAGAATCCTCCGCAATATTCTGTTCAATTTACTTTCGAATGCCAGCAAGTACTCGCCAGAAGGAAAGCCGATTCACTTGTCGTGTCGCATCATCGGGGCAAAAGCATTGGAAGTGTCGGTGAAGGATGAAGGCATTGGAATACCGGAAGACGACAAGCGACACATGTTCGAAAGATTCTTCAGAGCAACCAACGCCACCAACATTCAGGGAACAGGTTTGGGGTTGAACATCGTCCGACGCTACCTCGATCTCCTGAACGGCAACATCACTTTCGAAAGTGAATACACAAAAGGGAGTATTTTTACCATCACCATACCCATAGAGCATTAACAAACACCGTCATGAAGAAGATTCTATTGATCGAAGACAATCCGGAAGTTCGCGAAAACACAGGCGAGATCCTTGCGCTTGCCAACTACACCGTCCTGACGGCCGAAAACGGTAAGGTCGGCGTTGAAATGGCACAACGCGAACATCCCGATCTCATCATATGCGACATCATGATGCCCGAACTGGATGGATATGGTGTGCTCCACATTCTCAGCAAGAAACCGGAAACGGCGAGAATACCTTTCATCTTCTTGACTGCAAAGACAGAAAAGAGCGACATCCGAAAAGGAATGACTTTGGGCGCTGACGACTACCTCACCAAACCATTTGATGATACCGACTTACTGAATGCCATCGAAGTCCGTCTGCGCAAAAGTGAATTGCAACAAAAAAATTATGCGCCTGACGCCGAAGGTCTGAACAGTTTCATTCGCGACGTTCAGCAAGTGCTGAACATGAAAGACCTTTGGAAAGACAGAAAAGCGAAGGCGGTTAAAAAGAAAACAGACATTTACCTTGAAGGCGACTCGCCGCATGTGGTCTATTACGTCAAATCCGGAAACGTAAAGACCTACAAGACGAACCCGGATGGAAAAGAGCTGATCATCAACCTGTACAAATCCAACGACTTTTTTGGCTACGAGGCCATTTTGGAAAACGAACCTTACAATGCATCGGCCATCGCGCTGGAAGACACCGAACTGGAGACGATGCCGCGGCAGGATTTTCTCACCTTATTTCAAAGTCAGCGTGACGTCGCCGCGACGTTCATTTCGTTGCTTTGCAAAAAGGTGGTGGAGAAAGAAACGCAACTGTTGAACCTGGCGTACAATTCCGTTCGTCAACGTACGGCTGAAGCGCTCCTCAAAATTTCCAATCTAAAAAACGATCAGGGCTTCATTTCAATTCCACGCGATGATCTGGCCAAGCTCGTCGGTACCGCATCTGAATCGGTAATCCGTGTCTTGTCTGATTTTAAAGATGAGGGATTGATTGAGATTGTGAGCGGAAAAGTAAAAATCCTGAGCACCTCCAAACTGGAGCAGGTGATTAAGTGGAATGTAGCGCGGGGATAATGTAAAGGGACATTACTCCTGTCCCTTCTCTCTCATTTTCCGGAACTCTCTGAATCGCCTGGTCATCGCCATGCCGAAGCCGGTCATTAAAACCAGCGTGCCAATCCAGAGTACGTTGATGAATGGCTTTTCGAGCGCCTTGATCACGACCCAATCCTTCTGCCGCGTGTTGATACCGATGGTGAATTCGCCAGACTCCGGGTGGATGTTCAGCAGGGAAAGTCGCAGTCCAAGGTCCCGCAACTCGTCCGGAATTCTGCCGACCATTTTATTCTTGATCAGAAATATCGGTTCCGCATAGTAGTCGCCGTGCTCTCCCTGTACGCGAATTTTTGCCTTCACGGCAACATCCTCGTTCGTCAGTGGAACACCTGCTACAGTAAGAATGCGATCAACACTTTCGAGCACCGCGACATAGTCGTTGGCGAAAAATTCTTTTCCGAGTTTTACTTTTGTTTCCTGCAGTTCACTCCAGTCGACTTTTTCGTCGCGGACAGGCATCGTGGCCACGTGTGTATAAAGGTCAGCACGCAACGTTCTCAGGATGTCGGGTGAATACACGGCACCACCCATTTGCTCATTAACCTGCGCCCTCGGAAAGAGCACGAACTTGTTGTTTCCACTCCGAAGCTCAATCTCGAAGAAAATATTTTCGCCTTTCACCATGATGGTGTCGTTGGCTTTGTATTCGACTTTGTCGATGGAAAGATCTTTTCTGGCAATCACGCGATCCGGATCAAGCGTTTCGATAACGTCGCTCTTGCGAACCAATCCACCGTGATAGCGCGGCTCCAGCCGCTCGCCAAGATACTCGATCTCGTAGCCCCACATCACACGTGGGTCATTCACAAACAACAAAAGATTATCGCGGTTGAATTCCTTGCTGAATTCCTTCGAGATGTCCATTCCGGTATTGTTCAGCGAAACAATTTTTGAGTACCCGGCGGAAAACAAAATACCGAGCAACATCATGCCCACACCGATGTGCGCCACCGCGCCACCCGAGAGACCCGGACTCGATTTCATCACAGAAGAGAATATTTTTGCGTTCGCCACGATGGTAAAAACCCCTGCCAGCGTCAGGAACATATACCGAACGTTGTAGACCTGCCCTGCAGTAAACAACACCGCCCAGCAAATCAGGGTGATGAGCACGGGGATTTTCAGTTCAGCCCACAATTCCTTTCCACTGATTTTTTTCCACCAGAAAAACTGGCCGACGCCTGAAAGAAGACCAACCAGGATAGCAAACCAAAGTTGAGCTTTCGAAAAATGATCAACAGCATCCGACGGCGGAGCAAAAGCTTTTTCAACGCCAAACAACCCAAATATTTTATTCACCACAGGGATGGATGTTCCAGCGAGCACCTGGAAGCCCATCAACGTCAACGTGGTGGCGCCAATAAAAATCCAGAACTCACGGGAGTAGATAGAAGATTCCTCCGTGGATACAGGAAGTTTACGCCAGCGAACGATGGCGAGGACAACCGCGCCAATAAGAAAGAAGAAAAGGTAAATCAACAATTGCCCGGATAAACCAAGATCTGTGAACGAATGCACGGAGCCATCGCCGAGAATTCCGCTTCGCGTTAGAAACGTAGAATATAAAATCAGAACGAACGTGGTTATCACCAGGATAATCGATGCCTTTAACGCCGTCTCACTGTTCTTATAGGTGATCATGGTGTGAATGGCTGCGACCAATACGAGCCACGGAACATAAACAGCATTTTCAACAGGATCCCAATTCCAGTAGCCGCCAAAGTTCAAGGTCTCGTACGCCCAGTAACCGCCCATGAGAATTCCGAGACCGAGAATGGCTCCGCCAAACAATGCCCATGGCAACGCAGGCCTTACCCAATCGCGATATTTTTTCAACCACAATCCGGCCATGCAAAAGGAGAATGGTACCAGTGTGGCGGCAAAACCAAGAAATAACGTAGGCGGGTGAATGACCATCCAGTAGTTCTGCAACAGAGGGTTAAGTCCGTTGCCATCTTGCGGAATAAATTCAGGTTGTGCTTTGAAGATGGGCGCTTCCTGCATCGCATCGCGAAGCAAAATGAAAGGTGAGCTTCCCAGCTTCACGGCCATTCCCGGAATGACCACACCCAAAATCATCGAAGCGAGAAATGCTTGCACCAATGCGAAGACCGTCATGACGGGAGCTTCCCAAAATTTCTGCGTGTGAATGATCACGATGCCCAGCACGGCCTGCCAGAACATCCAAAGTAAGAAACTTCCCTCCTGTCCGTTCCAGAAAGTGGAGATGAGATAATGCGACGCTAATTTTTTGTCGGAGTAACTGTAGGCGTAATGATATTCAAAATAGTGCCCGGCGATGATGACGTAGAGTGAAACGCAAATTCCCAACACCGCGATCGCGTGCGTATAGAACCCGATCCTTCCATTGAGCATCCACCCTTGCTGACCGGTAAGGTCTTGCGCGACAGTAGCCTTTGAATAAGAAAAGGCTGTGACGAGAGCAGCGACAAACGAAACGATGACAGAGAGGTGTCCGAAATTACCAATGAAATAATGCATCATGCAGAAGTACGAATTACGAGGGGCGAAAGACGATGGATCGCGGACATCCGTGAAGCTGCGTCAGATCAAACATTTACATTTTGTTCCTGGTACTTGGAAGGACACTTAAGAATGATACGGGTTGCCTTGAAATTATCTCCGGCGTAACTCCCCACGACAACTACCTTTTCTGAACGCGTAAAATCCGCAGGCATCGGCTCGGCATATTCAACCTTTTGTTCGTGTCCGTTATCGTCTACCATGATAAACGAAAACGATACTTTGTCCGCTCCTTCTTCAATACCAATAATATTTCCCTGGCCGTCTTTTTTCAACTGGCCCACCACGTGGATGTCCTTCTTCTTACCATTAGCCGCAAGCTCGTAAGCCTGATCGAAATTTACGTAGGTGCTGGCGTCATCCGCGGTGGTGATCATGATACCGATAGCCGCTGCTATCACGATAATGATCAAAATGTGTGATTTTTTCATGTTGCCACCCCCTTTAATTAAACGCTAAAATTAGACACAAAAGCCCAATAATTCAGGTAAAATTCCAGCGAATGAGAATGGAAACGATGATCGGTCCGGGTAGTGTTCAGCCCGTGCGATGGAACTAGCCTTTGTCCCGTAACTGCCCTTCCAGTTTCTTCACTTTCCGATCCATGGCGATCAGGTAAATGATCAAGCCGCCAAGAACGATCAGGATCATCGCGACGACGACGTAGATTTTTCCTTCGGAACGCATGGTGTCAGCCATTTCCACCTTTTCGGCGTTTTGGGCCATCGCAGAAGTCAGGCCCGCGCCTACACCGGCCAGGGTCAGAAGGTATCGCTTAATTGTTTTCATGTTCCAGTAATTTTTCTTCCAGCGTCTTAATTCGAATTCTCACCGACGCTATCCAGAGCCCCAACAAGAACCATCCGATAACGGCCGGATAGAATATCAATCTCATTCGATTGTCGAGGTCATAGACATTAAAGCCGGGGTTGCCACCACTGCCGGGGTGCATGGAGCTGGTCATGCGGGGGATGATAAAGATCAGCGGGATCATCGCAGCGAAAGCGAAAATATTGTAGACGGCGCTTAAGCGCGCGCGTTGCTCCTCATTGTCGATTGAGCCACGAAGGACAAAGTAAGCCAGGTAAACCAGTAAGGTGATTGCCGCGCCGTTTTGCTTGGGGTCGCCATGCCAGGGTGAACCCCACGTGTAATTGGCCCACAACATGCCGGTTATCGTACCCAGTATTCCAAAGGCAACACCGACGTGAGCATACACCACCGACTTCCGGTCAAATTCAACCGAAGGCTTCATCAGGTAACGCAGTCCGTAAAATATCGACATGGAAAATAAGAACACCATGCCGAACCACATGGGAACATGAAAGTAAAGCGCGCGGATGGTTTCGTTTAGGATATTTAACCTTGGCACATCGACCAACAACCCTGCAATGTGGACGTACAACAACAAAGCGACGCCCAGGACCTTAAGCCAGTTCTTCATGGAAAAAATCGAACGGTTAACTGCGCCAAATATACGGGAAGAGCAAATACGAGAGCGCGGAAAGAATGCAATTAATTGCGACAAGGTTTAGCAGTTCATCAAGACTCTCCGCGCGATCAATTCCATCCAACACGTTCTTGGTAATCTTGATCGCCATCAGCAGGATGGCAATCACCACGGGGAAACTCAGCACCGCCATCAAAATGTTGCTGTTGTTTGCCTTGGAGGCGATTCCGGAAATCAGACTCAGCGACGCTGAAAAACCGATCGATGTGAGAACAAGCGTCAACAAAAAATAAAGCTTATCCTGAATGGGATTGTCGATGAACACGGAAAACAAAATGTAGCCGGTGACGGACAACACAAAGCACAAAAGGGCATTGTAGATGATCTTCGACAAGATGATCGACTGTGCCGATGCTATTGAGTAATAATAAATAAACAACCCCTTCTTTTCGCCAATAAAACTCTTGGCCACGCTGTTGACCACGGAAAATAAAATCGCGAGCCAAAAGAGCGCCGACCACGTAGCTTCATTAATAGAATTTTGACGAAGACTGAAGGTGAGGTAGCAAATGAAAATAAGGCTGAACAAGTAAAGACCTATCCCAGAGATTACAGCTTTGCGTCGTAATTCCAGTAAAAATTCTTTTCGTAGTAAGGTTAAGATCAAGAATCTATGGGTTCAGATTTTTAATCGCGTCGTAAAGCGCCCTCGACCCGATGACCAGGAAGGCCAAGATCAAGCCGATCAATCCACAGCTTACCATGGTGAACTTCCTGGGCTCGCTTACAAGATGGTTATTTTCGGTAAGGCCCTCGACAATCTGAACGCTGTTTACCAGTTCCAAATTATTACTGTAGATGATCCGGTCCTCCTTTAACGCGATGATCTTGGAATTGACCGTCGTCGGATCGAACATGACATTGCCTTTGGCCCTTTCAATAAAATTGCCGGAATAGTTGTTTTGCTTGAGCGTTTCCAGGGATTGTAACTCCTGGTCCAGATCCCTAATGAGCTGCAGATAGTATGCCTTTCTTTGATCGACGCGAATTTTTACGAAATGATTTTGTTCAAAGTACTCCAACAGCGCGCCTTGCAACGTATCCAGGAGATTTTGATCGTCAACCAGAACCTTGATCCGTAAATACTTGATGTCAATAGGAAAAGTCGGCGCCACCTCTCCCACCGGGGAGATCGATATCTCCCGGATCTTTGATCCTTGATTCTCAGACAAGCCCAGCTTCCTGGACAGCAAAGCCGGGTCGTCATGGATCAACTCATCCAGGGTTTCAATCAACTCGCCGGCAACCGGATAGGTGAGTATCTCGGAGTACACAACCATTTTGCTCTCAAAGTGTTTTGGGGCACTCTTCACATTTAGAAACCCTATGGCCACGCCCAAGATCGGCAGGCCGACAACGAACACCAGGTTATTACGAATCGCCCGGTATGTCTTTGCTGCGACGTCCAACAGGTCAATTTCCTCCGAATGATTTCCTCCCATAGGTCCTTTAAAATTGTCTGAAAATTAGAAAATAATACCAAATACCCCGTAATGCATTAGATTTGCGCTCTGTTTTTAAAATGGATTCGGACCAAAAATCAGTGCTGATAACCGGAGCGGCCGGTTTCATCGGGTTTCACCTGTCCAGGAAGCTCTGCAGTCTTCATTATAAGGTAACAGGGATCGACAACCTGAACGACTATTATGATGTAAATCTGAAAAAGTCGAGGCTCGAAATCCTTAAACAAATTCCCCAGTTTTCCTTTCAGTCGCTTGACCTCTCTGACAAGCAGGGAATGAACAAGCTTTTCGCAGACCATTCATTCGATTACGTGGTCAATTTGGCGGCGCAGGCTGGTGTCCGGTATTCCATCGTGAACCCTTACGCCTACCTGGAAAGCAACCTCCACGGTTTTCTGAATATCCTTGAAGCATGCCGGCACAATAAGATTAAACACCTGGTCTACGCCTCTTCCAGTTCCGTGTATGGCGCCAATAAGAAGATGCCTTTTTCGGTTCATGACAATGTTGATCATCCGATCTCGTTGTATGCGACATCAAAGAAGTCGAACGAACTGATGGCCCACACGTATTCGGCCTTGTATAACTTACCCACGACGGGTCTTCGATTTTTTACGGTGTACGGTCCATATGGCAGACCAGATATGGCGCTGTTTATCTTTACAAAAGCTATTTTGGAAGGTAAGTCCATCGATGTCTACAACTATGGAAACATGAAGCGGGACTTCACCTACGTTGACGATATTGTCGAAGGTATCGTGAGGCTGACGCCTAAGCCTGCCCAGCCCAATCCAGCCTGGAATGGATTGACACCTGATCCGTCGTCAAGTTTTGCGCCTTATCGGCTGTACAACATCGGGAACAACAGTCCCGTTGAACTCAGTCATTTTATAGATGTCCTCGAAAAAAAGATTGGAAAGAAAGCCAATCGAAATTTACTTCCGATACAAGACGGAGATGTTCCCGAAACCTACGCGGATGTGGAAGACCTGATGAAGGATGTGGATTTCAAACCCGCTACCTCCATTGAAGAAGGTGTCGGAAAATTTGTGGATTGGTATCTGAAGTATTATCAGATAAAGCTTTAAAAAATTATCATGGAAAAGGTCGGAATTATTGGATTAGGTTACGTTGGTTTACCCCTTGCTGTAGAATTCGGAAAAGTTCTTCCGGTGGTTGGGTTTGATATTAACCAGGAAAGAATTAACGAACTCAAGAAAGGTTACGATCGAACCCGCGAAGTAGAATCGGACGAATTGAAATCAGCCGCGCGCCTTTCTTACGCTTACGCTACCGACGAGCTGAAAGATGTAAATTATTTTATCGTTACGGTTCCCACACCCGTGGATGAATTCAAGAAGCCTGACCTCAAGCCCCTGGAGAGCGCCAGCAAAACCGTGGGCAGCGTTTTGAAGAAGGGTGACATCGTGATTTACGAATCAACAGTATACCCCGGCTGCACCGAAGAAGTCTGCGTACCTGTTCTCGAAAAAGTAAGTGGCCTGAAATTCAACCGCGATTTTTTCTGCGGATATTCTCCGGAAAGAATCAACCCCGGTGATAAACTCCACCGCGTAACAACCATCAAGAAAGTTACCAGCGGAAGCACACCGGAAGTTGCGGAAAAGGTAGACCAACTGTATCGCAAGGTGATCACCGCCGGAACGCACAAGGCATCGTCTATAAAAGTTGCTGAAGCTGCCAAGGTAATTGAGAACTCACAGCGCGATTTGAACATCGCCTTCGTGAATGAACTCGCACTCATCTTCGACCGCATCGGTATCGATACCCACGAGGTATTGGACGCCGCCGGAACAAAATGGAATTTCTTGCCCTTTAAGCCAGGATTGGTCGGAGGTCACTGTATCGGTGTTGATCCGTACTACCTCACGCACAAGGCTGAAAGTCTTGGATACACTCCCCAGGTGATCTTGTCGGGTAGAAGGATCAATGACAACATGGGCGTGTACATTGCCAACAGCGTTATCAAGCTGATGGCGCAGCACGAGCTTCCGATCAACAAAGCAGATGTCCTGGTGTTGGGCATCACGTTCAAAGAAAACTGTCCTGACATCCGAAACAGCAAGGTTGTCGACGTCGTTCGCGAGCTGGAAAGTTTCGGCACGACGGTCCACATTTATGATCCCCAGGCGGAAGTGGAGGAGGTAAAGCATGAATACAACCTTACCTTAACCCGCACGTTGGATAGAAAGTATCACGCCATCGTACTGGCGGTAAGCCACGACGAATTCAAGAACTTGAAGTGGAATGAGATCAAGTATGACAATACCGTGATTTACGATGTGAAAGGGTATCTGAAAAAATCCGACATAACAGCGCGCCTGTAAAGTCGGGCAACTATCTCGATTCTTTATGGAAGACATTAAAATGGTAGACCTGCAAAAGCAGTATCTCCGGATCAAACCGGAAATTGATGCAGCCATTCAGCAGGTTCTTCATTCAACGGCCTTTATTCAGGGGCCAGAGGTAAGTCAATTTGCAGCCCAGCTCGCTGCCCATACGAAAGCGCCTTTTGTTACTCCTTGCGCCAATGGTACCGATGCGCTTCAGATCGCGATGATGGCGCTCGACTTCAAACCTGGTGATGAAATTATTCTGCCTGTCCATACTTACGTAGCGACGGGGGAAGTCATTGCTCTCCTGGGGTTGACGCCCGTGTTCACGGAGGTGGATGCGCACACGTTCAACATCGACGTGACGCAGATTGAAAATAAAATAACGGAGCGCACAAAGGCCATTGTTCCGGTGCATCTCTACGGACAATGCGCTGACATGGAACCCATCCTTAAACTCGCCGCGCGCCGCAACCTGGCTGTCATCGAAGATGTCGCGCAGGCACTGGGTGCTGTGTATACTTTTGCTGACGGCACCCGCAAACAAGCGGGCACGATGGGAACGATCGGCACAACATCTTTCTTCCCTTCAAAAAATCTCGGCTGCTTTGGTGATGGCGGCGCCATCTTCACCAACGATGCGTCGTTGGCGGAAAAAATCAGAATGATTGCCAATCACGGTCAGCAAAAAAAATATCACCACGACATTATCGGTGTAAACAGCCGGCTCGATACGTTGCAGGCCGCCATCCTCTCCGTAAAATTGAAATATCTGGACGACTACACCCGCAGGAGAAATGCCGTCGCGGATTACTATGACCAACAGCTGAAAGGGATCTCATCGCTTGAAACTCCAAAACGCTTCAAAAGTTCCACGCACGTATTCCACCAATACACGCTGAAAGTTTCAGGGAACAAAAGAGATGAGCTGAAGAAACATCTGGAACAAAACGGAATCCCGACAATGATTTACTATCCGGTGCCCTTGCACTTGCAAAAAGCCTATCGTCGTGATGGTTTCGGACCCGGATCTTTTCCGTTGACGGAAGAACTCTCCCGCACAGTTCTGTCGCTGCCCATTCACACGGAAATGGAACCCGCTCAAATGGAGTACATTTGCAAAACGATTCAAAAATTCTTTGCGCATTAATGGAAGGATCCCAATCATACTATGCTCATCCCACTGCGGTGATCGACGATGGAAGTAACATCGGCGCCGGAACGAAGATCTGGCACTTCTCTCACATCATGCCGAACTGCACGATTGGAGCGGGTTGCAACATCGGCCAGAACGTAGTGATCTCGCCGGATGTGGTGCTGGGTAAGAATGTGAAAGTTCAAAACAACGTGTCGATCTACACGGGAGTCGAATGCGAAGATGATGTATTCCTCGGACCGTCGATGGTATTTACCAACGTGATCAATCCACGCAGTGCGGTGAATCGGAAAAGTCAGTACGCGAAGACGGTCGTAAAAAAGGGTGCCAGCATTGGTGCCAATGCCACCATTGTTTGTGGACACGACATTGGAAAGTTCGCGTTCATCGGCGCCGGCGCCGTGGTCACGAAGAACGTTCCCGACTATGCACTAGTCATTGGAAACCCCGCTCGCCAAACCGGTTGGATGAGTGAGTTCGGACATAAATTACAGTTTGATAAAGATGGAATGGCCACCTGCCCTGAAAGTCAGGAGCGCTACCAGCTGACCAATGGTCGGGTTCAAAAACTGTGATCTTCCTCGGGTAAAAGATTCCGCTTCAGCAAGAGCGCATTGAACAGCGCAAAGAATACAACACCCCTGTAGACATTGAGTGTCGATTCAAACATCGAGACCGTTGTGAAAATGATGATGAAAGCCAGGAATAACTGATCCCTGTGGCGAATCGAAGTTGCAAGCGAATACACGAGATTCATCACGCATATCAACAAACCAACGATGCCTGTTTTCATGAGCACACTAAGGAACGCGCTGTGCGAGTTATACTTTTTCTGGACCATTTCGGCAATTCCTTTTTCCTCGTAGCAGGAGACCAGCGTCGGCACTTCGTCGCCTGTTCCAAATCCGGCAATCAAACTTCCGGGATGCTTTTCAAAACTCTCCATGGCACATTGCCATGATTTAAAATGATACCCGGTTGAGTTCGATGGGTTGGTCTCATTCCAGAGCTCAGGAATCTTGACGAGCGAATCCTTGAATCGAATTGAAAAGCCGGGTATGAATTGCATCAGCGCATAACTCGAAATCACGAGTAAGAAAAACAACGACGCCAAAAGTCCGAAACGCTTCTGACTAACCAGGATGAGAATGGCGATGGCAAAAAATGAAAGGACCATGCCCAACAATCCTCCCCGGGACAACAGAAAAAGATTGGCTACCACCAGAACAATGATCATTGGAATCTTGATGCTCTTCGCGACGAAGCCATTCTCCAATATCACAATGCCGATGGCCATAGAAATGAACATGGAGAAATAGGAAGGATGCAATCCGACCGGCGCGCTAAAATAGGTCGTCTGATAGTGGTAGCTGCTAAAAAACTCGGCGACGCCGTGGCCGCGGACGAACGCGGCGTGAATGGCTGCACCGAAACAATAGATACAGATCAGCAAAACCGAGTAGCTAAAAAAAATCATGATACGGGAAATCTGCCGCCGGCTTAATTCAGATACCAGGATAAGCCA
>Ga0315912_10000158_pt1 | contig 155893 bp, 94 predicted proteins | sample VfabasoilMG_FD_204469 | JGI IMG/M metagenome (GOLD analysis project Ga0315912, IMG submission 204469) | Garden soil microbial communities collected in Santa Monica, California, United States - V. faba soil | ecosystem: Environmental > Terrestrial > Soil > Garden | place: USA: California...
AAACAACACCAAAAACCCCCGCGGGGCGGTTTCCCCCCCCCCCAAACCCCCCCCCAGCACTCCGCAGACACAAAACCGCATGAAACTTTTAATGACCCATGAACTATCCAGCTTGCTGCGGCTGGTCTTTGACACAGCCGCGCTCCAACCGAACCGCGTGAAAACTATCTCAAACAAACTCACTCTCACCCTCATCGTGCTGAGCCTTTGCGTTACGTCGTTGGGCAGTGAGACGGCCAAGAGCACAGCGCCGGCAAGCAAACCCGTGACCGTTTACGTCACCGACTTCGAGCTCGACGTGGCCAACATCAAGACCGACAAGGCTGCGCCACCAGCGCCACCGAAAGCGCCGGGGCTGTTGGGCAAGGTTCTGCCTCCGCCACCCGGTGCGAAAAAAGATCCGCAGGACCTCGCACGCGAACTGGTGGACTCCGTAAGCGCCGCCATTATCAAAGACCTTACCAAAGCGGGACTCACCGCACGCCGGTTGCCAACCGGCGAACCTCTTCCCACCGCTGGTTGGCTCGTGCGCGGTGTGTTTACCAACGTCAATCAAGGCAATCAACTCGAACGCGCAGTCATTGGCTTCGGCAAAGGCAAGACCGATGTGCAGGTGCTCGTGGACATTCACGACCTTCCGCAGGGCGCGCCGACGCAATTCCACGCTGTAACGAACACCGCCCGTGCCAGCAGTGGCAAGCTCCCCGGGGCCGCGCCGATGATTGAACGCCATCCTGCCAGCGTCGCCGCCCGTTTCGTGATGGCCGGGAATGACCTGAACAAAAACGTCAAACAAACCGCGTCACAGATTGCGAAACAAGTCCTCGAACGCACGGAGAAGAAGTGATTCCTGAACAGAGCATTTGACAACCCACAGCACTTGTAGTCTCTTACGGGCCTGATGAACGTGGTCGTTCGTAAAACAATACTGGAAGCCCTGAACAACTCAGGGCAGCTGGATTCTTTTATCTAAACGACTAGATCGATTCATCGTTTCCACGAAGAACCCCAGGCCCTGACGCGTTCCGTCAGGGTTTTTTTTCCCCGCACGGATCGCGTCATCACCGGAGTAATCCACATGAACACAGTGAAGACTAACATGATCCATAGACTGACCGCGGCGAACGACTCGCAACGGCGACAGATCCGAAATCTCGGCGTGGCCGCGCACATTGATGCCGGCAAAACGACGTTGACCGAGCGCGTGCTCTTTTACACGGGCGCCATCCATAAGGCAGGCAACGTGGATGACGGCAACACCACGACCGATTTCGACCCCATCGAACAACGCAAGGGAATCACCATCTTTGCGGCTGCGGTGTCGTGCTCATGGACTCCGCAAGCGCGGGCGAGCGTCGTCAGCTTGTTCCCCGGCGTCGCGCATCAGTTGAACATCATTGATACGCCCGGCCACGTGGATTTCACTGCCGAGGTGGAGCGTTCGTTGCGCGTGCTGGACGGCATGATTGCTGTGTTCTGCGCAGTCGGTGGTGTGCAACCGCAGAGTGAAACCGTCTGGCGTCAGGCGAATCGCTACGGCGTGCCGCGCATTGCGTTCATCAACAAGATGGACCGTGTCGGTGCGAACTTCGATCGCGTTGTTAATGAACTGCGCGACAAACTGGGCGCGAATGCCTGGCCCGTCATCCTGCCGTGGGGCAGCGAAGACAGACTGCGCGGGCAGTTCGATGTCATCAACGAATGTGCTTACGCGTTTGATGCGAACAACAGTTGCACCGTGGAAGCGATTCCTGCGGAAGCGCGTGAACGTGTTGCATCGGCGCGCACCGAGTTGGTCTCGCGCGTGGCGGACCTGGACGATGAAGTGGCTGCGCTGTGGCTGGCGAACAGCCCCGTGCCAGCGGCAACGCTAAAGGCTGCGATACGACGAGCAACTCTTGCTAACCGGTTTGTGCCGGTAATTGCGGGCAGCGCGTATCGTTTCGTGGGCGTGCAACCGTTGTTGGATGCCGTGGTGGATTATCTGCCGAGTCCGGCGGAGACCCTTACCGCACCGGCGCACTTTGACGGCGACGTCGAAGGTGTGTTGAAGCTCGACGGCAATGAACCGGTGGCTGCGTTGGCGTTCAAGGTGGCGCACGACGAACAGAAACGTCGGGTGGTCTTCCTGCGCGTCTATGCAGGCGCGTTGCGAAAGGGTGACAGCGTGTTTAATCCACGCACTGGGAAGCGGGAGCGAATCGGCCGTTTGCTGCGGCTGTTCGCGGATCGTCGCGAGGACGTGGCGGTAGCAGACGCAGGCGACATCGTTGCGGCTGTTGGGCTGAAAGGTTTCAGCACTGGCGACACAGTGTGTGATCCGGCGCGGCCAGTTCAACTGGAGCGTCCAGTGTTCCCGGACCCAGTGGTGAGCATGGCGCTGGAGCCTTATTCGAGCGCAGACCGCGAACGACTGGGTGAAGCGCTGGCGGCTCTGAGTGATGAGGACCCGACGTTCCGCACTTACACAAATGCGGAGACGGGTCAATCCATCATCGCCGGCATGGGCGAACTGCACTTGGAAGTCATTCGTGAGCGATTGGAGAATAATCACGGAGTGCGAGTAGTTGCAGGCACGCCAGACATCGCCTACCGAGAAACCATTTCGGCGGTAGCCGAAGTTGACCATGAGTTGAAGAAACAGAATGGCGGCAAAGGTCAATACGCCCGTGTGGTGCTGGCAGTTCGGCCTAATCAGCCGGGTCGTGGATTCTCTATCGAGAATCGCGTCGCGGGGGGCAACATCCCCCCGCAGTTCATGAAAGCAGTGCAGAACGGTGTGAGAGACGGTCTGGGTGAAGGCGCATTGGCTGGCTATCCCGTGGTAGATATCCACGTGGACGTGCTCGATGGTAAAGCGCACGAGAAGGACTCGAACGACCAGACATTTCGTCTGGCGGCCTCAGCTGCCGTGCGGGAAGCGGTGCGAAAAGCAAAGCCACTGCTGTTGGAGCCAGTGATGAAAGTCGAAGTGGACACGCCGAGTGAAGAACAAGGCGATCTGCTGGGCGACTTGAGTCGTCGTCGAGGCACAGTGCTTGGTTTGGAATCGGGTCAAGGCAACGTGGTGTTGCGCGCTGAGGTTCCGCTGGCTGAACTGTGGGGCTATGCAAACGCCATTCGTAGCCTCAGTCGGGGTCGGGCGAGTTACAGCATGACGCCGTCTCACTTCGAGCGTGTGCCCGACGCGTTGGCGACGAGAATCGTCAGCGGGATTAAGTAATCGAAGGAGCAATGCGGGGCTTGTCGAAAGACAAGCCCCGTTCATTTCAATTCGTTAGCAGCGGTGGCGGACTGGTATTCACCACACCTTCGGCACAAATGATCTGGTGTTCTTTCGTACGCTCGTGATGTTCTCTACTTCTGCCGTGATGCCGTAACGCTTCCTCAGAGGGCGTGTGCAGTTCATTTGCCGTGGGGCTGAACGGGAGTCAGTCGCGGGCGGCGGGGAAAGGTTTTGGCCAGCCGGATGAGTTGCGCCACTTTGCGGATTCTTTCCGCAAAGGGTTCGCGGGCGAGTTTCTGGCGCAGCTCCGGTTTCATAGCGTCGGCAGTGTCATTTATGCCGTGGCAGCACGTCTGCCAAATAGCTTTTGTCGAGGTCGGCCTGCTGTGTTAGATGGCGGGAATGCCGGCAGTCAGGCTCTTGTCCTTGGGGATGAAGAAAATGTCCGCGTCGTAGGTCGCGAACGGCTCGACGTAGTAGATGGCCGCGAGAGCGCCGCCGAGCGCCCAGTCTTCGATCAGTCCTGCCGACATCAACCCGTTTGCCGCGCGCAGGACATCGGCCAGGGGCAAACTGTCGGATGGCTCGTTGATTGCCACGACCGATGATTAGCAGATTCGCGCCGTCGCGTAAACCTCCGCGCCTTTGCGTGAGTTTGATTGGTGACTGATCGTGTTCATCGCGGTTCATAAGCATGATTTCATTGAGTCTTTTAGAGGAAGATTAAGATCAGGAGTGAGAGTAAGCACCCTCCACCATGTAATACCGAAGCGCTATTTTCGGTTCTCCCGACCTGGATTAAAACATTACGCGTAACGATTAACTGAATTTGAACTATGAAAAATATCGCAGTCAAAACCAGCGGGGTGAACAAGGGATTCGGCACGGGCGAGGCCCGCACCGAGGTGCTCAAGAACGTGGACTTCGAGGCGCGCATGGGCGAGTTGCTCATGCTGGTCGGCCCGTCCGGGTGCGGCAAGACCACTTTACTAAGTGCTATCGCCGGCACGCTCACCGTGGATCGCGGCGAGGTGGAGGTGTTCGATGCGCATTTGCACACGCTGGACAAGAAGTCCGTCACGGAATTTCGCGCGGCAAACATCGGGTTTATTTTCCAGCAATACAATCTGATCCCGACGTTGAACTGCATCGAGAATGTGAGCGTGCCGTTGCGCATCCAGGGCGCGACCGCTGCCGTCGCCGAAAAGAAGGCGGCGGAGATGCTGGACACGGTCGGGCTCGGCAAGCGGATGCATCATCGGCCCAACATGCTTTCGGGCGGACAGCAGCAGCGCGTGGCCATCGCACGGGCGCTGGTGCATGACCCGAAGCTGATCATCTGCGACGAACCGACGGCGGCGCTCGACAGCGAGAACGGCCAGAAGGTGATGGAGATTTTGAAGAAGGTCGCCGCCAAGCCGGATCGCTGCGTCATCATCGTCACGCACGACAATCGCATTTTCAAATACGCCGACCGCATGACGCATATGGAAGACGGGCGGATTGATCACACGGAAGACAGCCAGGACAAAATCGCTCAACACAACTGAAACCAACACTCAACACTCAACCGAAAGAAAAACATTATGCTATTCAAGAAAGCCACATTTTACATCGCCATCGCCGGCATCGGTGCCACCGCGGTCATGGCCTCGCGCATGAGTGCCACGCCACCCGAAATGACACCACCCATCGAACCGTCGCCGAAACCTTACGAAGTAAGCGTCGCTGCGTCGGGCATTGTTGAAGCACTGAGCGAGAACGTTGCCATTGGCGTGCCGGAGGCGGGGTTGGTCACGAAAGTTCACGTGAAGGTCTGGGATTCCGTGAAGGAAGGGCAGGCATTGTTCACGCTGGACGATCGAGATCTAATAGCACAACTGGCAGTGAACGAAGCCAACGCCTCTATTGCTGGTGCCACGCTGTGGCGGCTGGTGGATCAACTCAAGCGGCTAAAAGCCGTGAATGATCCACGAGCGGTCAGCAAGGATGAAGTGCGCACGAAGGAGAACGACGTGCACGTCGCCATCGCGCAATTGGAAGCTGCCAAGGCGCAGGTTGCGCGTGACAAGGTCAGCCTCGAACGCCTGACCATTCGTGCGCCCCGCGACGGGACGATTCTCCAAGTGAACTTGCGTTCCGGTGAATACGCTTCGGCCACGCCGAAAAATCCAGCGATGGTCCTTGGTGATGTCGAACATCTGCAAGTACGCGCCGATGTGGACGAGCAAAATGCGCCGCGTCTCCAGCCCGGGCAGACTGCGACTGCTTATCTCAAAGGCGATACAACCCAGCCAATTGAACTACGATTTGTGCGCGTCGAGCCCTACGTCGTGCCGAAGACGTCGCTCACCGGCGGGAGCACGGAGCGCGTGGATACGCGCGTGTTGCAAGTCATCTACTCGTTCGAGCGTCCGGCGGATCGTCCAGTGTATGTCGGTCAGCAAGTTGATCTATTCGTGAAGTCTGACGTGCCTACGGTCGGCGCAAAAGTGAAACCAACCGCCGTTCGTCAACTTGCGAAGAATTGAACCGAACCAAGCCACGCACGGAAACCGAACACAGGAAAGGCCAATTATGAATCTCAACCAGACCATCGTCATCTCGAAAGCTCCAGCACCGGCGTCTTATCCGTCGCCCCCCACAGCAAATTTTCAGGTAGGGCGCCGCACTCCGTGCGCGCCAGCCCATGCCCGTGTTTCCTCCCACGCCCTCGGCGCGCAGAGGACTGCCCGCCCTACCTCGCGTTCCCTCGCCTTCGCCCTCGGTATCGGCGTTATAATGTTGGCCGGCTGTGTTGTTGGACCGAATTACTCGCGTCCGACCACCGCCGCAACGACCACTTGGAAAGAAGCCACAGTTACAACGAATGCCGCGGTGTTGCCGACCGATTGGTGGACCATTTTCTCTGACGCAGAGCTTAACGCGCTGGAAAAGCAGGCGATCCACGCCAATCAGGACTCGAAGCGCGCCGTTGCACGGGTCACCGAAGCCCGGGCGATTGCCCGCGTGAGCAAGGCGGATTTGTATCCGACCATCTCGGCAGATCGCGCGTATTCAAACAACCGGGCCAGCGAGAATGTCGCTACCCTCCCCGGACAGGACCAAGTGTACAATTACCACTCCGGCTCGTTTGACCTGAATTACGAACTGGATGTCTGGGGGCGGGTGCGGAGAACAATTGAAGCCTCAAAGGCCGATGCCGCCGCGGTGGCTGCGGATCTTGAAGTTGTTCTGCTTACATTGACGGCCGACGTCGCCCGCAATTACCAACTCCTGCGTTCCCTCGACAACGAACGACTGGTGATTGACGCCACCATCGCGTTGCGGAAGGATACGCTGCAACTTCAACAAACACGCAATCAGGCCGGACTAATCAATGAAGTGGATGTGACCCGAGCCCGCACCGAACTGGCCAACGTCGAAGCCGAACTCCACGCCGTGAATCGCGATCGGGCGCAGGTGGAACATGCCCTGGCCGTGTTATGTGGGGAGGCGCCGGCCAATTTCTCCGTTGCGGCGAAGGCAACGAGTGTTGTCCCGCCCGAGATTCCGACTGGCCTGCCGTCCTCGTTGTTGCAGCGTCGTCCGGACGTCGTCAAGGCCGAGCACGAACTGGAAGCAGCGAATGCGCGCATCGGCGTCGCGAAGGCGGCGTTCTTCCCGACGATCAAGCTTACGGGTGCGGCTGGCTTGGCGAGCACCGATCTTGGTGACTTTCTCGAATGGCCAAGCCGCGTGTGGTCCATCGGGCCGAGCGTTCACTTCCCGATCTTCGAGGGCGGTCGCAACCAAGCAAACCTGAAAGCCACCGAGGCTCGATACGAACAAAACATTGCCGGCTATCGCAGCTCAGTCCTTAACGCCTTCCGGGAAGTGGAAGATTCATTGTCCAATCTGAGCACGCTGGCCGCGCAAGCCGAAGCCGTGAATCGCGCGCTCGTTTCCGCCCGCGACACTACATCGCTTGCCAGCGAAAGATACCAACAAGGACTGACCAGTTACCTGGATGTGGTGGACGCCCAACGCGAAGCGCTCAAGGCTGAACGTCAAGATGCGCAACTCCGCGGCCAGCGGGCCATCTCAACCATCCTGCTGGCGAAAGCGCTGGGCGGTGGATGGGAATCAAAAGACCAGCCGCTCGCAATGGCTGAGTAGGATGATTCGGCGCTTCCCAGCCTAACCGCAAATCAACGCAATGAAAGAACCCGGCACGGGAATGCCTAACGAACGGGGAAAACATGCCGGCTCAGCTTCGGGGTGTTAGCTCTGATCCCAATCCTCGGCGCGCGTCAGCGCACGATTCCAGTCTGCCAGCAGCCGTTTGCTGGCAGATTTTTTCATGGCGGGCAGAAACCGCCGATCAACCTGCTGCTGGGCGGCAATCTCACGTTGATCCTTCCAGAAACCAACCGCCAGCCCGGCGAGATACGCCGCGCCGAGCGCGGTGGTTTCGGCAACGCGGGGCCGCACCAACGGCACCCCGAGAATGTCCGCTTGAAATTGCATGAGCAGATTGTTCACGCTCGCGCCGCCATCCACGCGCAGTTCCTTGAGTCGGATGCCGGCATCCTTTTGCATCGCGTGCAGGACATCCGCAGTTTGATAAGCCATGCTCTCCAGCGCGGCCCGCGCGATGTGCGCCCGCGTCGAGCCACGTGTCAATCCGATCAGCAGCCCGCGCGCGTAAGCGTCCCAATGCGGAGCGCCGAGTCCGGCAAACGCTGGCACCAGATACACTCCGCCATTATCCGCCACTTGCGCCGCCAAAGCTTCCACTTCGCCGGAGTGCTTGATGATGCCCAAGCCGTCCCGCAGCCATTGCACCACTGCACCGGTGATAAATACGCTGCCCTCCAAGGCGTATTCCGTGCGCTTGCCGATGCGCCAGGCAACCGTGGTCAGCAACTTATTTCGGGACGCGATGGGTTTGCGACCCGTGTGCAGCAGCATAAAGCAACCGGTGCCGTAAGTATTCTTGGCCATGCCTGGCCGGGTGCAGTTTTGACCGAACAGGGCCGCCTGCTGGTCCCCCGCAATGCCCGCTACTGGAATCGCGCCGCCAAACAGATGGCTAGTGCCGTAGACCTCGCTCGATGTGCGGACTTCGGGCAACAGCGCCCGTGGCACACCGAACAGCCGCAACAATTCTTCATCCCACTCGCCGGTGTGAATGTTGAACAACATCGTACGCGAGGCGTTGCTGGGGTCGGTGACATGGCAACGACCGGCGGTCAGATTCCAGACCAACCACGAGTCAATGGTGCCAAAGGCAAGTTCACCAGCTTGAGCACGAGCCTTCGCGCCGGCTACATGCCGAAGAATCCATTGCAACTTGGTGGCCGAGAAATAGGCATCCACAACCAATCCAGTTTTGCGGCGAATCAATGGAGCAAGTCCGCGGGCCTTGAGTCGGTCACAGGCCGCAGCGGTGCGACGGTCCTGCCAGACAATAGCGTTGCCGGTGGGTTTGCCCGTGGCGCGCTCCCACACCACGGTCGTCTCGCGTTGATTGGTGACTCCGATGGCGGCGATGTCCGTAGCGGTGAGACCGGCTTGCCGCAAGGCGCGGCGCGCAGCATCAAATTGTGTCGCCCAGATTTCGTCCGGGTCATGCTCCACCCAGCCCGGCTGGGGAAAGATCTGTCGAAACTCTTGCTGACCAGCGGCAACTACTGCTCCCTTGTGATCGAACACGATCGCGCGGGAGCTGGTCGTGCCCTGGTCAAGCGCGAGGATGTATTTCATCGCGGCAATCTTGCCGGGACCAATCGCCGAAGCAACCTCCGGAGTGTCTACAGTCCATCATTACGCCCGTAAGATGCTTTCAAACCTTAGCCCGAATCTTCGTCCCGGCCGGAATTCCAACCGGCCGTTTGCAGCAGGTGCTACCGCGCCGGACGAAGCATCGGCACAATCTCCGGTGAACTGCCCGCCTGAATGCGGCCCACCCGTTCAAACCCGAGCCGCTCATACAGCGCCACATTGCGGGGATGCGAGGCTTCGAGATATGCGGGCAGCTGATCCCGATCGCAACGCGCCAGCCCTCGCCGCATCAACGCCGAGCCGCAACCCCGGCCCTGTTGCACCGGATCAACGCCGATCAGCGGCAGATACCAGTGCGGTTCGGCAGGATGGTACGCGCCCATCTGTTCGAACAACCGGAACATGTCAGGCAGACGCGCCTCGGTAACGCTGCGATTCAACACCTCCACGATGGCCGCCTCATCCGGCGACACGCCCGGCGGCAACCACAAGGCAGCGCAGCCGAAACCGTTCACCACTTCGGCGGTGCCGTGTTCAAACGCCTTGCCAGCAAACGCCTGCACGAAGTCTGGAAAGTGCGTGAGGAATTGCAGGGGATCGGGATACATCCAGCGCACTGCGGGATCCGCGGCGAACGCAGTCGTAATGGTGGCGACGAGCCGGATTTCGTTGGCGGTATGGGTTGGCTGCAACAGAGTGGTGGTCATGGATTGAGCAAAACGGGGTTGATGGTTATCGGCTTTTGGTCCAGTACCGGAACGCTCGCAATGCGGATCTGACCGGGATCGGTAATCGTCAGGACCGGTCGCGGCAAACTCTCGCCGTTCGCGTCATGCCGGAACGGGTGCGGTTCAACCTCAACCTGGCCGGTCACGATAACGCCCTGCCCTTCGAAGCGCCGCGCCAACGTATCCATGCTTGCCGTGCCAAACGCTCCAAACGACGCCTTCGGAATTCGCACGATGATGCTCGCCCGTTCGGTGGCCGTGGCGCGACCGTCGTTGCGTGCATCCGTGAGCAATACCTCCAACGGCTGGGAATTGGTCTTATCGGTGATATCCGTCACGCGGACAACTGTCTCCGCCGGGAAGGCAACCGTAGATACTTGACCCGGCCGCTGGGCCGCCTGCGCTGGTGACAGCGGCGGCTGCTCGGCGGCAGACTCCAGCATCAACGTCTTCACGTCAGCGAGGACGAGTTGCAAATCGAGCGTGCCCGAGCTGTAGATGTTGCGGATGTTGCCCGCGCGATCGATCAGGAACACACGCAATGTGTGGTTCAGCGGTCCCGTCGGGTCCTTGGGGTTCGCCTTGCGGTCAACCGCCTGACCGTACGCGGCGAGGATGGGCTGCAGCTTCTGCTGCGAGGCGGTGGTGACAAAATGCCACTCGGCCGCGGGTTTCCCCACTTCCGCCAATCTGGAATACGCGGCCATGCGCGCCGGCGTGTCGTTCTCGGGATCGAAGCTCAGGCTGACGAGCCGCAGCTGCTTCGCCAGCGCCGGATCATCGGCACTTAACCGGTGTAGTTGCAGCAGCACGCCGGTGGCCATCGGGCACGCCTTGGCGGCCGCACACCGCGTGTAAATGAAACTCATCACGGTCACCCGACCGCGCGTCAGTTCGCTGAGGCGCAAGCTCTCGCCCTTGCCATCCAGAATTTCTCCGTCCGCGGCCGCTTTTATCACTGGCAGTGCATAAGACCCCGGCGCGGGCACACCAAGATTGGCAACGTCGCTGCGGGGCGGCCACGCTGAGGCGGTAAGCGCCAGCGCCAGCAGGCTTAGAATGGTTAGATTGCGTGAAGTGGAGTTGTTCATGTCGTCACCTGTTATTTTGTTGCTACGTTGTTGTTTCCAATTTTCGTCGCCCCGAACAGCATGTGATGGGCGCGACCGAGTTTGAGGGCGGTAAAGTCCAGATCAAAGGTTGGCCGTAGTTCCTTGCCATTCCAACTGAACGCGCGGACGAATTGCTCATTGTCCGCCCCGGATTTGTCCCAGCGCGCGAGCAGTGAACTGCTGAAGTAGAGGCGCGTGCCGTCCCAGCTCTGCGAGACCATGTTCAGCTGTTTGCCGATCTGCTTTTCGTAGATCTGCTTCGGGTGATGCGGGTCCGCCACGTCGAATACGCGCACCTTGCCGTCGCCAAAACAATCCACGAAGAGCGTCCTGTCATCGGCGCTCAGGCTCATATCCACGGGCAGCACACCACCCTCCGGTCCGATGGAGGCAACCTCCTTGGCCCGCCAGGCGCCGGTTTTGTCTTCATAGCACAGCCACAACTTCGAGGTGAGTGCCGCGGCGGTGAAGGCATAGTTGCGTTGTTCGCCCCATGCCCAGCGGATTTCCAGCGGCGCGCCCGGCACCTGGAACACCTGCTTCGGCTGGCGCGTGTGGAAATTCCACAACACCATCGAGCCGCCAAACTGTTTCATCGCTTCGGCATCCTTTGCCAGGCCACCAAAGTCGCGCGTGTAATTCTTCCAACCCGTAAACGATGTGCTGAGCATCACGTTCTTGCGCGGCAAAACCCGCGCGTCATAGCCATAGCCATCGGCAAATTCCGCGCCCTTCACCCCCTGTGGATCGTCCTTGGTTGGCAGCCAGTGTGTGGCGATGTAGTCGCCTTCATTGCTGAACTCAACCAGGGCCGTGCGCCCGCTCCGGTCCTTGGCGTTGCTGAGGCAAGGAATCAGCACGCGGCCGGGAAGGGCATACGCACCGTGCGGACCGACTGCACCGCCCGTGGTTTGCTCAAAATTCTCAATGGTCTTCACGTGACGCGGCTTCGCCGGATTTGTGTGCACGTCGTAGATGAAGATTTTGCTGCTCTCGAGGCCACACAGCCAAAGCTGGCGGCGATCATCGGTGAATCCGCCATGGTGCGCCTCGTGGCGGCCATCGAGGGAATCCAAGTGGATGACTTTGCCATATGTTGGCGAACCGGGTTTGACGTCGATCGTGACCAGCTTGTCCGCGCCGTCGCCGAGGCCTTCAACACCCAGCGTCCAGACATAAACAAATTCTTCCTGCCCTTCAATGCGCGCCAGATAGGGTGAAGAACAAGTTTCGTCAGCGCGGAGTTGCACCGGGGCAAGGAGCGGGCCGCAGGCGGCGATCACAGACAAAGTGATGATCAAATTCGCGACGGCACGACGAGATGTCGCCGCGTGAAGGAGAAGGTTTCTGCCAATCAGTTGAGTTGTCATGGTCGCAATAATGCGTCGAAGTTTGCGGAATGAAAATGGGACGAAAGGTCCAGCTCGCTCCCTAACTCGCGACCGACGATCATTCCTGCGTGAGTGATGCCGTGCGCGAAGTGGCTCAGCCCTTTCCACCTCGCTCTGGTCTTCACACGGCGGGCGGACGCATCGCTTTCCGACAAGGTGGCCGGGCGGAGGGTTCTGATTGGGAGTCAGCGGACTGCTTAGTTCAAAGCCACCAGCAGGCGATCGTTCGACCGATCACACAACCCCGGCGAACCCTGACCGATCCGATGCAGGATGATGGAAGCAAATCCAGCGGGTGAGCGACCGGCCCTCAGTTCATTTGGGCGCTGGATGCGGGGAAGGCACTTTGGCGGGATCCCAATTCTTGTGCCAGTAGAGCTTCCAGAGTTTCTCGAGTGGTACGTTTTCGGCGTGACCATCAACGAAGGTGATGTTGATGGCGCCGGGCAACTCATCCGATTCCAATTCCCGCGGGGCCAGCGCGGGCGCGAAACTGCCATGCCGGGCGACAAACTGCGTGAGAATGCGCATGTAACTTCCGGTGGCGACTACGTTTCCTTGAGGATCATACAGGTTGCGCGACGGTGAATCGGTCTCTTCAAGCGCGCAGTTCCAATAAACCGCATCATTGAACATGGGGGTGTGCGCCGGCTTCCGGACTGCGTCCTGCTGGTGAAAGACATTCCGCGGATTGAAGTTCGCCTCCTTGGCCAGTTTGAAGTTCCGGCCAAGTCCCAACGACGAGTTTATGGCATAACTGCCGGCGGTGGTTTTGGCCGTCACGGGATCGGTGAAGGTCCACGGCGCCTCGGCGCTGCCGCGATAATAATTCGCCGGCGGATTGGTGGTTGCTGAACAAAGCCACACGCCGTCTGGCCGGCCATGGTAATTCGCCATCGCCCCCATCCAGACGCTCTTGAAATCCGTGGTTTCGTAATCGAGATAGCCGGGACAGAATTTCCCCTGATGATCCGCAGCATACATCAGTTGTGCGGTGGCCAGTTGCCGGAGATTGTCGAGGCATTGCGACCGGTGCGCAACCAGTTTGCTGGACGATGCTGAAACCCGGCACGTGTTAGGCCAAAGCATGGCGATCAGACAGCCGATGGTGACGAGAATGATCAGCAGCTCCAACCGCGTGAAAGCTTCCCGACCGTCCCGCGCGTCGCGCCAGAGGTGAGATCGGGATGGGCGAGGTTGAGTCATGAGATCAGCGGGTGACTAGACCGGCGCGGGCACAACGGGCGGGGCGAGCAATTCGGCGAACCGATCATAGGCGAGCGGCCAGTTCGCCGCGAAAGGCGCGAGCGTGTTGGTCTTCGAGGATTGTCGGACGATTTGCTGGGCTTCGGTCAGCGACTTGATGTGGCCGGTGGCCAGCGCCTGCACGATGATATTTCCCATGGCCGCGGCGTCCGGCGGCACGATGACGACCGGAATTTGCAGCGCGTTGGCGATGAAGTGATTCAGCAGCGTGTGCGAAGTGTCCCCCAGCAAATAGAGCCGGGAAAACTCATGACCCGTCAGCAGCGACATTTCCAGCAAGAGCCTGCGATAATGCAGGGCGAGACTTTCCAGGACGCACCGAACCACCGGGCCAGGCTTGCGCGGTTCCGGCTGGCCGGTTTCCTTGCAATACGCGCGGACCTTGAGCGGCATATCGCCGGGTTCGGCAAAGCGGGGATCGTCCAGATTGATGAAAGCTTCCAGCGGCGGCGCGCTCGCGGCGAGATGCGTCACCACACCGTCCTCGAGGCCGGTATCCACGCCGGCCCAATGCCGGCGACACTCTTCTAAAACCCAAAGTCCCGCCGTGTGCTTGTGGAACACCGACTGATTGCCATAACCGATCACATTGCTGTAACCCTCATCGCGGCTCAGTTCGTTGCGAATGGATTCCGGATGCAACGTACCGAGGTGCGCCGAGCTTCCCAACCGGAGGAAGGCCCAGGATTCGCTGGTTTCCACGGGCAGACCCATAACCGTGGCCGCGAGTTCGTGCGAACACGATGCCACGATCTGCGGTTCTTCGAGCTTGGTGGCCTTGCCTATTTCAGCCCGCAGCGGTTTCAGCTTTGTGCCGGCGGGGACTACCGCAGGCAGTAGTTTCGGCGGCAACCGCAACACGTTTTGCAGCAGTTCAGACCAGTTTCCGGTCGCGGGGTTGAACAGTTGCGTCGAGCTGGCCGTGGACATTTCCACGCCCGGCACGCCGGAGAGCAGGAAGTTAAAGCCGTCGGCGATCGGCATCAGGTGATCCGCCCGCTTGAGCCGTTTGGACTTCTCCACGGCGAGTTGAAACAGCGTGCTGTTAGTCAAATTGTAAACGCCGGTCTCGTCGTAGAGACTCTCCCACGGCACGTCGGTCAAGAGCTTCTTCCGGCCCGCCTCGGTGCGCGCGTCGCGGTAATGGTAGGTCGGCGGGATGAATGACGCATCGGCATGAAACAGGAGGTAATCCGATGCCCAGGACGTGCAACTGATGCTCTCCACTGGTTCGTCGTAACCACCGACTTCCCGGAGGCCCACCAGCAGTTCCTGGTAAAGTTGGGCCGCATCCCAAAACATGCCTTCGCGATCTACGACGGGCACATTCTGAAAGCGACGCACCGCACTGAGGCGCAGGTTTCCATTGTGCAGGGTGCCCCACACAATGCGCCCCTGTTCGTCTCCCAGTTCGCAGGCGACAAAATTACGACTCATAATGCCGTCAGCAGTGCAAAAATTGTGCCTTCAATTGAATAAAACCCAGCCGATTGCGGTAGATGCATCCCAACGCGTAAAATCCCCGCGAACTAAAACAATTTCGGCGTCTCACCACTCCTATGCGTGGCGATCCAGGGACTGGCGTGTACCAAAACTAAACACACGTGGGCAAGGAGCTTGCAGCCGCCGAAATGGCAAGGCACGGCCCAATCGCCCCGACCCGCGTGCCGCCTGATTTTTGTTCTCGACAGCCGGGCTGACTGGGTTTGTGCTAAGTCAATCCCGCTTCATGCGAGTCTCGTTATGGAAAAATCCATCACGTTCACCTTGAACGATCAGTCCCGGACTTTGGCGACAGATCCCAATCGCCCATTACTGGAAGTGTTGCGCGAAGACCTCGACCTCACCGGCACAAAATATGGCTGCGGCGAATCCATGTGCGGCGCCTGCACCGTGTTGGTGGATGGCGTGGCCGTGCGTTCATGCGTGCGCTCGGTTGCCTCCATCGCAGACAAGAAGGTCACCACCATCGAGGGGTTGGCCGCAAAGGGGAAATTGCATCCCATTCAGGAAGCGTTCCTCACGGAGAAAGCCTATCAGTGTGGTTACTGTATCCCGGGCATGATCATGGGACTGGTCAGCGCGCTCGCGCAAAAGCCCGTGCCCAGCGATGACGAGTTGCTGAAGAGCATGAACGGACACATTTGCCGCTGCTGCGGTTACCCGAACATCGTCAAAGCCATCCGCCGCGCTGCGGCCCAAGCAAGGAAGTGACCATGCGCGACGAACCGCTTCCCATCACGCCCATACCGGAGGACGAAAACCAGATTATCGAGCCGGTGGATTTTGATTTCGGCCTGCGCCGGCGGACATTTGTGCAACTCGTCGCCACCGGGCTGATGATTGTCACCGCGCCCTGGTCTGCGAGCGCCCAGGAACGCCGCGGGGGACGCAGCGGCGGCGGCGGCACCCGGAATGTCTGGGAACGCATCCACATCGGCAAGGACGGCACGATCACGTTGCTCGCCGGCAAAGTAGAAGTGGGCCAAGGCGCGCGTGCGGAATACGCCCAGGCCGCCGCAGAAGAATTGCGCGTGGCGGCAGACCACGTACAGGTGGTCATGGCCGATACCGGATTCACGCCCAATGATGGCAACACCGCTGGCAGTGGTTCGACGCCCCGCACCGTGCCCGCCATCCGCCTCGCGGCGGCGGCGACCCGCGAACTGTTGATTGAACTGGCCAGCAAGCGATGGAGTGTCGAACGCGCCACGGTCGAAACCCGCGATGGCAAGATTACCCACCCGCCAACTAAACGCACTCTGACGTTTGCAGAGTTGGCGCAGGCGGAGGAATTGCCGAAGGCGTTCGAACAAGCTGCGCCAACCTCGACAGCGCTTACTGCGGTTAGCGATTGGAAGGTCATGGGCAAGTCCGTTGACCGGCCCAATGCGCGCGAATTGATCGCGGGAACCCACCGTTTTCCTTCGGATATCAAGTGGCCTGACATGTTGCACGGCAAAATTCTGCGCGCACCAACCTACGGCGCGAAATTGGTTTCCGTTGATCTCGCGCCCGCGAAGGAATTGAAGGACGTGGTCGTAGTCCAGGACGGTTCATTCATCGGCGTCGCCGCGCCCACGAGCTTTCAAGCCCGCGCCGCACTGGAAGTCGTTGCGAAAACCGCGAAATGGGAATCCGCCCCGCATCCGTCCAGCAAGGAGGTTTACGATTACTTGCGGGAACGCGTCCAGGGCGGCATGCCGAAGAATGAGTTTGCCGAGGAATTGACCGCTGCGAAGAAAAAGCTGCGAGTGAGCTACCAAACCGCCTACATCCAGCACGCGCCGATGGAGCCGCGCGCCGCCGTGGCCGAATGGAAGGACGGACAGCTTACCGTGTGGACGGGGACACAAAATCCATTCGGTTATCGCGGTGAACTCGCCCGCGCGTTGCGGGTGGCCGAAGAAAAGGTGCGCGTGATTGTGCCGGACACCGGCGGCGGGTTCGGCGGCAAGCACACCGGCGAAGTCGCCATCGAGGCCGCGCGGCTGGCACAAGCGGCGGGAAAACCCGTGTCCCTCAAATGGACGCGGGCCGAAGAGTTTACCTGGGCGTCATTTCGACCGGCCGCGGTGATCGATGCGGAAGCCACGATGGACGAGGCGGGCAAACTAACCTCCTGGTTCTTCATAAACATCAACGCCGGTGGTTCAGCCGTGGACTCGCCATACCGCACCGGCAAAAAGCTCGCTCGTTCCGTGAATTCGCAACCGCCGCTCCGCCACGGCTCGTATCGCGCGCTGGCTTCGACCGCAAATAATTTCGCCCGCGAATGCTTCGTGGACGAACTCGCCACGACGACTGGCGTCGACCCGTTGGAGTTTCGCCTCGCGCACCTGGATTCCGGCCGCTTGCGCGACGTACTGGACGCTGCGGCAAATCGCTTCAACTGGCGCGAGCGGGCGAAACAGAAAAATCCGAACGTAGGTGTCGGCCTGGCGTGCGGGACGGAGAAAGGCTCTTACGTAGCCGCGTGCGTCGAAGTGGAAATTGACCGGAAGCAACGGCGCATCATCCCGCGGCATGTTTGCGAAGTATTCGAGTGTGGCGCGATCATCAATCCGGACAATTTGCGGGCGCAGATCGAAGGCGCAATCATCATGGGACTCGGCGGCGCGCTACGCGAAGAAATGCTGTTCAAGGACGGGCAGATGCAGAACGCGACTTTCAGCGCCTACGAAGTGCCGCGATTCGCCGACGTGCCAACGTTCGATCTCCATATGCTTAACCGCTCCGACCTCGCTTCCGCAGGCGCGGGCGAGACACCGATCATTGTGATTGCGCCAGCCATCGGCAACGCAGTCTTCCACGCCACCGGCGCCCGCCTGCGCGAAATGCCCCTGCGGTTGCCGGAGAAACTGACGTCATGATCTGCGCCATTGTGCTGGCGGCCGGCCGTTCGGAAAGGATGGGCACCCAGAAGCTGCTACTGCCACTTGGGGGAAAACCGGTCATTGCCCGAATCGTTGACGAACTCCGGCGGTGTAAGTTGCAGGAGATCATTGTGATGGTCGGACGTGACGGTGAAGCAGTTGAACAGGCACTCAACGAACGTGAAGTGACATTCGTTACAAATCCCGACCCGTCCGGCGACATGCTCAGTTCCGTGCGTTGCGGACTTCACGCGATCACAATTGGGTGCGAAGCCATGCTTATCGTGCTGGGCGACCAGCCAAATATCACCTCAGGACTGGTCAGCAAACTCATCGAGGCATTCCCGGCGTCGGGCGATGGAATTGTTGTCCCGACGCACCACAGCCGGCGCGGACATCCATTGCTGATCGCGGCTCGTTTTCGCGACGAGCTGTTAAGTCAACACGCAGGTGTGGGCGTGCGCGGAATGCTGGCCGCACATCCAGAAGCAGTCCTCCGAGTAGAGATTGAAGACGCCGCGCTGTTCGAAGACATGGACACGCCAGCGGACTATCAGGAACTCCTGACCCGCGCCCAATCGTCCTGATTCGAGGTCGCCGTCAGCCGGGTTGACGGGCTCGCATCATGGGGGAGAATCCGACACACACGTAATCCTAACGACGTTTGGACGTCAGGGATTTGATGTAATCCACTTCTTTCTGATCGTAGGGCTCACCCGTGCCGCGGAGGATGTCATGAAACCAAGGATTCGGTTCATCCGTGTATTTCTTTTCCCACGAATCCCACGGATAGATTGTCTGTGTCTTGCCATCCACAAAGCCCCAGCAATAAGCGCCGACGTTCTGCTCCTTGAAATAGCCGAGCACGGGGTCGAACCGGCTGCCTCGCGGGCGGGCCATGAATTCGGTGCAAAGAATGGGCCGGTTGTAGCGCTTCAGGTTTTGCACACACTTCTGCGCGCCTTCAATCGGGTCGTAGGTGTGGAATGAAATGACGTCCGATTCTTCGAGCTGGCAGCGCTCAGTCGGCGTGAGCTTTGATTCGTCACCCCAGTTGCCAATCCAGACACCAGCGGTCAATGGCTGAGTGGGATTCGCCTCGCGCGCCCAGGCGAAGGTTTTTCGCAACAACTCGAGCGCTCGATCCACCTTGTCGGGCAGCAGGACGTTTTTGTATTGCGGCACCTTGTTGTCAGGTTCGTTGAAGACATCCCAAACCTGCACCCGGCGGTCGTGCCGAAAGCGACCGATCACATCCTGCACATAGGTCTTCAATTCATCCTGCTTGGCAGGATCTTTTAGAATATCCTGTCCCGGACTCTGCACCCAACCGGAGTTGTGGCGATACGGATAGGGTTCGCGCTGCTTGCCCGCCTTTGGATAGGGATCCCAGACACTGTCGAAGAGCACGAACATCACGCCAATCTTGTGCTTCTCGGCAATGTCGAGGAATTGCTCCATCCGCCGCAGGAATCCGGAACGATCGTTCCTCCAAGCGAGGTCATGCAGAAAAACGCGGACACTGGTGAAGCCCAGTTCGCGCGCCCAGCCCAGCTCCTGATCGATGGTCTTGGGATCCCAAGTCTCCGCCTGCCACATTTCCAGCTGGTTGATGGCGGTACGGGGCGTGTAGTTGCAACCGACCAGCCAGGGTTGTTTCGCGTACCAAGCGTTGGCCTGTTCCGGCGTCCATTTGACACGTGGAGCAGTTGCAGATTGTGGCGTGTGACAACCCAGCAGCGGCAACAGGAAGAAAAACAAATAGAATCTCTTCATCTTGATTTGTGCGAGAGAGCGGAACGGTTTCCTGCTCTCAAGTCGCGACCAAAACTATGAACCACTGACCGTAGTTGTTCAACCCGCGAGTTGTTGAGGCTGGGACATTCGCGCGGTAGCCAGGTTGATTAATTGATCGACCTGCCCAGACTTTCATGCCGCAACGCTTGTGTCGCCGCCGCACCGCCTTTCATCGTGTCAGCTACAAACGTCAGCCCTTCGTTCCAGGCGGCGCGAACTTCCACGGTGAAAGCGGGGCCGAGTGCCTCCTCCAGCGTCTGGAGCAATGCGGTAAGAACCGTGTCGTAATGCTCAACCCGGGTGCCATAGCTCACATGCCGCCGGCCCATGGCTTCGAGCATCGGCACAAGGGCCTGGGGATTCTCCAGCGCGGTGATGGTGTAGCCGAGCGCTTCCATCAACTTTCGGCTCTGCAGTTCAATGCTGGTTTGAAACATTGCACGCAACGACGGATCGAGCGCGAACAAGTTGCGATAAAACGTCAGTCCCGCCGCAACCGCTTTCGGCTCAATGAGCGCAAAGCTTTCGCGGAGCAGGCGGATTTGTTGTTCGGTCACAGTCGATTCGTGTGCCGGTGGGCGGGCGGACACCAATACAAACCCCGGCCTGCGCGCTTCTCACCGACACAGTGACGCGAAGTTATCACGACGGTATCAGGCAACGGTATGCGACTTTGGTCGCACGCGGTGTCGTTGCGCCTGACAACGAACGGCGCGGATTCCATGGCGCCGTTCGTTCTAATCGGCCATCTGCCATTTTCCAGCAATGTTCTACTGCGCCTTAAACCGATAGAACCGCTGCACAACGTTCGACGCGCTGCTATCAATGAACTTGAGACCACCGTTCCCGTCCGCGACCACGCTACCGAGGGTAATCCAATTGGTCGTATTGAGGTTGGTGTTTGCTTCCACGTGGTAACTCATTCCGATGCTTCCCTTGCCGCTGATTTGCATCTGACCGTTGCCGACGTCCTGCAAGCCACTAATCAAGGGCGGCGCTATCACGCCGATCTGCGTCAACTCGACGTCATTGCCGTCACCCCCAAGGTAACTAATCTGAAACTGGGCGTTGCCGGTGGAGAAAATAGCTCCCTCAGGCAGGTTCTTGAATGTCCCATTGATGGGATCATTGCTGTCATTGGCGATGATCAGGAATTTGTTGCTCACCGCGCTATTGAAACCGAGCAACACACTCAGGTTGGCGTTTCCCAGATTCACGAAACCCGTGACCCCGATTTGATCATAGTTGATCCCGACCGACGTGCCATTGAGTTCCAATTCGAGCACCGAAGCCGAAGACATCCCGAAATTGGCACATTTCAGCAGACCCGGACTGTTGCCCGGCGTGATCTTACCATCAAATGCGGCCAGCACGCCCGTCACTCCATCGCCCGCCACCGTGCCGTTGAGCGCGGCATAGACCGCACTACTCGCGAGCGAACCATTTACCGACAACGTGCCGCGGTTGACAAACGTCTGCCCGAAGAAAGCCGGACTGATTCCATCCACGGACGTGATACCCGCGCCTTCCTTAGTAACACTGGACGCCGCGGCGCCGGAGAACTCGCCACTGAACGTCGTAGTGGCATTGTTCGTCCCGGTGAACAGCGCGTTGAAGCCGAGATGCACGTTGCCCGCGCCTGCTAATGAACCGATCCGCTCGGCTGCGGCCATGATGCCGGTAAAATCAATCATGCCCGACGCATTCACCGTCACGTCCGCTCCGTCGGCAATTTGATTCGATTGCATCAATCGAACCGAGCGCGAATTAACGCCATTGGTGGCATCGCCGATGATCAGCGCGCCCGGAATGGCAACGCCGCCCGACGTATTGAGCTCGAGCGTGCCACCGCTCACGATGGTTGTCCCTTGATAGTTATTCCAACTGGCGCCGGCCATGCTCAGCTTGCCCGAACCGAGCTTCGTCAAGTTTCCGATACCGGTGATACCGCCCAGATGGAAGAGCAGATCCGTGCTGGCGAAGGGTTGAATCCCAGCATTACCGGCGAGCGTAATCGGACCGGTCCAGACATTCGTGCCAAAAGCGCGCAACGCGCCATTTCCGTTTCCGTTGCCCGAGATGGTCGCCGGGATGTTGGTAATGCCGACACCCAGCATTTGGACGATTCCGATATTCGTAATGGTGAGTCCGCTTGAATTTGCGAGTGCCTGCGCGTGGCCCAAGCCAAGGTAGCCTTGCTTGACTATCGCCGGTCCGGTGAAGGTGTTTGCACTGTAAAGATTCACTGCTCCCGCGCCAGTTTTGACAATGCCGGGGTCGTTAATGTAGGAGCTGATCGAGCCATTGACGTTCAGCGTGCCGCCGGGCAGTGCGTTGAAGACTCCATTGCTGTAGTAGAAACGGAGGTTGCCATTGATGGCAGCGGTGCCGGCCTGAACCATGACCGCGCCGAACAGCGTCAACGTCCCGGTGCCGGTTTCGAGCTTTCCTCCCGCCATTACCAGACCACCTACGGCTTCGTTGTTGTTGTTCAAGTCCAGGACTCCCGTATTGTTGATGGTGACGACGTTGGCGTCCCGAAGTTTACTGCTGCCCAGGAGCTGCGCGATGGCGGTGCCAGGCGAACCGGCGGGCGTGCCAATGATGAGCGGACCGGGAACAGTCGAATCCGGCCCATAGCCCGAGATTTGGAGGATGCCTTCGTTCACAAACGTTGTGCCGGTGAAGAGATTGGTATTCGGGCCGTTCAGCAGCAACTTGCCGGCGCCGATCTTCGTCAGATGACTCGCCCCGGAAATGCGCGGGGTCAGCGTGAACAGTTTTCCACTCGCCACACTCACCGCCGTGTTGCTACCCGCAAGAACCAGCGGCAAGGCCACGATATTCACGTCGCCGGAAGACATAAGGTTTGTCCCGCCGGTAAGTGTGATGCTGTTTCCGGAGAGCGTGTAGTTGTCACCGGCGAAGCTGATCATCGCGACTGACAAGCCGGGGATGTTGTTCGAGGGCGTATAGCGCGTCACTCCCGCCGGGAAGTACAAATGCACGTCCTGTTCCCCATTGGTCGGGGCCCCGCCGTAAGACCAATTGGAGACGTTGTTGAAGTAGATGCTATTGGCGCCGCTCCAGGTATGCGAACCCGCGCGCGTGGAATGGACTGTGGGAAGCGCCGTTAGCGCGAGTGCCGTTAGGAGTTTCAGGAAGTTTTTCATGGGATGGTTTTTGGTTGAGGGTGGATTGGTTTGAAATAATCAGGCGCGAAAGATGCACCGCGATGCGGCAGCGGAGAATTCGGTGAGCTTCATTTCTCAGTGAACTTCGTTTCCATCCCCGGCGCCGGGCTCAGAGTTGTAATCGGGCTGGCGGCGGATGGCCGGCTGTGGTTCCAGGGCTTGGATTTCACTACGGCGGTAAATTGCGTGTGGCAGTAACGGATGCGAATCGATGTTTTCATGACGGCAAGTCTCGCACGCCAGTAACGCAATCAACAATGCGCCCTCGGTCGTTGTGCGCGAAACGCACAGGGATTTTAGTGCCGGCGCGAACGCGACTTTGGTCGGTATGCACAGACCGCGGAACTTGGCCATCGAATCACAAAGCAAAAAACGGCGCGGATTACTCCGCGCCGTTCCCCTAACTGGCCGCCAGTCGCTCACCAGCGGCCCAACTGTCTTATTGCATCTTTAAGCGATAATAGCGTTGGAGATGGTTAGTGGCATCGGCGTCGGTGAAATGGATTTCCCCATTCCAATTCGCCGCAACGCTGCCGAGAACCGACCAGTTGGTCGTGCCGAGATTCGCATTGGCTTCGATCTGATACGTGTAACCATCAATGCCCTTGCCCGTGATCTGCATCTGACCGTCGGGAAGCTTGCTGAGCAGCGTAATCTTGGGCGCCGGCGGCGCCGCGATCTGGGTGAGAACCACATCGTTGCCCGTGCCACCTTGATAGCTGATTGAGTATTGAAGCAGCCCCACCGTCACGGTCGCACCTTCCGCCAATCCGTTGAACGTGCCCACGACGGCATCCACGCCATCATTGGCAATGAGCACATACTGGTTGCCGAGCGCGCCGGCGCCCGTGGGTGAGACGTAAAGCGTCACGTTATTGAGAGTCACGACGCCATTCGCGACGATTTGGTCGTGGCCGCTGCCAGGAGCAGTCCCGGTGATTTCGAAACTCAGCGTGCTGGCCAGGTTGTTCAGTGAAACATTGCCCGCCGTCAACTTCCCAATACCAAAACCGGGATGCACGTTGCCCGAAGTGCTGCTCAGGTTGCCCACCTTGCCCTGACCGAAAAGCGTGGCGGAGTTGTTGAGTGCGACCATCCCCGGCAATTCACCGTTCACAACCAGGCTGCCGCTGTTCACGGTGGTCGTCCCGGTGCAGCTATTGGTGCCGGTCAAAGTGAAACTGCCGCTACCGTTCTTGACCAACGGCGCCACGCCAATGCCATAAATCACGCCGCCAAAGGTTGTGCTGCTATTGTTGCCGCCCGTGGTGAGCGTGCTCGTGCCGACACTCACGCTGCCGTTGCCCGCCAGCGAGCCGATCGCGTCGGCAAAGTTATTCAGGTCAAACATGGTGCCCGTTGCCACGGTCACTGCGGCGGCGTCTGCAACTTGATTTGCCTGCAGGAGCTTCACCATGCCCGTGGAGATTTGCAGCGGGCCCGGAACGGCAACCACGCTCGATTTGTTCAACAGCACGTTACCGCCGTTGACCGCCAACCCGCCGGTAAATGTATTGGCCTGCGCGCCCGAGAAAATCAGCATGCCCGAGCCATTCTTTTTCAACGCCCCACTGCCACTAACAGCCTGGCTGAGCGTCAATTGCGATCCCGCGCCGTTTAGATCTAACACTGGCGCACTACCGACCGTCACCGGGCCTGCCCAGTAATTCGTGTTGTAAACGTCAAGTTCCCCGTTCAGCGTCAGCGGTTCCGCGCCAATGTTCTGGCCCATCAAACGCAGGACGCAGTTGGACGCGACTGTCGTTCCTCCGGCAGTGCCACCCAAGGCGCTGCTGTTGTGCAGTTGCAAGGTGCCGCCGTTCACCGCTACCGGTCCGGTAAAAGTATTCGTGCCGTAGAGCATCAGCGTCCCGGCGCCCGTCTTTGTGATGCCAGCCGACGCCGCACCGTTGCTGATATTTGCCCGAATCGTCAGGGAGTCATTACCCGTCATATTGATCGTGCGTGTTGCGCCCCCAAGGGAAAGCCGGCCCCAGATGGTGTTGCCCGCGCTAACGGGGACAAGGTCACCGCTAAGGGTCAGCAGCCCGGAACCGGTGTTCACTTCGCCCAAGTGCAACGTAAGGTTGCCGAGTGTTTCATCAAAACCATTGAGATGCAAAAATCCCACGTCGCCCACAGTGACGGCAGCCGAATCGGCAATCTGATTTGACGCTCGGAGCGCGATGTAGCCGCTGCCCGCACCGGTTTCCAACGGCCCGGCGATCGCGTTGACTCCAGCCGTCTTGCCGAGGTTGAGCCACGAATTATCCCGCACGCTGACTCTTCCCGTTGCCGTATTTGCCTGGGTCCCTCCGTAGTGCAATGACCCCTGCCCAACGAGTGTCACGCGGCCCGTGCCGCTGATGACGCTATCAATTCCAATGCTATGACCGCTGCTGAAATAAAAGTAGTTCGACCCGCTGAGCGTCACGGGAAGCGAAGCGGCGATACCGTTGCTGCCGTTGTCTGCGGCGACATAAACCAAATTTGTACCACCGGCCCCGCGCAATGTGAGCGTACCCCCGCTGCTGCCGTGCAGGACCGTATAACTCCCGGTAAATCGAATCGAATCCACTGTCAGCCCGACGATGTTATTCACGGGGGCAACGTTGCCGGGGAAGATCAGCACCACCGGTGCGGCTTCACCGACCGTCGGCGCACCGCCGGTCCAGTTGGCGCCGTTGTTCCAGAATTCATTCGCGCCCCCGCCGGTCCAAGTGTGGGTGCCAGCGTGGGTGGAGAACGGTTGAACGAGCATTGCAAGCGCGAGCGAAGCGCCAAGGGCAAAGAGTGTTTTCATGGATTTAGTTTGGTTGGATCTAAGGTTAGGGATTGAAACCGCGCTGATGCGGCCTGGCCGGCCCTGGCTTCGGGATTGCAATCGCAATCGCGCGAGAACCAATCCGACACAAGGTAGCCGGCTAGTTCCAACCGAATTGATCGAGCGGAACCCGCCATCGCACATCAGTGAATGAATTGCTGCTTTCATCGTGCGACCTTGGTAACACGCACGCGATGAATCCAACAATGCGCCCTCAGCCGCTGTGCGCGGAACGCACAGGGGCGCACTACGGAGACGCGAATGCGACTTTGGTCGTAGTAACTCGCATTCGAAAAAACAAAAAGGGCGCGGATTGCTCCGCGCCATGCTGTTTCTTGGGGCGATGGACCGACAGGGCTATTTCTCCTTCTGCTCCTGTTTCTTTTCGATCGCACGCACCGTGCGGCAAAGTTCGTTCACCGTCTGCTGCAAGTCTTCGATGGCTTCCTGCTTCTGTTTCAACTGGTCGTTCAGCTCCTGCACCGCTGCGGCAGAGTAGATCGTGAGCGGATACGTGTCCACTTGCAGGATTTCAGAACCATCAGTGAGTTTTTCGCCACTGGATTTAACATGATCGGGAAAGACCTCGCGAAATTCCTGCGCGATGACATTCAGGTAACGACGATCAGCAATATCGGAGTGTGACTTGCGGTAATCGTCAGTGTAACGGAAGTCCACCAAGCGAATGCGGCTTAACGTTTCCAGCGCGCCGGTTACAGTTTGGACATCCGTCTTGATCCGCGCGTCGGAGTTGGCCAGCCAACTGCCGGCAACAGATTTCGAAGCATTTCCCTGCACTTCGAACGCGTTGGCCGTGGGCACGCGGGCGATTCCCATATCAACGTTACAGCGGAAACTATCGGCCGTCACCCGGCCGCCGCCGGCGCTGTCCTCGCCTTCAATGAGAACCTTGCTCGCGCCGGAGGCGTCGTAAACAATCAACGTTCCGGCGCCCGCATCTTCACTTGCGGAAAACAAGGCATCTCCATCAGCCTGATAAAAGAACACCTTGCTCGCGTTGTTGAAGTCGCCGTCAATCTGCACGGTGAGATCGCCAAGGCCATTGTATAGCTTCAGCGCGCCGCCTTCACCATTCCCGCCGGATTCGCCCTCGAGCAGCGCACCGGTCGTGCCGTTGTCCTGACTGAGCTTCAGCGAGCCGCCCATGTTTCCCCCAACCTGCCCGAGCAGCTGGACGGTTTCAAATCCGTTGGCGGCGCTTATGGAAATTTCCCCGCCTTCGCCCGTGCTCTGTCCATCGAGACTGACACGGGTCTGTCCAGAACTGTTTTTCACCTGAACGATGCCGGCGCCATCACTGTCCGCATCCGCCAGGAAGCCAGCGCCGCCGTCGGCTTGATACAATTGCAAGATGCCGCCGGAATTTGCGCCGGCCAAAGAGGCGCGCGTCGCGCCGTTGGTATTCTGCAGGGTGAGATATCCACCGCCTGATCCATTCGCAGTCAGGTGGACGGCTTGCGCATTGTTGGCCAGACTGTTGAACAAGCGCAATTCGCCGAAGGTGTTATTGCCGAGGCGGACTTGTTCAAGGCCATCATCGCCGTAAGTGCTGATTTGTCCGCCGGCGCCAAAGAGTGTGATTGAAGGCGTGTGAACCGGAGTGTGATAAATGTCCAGTCGGCCAGGTTGGTTCGTCACACCCAACGCCACCGTGTCAGCCAATTGCGCTGAGCCGATGGCACCGTTGCCAGCCAACGTGCCGGCCGTCACCGCATAGGGCATGGCCATGATCGGTTGGCGAGGTGTGACCTCCGAATACGCTCCGCCGCTCGCGCCGGGACGAAGCGCGATTTGCAGCCAGAGGGCCGCGCCATCGAACACGCCGGCACCGGGGCTGATGGTGACAGTGAACAACCCGTTGCTGATGGCGAGATCGGGCACCGTGGTGGTCGCACCGACCGGAGCGCCGACAGCGACGGCATTGTACACCGTAAACTGGAGGTCATAAACGCCGTTGGCAGGCGCGCCGCCGTCGGTCAGGAAGCCCTGATAAGTAAAATCGCTTCCCTGTTCCAAGGCGGCAACGAGTGGCGACGGTAGAGTTGCAAGCAACATCGCGAGGGTGGCCCGCTTGAGGATATTAATGGTATTGTAGTTTTTCATGGGAGTGTTCTGGTTAGGACATTGGTTGTTTGGTTGGTTGGAGTGATGACTGTGAGTTGGTTATTTCTTCAATCGAAATACTTTGATGATGCCAGTGGCTGGGACGGTGACGGTGCGTTCGCTCACGTTAGTCACGACGGCCTGGGGTGTGTCGGACCAGGTGCCAGTGACCGAAGCGGCCTCTTCAAGGGTGAAGCCGGTGACGCTAACAGGCCACGAGAGCTGCGCCTGCCCGCCGGCAATGAACTTGATGCTCAGAATCGGCGCGCCGGGTGTTTGCAGAACTGACATCCCGCTCCAGAATCCGCCGGTGACAGAATATTGACCATTGGTTGCCGGTGCGGCTGCGTCCGGTTGGCCGACGGTGCCGCGGACCGAATAGACCGCGCCCGTGCTCGTCCCGCCGCCGCCGTCCATCGTGTGCCAGTTGATGGCGTATTGCGCCAACGAGGTGGGTGCGAGCGCGGCGAGGATGGCCAGCGTCAGTGATGAAAGGATCGTCGTTTTCATTTGTGTGCTTGCTTGATTGTTTTCGGTTGCGTTGTTTCGCATGCCTTGGTTCTACGCCAACTCGGCGTGGAGCGGTATCGGACCTCAGCCGGACTCGTTGCTGAGAAAGCGCACAAAAAAATCGGACCTTGGTCGGAGACGTGAACCACTTTCATCGTGGCGGGTGATGTTGAGGCGAGTGCGCAGTCTGCGTCTTTCGCGACATCTGTGCCTGGCATCCGACCAAAGTCGGATAAGGGCAGGATGCTTTGGTTTGGCCGAGCGCACCGAAGTTGGTTATGAAGGCAGACGTGAAATCCGCGTTGCCGCATTTGCGTCTGCTCGCTGCCTCCCTGCTGGGAGCGGTGATGTTGGCCACCGCAGGGGCCCCCGCGCAAACCAACGAGACGCTGCCGCCGGTGTTGACGAACCTCGCTCAGGTCCGCGCGCTTGGCCCGGTCGGAGTGCGACAATTAAAGAGGCCCGTGCACGTCCGCGGCGTGGTCACCTACGTGCATTCCCAGCGTGAGCACATTTTCCTTCAGGACGAAACTGGGGCCATGCTGATTCCGGTGACCAACCCTGGCCTTTGCCCCGCATTCGCAATGGATGTCGAGGTGCGCGGAGTCACCGGCACCAATGGCACCCAATGGGGCATCATGGACGGCCAGTTCACGGTTCACGGGCCCGGCACATTGCCGGAGCCTGCCAAAGCCACGCTGGCCGAGGTGCAAGCCATCCGTCACCGCCTGAAGTGGATCGAAGTCGAGGGCGTCGTGTTGCAGGCGCGAAAGCACAGCTCACGGTCCGCAGTTCTGCAACTGGCGGACCTAAGTGGCGTCTCGACCGTTGGCCTGGTAACGACTCCAGATTCATTCACGCCGACGAACCTGATCGGCGCGCGGGTTCGGGCGCAGGGCTTGAACGTCCGCGCCGGCCTCGCGCCGTTGCTGATGCAAGAGGTGTCGTTGCTTTCCGTGCTCTCGCCGGGCCAGGCAGATCCGTTCAAGGCGACCGCCACGACCGCTTCAGTCTTGCGCAACTCCGCGCCCACAGTGGAGCGCGTCAGCCTGCGCGGCACGGTCCTGCGAACGATTTACCGGCCGTCGTCACAAAGCGGCATTTACATCCGTGACGACACGGGCGCGTTCCAAACCGCTTTACTCGCCCCGCAGCCGACGAACGATCCCACCTATCAATACACGCAAACGATTCCGTTGGCAGACGTGCACCCGGGTGATGTGGTTGAAGTCGTTGGCTCGCCAACGGTGACGACGCCCAATTTGTTTCTGCAACACGCCCAACTGCGTGTCCTCGGCGCCGGACCGGAGCCGGAACCGATCAGCGTCACGACAGCAGAAGTCGCCGCCGGCCAATTCCCCTCCGATCTCGTCACCGTGCGCGGACGGTTACTGGGCCGGCATCAAGTGACGACCGGCCGCAATCTGTGGCGAGACGTGTTGCGTCTTACTGCAGATGGCCACGAGGTCAGTGTGTTTTTGGACTCAAACGTGAGCGACCGGTTCGCCACGCTGCCACTCAATGATCTGATTGAAGCGCGCGGGTTGGTTGTTCCCGAGGACGGGGCGGCGCCCGGTTTGCCAGCAAAAAAATATCTCGTGCAGGTCACTTCCGTGGCCGACGTGCGTTCACTCGGTCTTGCGCCCGAGGTGGCACGCAATCGCACCCTGCAACTGACTGGCGGTGTCGCGATACTGGTGTTGCTGGCAGGAAGCTGGATCGCCCTGCTCCGCAGCCGGCTCGCCCGCGAACGCCGCATCGCCACTGAGCGCGAACGCTCGGAAGCCGCGATCCGTGAAGCCAACACTTCGCTCGAGCGCCGCGTGGCCGAACGCACCGTGGAACTGGAAAAGGCCCGCGAAGAAACCGCCCGCGCGCTCGCCACCGAACGCGAGTTGAATGCGCTCAAAACGCGCTTCGTGTCCATCGTGTCCCACGAGTTTCGCACGCCGTTGGGCATCATCATGTCGGCGGTTGAACTGCTGCGGAATTATCAAGACAGACTACCGGCCCCAAAACGCGACGAACTGCACGCGGATATTTACGGTTCGACCCGTCAGATGGCTGGCTTGATGGAACAGGTCCTGGTACTGGGGCGTGTCGAGGGCGGCCGGCTGGAGTTCAAGCCCAAGCCGGTGGACTTGGCGGCGCTCTGCGAGAAGCTGGCTGATGAATCACTTTCGGCCACGGGCCACCGATGTCAGATTGATCTTCGTATAGATGGTCCGCTCGGCGGCACGCAGGGCGACGAGGCATTGCTGCGTCACCTTTTTTCCAACTTGCTTTCCAATGCGGTGAAATACTCGCCGGCTGGCAGCACCGTGGAATTCTCCGTACGACGTGACGGGGCGGACGCCGTGTTCTCAGTGCGTGACCGCGGCATCGGCATTCCGGAAACACATCTGCCTCACCTGTTCGAGCCCTTTCGCCGCGCAAGCAACGTGGGCGAAACACCCGGAACGGGCCTTGGCATGTTGATCGTGAAGCGGTGCGTGGAATTACAGAGTGGTCGGATCGAGATTCAATCCAAGGTGGGCGAAGGAACTACTGTGATGGTGTCGCTCCCGATGTTTGCCGTCGTGCCGGCACCGTGATGGACTGCGACTACGCCGTTACTTGGGTGCGCGCCCCGCGTTGCATCGTGTCGCTGATGACCCCGTAAAGCTCAGTCCAAGCCGCGCAAGTTTCAGGCGTAAAGTCACCGCCCAACACCTCCGCCAGCATGTCCAGCAAAGCCCGACCGACGATGGCATAATGCTCGTCGCGCACGCCGTACCCCACGTGGCGGGCGCCGAGTGCTTCGAGTTCCGAGAGCAGCTGCTCCGGTCGCTCCAGCATCCCCAGCGACGCCCCCAGCATCTCCATCAGTTTCTGCGCCTGCGATTCGATATCATTTTTGAACAGGAACCGCAGCCGGGGTTCGAGTTCAAACAGCCGCCGGTAAAAAACCAGCGCCGCCACGACGGGGGCGCGCTCGACAGTTTGAAACGATTTTCGCACCAGAAGCTTTTGCTCGCTTGTCACGCCCCAATAAATCATCAACCACCGGTCCGCGCACTCCGACTTTAGTCGGATGGCCAAGCGCGGACCATTCTGCCAGACTGCGTTCATTGCCCAAGCTGCGATTGCCATGAAAACAATCCTCGTGATCGAAGACCAGACCCCGATGCGGCGGAATCTTGCGCTCATGCTGGAACTCGAAGGCTACAAGGTCATTGCCGCCGCGAACGGCCGGATCGGCGTCGAACTCGCCCTTACCAGCCCGCCTGACCTGGTGATCTGCGACGTGATGATGCCGGAACTGGATGGCCACGGCGTGGTGCAGTCGCTGCGGGAAGCGAAACAAACCGCTACCCTGCCGTTCATCTTCCTTTCCGCGCGCGGCGACAAGACGGACGTGCGCATCGGCATGAACTATGGCGCCGACGACTACCTGACCAAACCGGTCGTGCGCGAGGATTTGCTGGCGGCCATCGCGGCGCGATTCGCCCGCGCTGCCGCCGTGGACGAGCGCGTCCACGATGCCGAGTCGAATGCCTCGTTCAATCCCGATTTCAGTTCGCCCGAACCTCTGCAAAAGCTTGGCCTCACTCCCCGCGAGGCCGAGGTGCTGCTGTGGACCGCCCAAGGAAAGAGCAACGGTGACATTGCCATGATTCTCACCATGAGCGAAAAAACGGTGAAACAGCACCTCGGCGTGGTCTTCCAAAAACTTGGTGTCGAAGGCCGCAACGCCGCCACCGTCCGCGCCCTTGAAGTCCTGAGCAAACACTGAATGCGGACTCAAGTGTGCATGCTGGCCCGGCTGAATCCGGTTCAGATCAGTCAACGGGATCCAGCGGCGGACCGAGTTCTTTCCCGAGTCCATCGTCAACCGCCGAAATGCAAACGCAATGAAGCAGAATGGCTCGGCCCGAAATGGATTCACTTCCCGCTCGCGTTCGCCTACCGTTGCTGCGGTCCAACTGCGCGCACCCGAAGCGCGGCGGTTGAATGTAAATGAGCGATTCAGCCAAAAAGCGTCTCCCGGCCGCCAACCGCGCCGAACCCGTACAACGGCTGGCCGAGATGGAACAGGCGTTGCGCGCGAGCCAGCAATTGCTCGCCTCCATCACCACCAACATTGCCGAGGCCATCTTTCGCCGTTCACTCACGGAAGGCTTGCTCTTCGTGAATGAGGCTTACGTGCGGATGTTCGGCTACGATTCGGCCGCCGAGGTGCGGGCCGTGCCACCCGAGCAGCTCTACGCTAAACCGGCCAAACGCGTGGACATCGTGACGCAGCTGGAACGCGACGGCCGATTGCGAAATGTAGAGATCGAATACCGCCGCAAGGATGGCTCGACTTTCTGGGGGCTGACGAGCGCCACGGGCGTCCGAGATGAAGCCACCGGAAGCCTGCTGTATTTCGATGGCGCGATCAACGACATCACTGAGCGCAAGCAGGCCGAAGAGAAGTTGCAACAGTTCAATCAGGATCTGGAGAAGCGCGTTCGCGAACGCACGGTGGAATTGACCGAGGCCAAGCGGGAACTGGTCAAGGCGCTGGCCCAGGAAAAGGAGCTCAGCCAGCTAAAGACGAGCTTCGTCAATTTGGTTTCCCACGAGTTCCGCACCCCGTTGGGTGTCATAGTTTCTTCCACCGACATCCTGGAGACTTACTTCGACCGGCTAAAGCCCGAGCAGCGCATTGGCCATCTTCAGGATATCCGTTACTGCACCCAGCAAATGACGAAGCTGATGGAGGAAGTTTTGTTGTTAGGCAAAGTCGAGGCGGGCAAGATGGTATTCAAGCCAGAGCCCGTGGACCTGGCAGGATTCTGTCAGCGCCTGGTGGATGAACAGCGCTCTGCGACCAATCGCAAATGCCCCATTCGGGTCGAACTCAAGAATCTCGATGGACCGGCACTCAGTGATGAAACATTGTTGCGCCACATCTTCACCAACCTGCTTTCCAACGCAGTGAAATATTCGTCGCCGGGCAACCAGGTGCATTTCACCGCCGGTCGCGACGGGGCTGAAGCGGTGTTCGCCGTCCGCGACCACGGTATCGGCATTCCAGTGGAAGATCAGAATCGTTTGTTCCAGGCATTTCACCGCGCCTCCAACGTGGGCGAAATCCCTGGCACGGGGCTCGGGCTCGTGATCGTGAAGCGCTGCGTGGACCTGCATGGCGGCACCATCACGATCGAAAGTGAACCGCGTTTCGGCACCACCTTCACCATCCGGCTCAAAGTGTTTGAAGGAGACGCGGCCCCAAAAAGCGTTCAGAAACACAAGGCAATTAAACCCCAAAAGGGATGAACAAGATTCTCATCATCGAGGACCAGCCGCAAATGCGGAGAAACCTCGCGACCATTCTGGAGATGGAGAACTTCCAGGTCATCGCCGCAGAGAACGGGCAACGCGGCCTCGAACTCGCCCGCCGCGAGAAACCGGACCTGGTCATCTGTGATGTCATGATGCCCGAGCTCGACGGCTACGGCGTCCTGCAAGCGTTGCGCGCGGAGACAGCGCTGGCGACAACGCCGTTTGTGTTCCTTACGGCGAAGGGCGACAAACTGGAATTGCGGAAGGGCATGAATCTCGGCGCTGATGATTATCTCACCAAGCCAGTGCAGCGGGAGGATCTACTCGCTGCCGTCCGGTCGCGGCTCGATCGTCGGAGCGCCCAAAAAGCGGAGGTTGAGTCCGCCCGATCCAGTGGGGGCGGTTTTCATCCGGATTTCAGTTCCCCCAAACCACTCGAAACGCTGGGACTTACCGAACGCGAAGCGGAGGTACTGTTGTGGGTGGCCCAAGGCAAGAGCAATGGCGACGTTGCCATCTTGCTGGGCATGGCGGAGAAGACAGTGAAGAAACACATGGGGAATATCTTTGAGAAGCTTGGTTTGGAAGGCCGCAATGCTGCCAGCGTTCGCGCCCTGGAGGTATTGAGCCAGCGACCACCGTCTCACATCGGCTGATTGCCCACTTCCAAATCTCCGACCCGTGTGACCGCCATGGCGGGCTCAGGCATTCAAAGTCTGCTGTAGGAAAGCGCTGATGCGCGCTTCGCTGGAATCACCCTCCAACTCCGCGCGAAACTCATCGTGCATCAACTGCCGCGCAAGTTTCGACAGCACCTTCATGTGCTCCATCGCGCCGTCCACCTCCCGGATCGCCAGCAGGATCACCACCTTGACCGGTTGCCCATCAATAGAGGCCCACGCCACCGGCTCGCGCAGCTTCAACAACACCAGCGAATTGATGCGCACCGCGCTGCTTTTACAGTGCGGAATGGCAAAGCCGTGACCGAATCCGGTCGAGCAACTGGCTTCGCGCTCCCAAACCGCCTCCTCCACCATCCGCGGCTGCGTCGTGCGTCCATGAATGTAAAGCTGGTCAATCGCCAGCTTGATGGCCTCCTCCTTGGACGTCACGGCCACGTTGCTGAGAATCAGGTCCGGTAGGAGCAGTGGCGCGCTGCGACGGGCAAGGAAACGTTCCAACAGGGCCGCCACTTCATCCGCCGTGGCGCAATTAACTGCCGCTGCCACCAACTGCTGGCATTCTTTCAATTCCAGTTGTGCCAGCTCGGCCTTGAGCCCCGCAATCGCCGGCGCCGGGGCACTGATTTCCTCCAGATTCAATCCCACCAACAACGGCAGATACGCCAGCTGCCCGCCCATCTCCCCGCACAGACCGACCCACTTCTTGTGTGCGTGCGCAGTGTCCGCGACTTGTTTGACCAACCGGAGGAACGCCGGCTGCAAGGGATTGTAGAGCTGGGCGACGCGGGCGTTGGCGCGATCCACGGCCATGAAGTACTGCAACAAATCATTCGATCCGATGCTGAAGAAATCCAACTCCCGGCTGAGTCCATCCATCGCGAACGCCGCAGCCGGCACCTCAATCATGGCGCCAATCGGCATCACCGGGTCAAAGGGCAGCCCCTCCCGCGCACAGCGCGCCTGTTCTTCCGTGATGATACGTTTGGCCCAGCGCACTTCATCCACGGTGGCCACCATGGGCAGCATCAGTTTGACCGTCCCGCGCGCCGAGGCGCGGATGATCGCCCGGACTTGAGCACGGAACAGCGGCTCATACTGCGGATACATCCGGACCGCGCGGCACCCGAGAAATGGATTCGGCTCGGTGGGCAGATCCAAGTAGGCCAGGGGTTTGTCCCCGCCGACATCCAGCGTGCGGATCAGCACGGCCTTGCCTGCCGCCGCGCGTACGACACGCGAGTAGATTTCGAACTGCTCCGCCTCGTCCGGCGGTGATTCGCGATCGAAGAAAAGCATTTCGGTGCGGAACAATCCAATGCCTTCCGCGCCCGCAGCAAAGGCCGCTTGCGCTTCAGCTACCGTCGCGATATTGGCCCCCATTTCGACGCGGTGACCATCGTTCAACATCGCCGGGCGCGTTGCGTACCGTTGGAGCACCTGCTCCCGCCCCGCGAGCCGGTTCATCTCGGACGCATAATATTTGCGCGCGCTGCTCGTTAGATTGGTCACCAACGCCCCAGCGTCGGCGTCCACGATTACTTCCTGGCCAGCCAGCACAGCGCCGGCCAATCCTTCCACTCCCACGATGGTCGGGATGCCGAATGAACGGGCCAGAATCACGGTGTGCGAAGTCGTGCCCGCTTGCGCCAGGACCAGCCCCTTGAGAAAGCGCCGGTCCAGCCCCATGAACTGTCCTGGTGTCAACAGTTCGGCCACCACGACCGAATCGTGTGCCAGCGCGGTCCGCCGCTGGCCATTGATGTCTCCGTAAATCTCCGTGAGCAGATGACTGCACACATCCTGGATATCAAGGATGCGTTCATGCAACAGCCGGTTGTCGCTGGCCCGCAGCATGGCGGAAAAGTGTCGTTCCGCATCAACGATGGCGCCGGCGGCGGTGCGGCGGGTTTGGGACACCGCATTGAACAGGCGCTGGCGGAATTCATCGTCCCGCACCACGGCGCGCTGCGCGGTGATCAAGCCGTGCTCAATGCCTTTGGGCATGCGGACCAACTGTTGGGAATACCACGAGAGCAACCGTTCGAGCCCTTGATCAATTCGGGCCTGCTCCGCTTTGACATCTTGCACCTCGTCGGTCGGCAACCCATCCGGCATCTTAAAACCACTCGCCCAGACCAGTCGCCCTTGCGCGATCCCCGGCACAACCACGGTCCCGTGATGAACCGTCGCGCCGGAACTGCGGAGTCCCGGCGGCAGGTGCGATTTGCCGTTGGTAACCAGCGTTTCCTCGATCGCATCATCGCAATGCGGCAGCGCCGTGCGAATGAACAGACTCAAGGTGGCCAAGGCCACCTGTTCATCCAGGCCGCTCACTTTGATCAGGCACGCATCATTGAAGCACACGCCCGCGGCCACGATGGACAGAATGCTTTTCAGGTTGGCGGACCGACCGGTCCGTTGATTATCCAGAACAATGTCCGCCGAGAAATTCCGAGCCACCTCTTCCAATGCACTTGCGGGCCGGGCATGAATCCCGTTGGGCAGTGGACAGGTAAATGGAAAGCTCAGAGCCATGGTTCAAATCTTGGCAAAAATCCCTTCCGCATTCTTCAGCGCCTCCTGCACCGGCACCTGAATTTTGCGCACCCGATCAAATCGCTCAGCTTCTTCCACGGCGATATCCACCGCCAGAATCGCTGCCGCCGCAGTGTCAATGTCCGCCTGGCTCAGCTTGTTTTCAATGCCCATCGCGCCCTGAGTTTCGACCTTGATGACATGCCCCAATTTCTTCGCCGCCTTTTCCAGCTTCTCCGCGGCCATGTAAGTATGGGCAATGCCTGTGGGGCACGCGGTCACAGCGACAATCTTCATACCCTGTTTCCTCCCGCCACCGGCACGGGCTTCTCGGTGAATCGTTTGATGAAATTGATGGTAAACGCGGTCACCAAGGAGCCGACGACGATCGCCACGACAAACATGAGTTTCCCTTTTACCAACGGAAGCACAATCGGTCCGCCATGGGGCGCGTAATCCCCTACTCCGCCCAGCATGGCAATGACTGCTGCCACCATGGAGCCAAACATGATCGTCGGAATGACCCGCAATGGATCCGCTGCCGCAAATGGAATCGCGCCCTCAGTAATGCCAACCATGCCGATCCCCAGTGCGGTGAGTCCGGATTCCCGTTGCTCCTCGCTCCACCGAGAACGGTTCAAAAGCGTCGCCAGACCGAGGCCCAATGGCGGCGTGCAGATCGCGGCTGCGCACGCGCCCATGATGGCGTAATTCTGCTGTTCAATCATCGCCGCCCCAAAGAAGAAGGCCGCCTTGTTGACCGGCCCGCCCATGTCAAACGCGATCATCGCGCCCAGAACCATGGCCAGCACGATCTGCGATCCGCTTTGCAGGCTCTCCAAAAAATTTCCCATACCCACCATGATCTGCGCCAACGGCATATTGAGCCATAGCATTAACAAGCCAACCGGCACGGTGGAGAGAATCGGCAAAATGATGATCGGCATGACCGGCCGCAGGAACTTCGGCAACGGCAGCTTCTTTCCCCAGTTGGTCACGTGCCCAGCGACGAGGCCGATCAAGAGTGCGCCCAGAAAGCCGGCGCTCGTGTTCTTGTCTCCCACGCTCTGGGGCATGGACGCAATGAAACCGCCGACAAATCCCGGCACCAATCCCGGCCGACCGGCCATGCCATAAGCGATGAAGCCGGCGAGCACGGCGGGAAAAAGTTGGAAAGCCTTTTCCCCAATCGTGAACAAGTTTCGTACAATTGTCGGCGCCTTGGAGATGTCCGGTCCGCCGTGCGCATCAAACAATTGGCACTGAAACGCGTAAGTCAGTGACGCCGCGATCAGGATCCCGCCACATGCAATAAACGGGATGACGTGCGATACACCCGTCAGCAAGTACTGTTTGTGTTGCTGTAAAAACTGTTTCATCGGTGCCGGGCCGGAAGCCCGAAACGCCTAACTTGGATTTTGCGATGTGCAGACAGGCTGGCACCTGTGGCGCAAGGCTTAAAGTCGAAAAATGTGTCTTTTATTGTGCAAATGTACCCGGCGACCATCATCCGCGCTTTTCCGGTCAATGGCTACAACCCGCGCAAGCTACAAATCTACCAAAAAGGATACATCTTTCGCGTTGTTCACCAGAATATGGATTCCAATTCTTAGCGTGCGACACACCCAGGACTTAAAGCAGGTATTTTCGGGCACATTCCCAGAGTTTCATCCATGCCAGACCAAACCAATTGTGTGCCCGCCGGAAAAAGATAATACCCCACATGGCCTCGATTACCTCCACCGCCGCCCCATCCAGCTCCAGCGGGCAATCTTATCGCGCTTCATTCGCGATCATGACCTCGCTCTTCTTCATGTGGGGTTTCATGACGGTGTTCAACGACATCCTGATCCCGCGGTTCAAGGAGGCATTCACGCTGAATTACTTTCAGGCAATGCTGGTACAATTCGCCTTCTTTGGCGCCTATTTCATCGGCGCACTGCTCTATTTCATTATCTCAGCCACCACCGGTGATCCAATCGCCAAGATTGGCTATAAGAACGGTGTCGTGATTGGGCTGCTGATCTCCGCCGCCGGCAGTGCACTCTTCTGGCCGGCGGCCGGCGCGGCTTCGTATCCGATGTTCCTGGCCGCCCTCTTTATTGTTGGCCTTGGCTTCGCCATGCTGCAAATCGCCGCGAATCCTTACGTCACCATCCTTGGTCCGGAAAAGACGGCCTCCTCCAGGCTGAATCTGGCGCAAGGATTCAACTCCATCGGCACCACCATCGGCCCCTTGATCGGTGGCTGGCTCATCTTTCAATACTTCGCCCAGAGCGGGGCCCACGGCGCGGAGTCGGTGAAAGTGCCCTATCTTGCGTTCTGCATCATATTTCTCGTGCTGGCGGGGGTATTCTTTTTCATCCACCTGCCGCATGTGGGCGAAGGTCACGTCGAGCCGGGCGCCGGAGCTTTGAAGTTTCCGCATGTGAAGCTCGGTATCCTCGCGATCTTCATGTATGTCGGTGGCGAAGTTGCCGTTGGTAGCGCCATCATCAACTTTCTCGGCCAGGAATCGGTGGCCGGCCTGTCAGAACTGGCCGCCAGTAAATATGTCGCGATCTATTGGGGCGGGCTGATGATTGGCCGCTTCATGGGCGCCGTGGAATTGAGCGAGATGAACGCCGCGAAGAAGCAGGTGTTGCTCGTGGTGATTCCCCTGCTGGCCTATCTGGTTCTTTGGATTGCGAAGAGCGCGCCATTGGATGCCATGCGCGGCGGCGCGGCGGCATCGGTGTGGACACTTTGGGGCGATCAATTCAAGGCAAACTGGGAAGTATTCAAAAACTATCTGCCGTTCATCGCCCTGTGCTGGCTATTGTTCCAGTTCGGCAAAGGCCAGGCCGCGCGCACGCTGGTCATATTTTCCCTCACGGTGGTGGCGTTACTGTTGACCGCGATCGTCGCGCGTGGCCCGGTGGCGATGTGGTGTGTGGTGGCGGTCGGACTGTTCAGCTCGATTGGTTGGTCGAACACATTTTCCCTCGCCCTCGAAGGAACCGGCATTTACAAAAGCCAAGTTTCCTCGCTCCTCGTGATGGCGATACTAGGCGGAGCAATCTTGCCACCGCTGCAAGGGAAATTCGCCGACCTGACCCATAACCTGCAGCTCTCCTTCATTATCCCGCTGATCGCCTACGCCTACGTCGCCTTCTACGGCGCCAAGGGTCACCGCATCGGCCGCAAACCCGTCGCATCGTGAGTTCGCTCCCGCTTGCGCTGCGGAACGATCCACGCGTCGTGATGACGCTCGACGCAGGTGGCTCGAGCTTTCGCTTCACCGGGAATAGGCCGCGGGTCAGTTGGTCAGGAACGAAACCTCCCTCGCACTCACCCGCACGGCATCCGGCAGCTTCCGGCCTTCAAATTGGAGCACCAGTGTGTTCGTACCTGGTCTGACTGTTAAGTCAGATTGCGGCGTTAGTGCAACCGGAACGCCATTCAGCCACGCCGCCCTTGCGCTTCCAATCAAACTGAACTTCGCGCGCGCGCCATCGGCAGATTGAAATTGGGTCGCGGCAAAGATCCCGCGCAAATCACCACGGCCCGCTACCACGCCTTCAATCAGTTCGCGAGTCAGGTCACCGTTCACCAACGTCGCCAGTTTGGTCCATTCACCTTGCTTGAAATCGCCCCGGACAGCGCCTTCAGTTCCCAGATGAGCGTTGGCGCTGGTCGCGAAATAGAGCCGCCAGAGCCGGGCCACTCCGCCCTTCGCTGCGTCGTAGTCGCCGGGCTTGCCGAGCGCCGCTAGAAACTTGATCAGGTCCAGCCGTTCCTCCGGCAGCAACGCGTCAATCAGTCCCGTCGGCATCAACGACCCGCCGTTCACCCGCCGGCTGATGTTCCCTTTGACAATCGAAACTTCCTGATCGGTCGCGTTGCGGATGATGACTTCGGTGTCTGTTTCCTTCACTACGATACCGCTGAATTCGTCGTCGTCCTTGGTTGTGATACTGGCCGCATGGTAACCTTCCTTGATCTTGGCGTTCGGATAAAGCAGCGCTTCGACCAGATAGTCAGGCTGTGCGCTGGCGCCGATGCTCGTGAGGTCCGGACCTACCTTTCCGCCGACGCCGCCTATGGCGTGGCAGGTCAGGCAGGCCAGTTCCGCCCGCCGGTAAATCCGCTCGCCACGCACGGTGTCGCCCTTGGCCACGGCCGTTTGGGCCAGATCCAGAAGTTCAGCCGGCGACAGTTGTTTGTCCGAAAGCGTCAGGCCAGCCGATTGCACCAGCGCCTGCACGAGTGCGGGGTTGCGATTGCCCTCCCGCGCCACGCGCGCTCCCGCACGCGCCGCTTCCGCCGATAGTCCCATGCCCGGCAATTCCTTGACCAGCTTTGTATCCGCATCCTTGATCGCCAACAACCCGCGCCAAACTTCCGCAGCCTCCGTTTCCTTGGCGGCTTTGAGCGCCGAACTGACCTCAGGCAGCGCCGCATTGAAATCCAGCGCCGCCAGCGTCCCTACCGTCGCGTGCCGAATCTCTGACGATTGCGTTTCTCGGACCAGCGCCTGCAGTCCCTTCACCGTTTCTGCTCCTCCGATGGTCCGCAGCGCAGCCAAGGCCGCAACACGTTCATTTGCCGGCGAGCTGGAATTGCCGACCACTTGAAGCAAGTCTGACCGCAACGCGCCCAGCTTCCAGACGCCGGCCAATTGGAGCGCTGCTACTCGAATCGGCGCATTCGTGGACTGGATCAGTTGCCGGAGTTCAGAAAGGTCGCCGGTTGGTCGGGTATTGCGAATGCGCGCGGCATCGTTCAAAGCATTGAATACTCGCAACGCAGCTGGTTCTGCAAATTCACCAAGCATCAGCAAATCAAACAGCCGACGTAGTTCCTGACGGCTTCCCGCCGCGCCAATGATTTCAATCCACGGCCCGGAGCCGTCCCGCGGCACGCCGCGGTCGCCGAGCAGTTTTTCGAGCACCTGCCCGGCCTGCGCCGGCTCGATCGCCTTGAGCGCAAACTCCAGTTGTTTCTCCCGGCCCGCCGGATCCCAATCGCCCGCCTTCACCGCCGCCAGCCAGGGTTCGGAGAGTTCGTTGATCGTCAGCCAGAGAGCATAATCGAGGAAGTTATCCATGGGGCGATCGAGCACGGCCAATGCAAGTTCTGCCGCTTGGGCCGAACGCAATTGACCCAAAGCGCGCAGGGCTTCCAATCGTACGCGCGGATGTTCATCGGCAACCAGCGGTGTCAGCAATCCAGCGGCATCCGACACGGTTTCCATTCCGTTCGCAAGCGCTCGAACCGCAGCCGCCCGCACACAACCATCCTTTGCTTTGAGCAAATCGAGTGCAAGTCGTCGCCCTGTCGCTTCCAATTGACCCGCCTTCAGCGCTTCCCGCATCCACAGCGCCTGCAGGCGCGAGTCATCGTCTGGGTGACTCTTCGTCCAAGCCACCAGGTCTTTCTCCACCTTCGAAGCGCCACGTTCGACAAGTACACGGCGGGCCTGCTCCTGTTCATAGCCGTTGGCTGAATTGAGTTTGTCCAGCAATGCTGTGTTCTTCAGTTTCGTGAGGTTCGTGCGTGGCAACAGCGGACGGCCTTTGGCGGTGATGCGCCAGATGCGACCGTGTTCCTTGTCGCGGCGCGGGTCGCGGAAATCCACTTCGCCGTGCTGGATGATCGGGTTGCTCCAGTCGGCGACATACAGCGCACCGTCCGGGCCGAGCTTCACGTCAATCGGCCGAAACGAATCGGCCGTGGACCGCAAGACATCCGGCATTTCCTGCGTGACGAAACCCGCTCCTGCATCGCTGATGTTGAACCGCACAACCCGGTGCGCCCGGAAATCGCAAGTGATCGCATCCCCCTGCCAGTCCGCGGGAAAATGCTCGCTGCGGACGATTTCCAGGCCGCAAAACTTCGGATAACTGCCAGGACTCACGCTCTCAAGAATGCGTCGCGCCTTCGGGGCGGTGGCGTAACTTGCGCCCGGCAAGCCGTAGTTGATGCCCCCGCTGCCCGCGCCATCGGTGACAAAGGACTGGCCGAACGCGTCAAAGTGATGCCCCCACGCGTTGATCCAACCCTTGAATAGGATGTCCAGCTGTTGATCGCGCGGATCGAAGCGGAAGATGCCGCCGCCTTTCAAGCGCACCACGCCATGCGGCGTCTCGGTGTCGGTGCGCGTGTAGATGGATTGCATCATGTATAACCGGCCATCGAAGCCCCAGCGCAGTGTGTGCAGATTGTGATGTGCGTCTTCCGTGCCGAACCCGCTGAGCACCGTGCGACGGGCGTCCGCCTTGCCATCACCGTTCGTGTCCACGAAGTGCAACAGCTCCGTGCTTTGCGCCACGTAACAGCCACCGTCGCCGGGTTCGACCCCTGTGGGAATCAGCAGGCCCTCGGCAAACACCGTCGCCTTGTCCGCGCGGCCTTGCCTTTGTGTATCTTCGAGCACGATGATTTTGTCGCTCGCGGCCTGGCCAGGCTCGATCTGCGGATAAACCTCCGAACTGGCCACCCAGAGCCGGCCCTGTGGATCGAAGTTCATCTGGATAGGTTTGTTCAGCAACGGATTCTCCGCCCAGAGTGTGACTTCAAGTCCCTCGCCAACGGTAAATTCCGGCCGCGGCTGTTCCGTGTGCCGGGCCGTGCGATTGCCGGTGCGGCGCGGAACTTCCGGCACGACTACGCCGGATTTGAGCCAGCGGAGCTGCGCGATCCGCCGCTCCTCGGCTTCGATCAAAGGATCAAACTGCGGGATCTCAACCGCATTCCGTCCCTGCTCGCCCTTCCGGAATCCAAAAATATAAGCCATGTTCTCGGGCCGCGAGCGATGGAAAAACCATTCGTTCTTGCGGATGATCGCTTGTCGCAGCGGCTCGACCGTCTTGCTCACGCGGCCAGAACTCCACGCCGGACCTTTCAAACCAAGGGCTTTTTGAATCTGCTGCGCGGCCAGAGTGTAACCGTAACTGTTCAGGTGAATTCCGTTCTCGGTCCAAAAGGTGTTGGACGATCCAACGAGTCGGCTCAGGGAAACAAAACGAGCGTTTCGTAGTTCGGCGGTTTCCTGGATGGCCCGCGCGTAGGCCTCCAACTCTTGATTATGGGCGCGTTCTGCCGCGGGTGATACGGCCCCACGAATGCCCGAGAACAAATCGTTGTGTGCAATCGGCCCCAGTAAAACCAGCCGCACCCCGGGCGAAATTCTTTCCAACGTGTCCAGCAGACGAAGATAGTCGGCCTTGAACTTTGGCAGGCCCGATTCTCCCGCGAACGAATTCGCCATTCCGTAACCCACGAACACCACGGTCGGCTTGGCGTGTTCGAGTTGCTTGACCAGCTGATTCCAGCCTTCATCCGCCGGTTCGAGTCCCGCCTGGAGCAGCGAAAGCCCAAAGCGCGAGTCACCCGCCGGCGTGTCCGCGCTCCAACCCAGATTGCGGAATGTAATGTTGCGGTCCGGGAAACGCGTCGTGAGCATCAGTTCGATCCAGCCATACTGCTGCTCCCGCTCCATCAAGGTGTCGCCAAGAAACACCACACGGTCGCCCTCGCGCAGCTCGAACGGTGCATCCTTGGCCACGACTGGTGTGGCGATGGTCAGCAACCATAGCGAAGCGAAGGCCATCCAACGGAACAAAACGTTTCGGCGCATAACTGAGTCTGGACGCATGCGACCCGAAGGACACGGTCGCGCAACTGGTTCTATCAAAATGGATCTGAGGACCGGAACCTGGTTTGGTCGCCAGTTCAATCCCGTCACTTCAGCGTCGTCTTAAGGAACTTCAATCCCTTTACTGCGATCTCATCTCGTGTCGGCTCGATGCGCCGCCAGATGGCCGCCGCGCGCGCGATGACCTTCACATCGGTCGTAAACGATTCGATGACTACATGTCCGCGATAACCGACCTGCTTCAGCGCTTTCGCAATCGGCTTCCAATCAATGTGGTCGTTTCCGGGAGTGCCGCGATCGCTGCCGCAAGCGTGAAAGTGTGCGAGATGTTTGCCGGCCTTGCGGATTGCCGCCGCCTGATTTTTCTCCTCGATGTTCATGTGAAACGTGTCGAGGTGCAGTTTGAGCGCGGGGCTGCCAACGGCCTTGATCATCTTCAAACCCTGATCGCACGTGTTGATGAAATCCGTCTCGAAGCGGTTCAACGGTTCGAGACAAACTTGCCGGCCGCGCTTTTCAGCGTGCCGGCAAAGCACTTTGAGATTCTTCACCACCGCGGCCCACTGCTTTTTGTATTCATCCGATGGTACCGCATCGGCGCGCCCGACCGCCGAATAAACCGGTCCGATCAACGAGGGACAGCCCAGCACGACCATCTGGTCCAACAGCGCCGTCATGTAAGCCAAACCGGTCTTCTGCGCCTTCGCGTCGCCGCGCAGATCGCGGTCCGGCCCCATCGCGGCGCAGACCGAGCCACAAACCAGCCCGTGCCGATCCAGCTCGCGCTTCACGTGTGCGGGGTCAATGTGTGACGGATCTTCAATCGCAAGCTCGACGGTATCGAAGCCCCACTTCTTGAACTTGGGAAAGAGTCGCGTGCTCGTGTTGTTGAACGGTGAAGTGAACAAAAAGGTGTTGATGCCGAATTTCATAAGTGTTGAATTCCTGGTTAATTTCAGCGCGCAACTTTCTCCCAATTGCGCGTCTTGGCGGATTTGAGGACGGCATCGCAAATGTTCTGGGTTTCCAGCGCGTCGCGAAACGTCGGACCTGCTGGTTTGCCCGTGGACAAACTTTCCAGAAAATCCGCCACCTGATGGATGAAGCTGTGTTCGTAGCCGATTTGCAAGCCCGGCACCCACCAGTTCTTCATGTAGGGATGATCGCCATCGCTAACATGAATGCTCCGCCAGCCACGGACCCGGCCTTCGTCACGGTGGTCAAAATATTGCAACCGGTGCAGATCGTGGAGATCCCAGAAAATGCTCGCGTGCTCGCCATTGATTTCAAATGTGTAAAGCGCCTTGTGCCCGCGCGCGTAGCGTGTGCTCTCGAACGTCGCGAGCGACCCGTTCTTAAATCTCGCCAGAAATGCACACGCGTCATCAATGCCGACTTTCTCAGTCTTGCCGGTGAGAGTGTGCTTACGTTGCTTGATAAACGTCTCGGTCATGGCCGTAACGCTATCCATGCTGCCGTTCAGCCAGACGGCCGTGTCAATGCAGTGAGCGAGCAGATCGCCGGTGACGCCGCTGCCGGCGGCTTTCACATCCAGCCGCCACAACCCCGCCCCGCCTTGGGGCAACTCAGGACTGATCGTCCAGTCCTGAAGGAACTTGGCGCGATAATGGAAGATGCGCCCAAGCTTGCCCTCGTCAATGAGCTGCTTGGCGAGCGTCACCGCGGGAACACGGCGGTAGTTGTACCAAACGATGTTCGGCACTTTCGCCTTCTCGACCGCCTTTACCATCTTCACACCTTCCGGCCCGTCCATGGAAAGTGGCTTCTCGCACAAGATCATTTTGCCAGCCTTGGCGGCAGCGATGGCGATCTCCGCGTGCGAATTGTTCGGCGTGCAGATGTCAATCGCGTCGATGTCATCACGCTCAACCAGCTTGCGCCAGTCAGTCTCGATGGATTCGTAGCCCCACTTTTTCGCGAAGGCAGCCGCGTTGTCCGCGTTGCGGGCACAGATGGCCTTGAGGACAGGTTGATATTCGAGGTCGAAGAAATTGCTGACCTTGCGATAAGCGTTTGAGTGTGCCCGGCCCATAAAGCCGTAGCCGATCAATCCAATGCGGAGGGGTTTTGCCATAATTCTGTTTATTGTTCGTAGCTGCGTTTGTTAGCACGCGGCAAAATGTTCTGGATTTAAGCCGCGCTCGCACGAGCGCAGCCACTGTCAGGCTTGCCAGCCGTGGTTTTCGCGGACTTGAATCATCGCCGCGAGGATGTCGTTCCAGGTTTGTTGTTTCATCAACACTTCGTTCGGGAACATGCAACCGTCCCAGCAGAGGTGCTTGATCTTCTTCGTGACCTTGCCCTTCGCGTCGCGCAGCCAATAACCGGAGTCGCGGGCGATGTTAAGTTTGCCCTTCGGATCAGTGGCAAGACAGTGACGTCCGGTCTTCTCATGTGAACCCGAGCCGAACACGCTGCCGTCATTTTGCGCGACGTGGAAATCAATCGTCCACGGACGCAGCGCATTGGTGAGTTTGGTCATCGCTTTGTGGAACTCAGCCGGCTCGTAGTGATAATTTTTTTGAACAATGCGATGTGCTTCAGCGTTGAAGCCGAGTGTGTAGAGATGCGTGTGGGACATGTCTGCCTGAAAGCCAACCAGCTTCGGTTGGCCCACTTCTTCCAGCAGATTCACCATGTGCTTCCATGAATGCATGCCTCCCCAGCAAATCTCCCCCTCGGCTGCCAGGCGCTCGCCCGAATCCTTTGCGATCTTGGCCGCTTCCTTGAACGTCTTCGCGATGAGCTTGGTGTTGCCTTTCGGGTCTTTGTCCCAATCGGTCACGCTCGCGGCGGAATCAATGCGCACTACGCCATAAGGCCGTACGCCCAGTTCGCGCAGCTTCTTCGCGATGCGACACGCTTTGGCCACAGCGGTGACCCAGTTTTTGCGCTTGGTTTCATCGCCCATGGCCGAGCCGTCGAACCACACCGGCGCGACGACCGAGCCAACTACGAACCCCTTGCACCGTATCTTGTCCGCGAGCGCTTTGATGCCGTCGTCGCCAATATCAATGCTCGTGTGCGGGTCGTAGAGAAACAAATCCACGCCATCGAATTTCACGCCGTTGACCTCGGCCTTGGCCGTGAGATCGAGCATCGTGTCTAGATCAATGAACGGTTCCGCACCCGGGCTGCCCTTGCCAACGAGGCCGGGCCACATGGCGTTGTGAAGTTTGGGAAAGGGGTTGGTCGAGTTTGCGCTCATATATTGCTCTGGAAACTGTGTTATGATTTGGAATCCGGCTCCCAATGCAGGGGTAATTCGGTATTGGATCCTTGGAGTTTGCCGTTATCGTCATAAAGGTCGATGTAGGCGACCAGTTGCGTTCCGCAGGCACTGCAGGCCGTCTTAAGGATTCCGCCACCTGCTTTCGCTCCGTTCGATTTGCAGCCATCCCACATACCTTCACATAAATTTGTTCGGGCAATCGACGCATCGCACGCGGGACAAGTGTCCGGCTTGGTGTTCATCAAAGCAACTCACACGTTGACTAGAACTTATTCTTCCGATACGTGCCCATCTTCGGCGCGTCGGGATTCACATCCGGGCCGAAATAGCGCAATACCACCAGCGGTTCGGTCTCGCTGGTGTTCTCGAATGTCACGCCTTCCTTCGCGCCGTCGGCGGTGCAGAAGTATTCGTCCTCGGTCAGTTCGGTGAAACGGATGAGCTTCGGCGAATTGAGCAGCTGTCCGTTGATCGTGCCGATTCCTTGCACGCAGATGAGGCCGTAAGCGCCCCGGTCAGTGACCGTGCATTTCACGCCCGGATCAACCGTCAGTTCCTTCGCTGTGAAGTATTGTCTGCCCTTCACGTCGCCGTAAACGATCCAGCGGTCCACGAAGCCTTCGTCGCGCGTGTCGGCGACAGGCACGGGTTCGAGATAATGATTGTCCTTGAAGTTCGGGTCCACGTTCGCTTCCCAATCGAGCTGGTTCACGATGAAATCCAGATCGCGATGCTTCGACTTCGGCATGTCTTTCACCAGCAAATCCCACGGCACGTAACGGCCTTCGACCATGCTTTGATACATGCCGAAGACGTCGCTGCCCCATTGCGGCTCATAAGTGCAGAGCGAGCCCGGCGCGTGCAAAATACTCGGCCCGATCAGCCAGCCCGTGCCCGGCTTCAAGCGATACGCCTTGGAGAGGTCAAGAATACCGTTGTCGCCTTTATTCCAATCCTCCAGACATTTCCGCACCTGCGCCTTTGTCGTGCCCGGCTCAAGGCCCATAAACGTGTAGGGGAAATTATTTCCCACGTTGTTGTGCTGCGGCGGAAAATAATAACTCTCGGGCTTGCCTTCCTGCTTCACGAGTTTCGCCTGGGCCATGCTCTGATGCATGTGATGCGGAATCGGCCCCATGTTGTCGAAGAACTTCGAGTAAACCGGCCAGCGCCCATACTTCTTCCAGATCGCGCTGCCCACCAGCGTCGCACCGCAATCCTCGACCGCCTTGCGCAACGTGAATCGCTCGTTGCCCACGACGCAATAACTCAAGCCCTCGTCCGGCACACGCCCTTCGTTGGCGGCCTCGGTCGTCGAAGCAAACCAACGCTCGTCAATGCCGCCGCGATTTGCACCGTAGGCGTAAGTGTCGTCGGGATGCAACTTGATGCGCAGGCCAGGTTGCAGAAACGAGCGCGGGACCCACGCCGGCGCGAGCCGGAGCAAGCCGCCGGTGTGCGAGAGTTCGGCTTCGACTTTGGATTTGGTGTTGCCGGAAACGGTTTTGAGGGACGTGGCTGAAATCATGTGCTTACGTTTGTAGAAAGTTGTGTATCGCTTTTGAAGTCTTTTCTTTTCACTGCTTGGGCTCAGGTCGGCTGGAAACAGTTTCCCGGTCAAGCCAGCCAAGCACTGGTGGTATCAATTCCTCAAAAAAGTAAGGCAAGGCTTCGTGGGTCGCACCCGGTAAAATGACCAATTGACTTCCGCTGGCCGCGGCATCGCAGAGGCTGCGGATTTCAGCCACCGACACCACGCGGTCGTTTTCGCCGGCGACAAACAGCGCCTTCACCGGAGTCCGCGCCAACCATACGGCTGGATCGAGTTCACCCGGTGCAACGTGCAGCACCGCGGGCAATTCCTTGAGTCCCGCCCGGATCATCCATTCCGGCGTCCAATCGGCGTATTCGCGGCAGATGTTCAGAATGGCGTTTGAAAGCGACGCATAAGGCGAGATGGCAATCACGCCAGTCACACGGGGTTCATTCATTTTCCAACGCAGCGCGAGCGCCGCGCCGTAAGAATCACCGAAGGCGTGGACGGGTGGTGACAGCCGGCTGTTGCGATCCAGTTCATCCAGCAACTGGCTCAGGTCGTGAGTTTCCTGAATGCTGTAGTAAATCTGGCGGCCCGTGGATTTGCCGTGACCGCGCAGGTCAAGCAGCACACAGCGCCAGCCTTCCTCCGCGAGCCGCAACGCCCATGGCGCGAGCGCGAATTCACCGACGCCATAACCGTGCAGCAACACCACCGTCCCGCGAGGGGAATCGGTCCATGCGTTGTTCATGCCCGGGATTTTTGCCTTGAAGGTGAATTGGAAATTGGTCCGCCCTGCTCGCAACCAGTTGGTCGCGCTGCCGACACATTGATAATCCGCCGGCTCAACAATGCGATAGCGCAATCGCGCGGCTGGCGGACCAACTTTGACAAAGTGCGGAGGAAAGTTGGTGAGGAAGATGCTCTCGAAAGCTAACTGCACCCGCGGAGTTGGCGCCAGCCAGGCAGGATAGATGTTAGGTGATTGCGCAATCTGCCGCGCGACAAAATGGCCGCAGCCGGAAGTGGCAAGCAACAGCAACAGCAACGAACTGAACCGGCGGACAAACCTACTCGCTGCCATTCCTCGCCTGTGGTTTATCCCGCTTGAAATTCGAGGCGTTGCCCTTGCCCGCCGCTTCAAGGTAAGCCAGCAGGTCCAGGATTTCCTCCCGGGTCAGGTTGTTCAACAACGCCGAGGGCATGGGTGACGCCCGGTCCGGTTTGCGGCTTTCGATCTCGCGGGCGGGAATCTCCACCGTTACTTCCGGTGCGAGCATGCTCGGCATCACGACCACTTTTTCCGAGTTCTCTTCGATGATCCGCCCGGAAACCTCGTCGCCATCCTTTTTGATTACGGTGTAATTCTGAAACTGGTCCGACACAACCTTTGAGGGATCAACGAGTGACTCGAGGATGTCCCGCCGCGAATACTTGCTGCCGACTGCGGTCAATTCCGGTCCGACCGAGCCACCGTCATTGCCGAGTCGATGGCACACGATGCATTGCGCGTCGTTGAAGGCTGCTTTGCCACTGCTGAAATCCCGGCCGGTCGCCACGGCGCCAAGCGCGCCTTCCAAATCGGACATCGCCCACTCCTTGACGAACTCACGCTGCTTTTCAGCTTTCCAGGCAGGCGCAAGCAGGTTGATTTCAATTAGCGGCTGCAGAGCGGAGCGCTCGGCGCTGCTCAGCGTGGAAATGGCGTCCTTGCGAATGTTCACGAGGAATTTCGCATAGCTGGCGCCGTCGCCGTAATCCCGGCCAACTTCATTGAACCACCGCAACAGGTCAGCGGGATGCCGTTGCCGCGCCTTGTCCTTATCCGTCCACACGTTGTAGGCCGAGCCGCGCGGATAGCTGATCTCCTTGGTCGTGTCAGCCTTGGCGAGCGTGAACCAGTTGAAATACTGCCGCCGTTGTTCCAGGGTCCAGCCGCTGCGCACATTGCGCAGGTGAAAGATATAGTGTAACTGCTCCTCCTGCGTGGGCGCTTTGGCCAGCAGGTCAAGCGTCTTGGGAATGACATCTGGTGCAGTGAGATAGATGAGCAACTGTACCAGCTCCCGATTCATCCGCTCGCTGGTCGAGGGATAAAGCCGATCAAGTTTCTCCGTTGCTAGTGCTGCGAGTTCGGGCGTCGGCCGACCCTGCCGAATGAAGCTGAGCTGAATGAGCCGGAGTTTTTCGAGTGCCAGTTCCTCACTCAGCGTAGCCGTGGGAAATTTTTGCAAAGCGCGGAGCAAATCAGGCTGCGTTTCCTTACCACCACAGCGGGCCAGCGCCAGCAGCGCCGTCAGCCCCGCAGCCGAATTGGTTTCGCTTAAGGCCCGCGCCTGCCACTGACCGACCGGTTGCCATTCGATGGCAATCCGCGCGGCGTAGCGGATGAAGCGATCATCGCTCGCCAGGTGCGGCCACGCGAAATTCACGGTCTTGGGATCCACCTTGCCATGGTAAGCTTCAAGTTGCTGCCGCAGTTTGCGGGCTTTGCCTGCCTGCCTGAGTTCTGATTTCGTCTGCGCCGCACGGGCGTTTGCCCCGGCGTCCTGGGCACCTGCTTTTCCGCCGACATAGCTCACCCGATACAACCCGGACTGCGTCCCGCGGCCGCCCGTAATGAAATACATCGCGCCATCCTTGCCAAATTCGAGATCGGCAACGTTGAGCGGCTTGCCTTGAACAAACGCTTCGTAGTCGCCTGCATAAGTTGCCCCGTCTGGCTTCAGGTGGACGGCGAGAATTCTCCCATACGACCAGTCCATCGCAAAGAGCGCCTGCTGATATCGCGCCGGGTATTTGCTCTTCGTCCCGAACTTCACACCCGTGGGCGACCCGATGCCGATATCCACGACAGCGGGAAGCGTGTCCGCGTAGTAATCCGGCGGATTCGACGTACCTGAACGCCAGCCATACTCGCCACCAGTCACGCAATGGATGATGCGCGTGGGCCGATACCACGGCAGTCCCCAGTCCCATTCCATGTCGCTGTCGAACGTGAACATCTCGCCGTAGCGATTGAAATCGAAATCGTAGGAGTTGCGAAAACCGGCCAGCATCAGCTCCCAGCGCTTGCCGTCTGCGTCCGTGCGCAACACGTATCCGCCCGGCGCCATGATGCCCACCGCGTGGCCGTTCGCATCCCACAGCCGGCTCAGCAGAAAATCCTCCTGAAAATTCTTGTGCGGCGAACTCGGGACGATGTCGGCAGGAACTTTCGTGTGGTTGCCATTCATCACGTAAATCATTCCGTCCGGGCCTTCCACGACCGCGTGATAGCCGTGCTCACCTTCGCCTTCGAACTTTTTCAGGAACCGCACCTCGTTGGTTTCAAACTGATCGTTGCGATTCGCGTCCACGAGCCGGTAAAGCCCGGTGCCGTCCGGGCCGTGGCCGTTCACGTAAAGGCTGTCTTTCGCGTAGCACATGCCCATCGCCTGCCGCACTTTGGCCGGGACGGGCTCGACCTTGGCCACCTCACCGTTCTTCGTAAGCGTAATGCGCAAGAGCGGTTGCTTGTCGTCCTGCGGCGAAATGATGAGCCGCCCCTTATGATCGACGGTCATGCAAATCCACGAGCCTTCATTGGTGCCGGCGGAGCGCAGCAGTTCCACTTTGAAGCCGGGCAGGACCTTGAGCTCGTCGGCGGGCGTGGCGGCGCCCGGCGGTGGTGATCGCCTGGCCTGCCGGGCGTCGGATTGCGCCATCGACGGGCTCTCTCCGAGCGACAGGAGGCAGAGCAGGCAACAAGCGAGCCGGACGACCGGCAATCGGGTTGAATTCATAGAGTTGAAAGTGACGAACGCAAACATTGGGCAATTCATTTCAATTTCACAAGCCGTGAACCGCTTTCAACGGCTTCGTGAAACACGCCGGCGCATGACCTGCATCGTCATAGCGGGCGGGTCAATTCCGTGCAGTCCCCCGAACCTCAGGCCAAAACTTTCTCCACCAGCTGCCCGTGCACGTCCGTTAGCCGGAACTGGCGTCCCTGGTAAGTGTACGTCAGCCGTTCGTGGTCGAAGCCGAGGCAATGAAGAATCGTCGCCTGAAGGTCGTGGATGTGGACCTGGTCCTGCACTACGTGGAATCCCATCTCGTCCGTCGCTCCGTACGTCAGGCCAGCTTTGATGCCGCCGCCAGCCAGCCACATCGTGAACGCCTGCGGATGATGATCCCGGCCCAGGCTCCGCCCCAAGGCCGCGTTGCTCTCCACCATCGGCGTGCGCCCAAATTCTCCGCCCCAGATCACGAGCGTGTCGTCCAGCAGTCCGCGCTGCTTAAGGTCTTTGACCAGGGCTGCAGAAGCGCGATCGGTGTCGCCGCAATTTTTCTTCAAGTTGCCGATCACGTCCGAGTGTGCATCCCAACCTTCGTGATAAATGTTCACAAAGCGCACGCCCCGTTCGATCATGCGCCGCGCCAGCAGGCAGGCGCGGGCGTAACTCGGCTTATCGGGATTGCAGCCATACAGTTCAAGCGTCTCCTTGCTCTCCTTTTTCAAGTCCATCAAATCCGGCGCGGAAGACTGGAGGCGATACGCCATTTCGTAAGCCGCAATGCGCGATTCGATCTCCGGATCGCCGACGATGCCGAGCCGCGCGTGGTTCAATTCCTCGATCAAATCCAACGACGCGCGTTGCAGCTTGGCATCTACGCCCTTCGGATTGGTGGCATTCAGGATGGGATCGCCTTGATTGCGGAAGCGCACGCCCGCATACAGCGAGGGCATGAAGCCGCTGGACCAATTGGCCGAGCCCCCGCTGATGCCCGAACCGGTGGACATGACCACATACGCCGGGAGGTCCTGACTTTCGCTGCCCAATCCATAAATTACCCACGAGCCCAGGCTTGGCCGGCCCGGTTGGGCAAAACCGGTGTTCAAAAAAATCTGCCCCGGTGCGTGATTGAACTGATCAGTCTTCATAGACTTGATCAGGCAAATGTCGTCCACCACTTCGGCCAGGTGCGGCAGCGCCTCAGAGAGTTCCGCGCCCGATTGCCCGTGTTTGGCAAATTTGTATTGCGGCCCGAGCACGGCGGCGTCAGGTCGGATAAACGCGTAACGCTGCCCGGCAACGACCGAGGGCGGCAACGGTTTGCCCGCCAGCTTCGCCAGTTCAGGTTTGTTATCGAACAGATCCAATTGGCTCGGCGCGCCCGCCATGAACAGGTGAATGACCCGTTTCGCCTTGGCGGGAAAGTGCGGGGCTCGCGGTTTGAGTGCGTCAGCTGCGTTGTCCGTCGCCCCCACGGCTTTCCCCGCGAACGCATCGGTGAGCAGCGTGGCCAGCGCCACCTTGCCCAGACCCAGTCCGCATTCCTTCAAGAACCACCGGCGCGAATTCACGCGCGGCTGGCTGCAAGCGTAGAGATGATCGTGGCAGTTCATGAAATCGCTTCAGCTCTTGGTGATGGTTTCGTCCAGATTCAGCAACACCCGCGCCACCGCGGTCCACGCGGCCTGCTCATTCAGGCGTTCGCCGTCCGCGACCCCCAATATGTCCGTTGCCTTCAGTTCGCCAGTTGCGAACCGCGCTAGTTGCGTCTCGTAAAACTGGATCAACTTCGCTCGCTCCTCCGCGGTCGGTGGTCGCACCAGGCAACGACGCACCAAAAACTCAACGCGCTTCGTATCGTCGCCCCCGGCTTCGGCGGCCAGCTTGCCCAGCGCCCGGGCGGCTTCCATGAAAACGGTGTCATTGAGCAATGTGAGCGCTTGCAAAGGGGTGTTGGATCGTTCGCGCCGCGCCAGACACGCCTCGCCGCTTGGTCCATCGAACGTTGCCGTCATCGCGTACGGCGTGGTGCGCTTGGCAAAAGTGTAGAGCCCGCGGCGGTAACGATCCGGGCCTTCACTGGTTTTCCATTCCAATGCGCCGTACGCACCTTCGGACGAAACGCCGGGCGGTTGCGGCGGATAAACACTCGGACCGCCAATCTTGTCGGAGAACAGCCCGCTAGCCACCAGCGCTGCATCGCGCACCATTTCCGCCTCCAGCCGCAATCGAGGTCCCCGCGCGAGTAGCAAGTGCTGCGGGTCGCGCTCGAGCATGGCCGGGGTCGCAGCGCTCGCCTGTTGGTACGCCGCACTCATCACGATAAGTTTGTGCATCCGCTTTTGCGACCAGCCCTGCTTCACAAATTCCACCGCCAGCCAGTCCAACAATTCCGGATGCGACGGCAGCTCTCCCTGAAATCCAAAATCTTCCGTCGTGCGCACCAGACCGCGCCCGAAGAATGCCTCCCAATGCCGGTTCATTACCACTCGTCCGGTCAGTGGATTCGCACCCGACACCAGCCACTTGGCAAAGGCGACCCGATTCTTCGGCGCGCTCTCCGGCAGCGGCGGCAGGAACGACGGCACGCCCGGTGTGACTTGCTCCTCGGGTTGGAGAAACTCACCGCGGTGGTGACGGAAGGTTGGTCGCCCCTGCTCCGCGGGCCGCTCTTGCATGACCAGCGTGGTGGTGAACTTCGGCATTTCCTTGCGCAACTTATCAATACCAGTCCGAGCCTTCGCATAATCGGGCGAAAGCTTTGCAAACTGCATCAGCAATTGGGCGCGCTCCGGCGAATCGTTGGTCGCCGCGATCAGCACCTTGAAATCACTCGGGCTTCGATTTGCAGCCAGAATCGCCAGCGCGTCGTTGTCCAGCATTGAGGCCCTGGCGTTGTCGTTGGTCGTCCCCCAAATCCGGAAGCGTCCGAGACCGGCCGCGTAATACTTTTCGCAAACCAGTTCCAATTGCAGCTCGTTCGTCACCGTCACCGCTTCCGTGAACTGAAACACGGCGTTGTGGGTTCGGCCCTGGCCACCATTGATGGACCATCCACTCTGCCGGTCGTCATCGATTGCCCGAGCGGCGTTATTGGCGCCGTTGGCAAAACTTTCCGTGGCATTTGTCAGATTGATTTCTTTGCCGTCGCGGGTGGCTGTCACCGTGGACAACCAGAAATCGCCCTCCGGACCTTCATAACTGACGGCGCCCGGGCCACCATTTGGCAACCGCTCATCGGGCAGCATCTCCAGGCGAATCGCCCGCAGTCCGGCTGGCAAGTCACGGAACTTGAGGGTGTAAGTGTCGTTCTTGGTGAAATCGCCACGACAAAGAATTGAACCATCATCCTGCCTGTCCAGCAGCGGCGCCGTGCTTGTGGCTGCAACCGGGCGCAACAGTTTCCATGACGCCGCGGCTGGCAATTGTTCCGCGAGCCATTTTTCAAATTTTTGATCACGCAATTCCCGGCGTCGCTCTCCCGCCACGATTTGATCCGGCAACTCGCTGCCAAAACCAATCCGAAACCGGCCGAGCGTGTGATGCTTGCCGTAGTTTTGCACCAATCGGATGGTCACTGCTATCGGTTCTTTCAATTCGAGCGGTTCCGTCAGCGTGAAGATCGCGTGACGATGCTTCGCTCCGCCCTCCGGACCGCCCACGGCCCAACCGGTCGGATTCTTGCCATCAATCGCATTCGCCGCCGCAAAAGCATCCTGCTCGTAGTCAGCTTGCGCGCTAGCAAACTGGATTTTTCGCGCCTCGCCTTTTTCGCCGGCGTCCCGGGTCTCCAATTGCAGCTCGTTCAAGACAAAATTGCCGGAATCGCTGCGTCCTGGGCCACCCTTGGTTGTGTTTTCGTCGGGAATGGCCTCCAGTTGAATGTGCGTGATGCGCTGACTCACAGAAGTGAACTTGATCACATACACGTCCTTATCCGGCCCTGCGCCGTTCAGACGAAACGAACCATCGGACAGGCGTTCAGCTGCGGAACCATTCCTCGCCGAGAACTCGGCCGCGGCGGGAATCTGCCAGTCGATACGGGGTTCGAAGGGAAAAGTGTCCGGCAGCGCGGACTCCAATGCGGCAATCTGCGCCTGAAGATTTTTTCGCTGCTCTGCGATTGCCGGTTCTATCACCGGTACGGTGGGCTCGGACGCGTTGTTCAGGAACGCCATGAACTGGTAATATTCGCGCTGCTGGATGGGGTCGTATTTGTGCGTGTGGCATTGCGCACAGGCCATCGTCAGGCCGAGCCACGCAGTGGCGGTTACATGCACCCGGTCCACCATCGAATAGAATCGATACTCCAATGGATCAATGCCGCCCTCCTCATTGATCATCGTGTTCCGATGGAAGCCCGTGGCGATGATCTGCTCCTGCGTCGCGTTTGGCAACATGTCGCCCGCGAGCTGTTCAACGGTGAATTCGTCGAACGGCATATCCGCATTCAATGCGTGGATCACCCAGTCGCGCCACCGCCAGATGGAGCGCGGCCGGTCCTTCTCGTAACCATTGGTGTCAGCATAACGCGCCAGGTCCAGCCAGCGTCGCGCCCAACGCTCGCCGTAATGCGGCGAGGCGAGGAGTTTGTCCACCAGCCGTTCGTACGCGTTGGCCGAAGCATCGTTTACAAATTCATCTGCCTCCGCGGGTGTCGGTGGCAGGCCGGTCAGATCGAAGTAAACCCGGCGAACGAGCGTGTATATGTCTGCGCGCGGCGAGGGCTGCAGTCTTTCCTTCTCCAATCTCGCCAGCACGAAATGATCAATGGCGTTCCGAGGCCAGGCTTGGTCACGAACCTTCGGCAACGGCGTCTGCTTCGGCGCCACGAACGCCCAGTGCGCCTTGTATTCCGCCCCTTCCGCAATCCAGCGTTTGAGAATGTTCTTCTGCTCCGGGGTGAGAGGGTTCTTCGTCGCGGGTGGCGGCATCACGTCATCTTCGTTCTCGGTGAGGATGCGGGCCACCAATTCGCTCGCGTCCGGCTTGCCCGGAACGATCGCCACAGCGTCGGACTTGGCCGGCTTCAGCGCTTCTTCGCGAACATCCAGTCGCAGCTTCGCCTTCCGCGCGGCTTCGTCCGGGCCGTGGCATTTGAAACAATGGCCGGCCAGAATCGGCCGCACGTCACGAGTGAAATCCACCGGCTCGACCGTCGCACCCGTCGCCGCGGCCAGCACAAGCACCACCCCCGCCCCCACTCCGCACATGACCTGCGCACGACTCTTCATCATTCGGTCACTTCAGCGACTTGATGCGGATGTCTTTGAACTGAATCTTCATCGGCGGACCGGTGTGAATCTGCAACGCCAGAATGCCCGCACTCGCCGACTTGCTGGCTTGTTCATCGGTGACGTCCACCGTCAGTTTGCCATTGATGAAATGCTGTAGGTGGTTGCCCTTGGCGATGACGACATAGTCGTTCCAGTCGCCATCCTTGATGGCTGACTGAATCTCACTTGATACGCCCACACTTCCGCTTACTTCGATCTTGGGTTTTCCCGTCTTCTCGGAGTCTTCGCGAATCACTACCTTCTCACCGCGCTTCGCCAGAATTCCGCGTCCACCTTCCTCATAAAGAATCCCACTGTAGTTCTTGCCGGTTTCCATGTCGGCCTGATAGCCGTTCACCACATGATTACCCTTGTCCACGCTGCGATACTGGACGCCCGAGTTGCCGGCCGGGCTTTGGAAGCGATACGACAGGCGCAACTCAAAGTCATCCACCACCAGATTCTTCCCGTCCGATTGCGCAATGAGGAAGTTGTTACCCTTGGCCGGATTCTCCGCGGTCGTCGCGCCGGTGATCGCGCCCTGCTCCACCGACCAATGGTTTGTGCGCCCGGTCCAGCCGGCCAGGTCCTTGCCGTTGAAAAGTGACTTGAAACCAGGTTCGGCTTGCGCTGTCGCCTGACCGGGCCACAGCAGGCAAACAGCGGCCGCACCGATGAGAGTTAAGAGGTTAAGGGCGAATGGGAGTTTGAGGGCTTTCATGGTTTGGTTCGCACACTTGATAAATGAATTCCCGCGCCAAGTCCATCGTTGCAGCGGGTAAATCGTACAATCACTTGACGGACTCGCGGGGGAATTGATTCATCCACCCACCGCCCCGCGGCCCAACCCCTAGCTCAAAGCCGCAAGCAGCGGCGCACGTCTTACCGGCCTGGGGAATTCAGATTCTTCAACAAGGCCCGAGCACAAGCTTCTGCAAATGGTGGATCATTGATCGCACAATCGAGTTCCTGCACGGCAATGTCCGGTCGCAAAGCGGATTTGAGTTCACCGAAAAGCGCAACGTCGGCCTCCGCATCGTGGAACGGCCCGCCCGGCGCGCCGATGACGCTCCCGCCGCGCAATGGCAGAAGTACAGTCACCGGGCCAGTCGAGAGATTCAGTTTTTCCGCCAGCGTACGCCCCAGTTGCCGACACTCGTCCAGCGTCGTGCGCATGAGCGTGACCTGCGGGTTATGTTGGTAGAATTTCCGCCCGGCAAATTTCGCTGGCACGCTTTCAGACGGACCGAAATTCACCATGTCGAGACAACCCGTTGAAACCACGGCCGGCACACCGCCGCGCGCGGCGGCTTCAAGTCGCGTCGGGCCGGCCGTAAGAACACCGCCCACCAATTCATCCGCCCACTCCGTTGTCGTGACATCCAGCACGCCCGCGACAAGCCCAGCTTCGATCAGCGATTCCATCGTACGTCCGCCTGTGCCCGTCGCCGCGAACACGATGACTTCATAACCTTCCGCCTCAAGAATCTTTCGCGCGTGCTCGATGCACGCGGTGGTGTTGCCAAACTGGCTGGCGACGATGACGGGCTTGCCAGTGGCTGGCGGCACGGACATTTCCACCATGCCGCAAATCGCTCCCGCCGCGCGCGCCAGCAACGGACGGGAGATGCGATTCAGTCCCGCCACGTCCACAACGCTGGGAAACATCACGATGTCTTTCACGCCGACGTACGGCGCAATGTTGCCACCGGTCATCGTTGAGACCATGAGCTTGGGGAAACCGATCGGCAGCGCACGCATCGCAGCGGTTGCGATTGCCGTCCCGCCGCCGCCGCCCAGCGAAATTACGCCATCAATTCGCTTCTCCTCGGCCAGCTTGGCCAGAATGATCGGCGCGCCTTTCGACATCGCGGCCACCGCAGCGCCACGATCGCGCTTTGCCTGCAATTCGGCGAAGTCAATGCCTGCGGCTTGAACGACTTCCTGGCGCGTGACGTCCGGCTTCAGTCGCGGCTCCTCGAGTGAACCGACATCAATGATCAGAACTTGATGCCCGCGCTGGCGAATGAGTTCCGCCACGAACCCGTGCTCCACGCCCTTGGTATCCATCGTCCCAAGAATGGCGATCGTCGGCATGCGCAGCGAGAGTTTGGGTTGACTACTTCACCCCTTTGCCTGCCGTCCACATCACCGCATTGCGTAGCAACTGGATGTACGCCGGATGATTATGCGCGTCTCCATCGTGTCCCAGCGTCAAGCCGACCACGCGGGCTTGAGGATGCTCAACGGTGAAGACCTGCGGATACGGTTTGTTCTTCTGCCCCGAATGCGCAGTGGCAAGCACTTTGATCGGTGTGCCCTGGGCATCCGGTTCAAACCAATACAACTCGTCCTTGATCTTGAACGACGGCGGGACGCCGCGCATCAGTGCGTGACCCGGTTCAGTCACCACGACTTCGAATTCGCCCAACCGATCATGCCCGCGCGAGCCGCCGCCAACGATTTGTCGATTGAACTCCGGCCAGTCGCGCCAGTTGTGCCAGAGGCCGGGATGGAGTCCGATGATCCCCTTCCCCGCCTTCAGATGACCGAAGATCGCTGTGCGCGTCGCTGCCTCGCTGAACGCCTTGTTGTTGCTGATGATCAACACGTCCGCCTCGGCGATGGCTGCCGAGAAATCGCCGACTGGCTCGGTGTAATTTGCGGTGATGCGCCCGGTGTCATTCAACATTTTAGCGTCCGCCTGATTGAACCACCGTTCGTAGTCGTGACTTGCACCGCCGCCGAAGATCAATGTCTTCACGCCCGTTCCCCACTTGAACGCTGGCGCGGCCGCGGAGGCAGGAGCATCACTGACTTCTGCCGTGATGCCGACGAACGTGGGCGCGGTTTCGTTGTTGTAACTGGCGAGGGTTAGTTTCTCCACGACGCCGCGTTTGGTAAGTGGCTTGGCGAAATAGCGCACCTGTCGGCCCGCCGGCAGCAGGTCATCCAGATTCTCCACCGCCACCGAACCAGGCACATCCACACGGCCAACGTGGTCAGCGATCTCGACGCCATTGCTCAGCACAAGTTCTTCGCGTTCACCGCCGGCGAAATGCACCGTGACTTTGACCGCGGGCTTGACCTTTTCAGTGATCGGATAACCCCACCCGGCCACACCGCCAAGGAAGTGCAGTTTCGTGACGGGCAATCCCACCTTCACTTCGACCTCGCGCGGATAACTTTGCGCCAGCCCCGATCCCCCTTGGAGAACAATCACATTCTTCCGGCTGGCCATGCGCGCGGGGTTGACGATGTCGAAAGGCACCTCATGATGCTTGATGGTGCCCCACTTTCTGAAACGCAGGGAATCACTCCGGTCTTCGGCCGTCAGATAAATTCCGCGTGAAGTATCGGCCGTGAAGGCACTGCTCAAATCGAGGATGCGGAATCGTTGATCATCCGCACAAATGAACGTCAACAGGTCGCGTAGATTCTCCGCGCCCATCTGCTCGAAGCCATCGGGCATCAGCGAGCGTGAGCTGCTGCGACGCGACTGGATGTCGTCTTTGCGGACTTCGTACTCACCCGTCTGATTGCGCACAACAACCACCGCGGCATTCTCCCTCAACACGATGCCGTCGTAACTCAACTCATCCTTGGTTTCGATGCTGGCAGTGTAGAAGTTCGGTTCAACGATCCGGTTTGGATCCAAGATGTGGGTCAACAAATCTTCCGGTCCGTGCGCGCCCATGCCGGTGAGGTTCGGCGCAAAGTCCGCCCCTTCATTCTTGAACTTGTGGCAGCCGGCGCAGTTTTGCGTGAACAGCTTTGCCCCGTTGGCAACATTGCCTGGCTTGATAACATCCGGACGCAGCTTCGCGATGACCACGTCCTTCTCCTGCTGTTCCGGCCCACGCAATTCCGCGAGCACCTTCGTCGCGCGGGTGGCGATGGCTTCGTCCGAATGCGTGCGGAGGCGGAACAAATTCGCCAAACCTAAAGTCGCCGGATCCAGTTGCTTCGCGGCCAGTGCGTCCACCAGCGCCGCCGACCAATCGCTGCGCCGGATGAGCTGTCCAAAGGCCAGTTCGCGCAGATCGAAAGGCAACTTGGGCAGCGCCGCGAGCAACGCTGCGCCCGCGGCTTTGTCGCCGGTTGCGCCCAAAGCCTCGATCACCCGCCGCTTCAGTGCCGGACTTGCATCGTTGGTCATCAAACCGGCAACGACCGGAACAATATTCGCATCCAGCGCCCGCACGCCGAGCAGGTTGGCCGCAACTTGGGCGCGTTCTTCGTCTGCCAATGCCTTGTCTGAGAGTCGGCCTTCAGCCGCGGCGACCGCGGGTCTGACGGCGTCACCCAGTTCCGTCGCGAATCCCCACCGCACGACCAGCGGCAGCGTCGCTCCTGCCGTGGCATTGGCAACCAACAATTGCCGGAGTGCGGCCTCGAGCGCCGCGTCCTTCGCCGGTTTCACGTCCGGTTTCAGGTTGGCCGCGAGCGACTGCAAGACCAACGCCTTGATGGCATCAGCTGTCACTGGCTTTTCGGCCAGCACGATTACCAGCGCGCTGGCGGCCGCCGCGTCGTTCCCACCAGCAAGTTGACGGGTCAGGTGAGGAATCAGCGTCGCTACTTTTGTCGATTCATTCGCATCCATCGCAGCTTCGAGATACAACCCCGGATTCCGCGCGGTGACCGCCAAGGCTGCGGCTTCAAGATAGGGATCGCGGAATGTCGGCCACGCCTCGACCAGCACCTTGGCCAGGTCGGCATTCGGCGTGAGCGTTTCGGTGGCGATCAGAGCCGCGACACGCACGCGCTGGTCGGGATCGGCCAGCAACTGCCGCGCGAGGTCCACCGGCGGTTCCACGCGCGAATTGTCTCGCGCCGCAGCGATCCATAACGCGTTCTTGCGCACCACCGGATCGGAATCCCGCATGCCCGCCATCAGAATTTCACCGGTGCACAGATCGAGATTTTGCAACACCCACAATGCTCCCATCCGACCGTAAGCGGTCTTGGCCGTGGCCGCGGCGTTCTCCAACTGCGACTGCGCATCGCGTCCCGTGCCTTCGCTGAGCAACCGGTTCGCGGTAGCCCGCACCCAGCCATTCGGATGATCGAGCATCGCGACGAGCTTTGCTGGTGATTTTGGATTGAGTTCGAATGCCGGCAGGGCTTTCGCCTCCTTGTGTTGAATGCGATAGAGCCGCGTAAAGTGGTGATCGCGATCCGGTCGCGTCGCCGCGTTCCGGGCGCCGTGAGCCGGGCCCCGCGTGTCGTTGTGAGTGGCGATCTGATTATACATGTCCACCAGATACAGCGCGCCGTCCGGTCCAACGCGGCAGTGGACCGGCTTGAACCAGTAGTCAGTGCTGGCCAGAAAATGAGATTCTTTGCGTCCTTCCTCACGCCGGCCCTGATACGTCACGCCCGCGGGTTCGAGAAACTCCTGATGCGTGAGCCACACGGTTGGATCGCTGACAAAGAAGGACCATGCCGGCCCCAGCCACTTGGCCGGCCATGCGCCGCCATCGTAGATTGTCGCCCCTGCCGCCGCGGTGAACGCGCCTACCCAGTCAATCTGCACGTACGGCTGACGGGTCTCTTTGCGCGCAGGAAAAACCTTGTTCTCCTCGATGATCGGTTTGGCGGCCCGCAATCCCGGCACGCCTGCGCGGCTGACAGTCTGCTCGGGCAGGACGACGTGCAGAATCGGCTCGCCGCAGGTGGCGGTGCTGAAGAAGATTTCTCCGTCGGGCGCGACTTCACAGCCCCACGTGTTGCACGATCCGCTGGCCACTTGCTCCAGTTGCGAGCCATCGGGGCGGAAACGATACAAGCCAGCCGTGATGCGTCCGAACTTCTTTGTCTTGTCACCGGAGGTGACGTCGCCCGCACTGTAACCTACCGAGCCGTAGATCCAACCGTCCGGTCCCCACCGCAGATTGCTGGTCACGGCATGCGTGTCGAATGTGCCCCAGCCGGTGAACAGCACTTCCACTTTGTCTGCCTTGCCGTCGCCATCGGTGTCACGAACCCAGAGAGTCTCCGGCGCTTGACTGATAATTACGCCATCCTTGTAGAACACCAGCGACGTCGGCAACTCGAAGCCGTCGGCGAACACGGTCTTCTTCTCCATGACGCCATCACCGTTGGCATCTTCCAGAATGGAAATGCGATCGCGACCCCGGCGCGATTCCTTGCCGCCGATGGGATACTTGTCAGGCTCACGCTCGCGCCACGGGGAGATCCGATCATCGTTGCGATGGATGTCACGTCCGCCCGGGTACTCGGGTGTTTCGACTACCCACATCCGGCCGCGCGGATCCCAGTCCAGCGACATGATCTTCTCCGCGACAGTTTCATCTGCGGCGAGCGAAAGGTTGAAATCGGGATGCAGATTGAACGCCTTCATCGCCTCCTTTGCCGGCAGCGGACCACCCGGTGGATATTGGAGCGACGCAAGTTCCTCCTTGGAACAGAATTCATCCACGTTCGCCCGCTTGCCCGCCCACGCAATGCCGCGAAGCAACACGACGCGATACTGCGGGCTGTTGAACACGTCGAACTCGTGCCCCGGCAAACTGACGAACGCACGATACGGCGACGCACCACCAACCAGCGTCTTCTCGTAGGTCCAGATCTGCGGTGCAATGACGTGGACGTTGTGAAAGCTGGTCGCGAGCACTCCGACATCCGACGCCATGTCCAGGTCGTAATAAATTTCGTCGAGCCAGTCGAAATTCGAGATACCCCGGCTGATGGGATGCTGCTGGTCCACCCAGTAAACACCGACATTACCTTCATACCACTTCGTCGCCCGCTCTCGTGGCAGACCCGAACTGGGCCAGCGCCACGCACCGCCGATGATGGACTTGCACCATTCGATTTGGTCGCCGCTCACCACGCCGTCATGGATCACCACCAGCCCGCCGCCGCGCTGCAGGAATTTCTCCAGATCGGTCCGCCGCTCGCCGGCGATCTTCATGCCATCGGCGGCGTAAATGACCAGTACGTCCGTTTGCGCAAGTTGCGCGGCTTCGGGAAAATCCATGTCGCCGGACACTTTCATTCCCCGTTCTCCCAAGAACGTGGTCCACTCTTTCAGGAAGCGTGGATGGTCGTGCTGGTTCGGGCCGTGGGTTTTTACGCCGCCGCGAATGAAAACGCGGAGCGGTTCGGCACCGGCGGCACCGAAGCCCACCAGCATAGCGAGCGCGATTAACAGTCTGAGGGTTGCTTTCATTTGCAATATTTGGACCGGGCGTTGACGAAGCTGGACGGGGAAAGATTCACTTGGGAAATCTCGTGTTTGAGTCAGGGTTTGCAGGTCGGCAGATCGTGTTTTGCCCGGATGGATGCCCACGGCTCCTGGGTTGACACATCCACAATCCCTGGCTCCGCCGCTTTCGCTGGAGCGAGAATGGCGAGAAACACCAGCCGTTCGCGGAACGGATTGTAAGTCCCGTGCACCTCGCCCTTGGGAATCAAAACCATTTCGCCCGGCCCGAGAACCCGATACTGCTCGCCAATCCATTGCTCCGCCCGGCCCGAGAGAATGTAAATGATCTCTTCGCGCGTGGGGTGCGTGTGAAACGGGTGCGACCAGCCGGCCTCCATGTTGGCGCGGACCATCATCAAATCCTCATTCGGCACAATGTCCGGACGGCACAGCCACTCCTCGATGGTCCAGGGCGACTGGACATCCACCTTCTCGGCGGCGGTGACGAAGCGGCGTTGGGCAATGTTCATGGGCTGGGCGAATTACTTGCGCTTTGCTTTGCCGAATGATTTGGCGGCGGGCGCTTTGAGCTTTTTGAATTCCTTCGTGAGGTTTGTCAATGACGCCTCCACGCCCATGCGCTCCAGCGAACTTGCGCCCACGAAGCCAACTGCGTCGGTATTCTTCATCACGCGATCGGCGTCGGCGGGCGTATTGATCGGTCCACCATGGCAAAGGAAGAAGATGTCCTTCCGTACGCGGCTCGCGGCGTTGATGATTTCCTGCGTGCGCTTGATCGTGAAGTCCCAAGTCACGACGGCCTTCGTCACGCCGATGCTGCCGCCGACCGTCGTGCCAACATGCGCGATGATGGCGTCAGCGCCGGCCTTGGCCATCTGCACCGCTTCTTGCGGCGTCGCAACGTAAACCACGGAGAACAAATCCATCTTTCGCGCGTGTGCCACCATCTCGAATTCTTTCTGCACGCTCATGCCGGTCTCCTCCAGCACGCCGCGGAAATGGCCGTCCACAATGGTGTGCGTCGGGAAATTGTTCACGCCGCTGAAGCCCATCTCCTTCACTTTGCCCAGCCAGTGCCACATACGTCGGCGCGGGTCGGTGGCGTGTACGCCGCAGATCACCGGCACTTCCTCGACCACGGGCAATACCTCGTACTCACCGATCTCCATCGCAATCGCGTTGGCGTCGCCGTAAGCCATGAGCCCGCAGGTCGAACCGTGGCCCATCATGCGAAAGCGACCGGAGTTGTAGATGATAATGAGGTCCGCACCGCCGCGTTCGATGAATTTGGCACTGATGCCCGTGCCCGCGCCGGCCGCGATGATCGCATCACCCTGCTTCAGCGTGGCGCGCAACCGCTCGACCACTTCCTTCCGCGTGTAGGGATTTCCTTTTCCAGTCCAAGGGTTCGGCATATTTGATATTCGTTCCGTCGGTTGTTGGTGTATTTCAGTTAATCCACGATTGGCGGCGAATGAAACCTGCCCGAGTTAATTACCATCCTGCCAATCTTGGCAGACGTTCCGATTCTCGAATCAGCGGCGCACGTGAATTACCTGCCAGTTTCCCCGAAATGGCTCCCCGCATCAACTGGCCATTTCATGCCACTTGCGGCAGATCTCCTAAATCGTGAAGTGGCACAAAAAACCGGGTCGGGCCGCCAGAAGATGGCCGCCCGACCCGGGGAATTTCGATGGGTTCAAGGGAGGTTTGTTCTCAAGAACTGGCGCGTACCTGAACCAGAGTGCGCACCGTACCGTAAATGATTCAAAGACCAAACCCGGCTGGAAGCCGGGCGCGCGTTGCATGTACTAGGACGCGCTGGTAAGGGTTGGACCGGGCCGAAGGGAAAAAATTCGCCACCGCAAGCAGATTGAATCCCAGTTAATGACTTCGATGAGTAATCCTGTGTTCAGCCCCACCGGTTGACAAGATCGGCGGTTCAAAACGCAGTGGCTTTTTCGCGGCGATTGCCTTAAGACTGGCCCACTTGGCCGCACAAACGTTGAGCCAGTCGCCAGTCAATCCACACATTCACCATGAAATCTATTTTGCCTTCGACAGTTGTGCGGCGCGCTCATTGGACAGTGTTGCTGGTGACCATAGCGGCCCTGGCCACTTCGGCGGCAGAAATTGATCCGTTCGTGAAACGCGATCCGGTGTCGCTCGTCGGCCGTTGGGACTTGCGCGTGCGCGATGGCAGCACGGAGTATCCTTCGTGGCTCGAGGTGAAACAATCGGGCTACCGCACGCTCGTGGGCTCGTACGTCGGCCAGTTCGGCAGCGCCCGCCCAGTCGGGAAGGTGGAATGGAACGAATCCGGTCGCTTTCGGCTGGTGGTTCCGCCGCAATGGGAACGGCGAACGAACGACATCGTGCTGGAAGGAAAGCTGGAGGGCGATGGCCTGCGCGGCGAAACCACCAACGACCGCGGTCAGACCATCAGCTGGCAGGCAAAGCGCGCTCCCTCGTTGGTCCGCCGCGGAGAACCGAAGTGGGGAACTCCCGTCCCGCTGTTCAACGGTCGTGATTTGAGCGGTTGGAAACCAAGAAATGCGGCCGCGCGGAATGGCTGGCAAGTGATCAGCGGTGTCTTGACCAATGCCACGCCCGGAAACGACCTGCTGACCGAAGCCCAATTCACCGACTTCAAATTATCCGCCAAGTTCCGTTATCCGAAAGGTAGCAACAGCGGCATCTATTTGCGCGGTCGTTACGAGGTGCAGATCGAGGACAATTTCGGGAAGGAGCCGGACAGTCATTACATGGGCGGCGTCTATGGCTTCCTGACGCCGCGAATGAACGCCGCGCGCCCCGCTGGCGAATGGCAAACCATGGAGATCACGCTCATCGGCCGCGTGGTCACGGTGGTGCTGAATGGTGAACCCATCATCGAGCGACAGGCGATTCCTGGCATCACGGGTGGCGCGTTGGATAGTGACGAAGCCAAGCCCGGCCCGATTCTGATTCAAGGCGATCACGGCCCGGTGGAATTCAGCGAGCTGACTCTGATTCCGGCGAGTTAGGCGGACGGCTCGCTTCCGGCACAAGTAATACCGACCGGTCGGCCGCATTGCGGAGTTGAAACTTGCTCGCGAGTTCAACATGGCGACGGTCGCCAAACTTCAATCCCGCGGTCCGCGCCAACGCCGCAAATCCTTCCGGCGACCAACCGCCCAATTCCTGATGCGGCCATTTCTTTTCGCGCAAGGCAAAGGGGGCCAGATAATCCACCGCCTGCCGGATACTGCGTCCATCCTTCGACTCGTAACGCCACAATTCCACCCCCACCTGTTCCCCCAGCGTGGCCAGTGACATCATGCCACGCAGGTTCATGACGCTGTAACTCCACGCCCGCGTCCGCTCAAGTTCCAGGGGCTGCCGACCGTCGGGTTCGACCTGCCGCGCGATCCTCTTTTCTCTCGCCGCCTGCAATACATTCGTCGCCAGTTCGCGCTGCCCGGTAAACAATGCGAATGACGCGACCTGAACATCGTACCACGTACCATGATTGTTCTTCGCCGCCGCTTCATCCCGCCCGTGCCTGCTTTCCATCATCCAGCGGAGAAATTCCGTGAACCATCGCTCAATACCGCTTTGATCCGCCTCGGTCCAAGCCGTTGCGCCGGCCAGCAGCCCAACAGCGTCCACCACTTCAGTCAAACCCACCGATTCGATCAGTCCGATGCCGCGCCCCGTGTTCACGCCGGGCACTGCCTGCGCGAACTGAAAGTTCGGATTCATCCGAGTCGCGGGATCAAGGAACCAAGTCCGCAGAAGTTGCGTGGCTTTGGTCGCGTAGGCGTCGTTACCGGTGAAATACCAGGCCAGTGCGAGGGTTTCGACATTCTCTACCAGGCCCGACAAGTTGCGCCGGTCGGAGGTGCGATTGGCCGGATTGCGCTCGCCGTCCCGCCGGACATACGGCAACCCGTTGGTCGTGTCAGGATTCGGCCAGAAATACGGTGCAATGCTCAAGTAATCGTGGCGGTCGCCGCTGGGAGGAATATTCGTCTTGTTCATTACCGAGAACGGCCCGGCTTGCAGCGCCTGCTTCGCATCCCGTTCCAAGACGACCAGTGCAGCGGCAAACAATTGATCGCCTGCAAGCGCCTTCGGCCGCGTCGCCGCCAAATGCTTCGCGTCGAGGAGGAAAACGCGGAGAGGAGCAATCGCTGTATTTGTGGCGGCCGGAACCGATTGTGGCACAGCCAAAGCCAACAGCAAACTCCAGCACCAGAGAGCGGCGATCCCGAATCGCCCGGGCACTGAAAACTTCTTCGTTACCTTTTGCCGCGTTAGCATTCATTTACCTTCCTGGCCGTACGTAAGAGTCCCAGCCATATCGTGTCGCACGGTCCAAAGTGTTCTCAAGTGGACACCATTTACCATCGCTCAATGCGCGATCAACAAAAAGGTCATCAGGTCCTTTTGGTCCTGCGGGCTCAGCAGCTTTAACAGACCTTCCGGCATCACCGACACCGCCGATGGTTTCATGCTTGCGACTTTCTCCCGCGGAATCATCAGGTCCTTGCCCGTAACCTGTCCCAAAACCACCCGCTCTTCGTTGTTTACCAACACCACTCCGCTTTCACTTTCACCGTCCTTCAACTGCACCACATAGGAAATGTGATCGGGGTTGATGGCCGCGTTGGGCTCGGTGATATCCTTCAGCACCGACGCGTAATCGCGGAAAATCAGGTTGGACAGATCTGGACCAATGTTCCCACCTTCGCCACCGACCTTGTGACATTTCGAACAGGCCGCCGGCTCGCTGAAGAAAATCTTCTTCCCATTCAGCCAGTTCCCGCCGTCTATCTCCGGTGTCGCGGCCAGCGTGGTCACCGGCGCGTATGGCTGCGCACAGGGCAGCAACACCCGCCAGCGCGGCAGCGGCCGGGGCCGCGAATCCTCAGCGGTCATCCAGCTGACATCAAGCTCTGCGGTCGTGCCCCCGGTCGCAACAATGATTTCCACGGGCAACCAACGATGTTGCTCCGGTTGCACCGTGATGCGGGCTTCGCGTTTGCCGGGGTTCACAAAATTCGCGCCCAGCTTGAGTTGCAGCGGCAGGCTCGCCTTCAACACCAGCGTGACCTTTTCCGGCGGGTAATCGAAGTCCAGCTTGGAATCCGGCTGCGTCGCCGCGCGCAGCATCTGCCAGAGATCAAGCCGCGCCTTCAACCGCAGCGAACCACGTTGGCCCAACAAATCAAACAGCCGCCGATGTTCGAGACTGCCGCGCGTCAAGCCCCGCGCCACCGTCAGATCGAGATGCGGCAGCCAACCAGTCCAGGCGTTGGTGCCGGTGGTCGCGTGCCATGACGCTTCGATGCCCGTGAGATCGGCGGCCAGGTCAATATCCGTGCGGCTGCCGGCGAGCGCACTGGGAAGTGTGAGCGCGTGACTGACCGCTTCCGTACGGGGTGAGGTCTTGACGGTCAGCGATCGCTTGTCGGCCGACATTTCGGCGGCCACGACCGGTAATTCGAAGCGGGGCATCGTTCGTTGATTCTTCACTGCCTGATAGCCGGGGCTGATGGATTCAAAGCGATCGCCCGCCGCCACGTATTTGCCCATTGTCACGGCACATCCCTTCGCAAGTTCAACGGATGTTATCGCGGCGGGCAGTGGTCGGTCGAACACCACGCGCGACTCGGTAGGGCTGACTGCATAAGCGAATACCGGCTGCGGCGCGGCTTTGTTCGTGTAGGAAATCTTGAACAACCGCCCCTGCCCTTGCGGTCCCGTGCCCCAGTCCGGCTTGCCGGTGTGACAGGCGACGAGCAGGTCGCCTTGCGGTGTCGGGACCGCATCAATGGTCAACAGGCTGAGACACGCGATTAGTTGGCTCTGGGCCACATAGCCGGCGGCTGATTTGACCAGTTGTGTGCGCCAAATCTTGCCGCGGGCTTCGCCGGCCACAATTGCGTCGCCGCGCCACCATTCCGGACCGAACACCCGCGGACCGTCGTTGAAATGCAAGCCGCAGGTGGACTGGTGTTGCGGGCCATAATCAAACGTGCTTGGCTCATCAACCACATCAGGCAGATGAACCGGATGCCGCGGCGGGAATCCGTAATGCCTTCCGGGTTGGATGTGCAGCAATTCGTCAAACGGGTTTCCGTTGGGCAACCAGGTGGCGCCCTCTTGATCCGTCGCGAACAAATCGCCCGCCGCATTTAATGCCATGCCCACCGGAAACCGCATCCCGGTGCTGACAACTTCCCGTCGCTTCCAATCCGGGGATATTTTCAGGATTGTCCCGCGCTCGCTGTGGAGATTGTATTCCGATTTACCGGTTTGCGGGTTCACCCGGTAAGCCTGGTTCCAGGCGTCACAGCCGAGACCGAAGAAAATTTCTCCGACTTTGTTCACCGCGATGCCAACCGCATCGAGATTGGAACCGGCCGCGGCGGTCGGTGGCGGCCAATCGGAGGTCACCGTCATCAATTTGCCGGTGCCGTCACCTTGGTCGCGCAAATGCATCACCCGTCGTTGCGATGCGATGTAAAGTCCGCCCGGCCCCCAACACATGCCGATGCTTGGCGGAATTTCATTCTTGTCGTTGCGAAAGAAATACGTCGCCAGATCCTCCAACCCATCGCCGTCCACATCTCGCAACTGCAACACATTGCCGTCGTAACACAGCGCGAACAGGCGGCCATCCGGCGCAAACACCAGGTTATTGATGTTGTTCGCGATCACCGACAACTCGCGCACCGTGAAACCCGGCACGAGCATCTGCACGGGAGGCGGATTGGAAACCGCTTGCAGCGGCCGCTCGACGCGCGTTGCCGCTTCGCCTGCGACCGCCGCCATGCCACCCAGCAGCCAACCGCAAAGTAAACCGGAAAGATGCATGCCCGAGGATGTCACGCCGCCGGCAGCGCAGCAACATCAGGCGTCCCTGCGCGCATCGTCTTTTTTGACTACACCGTCGATGCCAGGTCACCCTAAAACGCCGGTGTGATCGCTATACGACAACCACGAACTTCGCCACCGCCGGCCACACTCAAATAGGTATGGTCTCAGACCTTGGGGCGATTCCTTAGCGCTATCTTCAGCGTGTTGAGCGCGTCCTTGCGTTCGGCACCCGCCATCACACAGCGCGGGGCGCGAACCCGTTCATGACCCCAACCCACTTCCTGCTGCACGAGTTTGATGAGTTGCACGAACTTCACCACTGTATCCATGCGCAGCAACGGCAGAAACCACTCGTAGAGATCATTGGCCTTCTTCAGCTCGCCGCGCATCGCATGGTTGTAAAGCGCCACGGATTCCTTGGGGAACGCATTCACGAGCCCAGCAATCCAACCGGTCGCCCCAGCGCGCACACCTTCAACAATCAAATCGTCCACGCCGACAAATAACGTCAGCCGGTCGCCGCATAACGCCTTGAGGGCGGTCACACGCCGCACGTCGGCGCTCGATTCCTTCACGGCGTGCAGATTCGCGTGCTCCTTCGCCAGTTCTGCGATTTGCTGCGGCAGGAAGTCCGTTTTGTAGGACACCGGATTGTTGTAGAGCATGCACGAGAGCTTCGTCGCCCGAATGACCGGCTGCAGGTGCGACTTCATTTCGCGCCAGTCGCTCGTGTAAACGTATGGCGGTAACACCATTAGGCCGGAGCAGCCTGCCGTTTCCGCGGCCTTGGCCAGATCAACGGCTTCGAGCGTACTCAACGAGGCGATGCCCGCCACGACCGGCGCTTTGCCATCGAGCGCTGCGACGAGCGTCTTGAGGATCGCCACCTTTTCGTCGAAGCGCAGCGTGGCGCTTTCGCCGAGCGAACCAAGCGCCACGATGCCCGTGCAACCGTTCTTGACCAGCCATTGGGCGTGTTTCGCGGTGGCCACGTGGTCCACGGTGTAATCGGGCTTGAACTGTGTGGTCATCGCCGGGATGACGCCGTGCCATTTCATGGGAACTTTTTTCATTTTGATTTGGGTTAAACAGTGTTGAGTTGAAATTCAGTTGTAGCGATCCGGAGAAAGCAGCGTGAGATCGTGAGACGGCTTCTCGCCGGCCAGAACTTCCGCCATCAGCCGGCCGCTCACCGGGCCGAGACTGAGGCCCATCATCGCGTGCCCGGTGCAGAGCGAAAGATTGGAGTATTTGTTCGTGCGCCCGAGATACGGCAAGCCATCCGGGGAACACGGGCGCAAGCCGCGCCACGGTTGCACGCCGTCGAAGTCAGACGCCCTGAACTCAGGATAATACCGGCAGAAAGAATCGATGATACCGCGCACGCGCACCGGGCTGATATCCTCGTTGAGGCCGGCAATTTCCATGGTGCCCCCCACGCGCAGTGTCTTGCCCATCGGCGTCACCGCCACCCGCGCTTCGCATAGAATGGAGCAAATCTGCGGCAACTGCCGCGGCTGCGGCAGCGTAAGGCTGTAGCCTTTGCCCGCCTGCATTGGGATGTTGAGCGCGAGCTTTTCAGCCAGCTGCGGCGACCACGAACCACCACACAGCACGAATTCGTCGGCGACGACTTCTTTGCCACCGGAAATCTCCAGGGCGCGCACGCGGTTGGCGGACGCGATTTTGAAATCCAGCGCTTCACTCTCCCAAATGAACTTCACCCCCAGTTTCTCAAGCTGCGTCTGCAACGCCATCATGAACCGCGCCGGCGTCAAATGACAATCCAAGGGAAAATAGACTGCACCCGCGATTTTCATCGTTGCCCCGGGATCAAGCGCCGCCGTGCTTTTTGCGTCGAGCACGTCCGCGGGAACTCCCAACGCCCGCGCCTGCTCCGCGGTTTTGCTTTCCTCGTGCAACGCCTGCTCCGTCTGGCAAAGCATCAGCAATCCCTTCTTTACCAGACCGAAATCCACTTCGGGCAACGCCGCGAATTCCTCAAAGCACGTCCGGCTTGCCAGCGAAAGATCGCGAATCAGCGGCGCAGAACGTTGCACATGCTCGCGACTGGCCGCGCGCCAGAACTTGTACCCCCAACTGAGTAATGCGGCATCAAGCCGTGGTTTGATGTAGAACGGTGATGCCGGATTCCACATCCACTTCAAACCGAGCGCGACCATGCCTGGTGCGGCGAGCGGAATAAAATGACTCGGCACGACCATGCCCGCGTTGCCGTACGAAGTGCCATCGCGCTGCGCACCTTTGCGTTCGATAACCGTCACGGCGAAACCGCGCCGCGCACAATAGTAAGCCGCTGAAAGCCCGATGACACCCGCTCCGACGATGACCACGTGCTTGCTCATTTCAACGAATTCCCCAGCAAAACGGGTCTTGGTCGTCCAACAATTGGGTGGCTTCTGCATTCACATACGCCGTGCCAGTGATGACTGGAGCAACTTTTCCCGCCGCGCGGTCGATCCAGGTAAACCTCCCCGTAAACGTGCTACCGATGATGCTCTCCTGCACCCAGACCGCACCTTCGGCCAGCTTTTCGTCCGCCGCGAGACAGGCGAGCTTGGCACAGGTGCCGGTGCCGCAGGGCGAACGGTCATACGCTTTGCCGGGGCACTGAACGAAATTCTTGGAGTGCGCGCCGGCCGCCGAGGGCACGCCAAATAATTCCACATGATCCACCTCCGGAAATCCCTGCGCGTTCACCGCCTGCCGCACGCGCCAGCAGTAGTCATTCAGTTGCTCGGCATTCTTCAATAGAAGTTCCTGCCCGTGCTCCTCGACGAGGAAAAACCAGTTACCGCTCCACGCGACATCGCCAGTCACCGGCCCCAGGACCGGCACATCCACGGTCGCAGCTTTCTTTGCGCGCCAGCTCGGAACATTCGCCACGGAGACCTCGCCGGTCGGATGCAGTGTCGCCGTAATGACGCCGACCGGGGTTTCGATCTTGTGATCGCCGGGCTTGATCTTGCCCAAATGTGCCAGCGTGACGACGAGGCCAATGGTCCCATGCCCGCACATCCCGAGATAGCCGACATTGTTGAAGAAGATCACGCCGGTGGCGCAGGATTGATCCACCGGCTCAACGAGCAATGCGCCGACCACCACATCCGAACCGCGCGGTTCGTTGACCACCGCCGAGCGAAACGTGTCAAATTCGCGCTGAAATATTTCCCGCCGCGCGGCGAGCGGCCCCTTGCCAAGATCCGGTCCGCCGGCCACGACCACCCGGGTCGGTTCTCCGCCGGTGTGCGAATCGATGATGCTGACTTTGCGCATAAAAGCGGGCTCAGCTTGCCATAAATCCCAGCGGCGTCTTGTCGCCCGGGGCAGTTCTCACTAGATTTTTGGCATAACGACGCCCATGACGCCCGCCCAGCTCCGCACCGAACTCTTTTCGCAGCTTACCGAACCGCTGATTGGCGAGGCGCTGTTCGATCACCTGTCCGACTTGGTGTTCTTCGTCAAGAACCGCCGGAGTGAATATGTCGTGGTGAATCAAACGCTGGTCGAGCGCTGTGACCAGCGCACCAAGGACGAGTTGATCGGTCGTCGCGCAGACGAGCTGTTCCCCGCGCCGCTCGGCGAAAGTTACCGCGCCCAGGACGAAGCCGTGTTGCGCAGCGGCAAACCGATCCTCAACCAACTCGAGCTGCATTTCTACGCTACGGGCGGCCGCGGCTGGTGCCTGACAAACAAGCTGCCAATGCGTGACGGGGCCGGGCACGTCATCGGCGTGGTTGGCATCTCGAAGGATCTGCAAGCCGCCAACGAACGGGGCGAGGATTATTCCGCTGTGGCGAAAGTGGTGCAGGACATCCAAAACAATTTTGCGGACCGGCTGCGCGTGGCCGATCTCGCTGAACGCGCTGGGCTTTCCGCCTATCAATTTGAGCAACGCATCCGGAAAATTTTCCAACTCACCGCGGGGCAACTCATCCAGAAGACGCGCATGGAAGCGGCGGTGCAACGGTTGCGGGAAACGAACGATCCCATTGCCACCGTCGCGCTGGATTGCGGTTACTCGGACCAAAGCGCATTTACCCGGCAGTTCAAGCAAACCATTGGCTTGTCCCCGTCGGATTACCGGACCGCCTGCGGTCAGTCGTTCTGAATCAGAATGCGACGGCGGCAGAGCGGCCAACCCGGCACGCGGGAAACATCAACCCTTGCCCAGGTACTTGACCACCGCCTCAGTTCGCGATTGGACGTGCAGCTTTTCGTAAACGGTATGCAGATGGGCGCGCACAGTGCTCAGGCTGATCCCGAGTTGATCCGCGATTTCCTTGTAAAGAAATCCCTTGGCCAGCAGCGCCAGGATCTCCAGTTCGCGCTTGGTGAGTTTTTCCATCTCGGACGATGGCTGCTTGATCCGCTGGAAGTGGTTGACGACCTTGCGCGCAATGTGCATGGACATGGGCGATCCCCCCGCATGAACCTGCTCGACTGCGTGAACAAGTTCGCTCGGCGGCATGTTCTTCAGCAGATAACCATTCGCCCCGGCCCGCAACGATTCGAAAATCAAATCTCCCTCCTCATACGTCGTCAGCATGAGGACCTGGGTCTTGGGCGATTTCTCCTTCAACCGGGCGACGCACTCGATGCCGCTCATGCCCGGCAGGTTGATGTCCATGAGCACAACGTCGGGGTTCTGGCCGGGCAATTCGCGCAACGCCGTTTCCCCATTGGGATAAGCCCCGACGCACCGCAGCCCGGGCGAACGCTTCAGAAGTTCTGACAGGCTTTCGCGCGTGCCGCGGCTATCTTCGACGATGGAGACACTGATGGGCATCTTGCGGTCCGTTTCCGGCTTCGGATCTACTTTGGAACTGTGGGTCATGATGGGGTTGTCCGCTATTGAACGAACGTTCAGTCGCCGGTTTTCCGGAGGTCGCGGGGCCATGGAAACGTGATGGAGATTTTTGCGCCTGAACCCGGTCGCCCTTGAATCCAACATTGCCCGCCAATATCGATCATGCGTTGGCGCATGTTGCGCAGACCATCCGTGTCACCGTCTTCGGGCGGATGCGAAAAACCTCGGCCGTTGTCTTCCACCGTCAATTCCAGTTTGTCCTCGGAGGCTGCGATCCGCAACCGCAACTCCGTCGCCTGGGCGTATTTGACCGTGTTGTTAATGGCTTCCTTCACCACGAGAAAAAGATTGTGCCGGACGTCCGTGGAAAGCTCACGGGCCGGCACCTGTTCCGGCAGGTCCAGCCGGCACCTGATACCTGCCAAACGCAGGTAATCCAGCGCAAACTGTCCGGTGTAGTCAATGAAGTGCGCCAGCGTATCGTTGCGTGGGTTGACAGCCCAGACGATTTCATCCAACGACTTCACCGCGCGCCGCGCCGTGTTCTGTATGACACTGACGTGATCACCCACCTTGGCCGGGGTCTCGCGATCCTGCCGCGCCAGTTCACCCAGTAGGGAAATCTGCGTCAGGCTGGCGCCCAGGTCATCATGAATGTCCTTCGCAATCCGCGCGCGCTCCTTGTAAAGCGCCGCCTGCTGCTCAAGGGTCAGCAACCGCGCGCGCAACCGGCGGAAGGACACATAGCGGACCACGGCAATAACCGCCCCGGTGAAGGCCAGCAGAACCGCGCTGGTGAACCACCAAGTCTGCCAGAAAAACGGCGTGACGACAAACGCCAGACTCGCACCCTGGTCATTCCAGATCCCTTCGCTGTTGCAAGCGATGACCCGAAATTCATATTTCCCCTTCGGCAGGCGCGGGTACTCGGCGGTCCGGTCTTTCCTAGTTTCCCTCCAGTCGTCGTCGAATCCGTCCAACCGGAAGCGAAACAGGATGTTGTCCATGCCTACAAAGCTCAGCGCAGTGAAATCGAACCGCGGCGGGCGATGGTTCGGCGGCAGTTTCACTCCCAACCGATCGCCGGCCAGTTCCACCACGCCGGGCTCGCCAGCGGATGTGACGGACAGTTTGCCGCCGTAGGTCGCCACTGTCCGGTCACCCACGGCCATGCGGGTGAGCAACACCGGCGGCGGGCGCGAACTTCGCGGCACCGTATCCGGATCGATCACGGCCAGCGCCGTGCGCATGGCCAGCCATATGCGCCCGTCACGACTGCGCAACGCGATCGGTGAGTTGCCAAAGTTTGCCTGCAAACTGGGCCGGCCTTCGACCAGGCCGTACTCTGCGGGTCCGTAGTTTACTGAGCGGACCCGGTTCAGCTTGCCATCACATACGCCGTCCAGTTCCTCCTGTCGCACCTTGAAAATGCCGCGGTCGCCGCCAAACCACAGCCAGCCGCGGTCGTCAGCGACAATCTGGGAAATGCCGTCATCCTGCAGCCCTTGCCGCGCCCGGATGGCACTATACCGGCCATCCTTGATCCGCCCCACGCCCAAACTGGAGAAGCCGATCCACAAACTTCCATCCGGCGTGGCGTAGAGGCAACGAATCGGTTGCGGCGAACCCATGGTGGCAGCGGTCTCATCCACTAACCGGTCGCCCGCCGCCCGCAACAAGGCGCCTTGGGAATCGCCGAACCAGACATTGCCGGCGGCGTCCTGCGCCGATGCCCGGATTACCCGGACGTCCGGCGGCACTTCGAAATCCTGCAAAACACCATTGTGTAAGCGCTGCACCGTGACCGGTGAATCCTCGCCCAGCCACAAATCGTTGTTGGTCGCCACCACCAGGGTGTGAATGGTCTGGCTCTTCATCCGGTTTGTGTCGCCCCACGGCACAAACTTCCCGTTTTCCCAGCGCTGAAGCCGGTGAGTTTTGGTGCCTACCCAGACGCCGCCCGCCGGATCCGCGGCCACCGCCATGGCATCACCCGCCCACGTCGCGTCGTTCGGAATCACCGACCAGCGCCCGTCCACGTTCCGGGCCAACGCGCCGTTCTGCATCGCGGCCCAGATCACACCGTCGCGATCTTCGCACAACGACGAAACTGTCGGGACCGGGAGTCCCGCTTCGGTGGTTTCCAGCGTCACGGCCCGCGGCCGCACCTGGTTCAAGCCCCCACCGCCCATGCCCACCCAGATGTTGCCCTCGGCGTCCTCAATCAAACTGATGATTTCCTGATGCGTCGTGGCAACGGTCTCGAATGATTTTCCATCGTAACGATATAACCCACTGAAGGTCGTTCCGATCCACAAAATCCCGTTGCGACTTTCGAGCATCACGGAAACTTCCGTGCCCGGCAACCGCGGATGAAAGGAGCCGTGATCTGCCAGTGTCCCACCCTCTTTGTATTTGTACAACCGAAAATCCACGCACGCCCAAACACCACCATCGCCTGCCACGGCGACGCGACCCGCGCGCCCTATGACCCGCTGCAACACTTCAAACCGGTTCCCGCGCCAGACGCCGAGTTGACCCCGTTTTAGAAACCACAGCCGGCCATCCGGCTCACAGGTCATGGAACAGATTTCACCACCCGTGGGAAATCCTTCCGCCTCACCCACCTGCGTGCTTCGGCCACCGGCCACCTTACGGACGTTGCCGTTCCGGTAACAAGTCCACACAGCGCCTTCGACGTCCTCGGTCAGTGAGTGAATCATGGGCTTGGACAGTTCCACGTCAGGAACGAACACATCCCGCCGCCCCTTGTTCAAACTGATGACCGCGCCGCGATCCGTTCCCAAATGCAGTCCGCCATCACGACTGGCGGTCATGGCCACCACACCACGGTGGGGTGCGCCGATGATGTTGGTCGTGGGCAACTCCTCGAACCGCACGCCATCAAAGCGCGCCAACCCATTGGGCGTGCCGAGCCAGAGAAATCCGTCCGCAGTTTGCGCCAGGCCGTGAACGGTGTTGTTGGGTAATCCATCCGCAGACGACCACGGCAACCGGATCCAAGAACTAGTGTTTGTCGCCGCCAATGTGCCATTGGCCGCCAACGCCAACGCTAACATCAATCTCCACCAAATCGACAGGCGGGGGTTCAGGTGCATGGATACCTTGCCAGTTTACCCTCCGACCTTAACGAGGCAAGCAAGCAGCGCCCGACAACTTGACAATTAGTCGCGGCTGGTTGCATTTCGGTCCGCCAGCCTCCCCGCAACTGCGTTTACAAAGACAACGTACATATTGCAGGAGTTTTTGCTTCCGGTCTCGGAGTTCGCCCCCAATGTCACGCTCTCCAACCCCGCCGGGTCATGTTTGAAAACGGTCATGAGCGCGTTGTTAACCGTCAGGTGCAGGTTTGTGGGTTTGAACTGGCGCGTCAGCCAGCTCGGCCGGGCCAAGCGGTCATCGTGGGCCAGGAACACCAGAGCGCCGCGCTCCAGCCCCATCTCCATCAAGTCCACGGCGCTGTATTGTTTGTCGGAATTGGCCGCTTGCACATAATCACTCCCCCGGAGTGCCGCGGGCAAACCAACGAATCGGTAGTCGCGGTCCGCGTATACCTGTTTCCCTTCCCGCGCATCGGCCATCACCCGAACATTCACTGCGGGTCCAGAATAAGAAAACCGCCGGATGAACTGTCCCGTGTTCGCTCCCGCCGGCTTCCCCGGCTCCGCCGCCCCCACGGGCATTGTGTCGGCCGCGGCCAAGTCGCCTCCACTTGCGGACAGCTTCGTAATCGGCAATCGCGGCAGCGATCGGGAAAAACCGTTGGATACGTCAACTCTTCCGATAGGGAGGGTTACGTTACCAGACTTCAGTCCCTCACCGTGAGCCTTCAGGGTGAGCGAACCGGATTCGCGCGTTGAACGTAGCACCACGCGATTGATGCCGGCTTCGAGATTCAACGTTGATCGAAAAATCGAATTGGTCCGTCCGCTTTCGTAGCCCCCAATCCACCCGGCCGGGCCGGTGGTCTCAAAGCTTACGGGTCGCTCAAAGGTCGGGCAGCGCTCGCCATTCTGGTCCACTGCTTCAACATCAATGAATGCCACGTCTGCCCCGTCTGCGTTCCATCCACCAGGTCCGACGATGGGCGTTAACCGCAATGCCACGGCCGCCCCGGCTGTGCGCTTGGTCTGGGTCGCCACCGCCCGACCATTCTGATAAGCCACCGCCTTGAGCTCCCCAGCTTGCCATTCAATGTTGGGAAACGAGAAGAGATAGCGCTCGCTGGGACTGCCGCGGCCCAGGGATTGGCCGTTCACAAACAGTTCAACCTCCTCGCCATTCGCGACGACGTAGATGTCCTTCCTCGTCCCCGGTGAATAGGTCCAATGACCGACAATGTGAACTTGCGGATCCGCGCGAAACATCGTGCGGCACACGTAATACGCCTCCTTCGGCAGGCGCACGCCGTCCACCTCGCCACTGGCCCGCGCAACTTCGCAGGCGACGCGACCGCCGCTGGTGGAGTCCGAGAAAATCCAATTGCCGCCGCCACTGTGGTTCGCCGCCCCCAGCTTGCGGACGTAATGCGAGACCTGGTTCACCGCGAACTGCTCCGAGGTCAGTTGATAGGTTTGCCCCCGGGCTTCGGGATAGCCGAAATTCGGCGGTGAGGCATCGTCCCATACGCGCCGGGGCGATTCTTCCCGATTGTATTCGCCTTCGACCACGGGCAATTGCGCAATCTCCCGGCCGCCCTCCGTGCCAATGCCAATATCCATGAACTCCGCCGTAGTCTGGTCCGCCCGCCGATGCGCATAAGCACGGCCGCCATACGGGTCATACCTGCGCATCAAATCGCGCAGTTGCGCTGCGTGCTCGCGGGAGACTTTCTGATTGCCGCCTTCCCAGACTGCAATGGAGGGATGGTTCCGAAAGTAAATCAACACGTCCCGGAAAGCCGCGGCGCGCAATGTCCACGCCGCACCGCGCGTGTCTGATTCGCCATCCACTCCTGGTTGAATCGTGATCAATCCGAGACTGTCGCCCGACTGAACGCTGGCCGGCCCCGCGGCACAATGTCCCCAGCGTACAAAATTCCCTCCAGCCTCCTTCATCATTTGCAGCGTGAAGTGGTGCACCCAATCCGGCTGCGCCGCACCCAGGCCCGGCCATTCGTCCGTCGGTTTCTGCCCCCAGCCGTGGAGCTTGAGATGCCGGTCGTTGATGTAAAACCCGGTCTGCGTATCCCACCGCAATGTCCGAATGCCGAGCGGTATTTCGCAGGTGTCAATCGTCGTTCCATTGCGGCGCACCGAACAAAGCACCCGATACACATGCGGATAAGCCGGCTCCCAAAGCTTGGGATTCTTGATCACGCCGGTCAGTTTGAAATCCTGTTTTACGCCAGCTGCCAGGTCCCCGCTTTGCTTGAGCGTCAGCACGGACTTCCCGGCCTGATCGAAAACGTCCACCCGCACCTCGACTCGCTCCGACTGGTCTCGCCCATTCTCCACCGGCACTTCCAACGTGATCTTCGCCGACTTCGTTGAAATATCGGCCGCGTATCCATACGGTCCGACTGTTTGCAGAAAGCTGTAGAGCGGCAACGAAATGTGCAACGGGTCGGTGACATGGAGGGATACATTCCGGTAGATGCCGCCGTGCGCCGGATGCCAGTGGGGATTGTTCCAGGGAATTTGGTCGGGCTGCAATTCGTCCAGCGACTCCGGAATGCTGGCGTTGAAATGCGCCGCCAATTGGGAGAGCTTGCCCCCAGCCTTCACGCCGTTGACGTCCGGCCCGCCGTTCGTTGGCAAAGTGCGCACTTCGTCAGCGGGACCGTCCGCCGCCCAAGGGTCCTTCATGAAACGATTATCGCACATCACCGCCAGCACATTTGGCGCATCAAATCGCAAGTGCGGTGTAAGATCGAAACCGAACGGAGTAAACCCGGTCTTGCAAACTCCCAGATATTTTCCATTGAGATAAACCTCGGCCACCTGCCGCACCGCCTCGAACTCAATAAACACCCGTTTTCCCCGATACGACGACGGCAGAGTGAAAGTCTTGCGATACCACGTCCGTCCGCTCCATTGATTTTGCTCGCCTCGATGGCCCGTGAGTGACCAATCGTCGAAAGTGTCCCGATCATTGTAAGTGTGCGGCGCGGAGACGGACGTCCAGTGCTGGTCGTCAAACTGCGGATTGCTCGCGCCGGCCGGGTCAGCCTGGATGAACTTCCAATCGGGATTGAAATTTAGGGTCTGTCGTTCACCAGCCCGGATATTCCATCCGAGAAAGAAACAAAGGACCGCGACCAACAGGGAGACACCCCGGCTGCCCGGCCATTGCCTTGAAAAAATCGCCGACTCAAACATGCCACTCAATCCGGATCAGAACGCGTTTATGATTACGTTTCACATTCTGACCGGCAAACGCCATCCGGCCTACTGGACGTTCGTTCTAACCGCCGGGTGGAAGATTGCCTCCTGAATGTGCCTGTCAGTTCTATTTCGCGGCTGCCGGGCGCGCAGCAGTCCAACGGATGCTTTGGGCCAGGAGTTTCCGGTAGTTTGCATCCGTAAAGGCTTCCTTACCGTGTCCCAGTTGGATGAAGACCACGCGCGACTTCCCTTCGGTGCGCGCCCAGGCCAACGGCTTGCCGCTCTTCGGATGCGTGGTGGAAATCAATGGCGTTACGTCCGCACCTACCCGATAGCCCCAGTAGATTTCGTCGTAGATTGTGAAATTCGTGAGGCCGGCGGTCACGGGATGATTGGTCGCAAGCACGGTCACCGGGATGATTTCGTCATGCTTCCAGCCCACCGCCTCCGTGACCGTGCCAGGCTTGGTGGCATCCGGCTCTTGGTAGCGCCCGCCAATGATCCGCTCGTAATCCGGCCATTGCGGATAAGAAACCAGCGCGTGATGCAGCACCACTAGACCGACGCCCCGGTCGCACAACGCCATGAACCTCGCCTTCTGCCCGTCGGTGATCTGCTGCACCATGTCGTACAAGACCACGACGTCGAAGCTCGCCAAATCTTTCCGTTCAAAAACTGTTGCGTTCGTCTTGGCGTGTTCGGCCGCCAGGAACTCAATCTCCGTATTGTCGGCGAACATCTTGAAGAACGGAGCACGCTCAAAACCATGCCCGCCGGTCACGACCAGCACCTTGATCTTCTCCTCAGCAGCAGTCGCATTCGCCAGGAATCCAAGGAAAGCCGGCCAAACGAGCACCAATGTCAGTAATGTTCTCATCGCATTAACTCCATTTCCTCTGCCTTGCCGGGTTCGTCTAGAAATTGCACGCACGACGCCGGTCCGAGGTCGGGGTTCGCCCACTCTCGGATGGCCCAAACGACTTCCTTCTTCGGCGTGACTTCGATGAGTTGCACGATGCTGGGCCAATCCGGCTTCTTCACGCCGGCTGTCCAGTTGCAGAGAACCGTGTTACCGTTGGCGAGGCGCATGGCCTGGTGAATGCCGTTGAGTTGAATGCCAGGCAAATCGCCCTTCTTCACTTCCCAGACAATCTCGTCCTTAGGACTGATCTCCCGCACGAAGCCATGCTGATTGCCGCTGACGAGGGTGTTGCCGTTCTTCAACCGCGTCGCATGCCAGACGGAAGGCGCATTGGTCGTCACCCAGATTTCGTTCCAGTCCTTGTCATACTCGATGACTTTGCCGAGGTTCATGTGGGCAATGAGAAATGTCCCCGCCTTGGTCATGCGCACATTGCGGAACTGGCCGTGAACCGAGCGTTGATCCACCGGCTCTTTGGTCTTCACCACGCGCTCGAACTCCGTCTTGGCCGTCTTGAGATTGTAGATGAACAGCTTCGCCGGCGTACCGTTCTGCATGAACAGCACTTTGTCCATGCCGATGGGTTGCGCGGTGTGAATTTCTGTCCAGCCGCTTTCCGTCTTCGGCGCTTTGAAATCGAAAATGGTTTTGCCGTCCTTGTCAATCTTGCGCCAGCCCGTTTTGTAGGCGAACACGATGTCGCCGTTCGAGAGCCGGTGCATGTCCGAGAACTCACTGAGTTGGCCGTTCTCAGGATCTTTGTCCGGAATCTGGTAGGTCCAAGCCACCTTGCCGCCACGGACGAGAAACATCGTCTCCATTGGATTGCGCGTGTCCCATTCGCCACTGTATAGAAAGTCGTGCTGGCGCAGACCGTTCCCTGGCAAAACCGTCGGTGGATACGGATACGACGGCAAATTAGTCGTCGCTGGCTGGGCGGGTGAAACCGTCGCCAAACCAAACAACAAGAGCGATGTCGACGCATGTCTTCCGTTCATGGGAGGATTATCAGAACCGAGATTTGCCGCGCATCGCTTGGAACATCCGGGCACGCAGTTCGTAGAGTTCCTTGCTGTCGAGCGAGGGATTGGCGGCAACGGCTTGGTTCATTTGTGACAAAGCAAGTCCAATGGCCTGCTTCTGCGGGTCAGTCAGGTTGGGCTGGACCAGCACCGGCTCCATCGCCCGCGCGGCAGCCAGATAATTGCCTGATTTGAGACTGGTATTCACAGTCTGGATGGTTTGCTGCACCGCCGGCTCGGCGGTTTGAAACGAATCCGCCAGCGGTTGGGTCGCGTCCACCGTGACTTCCTCTTTCTTGCAACCACCAAAGCACAGGACGGCAGTGAGTGCCAGCGTCGTCAGGACGAAATGGATTCTCATGGTTGGTCAGTGCGTCGGGTCACTGGTAAAGGTAGGGCGCGCGGGAGTGGGCTTCATCGGGTTGCCAGCGCGAGTCCTGCCGCGTGCCCGCGTCCACGAGTCCCCAGTCGAGACTGGAGGTTTGTTTGTTCTTTTTGTATTCGGCGTGGCCGTCCGAGAAAATGAGGTTGCCGCCCTGCTCGTGAAGGTTGTTGTAGTGCTCGCGGCCCGGTGGCCCGCTCCATTCGTTGGCGCCAGACGCGGTCCAAGTGTGCCACTGCGAGTACGTCGGGCTCGTGGCTGTGTAACTGCTGTGCCGCTCGGGTTCATACCAAATGTGGCTCATGAGTACGAAGTTCTCCTGGAAAACAACGGTACGGGCGGGGTTGCGGAGCTTGCCCATGCCCCGATCCATCACCACGGAGCTGATGAGCAAGGCGGTGGAATTGATGGCGGTGGGCTCGTATCCCGGTTTCCTCGACGCCTGCGCGCCGGGGCAACTAAACACCGGAACACTCCTGCCAGCCGACTTCACTCCGAGGTAAGGCAACAAAGCTTGAAGCGGGTTGAAGGGCGCAAACGGGCTGTTGAAGTCGGTGGTACCTTGAATACCTGGACCGGGAGTGGGCGCCTTGCCGTTGTTCTCCTGATCGTACATGTGTAAGGCCAGTCCCAACTGGCGCGAGTTGCTCATGCACGCCGCTCGCTTGGCGCGGGCCTTGGCCTTGGCCAGCGCCGGCAAAAGCATGGCGGCCAGGATCGCAATGATCGCAATGACCACCAGCAGTTCAATCAGAGTGAAAGCTCGCGCTCTCGGGCGGCACGACGCCGAGGGTCGGTCGTTTCGGGGAGGAATCATTGGCATCATCGTCAGAGCGATTGCGGATTCTTGGGCCTCGCGTCGGACATCAAACGAGGCAATTTGCACGGATAAGCAGTCATGCCTGTGCCACCGGGTTTACTCACCTATGAAATCCCCGGTCCTCACCGTTTGCAAGCCCGCTGGAGTAGTGCTTTTGTTCGAGTTGCCAGGAAACTCTGCGGGTTGATTGCATCGGTCAGAACCGCCTCTCTCGTCTCCCGAAGCCAAGCAACTGCTGTCCCTCGCGCTGGCTTTCGTAATCGAGTTTGATCCAATGCTCGTCCTTCACCACGTTCACCACGCGGGCCTCGTCCAACAATCCGTCCCACTGACGGCCCTTGTCGGGGAACTGGCTTTGGTTGCCAATGCCGACGGCGTGATCGTCCGAACGCCACGGCACAGCGAAGGTTTCCTCCTTGTCGAGAACGCCGTTCACGTAGAGCCGCACCTTCGGATGATCGTGGACGCCGACGAAATGATACCATTGGTTTGTCATCATGTCCGTCTTGCCCACAACACAGAGATCGGCTTTGGGTGGTTGCTCGACGCAAATTTCTATCAACTCGGCGGGCGGCTTGTGCCAGCTTCGAATGCCAAATTTCTGCAGTCGCCAGGAGTTGTCGCCCTTGGCGAACATCGTTTCGTAACCCTCCAACGCGCGCGTCGCCTTGTCACCCTTGTTGCCGTAACTGTGCGCCTTTGCCCAGATGGAGAACGTGAGTTGATTTGTGATGTCAAACAGCGTTCGCTTCGAGCCACCGATGCGAATCCACTGGTTCGCCGGATACCGGAACAACGCTCCCGGACCGACGCGCGCGTCCACGCGGGAGTTCCGCACCATGTTCACACCCGTGCCGTGCGCGGCGTTGGCGGTCGCGTCCTTGTAACCGCCTTCCTCCATGCCACCCTGGTCGGCCAAATGCCACACCCCGCCCCAGCCTTCGCGCGTGTCGAAGACCGCCTTCGAGTCGCTCACGTCGTTCGCATCATCGTTGCCCCAGTGCATGAAAAATGTCTGGTTGGTGCTGTTGCCGCGCACCAGCGGCAACTTCACCCAGATAAGTGCGGTTTGATTCGTGCGAACCCAGTTCTCGATCTGATGCGGCAACGGCTGCCCGTCCTTCTCACCCGAGAACCGGATGTCAGCGCCATCAGCTTTGGCCTGGTGGAAATCAAAGTTGTTGCTGTTCAATACCACGGCCACCGGGAAACTCCGCACGTCGCCAGCCACAGCTGCACCCGTGGTTGAAGTATCCAGCCGTAGCTCCTGCCAATACTTCCAGCGTGACAACCCCTCCGCGCCGGCAACTCCCAATCCAACAACAAGTGTGATTCCGACGCAGGACAACTTGCGCTTCATGGCAGCCTCAGTTTTTCAAAGCGTCGAGCACGGGCGAATTCTCCATCGTGAGCCGCCTCACGTTTTCGAATCGCGCGGGCTGGACCCCTTCTCCAACTTGCGTCTTGAATTTGTCCAGCACGAAGCCATCCACATCGAACGCTACCAGTGGCGACTTGGGATCTGGCGACTCGAAGGCCAGCTCAACGTTGCGGAACGTGAGGTCCTTGACGTGGCGGATGTAAAAGCCCGAGGCCGGGCGCGGCCCTAATCCGTTGGGCTGGTACTTTTCCTTCGGATACGGCGGAACGATGTTCGCTTCCTCGGCCTTGCTACCGCCCTTGTAGGTGATCTTCACGTTTTCCAGCGTAATGTTCTCCAGCTTGGAATCCGGACGACCCGAAATCGTCGCCGCGCTGGCCGGGCCGTGATGTCGGCCCGCAACCACGTCTGTGATCGTGATGTTGGACAACTTCACATTGCGAATCGTTCCAGGCTTCACGCCTTTCTCGCCGGTGCGAAGCCGGTCAGTGATCAACATGAAAATCGGACTGGCAGCTTTGCTGATCGTGATGTCGCGGTAATTCACGCCGTCAATGATCGCGCTGTCATTGCACGTGATGCCGATGCCCGCCTTCATCGCCAGGCCGATGCGGATGTTCCAGAAGTTGATGTTGCGGAAATCACCCGCCGTCTCCGAACCAAATTGCAAGCCGTTGCAACCGGACTCGAAATAACAATCCCACACGTAAATATTCTCGCTGAGAATTCGTCGCCCGAGAGCGTAATCGCTCTTCACGCCGATGGTATCATCCGAGCAGCCGGTGAAATTGCATCCGGAAATCTGCACGTTGCGGCAACCCATCAAGTCCACCGCGTCGCGTGACTTTTTGATGACGACATTGGTGATGGTCACGTTTTCACAGTCATTGAGGAGATAGACAAAATGCCCGCCGGTTTCGTGCGTGACGTTCTTGAACAGCAGATTCTTTCCCACCTTGATGCTAATGACCTTGTCGCCGATGTCGCGGCCCTTGGGATCGCCTTGAATGATATGCCCGCCGTTCACCTTGCCGCCGATGATGGCGAAGTTCTCGATATTCTCTCCCCACATCAGCGAGTTGCGGAAATGGCTGTGGCCATAGTCTTGGTACTTGTCGAACGGATTCGGTTCGGGCGCATCATAGCCATTGGGCGCCCCCGTGATGATTGCATCTTGGTCCAGAACGAACCGAATGTTGCTTTTGAGGCGAATGGAAGCTGCGGAATAGGTTCCGGCAGGAAAGAACACATCGCCACCGCCACTCGTACTGCATGATTCGATGGCTTTGTTGATGGCTGGCGTGTCGTTCGTGAGACCGTTGCCCGCCGCCCCGAACTCGCGGACGTTGAAACTGGCAGCCTTGAACTTCGGCCACGGATAGTTTGGCGGCGTGAATGGGTCGGCGGCCAGGCTCGCGGGCAGAATCGCACAAAACCACAGTAGCTTAAGCAGGGAGTTCATGGCGCGGAATCCCTCAGCGTAACAAGGCCGCGGCGCACCAGAGCACTGGGGCTTGACCGTGCATATCGCCGACATTGCGCTTGCGGTCGAGATAGTATTGATAGCTGTTGCGCTTGTTCGTGCCTTCGCAGACCTCGTGGATGTCCGCGTTTGCGTCGATGTACTTGATCAGCGCCAGCCAGCCTTTGCGCGCCGCCGGGCCATAAGTGTTCGCGTCAAGCCAGCCATGCTTCACGCCGGTGATCATTGCGAACGTGAACATGCCCGTGCACGAGGTTTCCGGCCATGACTCCGGTTTGTCGATCAACTGCCGCCACATGCCGTCCTCACCTTGATATTGGAGCAGCGCAGCCATCATCTTGCGATACCCGGCCAGAATGCGGGCGCGCTGCGGGTGGTTCTCCGGCAGTGAACGTAACAATTCGCTCATGCCCGCCGCCATCCAGCCGTCACCGCGTCCCCAGAAGAACGGCACGTCCGGCGCATGATAAAACAGACCGTTCGGTTGCTGCAACTCGTCGAGGTAAGCGACCATCTCCAACGCCGCGCGATCAATGTATTTGCGGTCGCCGGTCGCCCGATACGCCTGTGACTGCACCATCGTGATCATGAACATGTCATCGATCCAGAAGCGTGTCTGCCAGCTCAACCCACGATTGATCCAGCCCTGCAATTCCGGCTTCAGCTTCGCTTGTGCTTCGCCCAATTGCTGATCCCATTGCTTGTCGGCGAAGGACTTTCCTAATTCCAGATATCGCGCTTGCTTGGTCTGCAAATACAACTCCAACGGCACTGAACCGAACACAGTGGCGTCTACATGAGCTGGGCGTGGCACGAGGCGCTTCTCGGCACCAAACAACGGCTCAAAGCGGGCGATCAGCTTCGTTGTGAGTTCCTTGTCGCCGGAGAGCTTCGCGAACGTCAGTGCGCCGTACCAGGTGCACGTCTCCGGGTACGTGATGCTGTTTGGCGGGTTTGTGCGACCAAAGTTGGGATGTGGACTTGCAACAAATCGTTCGGCCACCCGCTTGCCAATGACTTCGGGCGAACTTCCGGCGGGCCAGGAATCAAGGTGCGTCGTGGTTTGCCTCTTGGATTCAACCGTGGCGCAGCCAGCTAATGCAAGGGCGAGAGACAATAGCGTTGTCAGTTTGATCGGGTTGTTCATAGATCGTCTTCGTACTGGGGAACCGTCCGTACGTGTTCGTGGTTTTCAATTTCATTGCTTCAGGAACCGACCGACGCACCCACCACCGCTGCGCATCTCAATGGTCAGGGTGTCGCGGCGTCGCAAGATTGCGTTCTTCATGACCACTGCGCCATCGTTCACTTTGTCGTCGTGCACTAGTGAGGCCTGGTACGCACCCTCGCCCAAGAAGGTCAGCGGCACCTTGATTGTTCGATCAGTCCCCCTCGCCGCCATCACCGCCAGCATCCACATGTCGCCCTTGCGCCGCGCGAAGACCGAGAGCTCACCGATGCGCGAGTCCGGTAACACAATGGTTTCATCCCACACCGCCGGAATGCTCTTGATCACGTCCGCAGCGGGATTGTCCAGCACAGCTTGCGGATGCGCGGCGATGGTGAGCATTGGGCTGTGAAAGGTTGCGAGACTGGCGATTTGATGCGCCCAAGTAGAATCCCCACGGCGCTGATTAAAGACCATCGTGGTGTAATCGCAAGGACCAGCAAGGTAACGGGTGAACGGTAGAATGGTTTCATGCCGGGCGCGCTCCTGAAAACGGCTAGATTCCATCCCGCGCACCGCTTCGCGTAGCATGTCGTTGGGCCACGTGCGCAAACGGCCGGTCGGCTTGTTGGCCCCGTGGAAATCAATCACGCATTGATATTTGGCCGCCATCGCGAGAAGTGCTTCATATTGATCCACGCCTTCCTTGGTTTCTTGATCAATGAAGTCGATCTTCGCGCCTGCCACGCCGAGGCGATGCAGACGGGAGAAAAATTCCTCCTGTTGCGGCGCGGTCTTCAAGTCCCGGCTATGACGCCAGAAGATGACGCGCACACCTTGCTGCTTGGAGTAATTCGCGAAGTCCCGAATCTCATCGTCGGACCAGCGATATGCGAAACCTTCGAGAATGTGATACTTCGCACCCACTTCACCACCCAGACGCGAAAACAGTTTCATGTTCTCGAACTGATTCGAGCTGTTGCGGGGGAGATAATTGCGATCCACGTAATCCCAGACCGCCAGTCCCGGTTCAACCCACGGTGTGTCTAGGCCTTGCGGGAAAAACTTCGGATCGGCGGGCGGACAGAGACTGGGCAACACGTCGCTGTTGACCAGCGCATTCAAATCGCGCGCGGCCAATACCACGCGCCACGGGGTCGTGATCGGGCCGGTGATGGCAGCCGGTTTGCCGAGGCGCTTCGCCTCGTCCCGACCGTAGCGCAGCTCGTAAGGATAGTTCACTGGCTGCCGATGCCCGAGGCCCACAACCCAGCCGTTGCGGCCGTCGCATTCCAATGCCATGCCCGCGTAATTCACGAGGTTTGCCTCAGTGATCGAACCGTAACCCGCGTTGCCCGGAAGTTGAAAGGTTAACGGCGGCCCGGCCCACTGGCCTGCTTTGATTTCGGAAATGTTGCGCTGCTCGTAAGGCGCTTCGTAATGCCCGTCGAGATCGTGAAACCAGACTGTCGTTCCCGCAGGCAGGACGAAGTTGGAATCCTCGTCAGGCACGCGCGAGACATCGGCCGCGCCCGGAATAACAAAGCGATAGCCGATCCCATCGTTGAAGGCGCGGACTTCGAGCGTGTATTGGGTGAAACTGAGGTCGTGCGTGAGCGAGAGCGTTGCGGTGTTGCAATGGTTTGTGGCCGTACGATGAACGCCATGCCAGGGATAGGTTTCGTTGATTGTCCCACGCGTAACGTTGCTGAAAATCACGCCGGAGGCGAGATCATAGCCATCCACGACCATGCTCAACGTTGATGGCGGAATGACAGCGGTGTCAGCCATGGTGACGGTGTAGGAGAGGCGTTCAGCGTTGGGCAGCAACGTGAATTGCACGCGACCATCCGGGCTGGAGACTTTGACCTCTTCCATCCGCACGCGTTGAGAGCGGCGGTCGCGAGAGCGTTGCTCTTGTGCCATGCCAGCAATTGCGAGCAACATCGCAATGAGAACAGAGGAACTGACCAAGCGCAGTTTCATTTGAACTGAATGTTCCAGGAAACTTCACGACTGCTGGGAGAAATGAGCGTCACGCGGGTGAGAAGCTCTTGGGCCGCATGCGACGCATTTACGTCTGAGGCGGAGACGACAATCTTTTCGACGCTTGCGGCGCCACTCACAATGCGAAGCTCGTACGCGTCCTGGCCCACCAGCCGGCTGCGTCCGCTCAACGTCTTGGTGGCGGCGTCCCATTTTTCATCGGTCACGTCTACGATACCCTGCGTCACATGCCGCGAGGTGCTGATGAGTTGTGGGTGTTTTGCGCTCGGGCGGATGGCCAGCGCGACACAGGACTCGGCGGGCAAGTTGAGTTGTAACCGGCCTTTGACCGATGGAACGAATTTGTTGCCCCAATAATCAAATGCGACGTATTCCGTATTGGCGCTCAAGCCAAGCCGTTCGAGCGGTAGATCGAACTTTTGGTCATTGCTCTCCCAATTATATAAGCCCACCACATTGCGGTCGGGGCCATTGACCATCCAAATCCGCGGCAGGTCGTGCTCGAACAAATCCACTGGCCGCGCAACTGCATGGTGCGGCGGCATCGTTCGCTTGAGAATGTCCAGGCGCTCAGCAGGCAGTCCCGGAATCCACTCGCTGCTGAGATTGAGTTGGCTGCTCAGGGCAACCCACGTGCAGATGAGCTGCGCGTGCTTGAGCGGCATGCTATCGCGCACATAAACCGGATCGGGATCGTTCCACCAGACGCGCCCGTGCAGGAAATAGTGCCGGGTGCCGAACGTCGGCCCGCGCAGAAGCGATTTCCAATCGGCTTTGTTGTCCGGGCCTATCCGCATCGCGTCCACGAGCCCGAACGAGCCGCCGTAGGTCCGCATGTTCTGCGGAGCATTGCAACCGAGGATGAAAACCTTTTCTCCAGCCGCTTCGCGAACGAGTTTCAATCCGCTGCGGTAGGCTTCGATATTCGTTTTGTCCGGGTCCTTGAACACAGCTTCGCCAAGGTCGTCCTCCTTGTAACCGGAGTTCACGTAAAGCTGTTTCGTCGCCGTTCCAGTCCAGAGGCCATCGATCTTGATGTAGTCATAACCCCACTCGCGGCAGATGCGGCGCGTGACGTCCCGGATGTGCGCGCGGGCATCGGGATGAGTCAGGTCGAGACACGTGCCGCCCCATGGCGTGTCGTAAGGTTTACCGTCAGGAGTTTTGGCAAACCAGTCGAGATGCTGATCAAAGAACGGGTCGCCGACCGTGCCAGCAAAAGGCATGAACCAGATGCCGGGCACGAGCCCCAGCGACTTGATGTGATTAGCAGCGGCCTTCATGCCTTTCGGATACGGACCTTTGGGATCGTGCGACCGGAAATCCTTCTTCGGACTGCTCGGACTGGAACGCTTCCAACCCATCTGCCATTTGTCGTCGATCTGCACGACCGAGAATCCAAACGGCGCGAGGTTCTTCGCGCTAAACTCGGCAAGCTCGGCGATCCGGTTCTCGTCCGACGCCCCGCCGTGCGGTTGCGAATACCAGGTGCAATAACCGGTCGGCTGCGGCTTGAGCCGGACCTCGTGCACCTTCGCCAGCGCATCGGCCCACTGTTCCAGACCAAGGCGAGCGTCATCAAAGTAACCGACGGCGAGCGTTTCCAATTCCTCAGTCTTGCCGGGCGAGAGACGGAGTTTGCCGTATTCGATGACGGCGTCCACGTTCACCGCGTTGTCGTCCACCCTGCTGAACATCACGCCACTGCCGCGCTCGTGCGTGAGCCAGCCAAACACCACGCCGTTGCGCGTTTGCGGCTCCGTCACTGCCAGCCACACGTAGCTGCCGGGATTCTTGTCCGCCGCCAGCAACCCGCCCGTGCCGAGCGTTCTCAAGTGCGTCGCAGGTTTACCCAGGTCCACGGTCGCCGCCAGTGTCGCCAATTTCGGCGTCACAGAGGTTTCCGCGCCCCCGTTGTGCAACGTGGCGCGCACCAGTGCGAACGGCAGCCTGGGAAACAACATGACGGAATCGCGATTGCCGTTCGGATAGGAAACCTCAATCGCCTGACCCGCGCCAAAAGTGTGGTCATTCACGGTAACGACACGAGCCTGGCCGCCGACGTTGCTGAGTTTTCCATCCTTCAAAAACTCCCGCCCACTGGACTTGTCACTGATCGAAACCCGCGTCGAATCAGACCGCCACTTCACTGTCAGGGTGTCGCTGGCAATGCTGAGGTCACGAAGCTGCGCCGGCAGGCTGGCTGGTAACAAACTCGCGAGACAAGCAACCACTATCACTGTGACCGGAGTGCGTCCGTCCCGGGCGCAGCGACCTCCAGCAGCGCTTTCATTTCGGAACTCCGATAGGCCCACCTTGCTGTGGCCGAGGACGGCCACACTCCGCACATTGGACTTCTGCCACATATCGTGCGACTTCATTTCATCCATAGCAACGGTTGGGTGATGGCGATGTTGCGTTTGACCTCGGCATCCGTCGGATCGGGTTCAAGCTTGCGCCAGAGTTCCAGATACTTTGGCTCATTCAACGCCATCCCCGCGAACAACAGGCAAGGTTGCCGCGCCGGCCAGCCTTCCCACGCCTGCACATCCGGTTTGCGCGGCCACTTGGATTTGTCCGCCAGGAATGGATACAGGAACGTCATGGCCTTGCGAATGCCACGACCGTCCGCCGTTTCAAACTTCCACAAATCAACCTCCGGCGTGGACGCGATCTGACAGAGCGATGCCATGTTATCGAGTTGGAAAATGGAATAGGCGTACGGCTTGGTACGACGCAACTCCTGCGGAAAGCTGCCGTCATTGGTCATTTGTTTGGCGACAAAGACTTCCTTGAAGCGCCGCCGCGACTCCGCGAGTCTGGCTTCGTCACCGGTCAACCGCGCGAAGCACGCGATCTGCAACCAATACGCCACCGCGTGATTGTTACCGGCATTCGCCTCATCGTTGCCATTCTTACTCGTCAGCATCCATTCCGAGTAATCGCGAAACCAATCCTTGAGCCCGGCGAACACCTCGGGCGGAAACGCTTTCGACTTATCCATGGCCAGAACCGCCAGCGGCACTTCGGCCAGGTGCAGCGTGTCAATGATGCCAATGCCGCGGCCCGGCGTAACCCCGGGAATGGCCTGTGCGTAGTTCAAACTCGGGTTCATCCGGGTTTGCGGATCAACGAAGAACACGCGCAACAACTCAGCGGCCTTGACCGCGTAACGGTCGTCCCCGGTGACCTTGTAGGCCGCGCCCAGCGCTGCCACGGCGTCGCGCAAGCTGTTCACACATTGGCGATGGGCGACAAAGTTGCCGGGGTTCGACTGCCCGTCGCGCTGCACGTAAGGGAGACCATTGGTCGTATTGGGATTCGGCCACCAGTAATCGCCGTTGGAGTAAAAGTCGTGCTCGCCCCCTTCGCTGAGTTTGGCGCGGAACTTCGTGATGGTGATCGGTTCAAGTTTGAGCGCGGCGGCGGCAGTTTTCAGAATCCGCGCGCGGTCAATGGCGGCCACATCAATCGCGGCGGCGAAAGTTGGTTCAGCGGCGAGGACCAACAGAGCGCTCGCGAGAAGCAATTTGAAACATCGTAGCCGCCGAGGTAACGAGGCGGAGACGCTTGTTTTAATTGCGGTTTCCGCCTCCTCACGTCGGCGGCTACAGACGAAAAGGAATGGGCGAGTGGGAAAACTCATGCGTTGCCGCTAACACAGTTTGGGTGACATGCCAATGCAGACGTTAGCAGCGGCGGAATGTTCACGGCATCGAACGTTCGTTCGACAGTGAAGATGAAGCCGCACAAACCCCGCATGCTTGGCATCCACAGCCGTGACTGACGGTGCTATGGCAATTGCAGCGTGTAGAACCGTTGCGGTGTGCCGGGCGTGATCGGGGTGCTGACACTGAAAGCGCCGCCAACGAAATTATTGGTCGAGATGCGCGTCCAACTGCTGCGCGGCAGGGCGACATTGGTGCTGGCGAGCACATAGTAGGCGCCATTGCCCCCAAAGTTGTTGGTGCCGCTGAATACAAGGTTGGTGCCGGACTGGACGACGCTTGCGATGGTCGGCGGCGGCAAGGTGATCACGTTTATGGAAATGGTGCCGTTCACAGTCAGGTTGTTGGTGTTCCATACGAGACCGGCGGCCAGTGCCGGCAGGTTGGTCGCGAACATGCCCGAGTAGCTGGCGGCGTTGAACAGCTTGAAGGTCTCGCCGCCGATGAACGTGCCGCTGAGATTCGTGACCACCAACCGGCCGCCATAAGCGATGCTCCCGCTGGTGCGCAACAGGTCGCTGCTGGCGGTGGCTTTGTTGATCTCCATGATGTTCGTGCCGGCCAAAGTAATGCTGTTGGAGATCGTCAGCGTGCCGAGGGTCGGACCGGGTGTAACGGTCGAACCGGCCCCGGCAATCAAGCTGCCAGCGAGATTGCCGTTGCCCCGGATGGTCTGCCCGCTGCCCAGCGTCACGGTTGAACTGAGCGATTGATTGAGATCAATTGTTCCCGCGGCAATGTCGAGCAGCGTGGCGGATGGCAAGGCGTTGTTGATCAGCCGCAGCGTCCCAGCGCCATTCTTAATGATGTTGGTTACCGGCCCGCCGGCAGTGAGCGCGTTGTTGTTGGTAATGGTCAACGAGCCGGCGGCCACTGCAAATGTGATGCGGCCCGTCAAGGACATCGAACCGATGATCACGGAGTCGCCGCTCTCGTTGCCGACGATGCCGCCATTGTAAACACTGATCACCTTGTCGAGCGGGAACAGATTCAGCCCAAAGAGGCTCATCGTCGCGTTGCTGCGCACGGTGATTTTCTTGGTCGGATCCCCCAGTTGGCCGGTGAAGTTTTGGATGGAGAACGTGCCTTGCAGGATGTCAATGTCCGCCAGGGCGGCGTCAATGTTGGTGATTGAAACCAGTGAAACCTGGTTGGCGCCGGTCTTCGTGATGTTGAAGGGCTGACCGCCCGTATCGAGGCTGGCAACGGTGCCGGCGCGGAGATCCCACCGGTTGGCGCCGCCGAAGGTGGTGTTGCCTTGTAACACCAGGGATTGCAGTGCCGAGATTTGTGCCGCTCCCGAGTTGATGATGGCGCCGGCGCTACTGATACCGGAGCCGGAAATGGTGACGGATTTCGCGCCCAGGTTCTGTCCATTCACGTCCAGCACGGCCCCGCTTTGTACGAGCGTCGTGCCAGTGTTGCGACCCAATGCTGTGCCCGTGGCTGGCCGCAATGTCGTGCCCGAAAGCACAGTGATGTTCATGTCGGCGAGCGAATTGTCGCCGCCGAGGACGTGGATTCCCCCGCCGGTGTTGGTCACGACGCCAGTTTCAAAAAACCGGTTGTTGATATTGACCGTGCCGCTGCGGTTGAAGACCACGGCGGTGAAGTTTGTGAGGAATCCACTCCCGATGGTTCCGTTCGCGCCACCGCTGCCGACCAGCAGCATGCCCGCGCCGGAGTTGATCGTAATCGGTCCGGTGAAATCGTTGTTGCCGCTGTTGGTGATGATCAGCGAGCCCGCTCCCAGCATGTCGAGGGAGGCGAGGCCGCTGAGCCGGCCACTGCCGCCAAAGCTGTAGTTGACTGAATTGTTCAGGGTAATTGACGCTGGCGTCAGCGTCCCGACCAACGTGACCAGATTCGTCAAGCCGGTATCGTCGAACGTCGCGATGTCTCCCGAGTCATATCGGTCCGGCGTGCCGGAGCGGTCCCAGTTGGTGGTGGTGGTGTCCCAGAAGGTCGGCCCGGCCAGCGCCCCGCCCCGCCAGGTCTTGTTGACCGGAAGATGGCCGATGACAATGCCGATGGTGTTGGCGTTGCTGTAAAGATTGGCCGTGAAACCTGGTGGCAACGACAACAATTGGAATGAGTTCGTGCTGCCAAGGAGCGAACCGCTGTAGTGAATCAACGGAATGATCTGGCCCACGGTCAGCGAGAAGCCGGGAACGAGCTGGATGCCGATCGAGCCGTTCAAAGTCAGGTTTCCGTTGACCTCAATCAGGTCGCTCGCCGTATCCACGTCACAAACAACCGTCGCGCTGTTCAGAGTCAACGGGCCGGTGCCAAATGTGGCAGTAGGGGTTGAATCGTTCCCCGGCGAGAGCGTGCCGTTGATCACGACCGGGCCAGTGTTCGACCCGATGCCGCTGATGGTGGTGCCGGCAACATTGGTCAACAGTCCGCTTCCCAGATTCCGCCCGTCCAGCGTCAGCTTGCCCGAGATGACGATGGTGTTGCCGGAGTAATTATTGGTGCCGCCGAGAATCACCGCGTCGAGTTGGCCCGCCTTGATCAGGTTGCCGGTGCCACCGATCGGACCGTTCAAGGCCAATGACACGGGCGCGCCGCGCGCGGCCGGAGCGGCGCCGATGACGCAGTTGCCGTTCAGCGTCACGGGGCCGATGATCGTGTTTGCGCCATTATAGTTGAACAGATTGGGAGTCGTGCCGTTGCCGAAGAGCACGAACTTTTTGTCCCACGCCGTCGCGGTGTTGTAGAACGAAACCGTCGCCCCGGCGCGCACGATGATGTTGCTGGCGGGATTGCCCATGGAATCCGTGCCGCCTTGAAACGCGAGCAGGCCTTGTTGCACGTCAATTTCCCCCAGCGCCGCATCCACCGAGGTATCCGTCAGGCCAATCTGATTCGAGCCAACTTTGGTCAGGCTCCGGGCATTGCCGCCGGTGCTCAAAGATCCGCCGTTTACTCCCCACTGGCCAAGATTCTTTACCGGGTCGGTGTCCCACGGTCCGGAACCGCCGACCGTGGTGTTTCCGGCCAGCGTGAGCGTGGTGAATCCGAGGCTCGCCGTGCCGGCGACCAGCGGCGCCCCGCTGCTCACGATGGCGCCGTTGCCGCCGACACCCGTGCCCGACACGGTGGCCGGCAAGGGGCCGAGATTCCGGCCCACCAAATCCAACGTGGCGCTGTTCGTGACGATGACGCCGGTCGTGCCCAGGGCGGTCGTGGTTCCAATTTCAACCGTTCCCGCATTGATTTGAACCACCGAGGTCAGGGCGCTGTTGTTGCCCGTGATGGTCAATTTGCCCCCGCCATTCTTGATCAGCGTGCCGGCGCCGGAGATGTCGCCATCCAGGTTTGCGTCCGCAGCCTGGTTGAACGTAAGCGTGCCTTCGAGGGTGATGGGTGCGCCGCCGAAGCTATTCGCACCGGCGTTGATTACCGACAACGACGCCCCGCCCGCAATCACCGTGGTGTTGCCCACGTTGGCGATGACGTTGGTGCTGTTTCCAGAAAAGACGACGGCCCCGCCCTCGATGACGAGGCCGCTGTTGAACGCGTTGACGCCGCTGTTCGCGAACGTCACCACCCCATTGGAAACTGCCACCAGGCTGCTGAAGCTGTTGCCCGCGGTGTTGTTGAAGGTGAGACTGCCGTTGCCGGTCTTGATCAACATGCCGCTGGCCGCCAATCCGCCGGACCCGCCGAAGGTATAATTCTTGGCCGACGTGTTGTTCACGGTCATGAGTCCCGGAATCAACGTGCCGGACAAATTCACCGCCGGGGTAACCGACCCAGAGTCGTTGAACGTGACGTTGTCCAGACTGAAGAATTTGCTCGCACCGCTGTCCCAGTTGAACGCGACCGTGTTCCAGGTGTTGGCCACTCCGTCCCCGCTCCACACCAGGTTGGCACCGCCGGCGCCGCCGACGATCAGCTTGACCGCGTTGGGCGTGCTGGTGGTGTCGAAGGCGAAGGTGTACCGACTTTGCGCGAGCGGGCCAGCGACCTTGAAGTTGTTCTGATTGCCGACCAGCGACGCGGCCGAGATCAGCGTGTAGGGATTGGCAGTATCAAGCGCACCAGCCACGGCGGTCAGGAACACATCGTTGGTGGCATTCTGCGTGACGCTGCCCAAGGCAAGAATCTGGTCATTGCCTGTCAGCCCGCTGTTCGAGAGATCGAATCGCAGCGTGCCGGCGTTCAAGGTCATGTTGCCGCTCACGGTCAGTGCACCGACGGTGCCGTTGCCGCCCGCGCCAACGATGCCCCCAGTGCCTTGCAGCAGATTTCCGTTGACCGTTCCGCCACCTTGAAATGAGTTGTTCACCGTCAACGCGCCGCCAGTAACGCCGGTCACGTCCCAGGTCGTCGCTGGATTGTTGCCCATGTCGAAGGCCGGGTTGCCCAGCACCACGCCGTTGTTGAGGATGGACAACGTGTTGGTGACGCGCAGCGTGCCGGCCGTGTTGCTGATCGTGCTGCCGTTGAGCGTCAGATTATTCAGCGCCAGGTTCGCCGGCCGCACAAAAAGCAGCGATCCATTGACGACATTGATCGTGGCCGCGCCTTCGATGATCACATTGCTGCGCACGGTCGTGGTCCCGCCGTTGACCGTCAAGGTGGCATTGGGCGGCACCGTCCCGCCACCCATTCGGCCCAGTCGGAGGAGGTTGTTCACGGCCACGGTGGTGTTGCTGAAGCTGACATTGCCGGCGGCCGAATTGATCGAAGTGCAGTTGTCCATCCGGAACGCCAGATCGAGCGTGTTCACATCCAGCGTGCCCGGTCCCAACAGGAAATTCCCCGTGGACAACGAGCCGTTGCCACCGCCCGTGCTCTGGCTTTTGCCGACGGTGATCGTGTCCGCGAGAATGTCCACCGTGACGTCGGTGAAGCTGCCAATTCCCGTGGTGCCATTGCCGCTCGTCGGCTGATCCGCGGCGTCGCCAAAGCGCAGCGCGCGTACGCGGCTCACCCCATCGCTGCCGCGCATGAGGAGCGACAAGGTGCTGAAGGCATTGGTCGATCGTAGCGTGCCGGGCTGCTTCTTTCCACCGACCAAAACTTCATCCACGTAAATCGTGTTCTTTCCGCCCAACACCATGAGCGAAGGGTTGCCTTGATTCTGGTTCACGTCATTGTTGCCGACCACCAGTTGGACGTTGTCTTGAAACACCGGTCCGGTCAGCGTGATGGTGTTCGTCTTGGCCAGATACAACTGTCCCTCCGAGCGATTCAGGGGTTGCGCCTCGCCATCGCCCACGCGGATGCGGCCAAGGTTGGCAACAAATGAGTTCAAGCCGGATAAGTCCAGAATGGCGCGATGCGCGCCGCCACTGGGATGAAACTGGCGAATGAGAATCTCGTTGTTCGTATTGTTGATGGACAGCGTACCCTCGCCGGAAACCGTTCCGCGGACAATCTGTGTTTGCGATGAAGTGGACTTGGTCCCCACGTAGAGCGAGGACTGATAGCGCGTCGGCACCGGGTCCGGCGTGATGCCGCCCGCGTCCGGATCGCTACCGAGCACACCATAGCCATTGTCGTCCGTGCCGACGATGCTCAACGTCACGCCGGCGTTGATGCCCATGTTGTGAACGTTGTTCGTCTGGCCAATCCAGAGCCGCTGGATGAAGGTGTTCACGGACACGATGTTGTCCAAGGTGGCGTCCGCTACCGCACCGGGGTCAAAGAAACGCGCTTCGTCCGCCGAGCCGGGTGGGCCGCTGGGCGTCCAGTTGCCAGGGGTGGACCAATCACCGCCGCTGGGACCGGTCCAAATGTTCGTTGCTGCGTTGACCGAGTGAACGAACGCGACGACGGCCAGCAACGGTGCCAGCACGCGGAATGTGGGGAGTTTTGCTTTCATGGGGGTTTTGAACTGATCGCAATTGCCGCGTGGCGAACTGCAACACAAGTCTCCGGCGCGTAGGAACGAACGCTGTGGCGCGACTGCCCAGCCGGATTGACGACCAATCCGCGTACGGGAACAGGCTCACGCAACCAGCGCACGCGACCACCGGATCGCTGCAAACCACACGGGATTGTTCGCAGCATGACAGGGAGAATTGGTCCGTGGTATTGAATGTTTGTTCTAAAGCATTCGATTAGCAGGACTCACCTTGCGGGCCAACCACCCATGCAGTGACAATGGGCAACTGGCTACGGCGTCTGGAGCTTGAAGAATCGGCACGCTGAATCGAACGACGCGGCCAGCATGAGCGAAAAGTGCCCGCTCGCGTCAAACTGGTTCGTCGCGACGCGCGCCCAACTGGCCAGCGGTGCCGCGAGGTTCGTATTGGTCAACACCCGATAGGTGCCGCCCGGCGGACCATTGATGCCTGTCAGAACCAGATTCGTGCCGTCCACCACAAGACTTGTGAAGCGCGGCTGAGCCGGCGGCGCACCAATAGCCAAATCCCGAACTTCGTTTGACGTCAGTGCCCGTTCGTAAATGCGCACGTCGTCCAATTGACCGTCGAAAAACCACCGGCCCGCAGGCAGCGATCCGGAATATTGCTCCCGACCAATGGCAACACTGGCCGCCGGGTTATCAATCGCGTTGCCCCGATCTTGATTGGCCACACCTGCAAGCTGGCCGTTGAGGTAGAAAGTGGCGAAGTCGCCGTTGATCGTCACCGCCACGTGGGTCCAGATGTTCGTGGGTACGGGAGCGACGGAGAACACCGAAGTGTCATTGCCGGTCCATAGTTGATCCTTTGGAGTCGTGTCACCTTTGACAACCAAAGAATAGGCTTCCTTCCACTCGCCCTTGGTCAGGATTGCGTTGTGGTTCTTGCTCGCAAACCTGACCCACGCGCAGACCGTGCATTGCCCGTTGTCGCTCAGGTCCAGTGACGCAGCGTTGCCCAGGTCCACGTAATCGTCTGTACCGTCAAGATTCAGCACCCGGCCGCGCTCGGGGTCCTCGACAACCGAAGCCCCGTTGAGCAGCAAGCCGTGATTGCCGTAGCCGGAGGAGTCATTCGCGGTGCCGTCATCGAAAGTCAGATGCGCCACCAGCGAGCCAGAGCCGCTGACGGTCAAGATGAGTGAAGTTGTGTTGGTTGAGGAAGAACCCGTGCCGGTGATCGTCAACGCATAGGTGCCAGCGGGCGTCGAGTCCGACATGCTGATGGTAAGCGTAGACGAACCCGCGCCCGTCAGCGTCGCGGGCGTGAAACCGGCGCTGGAATTCACCGGCAAGCCGCTCACGCTCAATCCAATGCTGCCCGTGAAACCTGCGTTCGTGGTGACGGTGATGGTGCAAGTTACATTCGTCGCCTCGCCCGCCATCACTGTTCGCGAGGCGGGGTTGGCATTCAGCGAAAACCCGCTGCTGAAGGAGTATGGACCCACGTCATTCGTCGTCAGGATCTTTGCGGTAATGGGCGCGGCAGAGAATTCATCAGCACCGATGTCACGATTCGCGTCGCGCGACTGGCCATCCATATCGTTGGTGATGCTCGCATACGAGACGAGCGCGCCGTAGTAATCAAACGCGGCCCGCCCCGAGTTAATTGCGGGGCTGCCCGACTGAAGGTGAAAGACGCCGTTTGCATCTTTCGCGAGCAGCGGATTCACGTTGGTGTAAGCATTGACAGGCATGTTGCCAGCGCTGCTGGTGTTCCACCGGATGTTGTTGCTCCACGACCCGGTGTACGGCCCGGAACTGCTGATGCTGGCCATGTTGCCGCCGCCGACAAAAATGTTGTTGGCCACAACCGTATTCGATGAGCCCAGCCCGCCGGTACGCCCGCCCATTTGGTAATGCGTGTTGTTGCCAATGAAGGTATTGAACACCACCACATTATCATCCGGCCGGTCGTGCGCCGTGAGCGCCGCGCCGTTGTAAATGTCGCCGCCACCGTTGCCCATGTTCACCCCGATGGAATTCGTCTCGAAGTAATTGTTGAATATCCGGTGGCGGTCGCCATACACACGGATGCCCTCCGAGTTCCGCATGCAGTTACCGTAGTAAAGGCAATCGTTGCCGTGGCGCTGGCTGATCTCGCGGGCATCAATCACCGTGTTGTAACGATACGTGTTGCCGGAGGACTTGTTGGAAATCATCTCGTTCTCGCCGTCGCACCGGACGAACAGATTGTGCTCGCAAAGACCGTTGCCTGTCGAAAGACTCAAGCCGCTCAAGCCCCAGCGAATCGTCTCTGCGCCGTTGCCGCCGGGACTGGTGAAGTCGTGGAAATAATTGTGGTGCACCCACAGCCGCCGCGCGACCTGGCTGCCCGAACCGGTGACATCGAGCATGTTGCCCAGCGTGGATTTGTTCCGCAGCTCGTTGCGGTCAACCTCCATGTCGTCACCGCTGATGTTCACATAGGAAACGTCGTTCGTGGCGGGAATCGTGAGTTGAATGACATTGCGCGTGAGCCGGCAGTGATGCGCGCCGCTGGTCATGTTGATCGAGTTTGCGTGCGTGAACTTGAACCCCTCAACCGTCACGTAAGCCGCGCCGCTGTTGAAACTGAAGCCGTGCGTGCCGTTGACCTCCACTCCACCGACTGTCTCAGCGCGAATGAGGATACGATTCGCCGCCGTGCCTGCGCGACTGATGCCGAGGGATGCCGTCGTCGTGTAAACGCCGTTCGACATCACAATCTCATCTCCAGGCAGCGCAGCATTGATGCGCGTGGTCAGCGATGAAATGGAATTGACGTAGTAGGTCGCCGCGGGAAGCGGAAACGCCCACACTACTGCGCAAACAAGCGCACACCAAAGGCCACGCCGGGCGGAAAACAAGCTCATGTGAGCATTCTCGCAATCACCATGCCTCGCTACTACTGGACGTTTGTTCATCCCGTTGGGCACGTGCTAGTCGGGTTTTACGCCATTTGCAACCTCAAGGCTTGAACTTCAGCAGAGCAAGTTGAGCGGCTGGAATGGACGACAGATCGTCCTGATAGAAATACCAGCGGCGCGAGGCGGTGTCGTAGGTGGTGATTTGATACATCCGCTCGACCTTCATCCAGGACACCGAGCCATCCGCCAGCAGACGATTTCCGCCATCGGGATGTTTGGTGCCGGGCCGCTTGTGAACGGCAGACCAGTCGGTGCCATTGTAAAAGATGTCTTCCGCCGCCAGCACCCAACCCGGCTTCGACGTGCTTAACTTCTGCGGGCTGAGCGAAGGAAACGTTCCCTGCAAGTTGTTCCACAGCGCCACGCCGCCAAGATATTGAAAGCCAATCTGCCATTGCGGCGGAGTCGTCCCGGCATTGTAAGCCGCCAGGCCGTTGTTGTATTCCGGACAGACCCAAATTGAAGGCAGGTTGGTCTTGGTGGTGTCCAGACCGACAGTCTTCGATTGGGTGGCGGAGTCGTCATTCAACGCATGGAGATTGTAGCGGATGGGCGTGCCGCCGACCTGACGCGGCGTGAAGATGCGTTCGTTGTTTTCCCCGGCATACATGGTCACGCCGATGCCCACCTGCTTCAGGTTGTTCAGGCATTGCGTGCGCTTTGCCTTGGACTTGGCGCGCGACAAGGCCGGCAGCAGCATCGCGGCGAGAATGGCAATGATGGCAATCACCACCAGCAATTCAATCAACGTGAAGCCGCGAACAGGTTGGCGGCGGCTCTGGTTTTGCATGGCTAGCGGGATTGGTTTGAACATCGAATCTGGTAGGGACGCGTTCCATCCGCGTCCCAAACTTCTTGAAGGAAAAGATGGGGACGCGGTGGAACGCGTCCCTACCAGATGCAAATGCGACGTCACATTCATGGAACTTGCAGCAAATAGAACGACTGGGGGACGAGCGCGTCGATGTTGTTCGTGCAACTGAACTCGCCGTTCAAGCCGAAGGAGTTGGTCGCAATGCGGGTCCAGTTGGCCAGCGGCACCCCAACATCGGTGCTGCTCAAGACATGATAAGTCGCGCCGGGCACGCCGTTGGTGCCGCGGAATATCAAACTGCCATCGCTCAACGTTGCAGTCACGATCCGGGGGAAAGTGGCCGGCGGCGAGCCGACCATGACGCCTTGAATCTCCATCTGGCTCAACACGCGCTCGTAAATGCGAACATCGTCGAGTTGCCCGTTGAAAAACCACCGGCCTGCGGGCATTGACCCAGAATACTGTTCGCGACCGACTGAGACCTGGGTCGCGGTGTTATCGAGCGCGTTGCCGCGATCCTGGTCAGCCGTACCGGCGACCTGTCCGTTGAAGTAGAACGTAGTCAAGTCGCCGTTGATGGTCAGTGCCACGTGGGTCCAGGTGTTGAGCGGAACGCCGCTCCCGGAGAAAACGGAGGTATCATTGCCCGTCCAGAGCAAATCGTCCGGCGTGGTGTCGCCTTTGACCACCAGCGCGTAGGCTTCCTTCCATTCCCCCTTCGAGAGGATCGTGTTGTGGTTCTGGCTGACGGCGAGTTTCACCCAGGCGGTGATGGTGGCCTGATTGTTGTCGCTGAGGTTCAGCGACGCGCCGTTGCCGAGATCGACGTAATCATTCGCGCCGTCGAGCAACAACACCTTGCCGCGCGTGGCGTCGGTGACGATGGCTGCGCCGTTTATTAAAATGCCGTGGTTGTTGTAGCCGGAGGAATCGTTCGCGGTGTTGTCATCGAAGGTGAGCCGCGCGACCATTCCCGAGGGGGCGACTGCGCTCGGCGTGGCGCTGACTTGCGCGGAGTTCGGGCCTTCGCCGATCTGATTCACACCGGAGACGACATAATAGTAAGTGTTGCCATTGACCAGCCCACCGTCGGTGAAAGTCGCGTTCGGAGTGTTGGTGATCGTAGCATAAGGGCCGCCGTTGGTCGTGCTTCGCTTCACGTTGTAACTCGCCGCACCGGACGCGATGCTCCAGTTCAACAGAACTTGCGTGTTCCCAGGAATCGCAGCCAGACCCGTCGGTTGTGCCGGCAGTGACGCAGTCTGTGACGCGCTCAACGCGATCTCGAACGAGTTGCTGCCGGTGAATTTGCGGAGCGGCCCCATTTGCTCCGCGCTGGCCGTGCCGTTGGTAATTTCAAGCTGGTGGTCGTTGGTGAAACAGACGTGATATTGACCGTTCGTCAGGATGACCTGATCGATCATGAACATCTCGCTGATGCCGGTCGTGCCACTGCCGGAGAGTGAGCCGAACGTGAGCGAGAGTTGTTTGCCTCGCAACGCGGTGCCAGTCGGCAGCGGCGTGGTGGTAATGAAGGCGTCATTGCTGCCGCCGGTGAGCTTGCGCGTCTCGCCAGCGATCAGACCGGAATAATAAAGATTCGTCGGAGCGTAGCTGCCGACGGGATAAGTGAATTGAGTGCCGTTGACGAGCCAGGCGCGCTTGCCAGCGGGGCCGTCCGAGACGAGACCCATGCGCCCGGATAAGGCGTATTGCCCGTTGGTGGTGGAAACCGTCGCCGAGCCGGTGTTGGCACCGGCCACCTGCGGGTTGCGGAGGTTCACGACGCAAGTATCCACACGACCGTCGGTGAAGGTGATTTTGAGCGCAACAGATTCAAGGCTGCTGCCATTCATGGGCAAACGCTCGACGCTTTGAATCACACTCACGCCGTTGTTCATCGGCTCTATGACGCTTACAAACAAATCGTGGAGCGTGCCGCTGGGTATGCGTTTGCGGATAATCGTGGACGGACGCCACAAGCCGTTGACCCACCAATTCGCCGGCTCGCCGTTGCTGCGGCTGGGCACGGGCGTTCGGCCGAGATAAACGTTCGCCGTGCCATCGTCCATCATCCACAGCCGGGTGTCGCGATTCGACGCGGACGTGTCGCGATAGGTGATTTGAAAATTTCCGGGAGCCGTGTTGCTGTTCACGTTCCGCCAGAAGCCGTAATACGGAAAAGTCGAGCCGCTGCTGGTTGGTTCAACCCAAACTTCGCTGCCTTCATGCATCGGGTAGGTCGCGGTGTTCGTCACGAGCGCGAAGCTGCATTCTGCCGTTTGGTCATAACGAATCGAACCATGAAAAACGTAGTCGTGCGTCGTGCCGCCGGTGACGCGCATCACGTCCACAACATAGGGCCGCGCAAGGTCGAACGTGTTCAACATCATGATCCGCTGGTAACGCGATGCCTTGTTCGCGTAGGCGCGCTGGCCGTCAATTTCCGTCACCGCGAGTCCGTTGTTGCCGGCTTCGTAGAGCGTGAGATCGCCGTTGCCAAACGAGTCCGCGTCGGGACTGGTCATGTCGCTGCGATCAATCGTCACGGCGTTGTAGGCGAGAATCTGTTCGGTGAAGTTTCGGCCGGGTGTGCCGTTGTGATAGCGGACGTTGCCGAGGTACTCGTTACCAAAAGCCCAGAGCGTGTAAGCCGTCGTGTCCGAGCGCATGTGATTGTTGTCGCCGGAAAAAATCTGACTGAGCTGAACGGCCGTGCTCGCGCTTGAACCTGCGCCCAGTGAGAGAGCACCGTACGACGGTAATAGCCACGAGAGGCCGTTGTTACGAGCGGTGAAATAAGTGTTGAACGGCGTGTCGCCGAAGGACGGAAGCTGGCCATTGGGCAACGCCATCTTGCTCCACTGCTGCTGCCCGTAGGTCAGCGTCTTGACGTAGATGCCCGCGCGATTGCTGATGGCCTGCAACTGCGGCGTGTCCGCGGGGCGCACGTTGAAATAATCGCGCGTGTACGTCGCGGCGTTTTCGTTCTCGTTGATGTAGCCGATGGAGTATCCCATGCCCTCGCTGAGCGCACCGTCGCGATGGATTTTTTCCCTCACGGTGATGCCGAGATAACGATCCATCCATTCGATGTAATCCGGGCGATTCAACACTCGTGCTACGAGTGCAAGCACGGTGTAGGGACCGGAGAGATTGCTGTCGGTCGCAACGTCGGGCGGAACGTGATAGACGATGAAATCACCTTCGTTGCAAAAGAGATTCGTTTTGATGTAACCGCGCACGTCGAAACCAAGTTCAGTCGAAAGATTCGTGAGCGCCGGGCTGTCGTAGATCGCGTCGAAGGCGAGCAATTCATCATCGGACCATTCGTGCGCCAAGCCGTTGTGATCGCTGGCGCGCTGGAGATCAGAAGCGAGAATATAAGATGGGCTGGTGTTGATAAACGTGGCGGAGTTCTTGCCCGTAACGGTGTAGTTCGGAAAGTGCCGCGACCAATCCAGCAGCGCGATGGCGATGCGTCGAGCGTAAGTCTGATTGCGGGCAGCGTGGGTCGCGCCGCTGAGCATGTACGCCGGCGCGAGCGCATTGAGGTCGCTGCGAAGTTTGGAACGCTGGTTGTGCGCGATGAGGTTGAACACAAGCGACTTTGCCGTGGCACTACCGGAGCGCAGGTAGTAGGGCGCTTGAACGGTATTGCCGTTCATCACGGTAACCGCTTGCGTCAGGACCGTGTAAGCGCCGTTGGGAAAAACAGTGCCGCTGGGCGTGCTGGTGATTTGATTGGGATTCGATGAACTCCAGGACCACCCGGTATCGCCGGACACAACGGGCGGACAAAAGCCGTAGTCGTCGTTCCGCGGTCCGAGTCGCGGAACGAAGTTGTTGGTGTATTGCGCCTCAGTCCACGAACTGAGAATCGTACTCGCGCCGCTGCCGCTGCCAGGAATGGAAAGAATCGGATGCGGCGGCTCAGTCTGGGCGAGCGCCGTAACAAATCCCAAAATCCAGCCGGCAATGGCGCAAATTCCAACACGGCCGGCGAACCAGCCGATGACACGGGGGCGCATCACTCAAGTTTCGCGCGCACAAGGCTGCCCCGCCATCGGACGTTTGTTCAAGCGCGGTGCGCGCGCTACCGTGTTACTGCAATTGGATCAGGAAGAACCTCCGGCCTTCGCTCGGATTCACCGCGTTGGTAAAGCTGAAGCTCCCATTGTCAAACGCGTGGATGCCCTGCAAATCCCAACTGACGACCGGCAGGGCCACGTTGGTGGACGTCAATACGAAGTAGCTGCCATTGGCAGGCCCATTCGTGCCGCTCATGACCAAGTTCGAACCGCTCAGCACGACGCTGGAGATGTAGGGTTGCACGGTCGCCGCAACGACCTTCAAGATGCCGTCCGAAACCAGGCTGCTGGTATCCCACAACAATCCGCTGCTGGGCTCGGCCGGAATGATCGCGCTGAAACTGCCTGAGCGTGGCCCCGTATAGAGTTTGAAAAAGTCTCCGGCTTGCAACGCCGATGTCAGGTTGCTGATGACGAGCGTGCCACCGAAGGCGATGCTCGCTCCTTGCAACACGTCGTTCGTACCGGCATCGCGATCAATTTCCATCACGTTTGTGCCAAGCAATGTCACCGCGCCAGTGGCGGTAAATTGGCCGACCGATGCGCCGGGCGCAATGGTGCCGGCCGGATTCACCGTCACGCTGCCAGCCGTGGACCCGTTCCCCATCAGTGTGCCGCCGGCCACTGTGAGTGCGCCACCGCCGTTGAGCGCTCCCGACAGATGCAACGTGCCGTTGGAAACCGTTGTTGAGCCGGTGTGCGTGCTCGTGCCGCTGATGAACAATCGACGTAGTCCATTCATCGTGAGCGTGGAGGCTGAGGTCTGCGAAATGTTCCCCAAGGAAATATCCGAACCCACCGTGGCGATTGCGCCAAAACCCGGCGTCTTGGGCGAGAACCGGACGTCGCCTCCCGTCAATGTCACAGTCGGAAACGTAATGATGTGCGTATTACCACTGCTGAGATAGACGCCCAGTTCCTGGCCGCCGCCGATTCGCAAGTTACCCATTGTCATGATGGCGTCTGTTGGCGCCGTGCCCAGCGGATTGAGCAAGGCCAGCCCACTGCCGGCAAGTTCAATGTCGTTGCCCAGGGTGGTATCGCCGGGGCTGTTCATGCGCAGGTTCAACTCGCTGTAGCCGCCAACACCGGGAGCCAGCGTGCCATTGGTACCGTAATAACTTCCGCACGTGAGCACAATTTTGCCCGTGCCCGCCGGGCTGAACGGCCCGGCCACTGATGTCTGGAGTTCGCCTTTTACCATGCTGCCGAGCGTCAAGGTGCCGCTGAAATCGCTCGCCGCCGTGCCACGGAGACGCAAGCCGTTGCCGCTGTCGGCGCTAGTGTCGTTGGTGACGCTGAGCACCGTAACATTCCCGCTGCCATGCCAGGTGTTGGTGAATGCGAGTTCCGTGGCATCCGTGACGCCGAGGTTCTGTGGATCGGCAAGGTAGAGCGTGGAGGTGGTGCCTGGGGCCGCAGTAAGTTCACCGGGCACATTATTCATTGCGCCGCTGACTACGCCCATGGCCCCGCCTGCCAGCGTGTAAGTATTGGTCTGCGTCGCGCCAGCCACAAATATTCCACCACTGTAAACGGTAACCGCACCCGTGCTCGGAGCACTGACAGTCGTGGCCCGGAGCACCCCATTGCTGATTACCAGACCTCCGGTAAACTTGTTGGCCGCACTCAATGTGAGTGTATTTGCGGCGTTCTTAACAACGGCGCCGGTCCCGGTAATCAGGTTGGGAACGGCAAGGGTATCACTGCGATTGAAAACCAACGTACCATTGTTGGTCACATTGACCCCGGCCGGCAGAGTGCCACTCGTGCCACCGTTACCCACCTGCAGTGTCCCGGTGAGAGATACCGGTCCGCTGAAATCATTCACACCGCTTTCGTCGAGAACCAGCCTACCCGAACCCAGTTTGGTCAGTCCGACACCACCGCTGATCTTGCCAGTGCCGGTGAATGTGTAGGTGAGTGAACTGTTGTTGACGGTTATGCTACCCGGCGTCAGCGAGGTCGTAACCAGATGGACCGTCGAGGTGCTGGCGGAATCGTTGAAGGTCACAAAATCACCCGCGTTGTTGTAGTTGGTAGCTGTCGCACCCGCGAGCCAGTTGAGCGTGGACGTATCCCATGCGCCATTTTGCGTGCCGCTCCAGGTAATCGGCTGGGCCGGCGCCGGGCCGGCGGTGATGACGAGGTCGATCGTGAGCGTGGCGGTATTGTTGGACAAATAGGCCACGTAGCTCGGACTCGCGGCCGGCAGGCTGCCCAAGCCGATGTTGTTGTCAAACCCGTTGCCGCCGATGGTCCCAGCGTAACTAATTACCGGGAATTGTGCCGGGTAACCAAGGATGCCGGGAATGGTTGAGATGTTGATAATGTTCGTAGAGCCACCAGTGGTCAGATTGATCACCGCCACGTTGGTCACCGTGCCACTAACTGCGAGGGTCAGATTCGCATCGGTCAGATTCAAGTTATCAATCGGGTTGGCCGTGCTGCCGATTCGACCGCCGACCGCCAACGAACTGCTGTTGGCGACCTCCACCGTACCCGTACTGCCGGTCGAAGTGGTTTTGGTGATGTTTCCAGTGACAGTGGCAGAGCCGCCGATGACACTAAATGTTCCAGAACCACCGACGTTTGCTGCCGCCGAACTCACGTTGACGAGCGAAATGTTGCCGGCAACAAGCGTACCGCCGCCCATCGTCAGCGTCCCCGTGGCCAACGAGTTTGTGGAGTTACCAGAGCACACAGCCAAGTTGATGGTGGTAGCATCAATAACCCCTTGATCGAATTGCAGGACGCCGACTCCATTGTAAAACCCAGCGTCCGTGCCGCTTTGGGACCGGCTCATACGACCCAAGGTCAACGTGCTGAACTTCAGGTCCACCGGATGACCATTTAGAAGCATGCTGCCGGTGGTGGTTTTTAGCGATGTTCCAGTGCCTCCAACGTTGCGGTCGCCAACCAGCATGGTGGTGCGATCGGAATCCGTACCGCCCGTGCCCCGCAACCGCCAGCCGCCCGAACCGCCGGGAAACTGCAGGATCGTGGCGACGCGGCCACCGCCCAGGTTAAACGTGCCGACATTGAGCCGGTTAGTGCCACTGCCCAGATTGAAGGTTCCGGTTCCGGTCGCCGTACCAGTCGCACCTTGCATGTTGATTGTACCTGCCGTGACGCTGTTGCTGACAGCCGCCAAGGAAATGTTACCCATGCTCCGGCTTCCCCCGGTGCCGATCGAAATGGTTCCGCCGCTGGCGATATAGACGAAGTTGTCCAACCCGGACAAGTCCAACGTGCCGGGCGCGATGTTGCCCGAGGCAGCATTGTTTCCAATCGTAAACGTATTTCCCGTCGCCACATAAGTCCCATTCCCAGTCATCGCCACAGATGTGGTCCATGCGTTGCCGGCGGGATCATTTCCGCCGCCGACCGTGACGGTGCCACTGGTGGTCAAAGTCACGCCGGTCGGGATTTGCGTAACGTGCCATGTTCCCGCGGTGTTATTGGTGTAGGACAGGGCCGTGATCGCAGTATTGACGCTGACGATGTTGTTGACGGTAATCGCATCCGGGGACGTTCCGGTGATGGCAAACACAGCATTATCTGATGCTCCGGGGTTGCCCGCGATATTCCAGTTGCCGCTTACGTTCCAGTTGTTGGCTCCGGGCGTGCCAACGTTCCACACGTAGGTAAGGGCCACTGAGGGGTGCGCAGTCAACAGCGTAATTACCGGGATGAGAAGCTTACAGAAGGGTTGGAGCAGGGATTTCATGGGTGTTTTTAAGTCAGGAGGTTTCCAACAGAACAGATTTACGACTACAAATTCATTCAGGTTGAGTCTGGGTGTAAAACAGTGCGCTTCCCAGCGGCCAAAGTCAACTGCCCGCGACATTCATGAACGGCGACTCTGGTCCTGGCAGGTGCCCGCCGGGGACACGGCCAAAAGAATTAACGGAGCGCAGGCGACACACCACTTGAACAAACGTTCTATTCGTCGTTAAAGAATGCGGTTTCGCTGCAAAGCCGTCCTGGTTGCTGCCTCATGGTTGCACCTTACAACTGAAATGTTGAGTCACTGGCCGGACGCAAATCATAATGCCCGCATGCACACACTCGCCCTCCGCTTCGCCACTCCTCTAATAACCGCCTGCTGGTTCGGATGCATCACCGCCCGGGCCGAGGACTCAAAGCCGGCCGTTCCACAGTCCTCCGCACTCGACTCCGCCGGCATACGCGCGGTGATGAAGCGGGTCGCTGACTGGCAGCTGGTGAATCCGTCCGCCTCGAGCAATCGTTACACCGAGGATTGCTGGACGTGGGGCGCGTTCTACACCGGCATGATGGCCTGGAGCAAAATCGCCGGCGAACCCAAGTATCACGACGCCATGATGGCGATGGGAAAACGTTTCAACTGGCAACCCGCCAAGCGCATCTACCACGCCGATGACCACTGTGTGAGCCAGACGTATCTGGAGCTATACCTGCAACACCGCGACCCCGCGATGCTAAAGCCCACGCAGGCACGCCTGGATTACATCCTGGCTCACCCAAGCACTAACAGCCTGCAGTTTAACATCAAAGGCGCGCTAGACCGGTGGTCGTGGTGCGACTCGCTGTTCATGTCGCCGCCCACTTGGGCGCGACTGCACACCGCCACGGGCGACAAGCGCTATCTCGATTATATGTCTCAACAGTGGTGGATCACGACCGACTATCTGTACGACAAGGCGGAACATCTCTACTATCGCGACAGCAACTATTTCGACAAGCGCGAGGCGAGCGGAAAGAAAGTCTTCTGGAGTCGCGGCAACGGCTGGGTGCTGGCGGGCATTCCGCGTGTGTTGGAACATCTGCCCAAGGACCATCCGGACCGGCCGCGGTTTGAAAAACTGTTCCGCGACATGGCGCAGAAGATTCTCACGTGCCAGCAGCCGGACGGACTTTGGCGCGCCAGTTTGCTCGACCCGGCGAGTTATCCGCTCAAGGAAACCAGCGGGTCAGGCTTTTTCGTTTATGCCTTTGCCTGGGGCGTGAATCAAGGGTTGCTGGAGCGGGCCAAATTCGCACCGGCAATTCACCGGGGTTGGACGGCCCTGACCGATTGCGTGAACCCAGATGGCAAGCTGACGCACGTTCAACCCGTCGGCGCTGATCCCAAGAAGTTTGATCCGGATTCAAGCGATGTCTATGGCGTCGGCGCATTTCTTCTCGCCGGCTCGGAAGTCCTTAAGCTCGTAAAACCACAATAGGAGTAAGTTGTTTCCGTCTTCCGGAAAGTACGAGTGACCGGCACGTGACGGAAGAGCTGCTTGGCGGCGGCGTGCCGATTTCGTTAATCGCGGCGGTCCCCGGGTGCAACCAGCGCGCGGGCAGCTCCTTTTCGGGGACGACACAGAATTCAGACGGTTCAAGCCGCACCTCCTTACAAAGCAAACGCCGCCGGGATTGCTCCCGACGGCGCGCAAACTATCGATGTAATTATGGGACTTGCAGGAGGAAGAACCGTTTCGCCTCGTCTGAACTTACGGGCGTCGTGAGGTTGAAATTGCCACTGCCGTCGAAGTAACCCGTGGCAATCATCGTCCATCCGCTAACCGGCAGGCCCACATTCGTCGAGGTCAGTGCCACATAGGTACCGTTAGCTGGACCCGTTCCAACGAGGGTGACATCGGTTCCGGAGTAACCGAATGAAACGATGTTGGGTTGGGTCAGCGGGCCGACGGATTCCACCTTCAACGTGCCATTTACGGCGAGGTTGTTGGTGTTCCATTTCAGCCCAGCTCCGGGCGTTGCCGGACTGATGGCGGCAAACGTGCCTTGATAGCTCGCCGCGCTGAAGAGCTTGAAGGTATTACCCGCGCCATAAGGACTCCCGCTGATCTCCGTCAATTGCAGTGTGCCACCGTAGCTAAGGCTGGCTGCGCTTACCACGTCATTCGTGAAGTTCGCTTTGTCCACATCGAGCGTGGTGACGCTGCCGGCGTTCAGAATGGCTGCATTGGTGACGATCAGCCGGCCAACAGCAGCATCACCGCCCAGCGAAACTGTTGAGCCGGTATTCCCCTGAACGGTCCCACGAACCGTGCCATAGCCAACCAAAGAGCGGCCGCCGCCCAAAGTCAACGTGCCATCCACGCGCGCACCGACATCGAGAATGGCAGCCGCGCCGCCAAAAATGATGTTGGGGCTCGCCAGCGAGCCAGCGCCCACCAATGCCACGGTGCCGATGTTGATTACCGTATCGCCAGCGTAAGTATTCACCCCGCTCAGGATAAGCGTGCCGGCTTCGGTGATCTTCGTCAGGCTGCCGGCTGGACCACTGATGACGTTGCTGATGGCAAGCGAAGTCCCGTTGTCGATGTCGAAGGTGCAACTGCCGTCGAGCACCACCGGTCCAGTGATGACGTTCGCGCCGGAGTCATTGTTGAAATTGCCATTGGTAAAGGCGATGCGCTTGTTCAACGGCAGCGTGTTGTTGAACATCTGCAAAGTGCTGCCGGTCTGCACGGAGAGGGTGCGGTTGGGATCACCCGCCGAGGTCGTGGTGGTCTCGATGCTGAACGTACCCGATTGCACGTCAATGTCGCCCAACGCCGGGTCCACCGTTACGGCGACCAGCGTCACCTGATTCCCTCCGACCTTGGTGATGTTGTAGGCGTTGCCGCCCGTGCTCAATGCGGCGCCGGCCCCGCGGAAGTCCCAGCGACCGTTGCCACCGAAGGTGGTATCACCCACCAGCGTGGCGATGCGCACTGCGTTTTGCTGCGCCGTACCCGTGTTGTTAATGATGGCGCCGCCGCCACTGACGCCAGAACCAGAAACGGTGATGGGTTCAACGCCGATGTTCACCGTGTTGGCCGCGTAACCCACCACACCGATGTCCAGCGTCGCGCCGCTCTTGATGACCGTGCCGGCGGCCGTGCTTCCGAGCGCGGAGTTATTGCCGATCTGGAAGGTGCCGGCTTCGATCGTAACCACACCGGTGAAGTCGTTGGTGCTGTTCATGACGAGAACACTGCTGCCCTGCTTATAAAGCGACGCGCCGCCGCTGATCTTTCCGGGACCGTTCACGGTGAAGGCGTTCAAGCTGGAATTGTTGGTGAATACGGAAGGCGCCACCGCCGCACCGGCCGTGATATCTACGGTCGTTACGACGCCGACCGCGTCATCAAGCAGCACACTGTCGCCCTGGAAGAACGCGTCCACCCCGCTGATGGCGTTGTTAAACCAGTTCGACGTCACCCCAATATCCCAGGTCGTGCTGGATGTCGAATCCCACCGCAGCACGCCGGCCGTGCCCCCAACCACGAGGTTCACCTGACCCGGCGTATTGGTATTGATGGTGAGACTGTAACGGGAGAGGCCACCGAGCGAGGCACTGGTGTTCAGGTTTCCAATCAAGCTGCCAGTGTAGTTGATCAACCGGTACGTGCCGGGCTGCAAACTGAGGTTCAACAAGGAGAAGGCGAAGGTGTTGTCGTTCACAATGAGATTGCCGTTGACCTGGATCAAGTCATTGATTCCCCCGCCGATGGTGTTGACGGAGTTCAACTCAAACGCGACCGTCGCTCCCGCATTCAAAGTCAGGTTGCCCGAACTGAACGTGCCAGCACTGGTGCCGGGCGAGAGCAACCCGGCGACGACCACGGGCCCGTTGTTGGTGCCCGTCCCACTTAGCGTAGTGTTGGTCATGGTCGTCAAGGTGCCGCCGCCGGTAATGTTGCAATTGAGCACGAACGTGCCGTTCGAAACCACCGTGCTTCCGGCGTAGGTTTTGGTCGGCCCTGTCAGTATCAGCGTGCCCCCGCCCTGCTTCACGAGGCTGGCCCCACCACCACCCGTGATTGAGTTACTAAACGTCATAAAGTCGGCGGTGTTCACGTTCATCCAGCATTCGCCATTGAGCGACATCGGACCGGCAAACACATTCAGGGTGATGACGCCATCGCCGGCGCTTACGGTGTTATTCGTCCCGGAACCGTTGAAAACGAAATTCTTATTGAGCACGTTTGTCGTATTGAACACTTGGAAAGTTGCCCCGGCCTGAACCGTCAGCGTGCCCGCTGGATTGCCCAGGCCCGTGGTCGCAGCTTCTGCAGCCAGCGCACCGGCCTGCACGTCAATATTGGCCAATGCCGGATCCACGGTCGCGCCGACCAGGGCGATCGTATTGATTCCAATCTTGGTCAGGTTGCGCGCGACGCCGCCGGTGAGCAACGCGGCATTGGCGGGATCGGCCGTGCTTGGCGCACCGCGAATATCCCAACGATTTACTCCGCCGAAGACGGTGTCGCCCGCCAGCGTGACATAACGGAGCGCGTTCTGTTGCGCGGCTCCGTTGTTGACGATCGCGCCGGCAGCGCCGACGCCGGAACCAGAAACTGTCACCGGTTCAGCTCCAAGATTTTGCCCGTTGACGTCCAATGTCGCCCCGGAATTGATGGTAGTGATGCCATTGGTCCGACCCAATGCCGCGCCGTTGCCAGTCTTCAACGTGCCTGTGGCCACGGTCACAGCGCCGGTGAAGGTGTTTGCTCCGCTTACCGTCAGCACCCCCGCACCGTTCTTGGTCAACGTGCCCGCAGCAGTACCGGCAATCACGTTGGGAACCGTCAGATCGTCACTGCGATTGACGACCAGGCTGGCATTATTGCTTATCGCACCCGAACCAAGATTGCCGGACGGCCCGCCGTTGCCGACCTGAAGTGCGCCGGCGTTGATGGCAATGCTGCCGCCGAAATCATTGAGACCGGTATTGTTCAGCAACAACGTGCCATTGCCCGATTTGGTCAAACCGCTCAACCCACCGACCTTGCCGCTGCCGGTCAACGTGTAGCTCAGGGCGCTGTTGTTCACGGTGAGACTGCCGGGCAGCAGCGTGGTGGTCAGATTGATCGTGGTCGCACCGGCCGCAGTGTCGTCAAGAATGGCGAAGTCGCCATCGAAGTAGTTGGTCGAAGTCGCGCCGACCCGCCAGTTCTTGGTGCTGACGTCCCAGTTGCCGTTCGTTGTGCCCACCCAGACAACATTCTGTGCAATCGGCCCGGCGGTGAGGACGAGATCCACCGATGTCCCGGCGGTGTTGTTGGAAAGGAAACCCGTGTAAGCGCCAGATAAGCCGCTCATCGTGAAATTGAAATCACTGCCGCCGATGCTGCCCGTGTAATCAATCAATTTGAACTGCACCGGATAAGCGGTGATGGCGGGTAGCAAGCCGATGACGAGCGAATTGCCCGCACCGCCGGTCGTCAGGTTGGTCACAACGATGCGCGGCGTGGCGCCGATGATGGCGAAATTCACGGTGGCGTCGCTGAGGGCCAGGTTGCCCAACCCGGCGGCCGTGCTGCCGGCGGTGTTGGTGAGGATGAGTGTGCCGCTGGTGTTGGTGATGGCCGAATTACCGGTGAGCGCGGTGGTGACAATCGCATTGGCCATGACGGTGCCGCCATTAATGTTGAGGCGGCCGACCGTCTGCGGTGCCCCCGTGCCACCAGACGCATTGGCGAGTTCGAGCGTGGTGTTGACGATGAGTTGGGCAGTGCCGTTCACATTCACTGTGCCATTACCCCACTTCGGGTTCGCGCTTGGCTGAAGGCCGATTTGGAGCGTATTCACGTCAATCGTACCGGCATTGAACGTCAACATGCCGAGCGATTGATTGCCGCCCGTGCCAGCGGTACCACCGCGGGCAACAATCATTGTGCTCACCAAGGCGTCCACCGCGCCGGCAGAGAAGTCATTCGTGCCGCGGCAGGTGGTCGTGCCACTGTCTGCTTCAGCATCGCCAATGGTCCAGAAGGTGACCCGGCTGACGCCGTCAATACCGCGGAACTTGGCGGTCGGATTCACGAAGACCGGGTTGAACATCATGGTGCAGGCGGTCTCCTTCTCCATGCCGACACCAATGCTGGCAATGGAGAACTCGTTCACCTGACCCAGCAGTAATTGACTTCCGTTGCCATTGTTCGCCCGGCTGCGACCGACTTCGATGGCGGTGCCTGTCGAAGCCGCGGTGGTGTTGGAGAGTTTGATGCGGTTTGTCTTCGCGAGGTAAAGAAAGCCAGTGTTGCGGTTGACATCGGGATGGCCGGGTGGATCAGCCCGACCGATGAACGCCCGCTCGGCATCCAGGATGAACGTATCCAGCCCGGACAGATCCAGCGTTGCGCGGCGGCTTGAACCATCTCCGCCCTGCCGAACGGTGAAATCCGCGGTGGCCGGATTGCTGATGACCAGAGTTCCGCCTCCCGCAAACGCCACGTCGATGTTCTGCGCAGCAATGGCTTCAGTGCCCACGGTGAAATCCCCCAGCACGAACAATGTCTTGCCAGACTCAATGTAGGTGTTGTGATAATAGGAAACAAGGTTTAGTGGATCTGTTTGCGCGTACTGCAGGCTTAGGACGGTACCGCTGAATAGACTGTTCACAGTATTATTGACGTTGCCCGGAGCCGTGTCGGCGCCGTCATTAAGAAACCTCACATCGTCAATACTGGCAGGCGCCACACCGCCAATCCAGTTGCCGGCAGTGGACCAGTTGGTATCCACACCACTGGCGCCGTTCCAGACAATCGTCGCCGCACGCGCAGGGTTGAACAGGCCAAGCATTGCGACAACGGCAAAGCACACGCAGGGTTTACACAGAGTTTTCATGGATTTTCAGTTGAGTCAGGGGTGGAGAATCGCCAGCAATTGCCAGCCGTCCAACGGGGTTTTTACAATCAACGGGTTTGAAAAAAGAATTTGCGTCAGCATCAGCTACGGCATTGGTGTCAATTATGGAAAGATGATGACATGAGCACTGGCAACAAACACTTGAACGTTTGTTCAACCACGCGGAGTCCCCGCGGCAAAACAATTCAGGGCAGTCCGGGACGTTTGGCTGGCGCCCGATAATCCACGTGCCAGATCAACTGCCAAAGGTTGTCGAGTTTGACGGTTGAAGCGTGACCATCCGCGAAACCTACGTTGATGGCGCCGGGCATTTTGCGATTGATCGGAGAAGATCGCGGGGCTTGGGCAGGCGAACGGCCGCCATGCCGCACAACGCAGGCGCGCCCCATGCCGGGGGTGGCCCCGCCACCGTTGTAACGATCGCCCCAATACAAATCCGTGGGTGGCGCATCATCGGCCAACGGCCAGAGATCCACCCAATTGGCGTCCATGAATATTGGTGACTCGGCCGCGCGTTTGATCGAGGAATCCTTGCGGAAGCAATACTGGGGATATTGCGTGCCCCGGATGACAGGCGTGTTGTACATCCAGCCATTGTAGCCGTAGCTGCCCGTGAAAGTCTTGGGTGGTGTCGAGGTGGTAATCCGCCGCCAGGAAGTATCTGCATTGCCCGAATCGTCCGCCGTTCCGGCGGGAATGTTTTTGGCCGCCGGACAGACTCTGACCTGATCCACCTTGGCGTAGAATTCGATGAGCGTTCCCATCCACACGCCGTTCTGATAGCTGGGAGTGTTGTAACCCAACAGCACCCCGTGATCACTGGAATAAAGCGTCCACGCGAGGTTGAGTTGTTTGAGATTGCTCAGACAATTCACTGCGTGCGCCTTGCCCTTCGCGCGAGCCAGCGCGGGCAGTAACATGGCAGCGAGGATGGCGATGATCGCGATCACGACCAGAAGTTCGATCAACGTGAATCCGGATCCCGCCGTCCGCCGACCACTCATTCTATTCGTCTTGGTGCCTTCGTTTTTCAAAATCATAATTCGAATTGTTTCTGCAAAGTGGCCGCCGGACACACCCAATGCCCGGCGGCCAGAACCAACCCAAAAACGATCACGGCAATCTTACGCGGAAGAAGCGCGCAGGCGTTCCCGGCTGAATGGGGGTTGCAACGGCGAAGTTTCCATTGCCATCGAACGTGCCGGCGCCGACCGTTGTCCAGGTCGTCATCAACGCCGCGACGTTGGTGGAGGTGACGAGCGTGAAGGTGCCGTTGGTAATTCCGTTACCACCGCTGATCACAAGATCGGTGCCCAAGGTCCCGACACTGGTGATGGCTGGCGGAGCGGGATTGCCCACGACGGAGATCGTGCCGCTGACGCTGAGTTGGCTGGTGTTCCAAGACTGGCCAACACCCAAACCAGGCAACTGGATGGTGGAGAACCCGCCGATGTATGAGCCACCACCGGCATTGAACAGTTTGAAGCTATGACCGTTGGTGAGCAGGCCACCTATGTTTGTGACCGTGAGCGTGCCACCGTAGGAAATGTTCCCGGTGATGGAACGCAACAGATCGTTGGCACTCGTGGTCGCATTGATTTCCATGTAAGCGACCCCACTGAGCGAAATGGCGTTGGTAAACGTCAGCGTACCGATTCCCGTTCCCGGCGAAACCGTGCCGCCAGCCTGGACTTCCAGGTTCTTGCCGCTGGTACCGCTACCGGCCAGCGTGCCGACAGCGACCCGCACTGCGCTACCGCTGAGCGTGGTATTGACGACCAGTGTGCCATTGCTGATGACTGTGTCGCCCGTGTAATTGCCCCCTGCGCCAATGGTCAGTGTGCCGGTCCCTATCTTGCGCAAACCGCCGTCTGGCGTGCCGCCCAACGCGCTGTCGTGCTGCAGCGATTCGAGGATGCTGACATTGAAGTTGGTGCTATCGACGATGGCGCCACCCGCCTTGATGATGCAGGCAATGGGAATGGCCGGTGAGGCCGCGTTCCCTTGAATCCAGGTAGTAGAACTGGCGTTGGCCTTCAGCGTGCCGCCATTAAAATTGAAGGTCGCGGTAGGAGTCCCACCGGCCTGGGCCGCGCTGGTAGCTGCGCCAATCCGGGAGGCGGCGATCATGCCGCCGTTGAGATGCACCACACCAACACTGCCCAGCGTGTTGCCGGCAGCGTTGCGCGACATATCCAGCGTGGCACAGTTGACCACTCCCGAGTTCGACACGGTAAGAATGTTCGTGCCGCGGCTGGCCAGGAAGAAGTTCCGGGGATTGCCCTCCACGTCGGAAACGTTGAAGAGCCCGCCGCTGATGTTCATCGTCGTGGCCGCCGTGGCCGCGCTATCGGAGCCCTGGAAGACATCGCGGATGTTCACCGTGCCGCCAGTCTGATTGACGGCCGCGAGGGTGTTTCCGCCTGCGCCCGTGTTCAGCCGATTCCCGAAAGTGATCGCGCCGTTTGCCACATTCAGCGTGCCCAGCGTGTTGGCGATTACGCCGACGCGCGAAACGGCAGTGGCCGTGCTGAGGAACTGCGGCGCGCTCGCCCCGCTGCCGTGATTATACGTCCCCGCCTGCACGTCGAAGATCATCGGCATCACCACGGGCGTCGCCGTGGGATTATCCATCATCGTCCAATTGGCGTTGCTGGCGTTGAGCAGCAGGGTGTTGGTGATGGAATTGGGATCCAGACTGGCGAGCCGGTTGCTGAGAATGCCGTTGCCAGCCAACGTTAGGATCCCAGCAGCTACAGTGTTCGTGACCGGGCCGCCGACGATCACCGAGCCGGTACCCGTGCCGCCATTGAACGTGCGATTGCCGCTCAGCGTCAGCGGGAGATTAATGGTTTGCGTGTTGGGTGAGATGTTGACGACATTCCCGCCGAGGTTGATTGAATTTCCGTCCAGCACAAACAAGCCCGCGTCGAAATTGAAACCGATATCGGTGTAACTGGTGTCCGCGGCGGTGTTGTTCGTATTATTGAGCCGGTTGTTGCCGGCGAAGTACAAGGTGTCACCCGACACTATCGTCGCGCCGTTCCAGTTCGCCGTATCGGTCCAGAGGCTGCTGACCACGCTGCCGCCGTTCCACGCGGGCGGCCCGCCGCTGGCGACGATGTTCACCTGGCCCGCTGTATTCGTGTCCACCGCGTAGGTGTAATTGTTCGGGCTGGTGACGGTCAGATCACCATTCCAGATCAAGTTGCCTGAGTAATTAAACAAGCGGTATTTTCGGGACGCACCGGTTTGCAACAGCCCGATCGGATTAATCGTAATGGCGTTGCCGTTCACCGTTAGGTCGCCATTGACCACGATTAGATCGTTGGTCCCGCCCCCGACTGCGTTCGTCGAGGTCAGGTCGAAATCCAATGCGCCGCCGCTTTCCAATACCAATGGTCCAACGGTCAAAGTCCCGATGACGCCGTTGGTGTCGCCAGGGCTCATCTGGCCCGAGATCGACACCGCCCCGGCGCAACTGCCAGAACCGGCGAAAAATGTCCCTGCGGCATTGGTCACCCCGGCTCCGAGCAAACTTCCGTTGACCGAGAATTTGCCGCCCGACACCGTTACGCCCTGCGCGGTGTTCAAGCTTCCCGCCACGCTTACAACACCGCTGTTCACAGCAATTCCTCCGGCATAGGCCGGGCTGTTGCCGCTGAACGTGAGTAATCCGGTGTCAATCTTCGTCAGCGTGCCTGAACCGGTAATTACGTTGTTGAGGTTGAGGGAAGTGCCGCCATCGCAATCCACGACACATCCCCCGTTTAGTGTCATCGGACCGATCACCGTGTTGTTGCCGGCGTCACTCCACAAAGTGCTGGCGGTACCATCGCCATTCAAAGTCATGACCTTGTTCAACTGGTTGGTCATATTGAAGAATTTCAAAGTCGCTCCGGCCACGACCGTGAGGCTGTTGGCGGGATTGCCCAAGCCCGTCGTCGCTGCTTCGATACTCAGAGCGCCGGCTTGAATCTCAATATCGCCCAGCGTCGGGTCCACCGTCACGCCAGTGATGGCAAACTGGTTGCCGCCAACCTTGGTCAGCTTGCGCGGCTGGCCGCCCGTGTTGAGTGAGGCCAGGGTGGGGTTCGCAATATCGGTGGAGCGCAGGTCCAATCGGCCGCTGCCACCGACCGCCGCGTCCGCCGCCATGATCAACCGCGAAACGTTTGGTCCGACGAACGTCGCATTGTCGCCGCTGTTGTTAACGAGTGCACCCTGCCCGCCAGCGCCATTGCCTGAGATGGTCACAGCTTCCTGACCAAGATTGATGGAGTTGAACGCGACGTCGAGGGTGCTACCGCTGGCAACGGTGGTACCGCCGTTGGTGGCGCCCAGGGCCGCGGAACTAAACGTTTGCAACGTTCCCTGCGAGATGGTGGTGACTCCCGTGAACGTGTTCACACCCGCCACGGACAAAACACCGCCATTGCCATTCTGCGTCAGGGTGCCGGCGCCCGAGATGAGATTTGAAACCGACACCGAATCGTTACGGGTGTAAACGAGCGCGCCATTGTTCAAGATGGGCGTTGTGGCGGGCAGATTTCCCGCGCTGTTGTTGTTGCCGATCTGTAGCGTGCCGGCACTGATGGTGATGTCACCGGTAAAATCATTGATTCCAGTGTTCTCCAAAACCAGGGTTCCGCTCCCCTGCTTGGCAAGCCCACCGACACCACCAATCTTGCTTCCGCCATTTATGGTGTAGGCCAGCACGGTATTGCTTACCGTCATGCCGGCAGGAACAACATTCTGATTCAACGTCGCGACCCCGTTGCTGGCGGAGTTGTCAAACCGCACGAACGAACCATCGCTGTATGCCAGCGCGGAACCTCCGATGAACGGAATCCAGTTGGCCGTGCTTGTGTCCCACGACGCATTGGGTGAACCACCGGCGTAGCCCTGCCATTTGAGGGAGGCGGGGCCACCGGTGACGACGAAGTCGACCGATCCATTGGCAATGTTATTGGAAATGTAACCTGAGAATGGCGTGCCCGGAGTGGGCGGCAAGGCGCCGGCCAAGCCGAAGTTCAACGCGCCGTTCAGCGATGAGTACTTGATGGCAACGAACTGGGCGGGATAGGAATTAATGGACGGGATGGACGTGATCGTGATGTAGTTGGTGTCGCCGAGCGAGTTGAGGTTCGTCGTCGTAATGGCGCTTCCGCCCGCTGGCAATGCCAGGACGGTCGTGCCATTGCTCGAAGTCATGGTGCTGAGAGTCAGCGGCGTCACTTCACCGACATCCAAGGTGGCGTTGCTGTTGACCGTGGCGACCAGGGACGATGCCGGGTACGAGCCGGACGTGCTGAACACCAATCTGCCACCGTTCACCGTGGTATTGCCCCCATACGAGTTAGGCCCGCTCAACGTCTGGGTACCTGCGCCCATTTTGGTGAGCCCCACATTGGCACCACGAATTTGTCCGGCAAAGGTTGCGGTCGCGTCGTTGTCGCCGACAATCAAGGTGCCCATGCCGACGGCGCTGTTTGAAATGATGGCACTGGAGTGCGTGCCCATGCTGCTCAACCCATTGACGGTCTGATCCGTGCCGTTGAGGTTCAAGGTAGCGGTGACCGTGGCGCTGTGACCGCGAAGGATCAAATTCCCCTTGCCCGCACCGTGGGGCATCGTGTGCGGGCGGCCGGTGGTCATCTGCAGTGTGCTGGCACCCGTCGCGTTGGTGCCATTGATCAACGTGTCGCCGGCATAATCATTGGTCGCACCGATGATCGTGGTGCCGACGCCGTTTCCGGTGCCGGCGCCCACAATGAAACCGCCCGGCCCCGTGATCGGACCGTTGAACGTGCCATTGGCGGTGGCGGCATCGGCGGTAAGTGTCATCAAACCGGTGAAGATACGTGCCGTGCCGCCCGCGCGAATCGCCCCGTTGCCGGAACTCTCGGCATTGCCGTAACCCGCCATGAAAATGTCGTTGGTGCAGGTGCCATTAGCATTGAAAAAGAGCTGTCCGCCGGGATAAATCACGATCGGACCGGTGCCCAGGTTGTTCGGCGTTGTCTGAATGCGCCCGCCATGGATGTGCGTTCCGCCGGAGTGGGTGTGGCCACCGGTGATCGCCGGGAGGCTGATGTGACCGAACGTATGCACGGTCACGGCGCCCGTGCCGTTGTTGGTCATGCGTGAATTCATCACGAGCTGATTGCCGGTGTTGCCGATGAACGGCGTTTCGATCAAGTAAAGGTCGCCGGCCGTGTTGGCCGCGCCGCCAGCCGTCACGGCCCCAACGCCGGCGCCCGTGCCGATGGTGAGAACGCGGCTCACGCCGGTGATCTGCCGCGAGGCGTTGAAAATCCCACCCTTGGCGCCGAGCCGCAGAATCCGGCCTGCCGCCACGTCAATAGTTTGGTTGCCCGTAGGGGCCGTACCGAAGTGCAGCGTGTTGATGTCGGTCGTCCCACCAGCCGCCAGCGTGACATTCGCACCGCTGTCCGGGATGCGCACGTTGCTGGAGGCGGCGTTGGCAATTGCGCCCCCCGCCGCCACATCGGTGTAGGCGGTGTATTCAACGACATTGTTGCCGCCATCCAGCGCGGCCCAACCCGTGGGCACAGCCATTGTAGCCCAGCCTCCGAGAATGCCGTTCACATTCGCCAGACCCGTGCCGTTGACGTTGACGCCGCTCGAAAATGAAACCGAGGCCGCGCTGCCCAACGTGATGGTGCCCGACAAATTAAGCACGCCGCCGCCGGCATCGCCGACTATGTGATGGTGTCCGTTGGCAAGCGTCAGCGGCAGACTGATTGTCTGCGCACCCGGTGATGCGTTGGAGATGCTCCCGCCGATGTATGGCGCGCCCAATCCACCTCCATAAGCCGCCTCCGCCGGCGCCGCGAGCGTCAGCGCGTTGCCCCCAAGCGTGAACGCGCTGGCCCCACCGTTGAAGGTAATGTTTTGAAACACCGTGCCCGCAGTGAAGTTATTGTTGGGCGTGAGCCGCAGAGCCCCGTCGAAGTATAGCCAGTCAGTGGCTACTGGCGCCGTCCCGCCGCCTCCGGTCGGATCCCAGTTGGCGGCGGTCAGCCAAAAGTCGTTGGCGCCTTCGCCGTCCCAAGTCTTGTCCGCGGCGAACAAGGGAACGCACGACAATGCGAGCAGCAACGACGCCGGACGGACAATTGAGTCCCGTATACGAAACGAGGGTGAGTTCATGGATTTTCGGGGGGTTGGTGGGTTATTGGGTGAAACAGGTGACAGCGTGCTAGAAAGCGGTTGAGGTTTGTTCACGGCTGGTGCGGGTCAATTTGCGAACGGGAGCGGATTTGGAACCAGGTTCGGGCTCCACTGCGCATGCCAGTAGAGTTGCCAGAGCTTCGGCAGTTTCACCAGTTGCGCATGGCCATCGAAAAATCCCACATTGACCCCGCCGGGCGCGCGGGCGGCGGTGCCTTGGAAATTCGCGTTCGGCTTCCCCGCGTGCCGCACAATCGCCACGCGACCCATCTGGTAGCCATCGTGGGTGCTGTAAGGGAAGCCCTGGGTAAGATCGCGGCTCAGATTGTCCGATTCCTTGGGCCAAGTATCCGACCAATTCTCGTCGAAGAACAACGGCGAATCGCTCGGCTTCTTCACGGCGGATTCCTTGAGGAAGTAACCCTCGCTGCCGGGGCGTCCGTTGGGCAGCACAAAGCCCTGGCCATCGCCCCGTCCGTCTGAGAAGAACCAGCCGTTAAAACCGTACGCGGAAGTAAAGAAGAAGCCGTCCAACACCTTTCCCCACGGTTGGGTGACGGACCCCTGACTGTTGCCTCCGGGCGTGGCCGGTGGTTTGTTGGCCACCGGGCAATGGATCAGGTTCGTGGCCCTCGCGTAATAATTGATAAAGTTCACAATCCATGCCCCGCTGGAGCCCGACGGACTGTAGTCACTCACCATCTTCCCGAAATCAGTGGTGTACATGTTGGCAGCGAGGGTCAATTGCTTGATGTTGCTGAGGCACTTGATCTGATGTGCCTTGCCTTTGGCCTTGGCGAGCGCGGGCAGCAGCATTCCGGCGAGAATGGCAATGATGGCTATCACCACAAGAAGCTCAATCAACGTGAATCCCCGGGCGTCGGTCGCTGCGAAGCGCGCCAGACCTGACCGCGATCGCGGCATAGTGACACTTGCTTGATTCATTATTTTCAGATTCGCATTGCGGCCAACCGTCAGACGCACCCGGCGTCCGACGGCCAACCCACCAATCTGACGATCAGCACCGCAACTCGAGATCGGATCAAATTGGTACCGGGGGTGATGATTTCACTCCTGGGATTTGTGTTCGTGCGATGGTTGAACGATGACACCCGGCCTCGGGCGCTTCCATTGGACGTTCGTTCTAAAACGTCCGTTGGAACTGAATGAAAGCACGCGCAAACGAAAGCGCACGTGGAACATGCAATTCATGAATCGGTGCGACAAGCTGGGGAGTTCGGCTCAGCAGACCGAGCGTCGAACTGGTGCGAGCTGGCTAGAGCGGAACTTCCTGGCAGTGTCAGCCCACGATGAACGATTCGACAACAACAAGGCTTGGAGGCGCTAAAACCACCAACGCACTTCGCGGTCTTGGGTGTCGTATCGCTCCTTGATGCGCTTGAATGGTCGCCAGGCGGCATGGCCGTCGAGATACAACGCGTCGCCACCAGCGGGCTTGCTCAGTTTCATGTGCGGATTGCGGTGCAGTCCACTCTTGGTGAGATTACTTGGCACACCGACGAAATCACTCGAACCGCGCGAGAGAATAGCACAAGCGATCAACTCGGATTCCACTGCATTGGTACTGCCGGTGAGTTTGAGATGGAATTGTTTGCCGGGATACAACTTTGCAGCCATGCCGGGGTCCGGCTTGCCGTTACTGTCGAGCCGGGCGCCCAGCCATGCGAACCCGATTATCCGGCGCGTGGTACTGTAATCCCACCAAGCTACTTCCGCGTCGTATTCCTTCACCGACGCCTTCACGCTTGGACAGTAAAAGAGATGCCGCGTTGCTCCAGCGTTCGTCAGCGGATCAGTGATTGCCCTTGGAAGGTCCCACAGCCATTGTCCGTTTACCGGTGCCGTCGGTATGCGGTCGCCGTTGTCCGCGCCATAAATCATCACTGCAAGGCCAAGCTGCCGGATGTTGCTCAGACACTTCGTGCGGTGCGCCTTCTCCTTGGCTTCCCCCAAAGCTGGGAGCAGCATGGCCGCGAGGATGGCGATAATGGCGATCACCACCAGCAATTCGATCAATGTAAAGCCCGTAAACAGTCGCCGGGTTGAGCGTGCCGGTTCATGGCGAAGGAGGTTCTTCTGCGCTGTCATGCTCGATTCACTTTCGCGCCGTTGTTGCACCTGATCAACTGCCGGCCAGATCGTTAACTAGTCTCGACGGGCACAAAGCGGTTGGCTTACACCTAACAATGGCGGGCCGGAAACGGCATAACCATCGAACATTTGTTCTAAACGCTGATCGCCGCAGGTTATAGAAGCTGCACGCGCAAATAGCGCTGCGGCTCGGCGGGATTGAACTGGTTGGTAAACCTGAACTGACCAACATCGTCAAACCAGTTGGTGGCCAGCCCGGACCATTGCGTCAGTGGCAAAGCAATGTTGGTGCTGCTTTGCACAACGCAGGGCCAGTCAGGCACGCCGTTGGCCACCGTCAGGATCAAGTCGTTACCCGTCACACCGATGTGATTGATCACCGGCGGCGGCGTGGGAACATTGGCCACGCGCAGTATGCCATCAGTGGCCAACGTGTTCGTGTTCCAACCGAGATTGAGCGCGGGAATCGCCGGCTTGAGGCTGGTGAACTGACCGGAATAACTCAACGCTGCGAACAGCTTGAAACTGTCGGTGGCGGACAAAGTGCCGGACACATTCGTCATACTCAGTGTTCCGCCGAAACTGATGCTTGCCGCACCGCGGATGGAGTCGTTCGTGTTCGCCGTCTTGTTTAATTCCATGAACGTCGTGCCGAACAACGTTACCGCGTTTGAAACCGTCAGCGCACCGACACTGAAGCCGGGGGAAATAGTCGCGCCGGGACCGGACTGGACACTGCCGAGTATCGTACCGTTACCGGTGAGGGTCTGACCGCCGTTCAAGGTCAGTTTGCCATCGCTGCGCCCGCCAACATCGAGTGTTGCTCCGTCAGAGACGCTGATGCTGGCGCTGCTGTTCAGAGCCCCAGCGCCCACCAGTGCCAACAGGCCAGCGCTGACAGTGGTATTGCCCGTGAACGTATTCATGCCGTGCAACACGAGGGTGCCGGCGCCAGTTTTGGTCAGGCCGCCCGTTCCACTGATGGCACTGTTGCTGAGCGTCAGCGACGTGCCGCCCACGTTGAATATTGCATTGCCGTTGGTTAACGTCACCGGGCCGACAATGATGCTGTTCCCGCTTTCGTTCCAGACCGTCGCGGTGTTGCTGAGAACGATGCGTTTGTTCAGGGGCGCGGCGTTGAGATTCCACAGGTTCAGCGTTGCACCCGGGAACACGGTGAGTGCACGGATCGGATTGCCGAGTTGGGATGTGACTGTCTGAATCGCAAAGGTACCCTCGCGAACGTCAATGTCGCCCAATGCGGGGTCCACGTGAACAGCCACGAGCGAAACTTGATTGGGACCGACCTTAGTGATCTTGAACGGCTGGCCGCCAGCAACGAGCGAACAGCCGTTCGTGGATGAACTTGACGCTGCGCGAATGTCCCATCGGCTCGTGCCGCCAAAAGTGGTGTCACCGGCCAGCGTGACATTGCGCAACGCCGACGTTTGCGCAACGCCGCGGTTGAGGAGCGCGCCGCTGTTGGTAACGCCGCTGCCGGAAACCGTGATCGGCTCGGCTGTGAGATTGAAGCCGTTCACATCCAACACGCCAGAGTTGGTGATGATCGTGGCTCCCGTCGCTGCGCCCAACGCGGCAGCATGGCCCACCCGCAGCGTCCCGTCGCGAATTGTCAGCGGTCCGGTAAACGTACTCGCGCCGCTCAAGGTCAGCACGTTCGGACCTTTCTGGACCAACGATCCCGCACCGCTGATGACGCTGCTCACGGTCAAGTCATCGGTGAGGTCGAATACGAGCGCGGCATTGTTGTTCACTGCTCCGCCGGGCAGGTTGCCGTCACCGCCGTCGTTGCCCACCTGCAAAGTGCCCGCCTCGATGAACACACCGCCCGAGAAATCATTGTTGCCGCTATTGGCCAGCGCCAGCGTGCCAGGGCCGCGTTTCGTCAAGGCCAAGCCACCGCTCAACTCGCCAAGGCCACCAAACAGGTAAGGTTTCGCAGCGTTGCTGACCAAAACACTCGCCGGTATGAGCGCGCCGACAAGATTCACATTCGTCTCGCCACTGGCGGCATCATCAAACACCACCGCGTTTCCTGACGCGAACGCCAGACCTGGTCCGAGATTATTTTTCCAGTTCAATGTCGCGGTGTCCCAGTCAGCATTCACATCTCCGTTCCAGGTGAGAAAAGAATCGGGCGTGGCGCAGTTGGTCAGCACCAGGTCCACGGAACTGTTCGCGATGTTGTTGGACAGATAACCGCCGCACACCAGCGCGCCCGGCAACGTGCCCAGCGTGAGGTTGAATCCCGCGCCACCCACCGCCCCGGAGTATTTGATTAGCGGAAACTGCGTCGGGTTGCTGGCAATGGGCGGCATCGAGAAAATGTGAACGACGTTCCCGGCCCCATCGGTCACGAGATTGGTCACGACAAAACTGGTGGTGTTGGTGGTGACGCGCAAATGGAGCGCCGCGTTGGTAAGCGCCAGCAAGCTGATTCCGGGACCAGCGCTGTTCGTCAGGAACAACGAACCGCCACTGATGGCAACGGTGTTGCCCAGTCCCGCTCCGGCGGAAATGGAACTCAACCGGGCACTGCCACCCGTGATGGTAATAATGCCGCGATTGGTTGCCGCCCCAGCTCCCCCAGCCGTCGGCCCAAGTTGCAGGCTGGAGTTCACGGTGAGCAGCCCACCATTTACGTTCACTGTGCCGGTGGCAGAGTTAAGGCCGCCATTGGCGCTCGCGCTACCCTGCACGCCAACTTGCAACGTGTTCACGTTCACTGTGCCCGCGTGCAGCGTAAAGCTGCCCACCGGAAATCCCGCGCCACTGCCCGTGCTGCTTCGAGCAACGATCATGGTGTCCACCATTGCATCCACCAAACCGCCGGTGAAATCGCACGCGCCCGCGGTGTTCACCGTGCCGCCCGGGCTCTGGGCATCAGCAACGTTCCAGCTGGCGATGCGGCTGACACCATCGACGCCGCGGAGGACCGCGGTTGGCCCCAACGCCGGATTCGCATTGGTAAACGATGGATTGAATCGCAAGGAACTGGCCAGACCGCCGCTCAACCCTTGTTTGACGCGCCCGACCGCAATGCTGTCGGCGAGGATCATATTCGCTTTCCCCAGCAGAATGTGGCTGATGCCGCCCGCGTTCCCGCTGCCGCCCCCAGCGCCGCCGATAGCGATGGCCGGAGCGGAACCATTCGCGGTGATCGCATTCGTTTTTGCGAGCAACAGCGTCCCCGTTGGTCGGGCGAAATTCCCCTCCGTGCCAACCAGCACCCGGTTGACCGACGCACCGAAGATATCCAATCCCGACAAATCCAGAGTTGCGCGCTGCGAGCTGCTCGAAGGATCGGTCGCCTGCCGCACGATCAGACTACCGCCATTCAGATTCAGCGCGCCGTTTGGACCGGTGAGCGTCGTGTTCACCTGCTGGATACTGCCGTTGTCGGTCTCGGTGCCGACCGTCAGCCCGGTCGCGCCTGTGATATTCAATGTCTTGCCCGGCGAAATGAGTGCTGTGTGATTCCCGTTCGTGTTTCCGATATGCAATGAACCAATCGTCCCACCGAATGTGAGATCCACGACATTGTTGATGTTCGACACCGTCACGCCGCTTGCGCCGATGTCGAAGAACTTCACGTCATCGAGCGCCTCGGGCGGACCGGCTGGCGACCAGTTTCCACCGTTGGACCAATTGTTCGCGCCCGCCCCGGGACCATTCCACACCATGATGCCGGGTGAATGATTGCCGACCGTGAGGCTGAACGCATCACTCGCAGATAGCCCGTCGCCATCCGTCACCGTCACGGTGATGGTCGCAATGCCGCTTTGATTCGGTGCGGGCGTCACGGTGACCGTGCGATTTGACGCGCTGCCACCAAAAATAATGTTCGCATTCGGTACCAGGTTCGTATTGGACGACGCGCCACTCACCACCAGGTTGGCGGCCGGTGTGGCGCCGTCACCAATTGTGAACGGAAGCGGACCCGTCGCCACGTTGACTCCGGTGGATTGATTACCGATATCTGAAACGGTGGGCGGCGCGCCGGCCATGAAGAGTCGTAATTGCGGACGCAGGTTTACATCAGCGTGCTCGCGCGAAGCATAATCCACGACGCCGTTCGCGCCGAAATTGCGGATCGAATAGAGCTGCACGGAAATCTGTTTGTCACCCGCCAGCGCCTCCTGCACCTGCGGCGTGACGACGACTTCCAGCGGGCCGTTCGTGCCCGGAATCCAGGTGGCGAACCGTTTGCCGGCAAATGGTTGATTGTTCCAGGTAACAGACGCTTCACTCCAGGCATCGTTCGTACCGAACGCCACGCCCTGTTCGATGCCATCCGTGCCCACGCTTACCGGCGTCAATCGCAACCGCGCCTGATAGACCGTGCCGGTCACCGACGTGAGATCCCAGCGCAGCCAGGCTTTGCGGTCATTGTCGTTGCTGGTGTCCTCCTTGATGGTAAGCGTGGTGGCCGGACCGAAGTTGCTGTTCGCACTCGCGCCCCCACGGACCGTGGCGTCAGCAACCGGGTAAATTACGTTCGTTCCACCCGCTAGCGCCGGGGCAACTTGTAGCTCCAGCAACGCCCAATCGACACCGACGTCGTTCTTCAACGCAATGTTGAGCTTCCCATCGGCGAGCAGTCCGAGTTGGCTGGAGAGATCGAGCACCTTCACCGACGGATTTGTCACGCTTGTGGAAACGGGCGTCCAGCCGAGACCGGCCAACGGGAATACATTGTTCGTACTGTCGAGAAACAACACATCGTCGGACGACGCACCACTGGCCGCGCGGATTGCCAGGGTGAGCGTAGCGGCCACGATCTGGTCCGTGACCGAGAGGCTGTAGTTGAATGTGAACGGCACCCATTGATTATTGGCAACCACGTCGAAACCGTTAACGGCTGCCCCACCTGCCATACTGATCACGGCCGCGAGCCACGCCGAATCCACCGGTACCGATTCGCCAGGCGCGGAGCTGTTCGTGAAGGAGTTGATCTGGCCCAACCAATATTCGCGCGTCTGAAGATTCGGGGCGGCGAGGCGATCCTGGAGTTGCGCGTAGTAGAGACTGTTGGGGAAGACATTGGTCGCGCTTGAACCGGACGAATCGTAATCCCCGGCGTCATGCGGGCCGACGTAAACAGTTCCGTTCTTGATCTGGCCAATGCTGCCGATGAGCCAGTTGTGTGCGCCGGGCGGTTTTTGCACCACATAGCCACTGCTGGCGTAGCAATTGTAGGCAACTTCGTTCGCACCCGCCCAGCCGTGGCCACTCCCGAGGTTGCCACGATTCTGGATGTTCAGGGCGTTGCCGTTCACGGTCACGTTGTCCCACAACGCGCCCGTGCCCCAGCGATGATGGGGACCGCAGTCGGACTTGGCTGAGTCATTGAGACCGTCCACGAAAACATTCGGGCCGGTCGTCAGCGACTGCGTGACGAACTGGTGGCGGTCCTCGTCCGTGTAGCAATTCTCCAACAGGCAAAGCGAGGAATCGTCCAGCACGAACGCGTAACGGCGGCCACCAGTGATGACGGATACGGGATCAAGACTCCGGCAATCGCGCACCGTTGTGAAACGCGTTCCGCTGTAGAGGGCCACGCAGGCGTAACCGAAATACTGCGAGGTCACGTCGCGCACCCAGGCGTTCTCAACGCTGTTGAGCTGCACCAGAATCCACCCGTGATCTTCGTCATCCACACCAGCAAAATTAGACACTCCGCGCAGATGTTCGACGGCGCAATTGTTGATGCGGCTGGTCCAGGTGTACTTGCGGACGGTACCGCCCGCGTGCCGCGCCTCGATGGCAGTGGTAATCGGCGCGTTGATGAAAACGCGGTTGCCTTCGAGGCGCGTGATGACACGGTCGAAATCAATGTGGTAACCGCTGGCCGTCCAAGGCGAGGCGTCCGGATCGCCTGGCGGTCCGAGCAAGTCCATGCCAATCTCGGAAATCCAGTTGCTCGTGGCGATGCGACGAACGAACACGCGGTCGCCCACGGCAAACCCACTGGTGCTGTCCACGTTGAAACTGCGCGCACCCACCGGCAAGTAGTAGTCTGTGAGATTATGCGTCGTGCTGCTGGAAGCCGAACCCGAACCGGTAATCCGGATGAGGGTGTGCTGGTTCGTCGCCGTGGCGCGCAAGACCGTGCCGTTCGTTCCGCTGCCGACGCCGCGAAGAACGACCCCGCTGGAATTGATCGTCAGTGTGCCGTTCACCTGATACTCACCCGCCGTCAGCAACACCGCGCCGCGGAAGCCGTTGGTGTCAACGGGCATGGCTTCGACGGAATCAATCGCAGCTTGAATACTGGCGCGGTCATCGCCAGCGACAGGCGAGATGGTGACTTTCACGGGCACGACCGGCAGTGGCCCTCTGCCGCCCTTATAACCCACCGAGGTGTAATCGAGAATCCGATTTCCGAGGGCGTCAGGTTGGTGTAGCAACCGACCGCTTACTCCGGGGAAAACCCATTTGCTCAAATTGGTGGCGGCACCAGCCGGCACACCACTGGCCGCAAGAATAGTGGCGACCGCAAGCGAGACAAACAACCGGAGCTTCATTCAGGTCGAAAGCCTAACCGGCGCGCCCTAGTAATTCGATGCCCACTGTTTGTGACGGAATCCCTCGTACAAAAAGCGGCCGTCAACCGGGTGGATCGCCGCGTCGCCCTTGAGCGCATGCCGGAAATCGGTGGACACGCCGCCGGCGGCAGCGATCCGGCCATTCTGGATTATTTGCGGCGACCGCCATTTGTGGGTTTCCCCGTGGCCGTCGGCAAAGCCAAACGTGCTGGATGTCCCATGAAACACGGAGAACGGATCCACGGTGGACGTTTGAAACGGACTGGAGGGCGTCGTATCCTCCACTTTCATTTCCCAGGCGCCGCGATTCCAGCCGCGATGGTCGGATTCTTCAACGAAGGTGAATGTGCCGCTCGGGTTTTTCATGTCCGAGTGCTTCTCGAAACGCATTTTTTTGAGCGTGAAACTGTTGTTGCCCGCCTCGCCGATCACGGAAACCTTGGAATAACTGTCATACGCCCAACCCTTGCCCGGGGCGAGTTTGGTCCGCAAGTCGCCGGGGCAATGATTGGCTTCGCGACCGGGACAGTAATTCCATATGTCCGATTGCCGGAGCCCAAAGGTGACCCAGTCCAGCGCTTGCTGGGCAGTCGCTGCAGTGGTGGTATCGGCATCCGATCCGTTGGCGTATTTGGGGCCCAGCCAATAGCCGCCACCCGGATTTCCGGTTGTTGGCAGAACCAGATCGTTGTTGTCGGTGGCAAACATGGTGAGCGCCAGCCCCAACTGGCGCATGTTGCTCTTGTCCACAGTCAGCGTGGCTCGCAACTTGGCCTTGGCCAGCGCGGGCAACAACATGGCCGCGAGAATGGCGATGATGGCGATGACCACCAGCAGTTCAATGAGCGTGAAGGCGCGGGCAAGGGGCTGGTTTCGGGGCTTGGATTTCATGCGCTTTGATTGATCAACCAATCCGGCTGTAAGACAGAGCGGTTGCTGATTTCTGCAGCAACATACGAGGTCCTGCGGCGGAACAGTATTGAACAAACGTCCAATCTCAGCAGCCGCGGGCAATCGCCACCCCAGATGCGAAGGGCGTCGTGGAAGTAAGCGCGTCTACTTGTGCGTGGTGCGTTCCGCCACCCACGTGATATCCGCGGCCTGACTGGCGGGAATTGGTACCGGAAAATCATTGGCGGTCTTCTTGACGCCCCGTAGCGTTGAGCCGTTGCGCCACTTCCGGATTTCCGAGTGACCGTCCGCAAACGAAAAACCTCCGGCGCCATTGTGATACGATGCCGGCAAGTCACTCCACGCCGTGCGCTCGCTGGGATCGGCAGCGGTGCAGAAAACAAACCACCCGTCGTTGATGCTGTCCGGATGCTCGTCGAGAAACACGAAGACCTCGGCGGGCTTTCGGAAATCGGAATCCTTGAGGAACTGCATCCAGGCGGCATTGATTTTACCGCCGTCACCCTTGTTGCCGACGAAGGCATTCATCGACAGACTGCGGGAGCGGGGACCGGCATCCGACGGGACGATGTCGGCCGGACATTTGTAAATGCCGGTATTTTTTCCCACGAACGGCCCCAGCAGCGCGTTGCGAATCAGATCCAGATTCACGTTCTGCGAATTGTTGCCCCAGCTCATCACGTTACCGACCCAATTGTTCGTGTCGGTGATCGAGGCCGGCTTGTTGTACACCAGCCGTTCCGCGTTATCGGCCGAGTAGAGTTTCCATGCCAGGGTCAATTGCTTGGTGTTGTTGAGGCAACTGATGCCTTGCGCCTTGGTCTTGGCCTTGCTGAGCGCGGGCAACAGCATCGCGGCGAGGATCGCAATGATGGCAATCACCACCAACAGTTCGATCAAGGTGAAGGCGGACCGCCCACCACGGCGGTCCGCTCCCCACCAAGCGTACCTTAAGCTGTCGCGACGATCATGCATCCCACCGGGCTCATTAAAGCTTGATGCGGTAGAATTTTCGCTCTCCGCTGGCGGGAGTCGTCAGCGGGGATGAACCGGCGACATCGGAATAAGGTCCGGTCACCACGGTGGCTTCCTGAAGCGTGCCCGTTGGCCAAGTGATGATGACATCGGCGCCGGACTTCACAATCGTCAGTGGATGATTGCCAAGCACCCCCACTGAGTAATGCGCGGCAACCCGCGCATCGCTCAACGCGTAACCGTAAACCGCCACTTCATCCACGCCCCCCGTAAACGCCCGGTCCGGGAAACTCGCGCCGGCTTGGATGCCAAAGGCCTTGTGCCAGCGACCGCGCGCGCCGATGGACCAATTCGCGTTGTCCACCGCGAGGAAACCCGTCGCGTCATTGTTGGTGGCCACCGGAATGCCGTTGCGATACAACTTCCAATCCGCGCCATCGTGAGTGCCCACCAAGTGCACCCAAGTCGGGGTACCCAAATCGGGCGTGGCATCCACCTCGGCTTTATGATTCAGGCCGTCGTAAGAAACAATCTGGTAGGTGTTATTCTCGATCCGCAGCGCATCCTCACGGACGAAGCCATCGTTACCACCGTGACCCAGAATGTAAGCCTCGAATGCGAGGGCGGCGGCGGGGGTCACCCACGCTTCAATGCTGCCGGGCCCGTTGAGATTAAGGCCGGCTGGATTTCCCAATTCAACGTAACTTGTCTTTCCATCGAATGCCCGCCCGCGGTTGTCAGCTTCAAAACCGAGATACGCCGGCGCGCTCGGGCCGGTGTTGGTTAGTGCATTCGCTGCCACGCCCCTGGCGACCAAGCCCAGGCTGCCGCTGTTGGCAATCACCCCGGACGCAGCCTCGTTCATCCGCCAGTAACCCGCCGGCGAATGCGAGGCAACCAAGGTTTCATAAGGTGTCGCCCGCGCAGCGTTGGTGGCGTTCTGATAATTAGCGAGCACCTGCGCCGCCGAGAGCGCACTGCCGTAGATGGCAACCTCATCAATGGAGCCGGTGAAAGCGTTTTCGTAGCCGTTGTCGTTGAGCGCCGGATTGGCGTAGCTGCCAATGGCCATTTCGCCCACTGTCTTCGCGGCGTACGTTCCATTGGCAACGGTTTGTTGCGCCACTTGCACGCCGTTTAGATAAAGCGTCAGGCTCGGGACGGCAGCGTTATGCACGGCCACGAGGTGACTCCAATCACCCACCACGTAAGGCCCGCCGGTCACTTCCATATAACGCGTGCTTCCCACCCCATTGAACATGCGGAAGTTCCAGCCCGTGCCCGCAACCCGTTGGAAAACATCCCAGCCACTGCGATTGCCGCCGCCATTGGGTGACGTGCTGGTGCGGTTGTGCAACGGACACTGCGCGTTCCCGTAGCCGTCCACGGTCGGTTTCACCCATGCCTCCACGGTAAATGAACCGCTGGGATTCAATGACGGATGATAAGGAACGGTCGTCGGCGAACCACCATCCGCTTGTGCGAGACCAACGTAAGTCGCGGAGGTGTCCGCGCTGCCGACAATCGCGCCTGTGTCTCCGAGCTTCACGCCCACCGTGTGGGTGCCATCCGCCACCGCGCCCAGGCCGCCGGTGTTTGCGGCACTCGGTTCGTTCAAGCGCAGATGCAACACTGCGCCATCGGATGCCACCAGCGATTCATACGCCACAGTGCGCGAGGCATTCGTGGCGTTATCGTAGTGCGCGAGAATCTGGGCGGATGACAGCGCGTTGGAGTACCAGGCCACTTCATCCACGTAACCGGTGTAGGGGTTGTCGCCCGGGTTGTTCGCCCCGTAGGCGCCGACGCTCAGCCCAACGTCCGTGTTCGCCGCGTATGTATCGGCTTCCGAGGCCACTTCAAGCCCATTCACAAACAGCCGCGCGGTCGTGCCGTCCCATGTCGCCGCCAAATGCGCCCACTCGCCGATGACGTACTGGCCGCCGGTGATGTCCACCGACTGATTTCCGTCAAGGCCGTTATACATGCGGAAATTGAAACCCGCCAGATCGTCGCGCTGGAAGAAGACCCATCCTTGCCGCGGCGAGACAGAATGCCGGTTGAACAGTGGCGCCTGCGCATTTCCCAATCCGTCGATGGTCGGCTTCACCCACGCCTCAATCGTGAATGGCTGTCCTGGTGGCGGGTTGATCGCTGACGCAAACGGCACGATCGTTCGCGCGCCACCCTGACCGGGATATTCGGTGTAATAGGTCGAGCCGTTCGCGCTGCCGGCGATGGCGCCGCCATTACCGTGCAGGACATTGACATGCGTACCATTTCCCGCCGCTCCCAAACTGCCGGCGTTGCGGGCCGCCGGTAACGGGGCAGCGGCGTCACCCAGTCGATAATAGGCGAGCGGGCCATCCGCCAACACCGCGCTGGGATAATCGGCGGCGATCGCGATCGTTAGGAACTGGGAACAGGCAGCCGTCAGGAGCAACGGCAATTGGAGTCTTGGCATACGGGTCTGGGTTTGCATACGGGTTGTTTTGGTTGTGGAAAAACTGGCTTAAGTGTTCGCTGAGACCGGCGGTTGCGACAATATGAGCTTTGTTACATTTATGGTAATTTCGTATTCCGCGCGGTCAGCGGTTATTTGAGGCAGCGGGCAAATTATCCGTTCTTGCTAACTTATGGCTCCGCGTGGCGGCTCACTTATGCCGGAACCCTAACACAGCTTCGGTACGATTGCCCAGGTCGAGTTTTTTGCAATTGTTCTTCGGGTGATTGAAAACCGTTCACACGCGGCAATGACTTGTTATCGGGTCATGCGTAAGCCGACTCTACGTCGGCCCGAGGCCATCGTGTATCGGACGAATGTCTAATAGCGTTCCGCGTGCTACTCCGGTGAATCCTACCACCTCTCGCAGTCAGACTGGTTCCGAAGCTTGCGATGAAACACCGGTACGATTGACCACAGCCGTAGCCAAAACAAACCGGTAGATAGCTTCATCTGTTCCCACTGACCGAAGGAGGCGTGGACGCGCGTCGCACCATTGCGAGGAACTTGATCCTTCTTGCTAATTTGTCCGGCACAGAGGGTGCCCCGGGCATTTGCCTGGGTGACATTCCGTAATGCTTGAATTTGCCGTAATGCCGGCTGCTCGGTAGGGTCAGCACATTCAAGGAAAAGCTCAGCAAACTCCGTCAGGTCGAGCTTTAGAAACCATTTGGACTTGGGCAGGGTCACTGTGACTTCGAGAGAATGCTCTACTCTCTCGTCCTAACGGACTGCCCGAGTCCGATTCACTTCAGCCAAGCGTTCAGGTGCGATCCGCGAGCAGCCAAAGCAGTGCATCTGGCACTTCTTCTTTGGGCAATTGACTATTGCCTCACCACCTAGGTGCGTAGTTGGACGGCCCTGATAATTATCCGTAGCTGACCTGAACGAAAATGCTTTGAAGAGCCCAAGGCAGGGGAGCGAAGATTCGACACCCCGGTACATGTGAATCCGAACCGCCAATTATCTAATAGCCCACACCAAGCCACCCATGAAGAGCATCTATTTCCCACCCGGCGCAACCCAGCAGAATGGTTCGTCAGGCCAGCTACAACTAAACTCACCAACAGGTCCGAACTCCTTCAGCAGTGGCTCTTGTTTGTCCGTCTACCATCTTTGCCGCTTCTGGGTACTGGTACTTCTGCTCGGGGTTGGCCTGACGCACTATGCCGCCGCGCAAGGTGCGCTCACCAACGGCTGGACTCATACTGCGACCATCGCGCCACTCGGTAACGCCGACGCCTGGACTTTTTCCGCCACGACCGGTGACAGCATCGTCGTCCGCGTGGGTGAAATCAGTCAGACAAACGCTTTCACGGTGCGTCTGCGACTACAGAATCCGAACGCGGTGCAAATCGCCACGGCCCAGAGTGCAGTTTCGGCAGAGATTGTGGTGACGGCGACGAACACCGGCACGTTCACCGTGATGGTGGATGATGCTCTGGGCACGGCGACGGGCATGTACCGCCTGACGCTGGTCAAAGCACCCGGCACAATAATCGTTGAACCCAGTGATGAAGGCGGGCCGTTGACCAATGGCGTGGCTCATCTGGGAAATCTGCCGCCCGGGGATCTGGATGTATGGAACTTCACCGCCAGCAGTGGGGAGAATCTTGTCATCAAGGTTGGTCAAATTACCGAGACGAACAATCTGGCAGCGTGGGTGCGCCTCTATGGTCCAGACGGGGCGCTGCTAGGTTCTGGCTGGGATACGTATTCGGCCGAGGTGACAGTCCGGGCGACCAACAGCGGGACGTTCTCGGTTGTGATCGCGAATAATCCTTACTATAGCGATGCGGCGAGTGGCACCTACCTGCTGACCCTCGCCAAAACTGGCAGCCCCATCGTGGTGTCATCCGGCGACGAAGGCGGGCCGCTCACCAACGGCGTGGCGCACAGAGGCAACCTGCTCCTCGGCGATCTGGACTTGTGGAATTTCAATGCCAGCAGCGGAGAGAATCTGGTCATCAAGATTGGCCAGGTGACCGAGACAAACAATTTCGCTCCTTGGGTTCGACTCTTCGGCCCCGATGGGGCCTTGGTCGCATCGAGTTGGAATACCGCTTCCGCCGAGGTGACAATCCGAGCCACCAACAGCGGCACGTTCCTGGTAGTGATTGCCAACTATCCCTACTACAGCGATCTCGCCAGTGGTAACTACCTGCTCACGCTCGCCAAGACTGGCAGTCTCATTGTGGTATCACCAGCCGATGAAGGTGGGCCGCTGACCAACGGTCTGGCTAACGTCGGAAACCTGCCGCTGGGCGATCTGGATCTGTGGAATTTCGCGGCCACCAGCGGGGAAAGCCTGGTCATCAAGGTCGGCCAGATAACGCAGACAAATGATCTCGCGCCGTGGATCCGGCTTTACGGTCCCGACGGGGTGTTGGTGGCTTCCAGCTGGGATCAGACCGCCGCCGAAGTGGCGATCCAGGCGACCAACAGCGGCGAGTTTCTGGTGATCATTGGTAATTATCCCTACTATACCGACGCCGCGAGCGGCATGTATCTGCTCACCCTGGCAAAAACCGGCAGTCCATTTGCCGTTTCGCCGGGTGACGATGGCGGGCCGCTGACGAATGGTGTGGCGCATCACGGCAATCTGCCGGTCGGGGATTTGGACTTGTGGAATTTTACCGCCACGGCGAACGAGACAATCGTCCTCCGCGTTGGCCAAAGCAGCGAGACCAACAATTTTGCTCCGTGGCTCCGGCTCTATGGGCCCAATGGCGTTCTGGTTGGTGCGAATTCAGGGATCGCTGCGGGGGAAGTAACCATCCGCGCTACGAATAGCGGTACCTTCCTCGTCGTGATCGGCAATGACCCCTATTACACCGACGCGGCCAGCGGCACTTACGTGCTGGCGCTGGCCCGGACGGGCAGCCCGATTGTGGTATCACCCGGCGACGAGGGCGGCGTGCTAAACGGTGCGGGGACGTATTCCGGCACAATGCCCATTGGCGATCTGGACCTCTGGGAATTCACCGCCTGCCTTGGCGATTTCATCCACGTCCGCGCGGACGAGATTACTCAGACGAACAGTTTTGCCCCGTGGGTCCGACTTTACGGTCCCACCGGCGCTTTGCTGGCTTCGAGCTATGGGGACACTTTCGGCGAGGTGGCGTTGCGGACTACCAATGGAGGCAAGTTCCTCGTGGTGATCGCCAACAATGAGTATTACAACAACGCCGGCTATGGTACTTACCAGTTGACCGCCAATGGACTGAATGCGGGCTTGAAACTTTGCATTCCGCTCATTGCGGGCACCAATGCGACGCTTGCGGCGATCGGCGGCGCTACCAATGCCACATACATCCTTTACACGCACACGAACCTATCCACCCCGTTCGCCGCTTGGACCCCGCTGTGGACCAATCAATTTGACCAGTTCGGCACCTTCAATCGCTCCAACGCGTTCAATAAGACCGAGCCCCAGCGCTATTTCCGGCTGCTCGTGCCGTGATGGATGGCGGGAAGAACACGCTTATCGGCGCCTGGGTATTAGCAGGTGAAAGGCGATACAGGTCGCGCGTGGCAATGTCGCCGGGTCGACCCATTGCGACTGGCGCGCCCTGAGGCGGGGATTAGTTCTGTCGCGAGCGCGTGAAGGTGCTGTGGACGTAAGTCAGCCAGATGAGGCTAAGCAGGGCGATGATGAGGCCTTGGCTCAGGGCCGGAAAGCGATAGGCCAGATACGCGATTAGGCCACAGCACGCAGTGGCTTTGAGAAAATCGGATGGGCGCATAATATACAAAGCTTTGTGGTTGGACGACCATTCCTACCACTCAAAGGGTGAGGGTGCAATCGGGGTCTGACCCGAGTGATGCCGGCAAAGAAAAGGCCTCGGACGCGGATCTGGTCCCGTTGTCCAGCTGCCAGATCGCGCGCCCGATGGGTATAACACCCCATATACAAGCCGAAGTCGTTATCAGACATTGACTGGAATAGAGGTCGCTTGGAGTCAGGGGTTAAGCAGCGAACTCGCGCCTCAACGACGTACACAATGAAGCAAAATTTGCAGGGGCCGACGCTGCGAAACCAGCCAGACTGGCGTAAGCAAAGCCTGACGAAGACCCCCGGTGACCCCGCCAACCGGCACCCGCCGGCTGGAGGCGGCGCGCACCAGCGCTTTCAGGAATTTCAAGCGCGGCCTCAAATTGAGGCGGCGTTGGACAAGTATTGCGGCCTTATACGATTCCGCCCCCCCATGGACTACCTTACCACCACCGACAGCAATTCCGCCCAATCGGTAAATCTCCCCGAGCCGTATGTGGTTGGAATTGAGGACTCCCGCTTGGTGGGGCAATCCGCGAGTGTCAGGCCCGACCGACCAGTCCACGGCAGCAAACGGCTGAGGGTCGAATTCCATCCGGCCACCGAAACCATCCTCTTGTTACGATTTTCACCCAGCAAAAAACTCACGCTGGGGCTTCGTACGAAGTTCGTTGAAACAAAAAGAATGCTAATCCAAATATGAAGAAGAAGGGGACCAAGCACACCGCTCCAGTAACCCAGTTGCCCAAATGTGCCACCGGCATCCAGGGTCTTGACGAAATCACCGGCGGCGGACTGCCGCGCGGGCGGCCCACGTTGGTCTGTGGGGGCGCGGGTTGTGGCAAGACGCTGTTTGCTGCCGAGTTTCTCATGCGCGGGGCTGCCGAGTTCAACGAGCCGGGCGTGTTCATGTTGTTCGAGGAAACGGAAGCGGAACTGAAGGCCAACGTCGCCTCGCTCGGGTTCGATCTGGCGGGTCTGGTGCGACGCAAAAAAATCGTGCTCGAACATGTGCACATTGAGCGCAGTGAAATTCATGAAACCGGCGAGTATGACCTGGAAGGGCTGTTCGTCCGGCTCAATCACGCGATTGATTCCATCGGGGCCAAACGCGTGGTGTTGGATACGCTCGAAGCGCTGTTCGCCGGCCTGCCCAACGAAGCCATTCTGCGCGCCGAGTTGCGCCGGCTTTTCCGCTGGCTCAAGGACAAGGGCGTGACCGCTGTGATCACCGCTGAACGCGGGCGCGAACAACTGACCCGCCACGGGCTGGAAGAATACGTCTCCGATTGCGTCATCCTGCTCGATCATCGGGTCAATAACCTGATCGCCACGCGGCATCTCCGGGTGGTGAAATTTCGCGGCACCTTGCACGGCACGAACGAATTTCCCTTCCTCATCGGCGAAAAGGGAATCAGCGTGCTGCCCATCACGTCCCTGGGGCTGAAGCACAAGATATCGAACGGCCGGGTTTCCACTGGCATACCGCAACTCGACACAATGCTGTCGGGTCGCGGATTCTTTCGCGGTAGCAGTATTCTGCTCACGGGTACGGCCGGCACGGGCAAGACCAGCGTGGCCGCCAGCTTCGCCCAAGCGGCCGCGCAGCGTGGGGAGCGGGTGCTCTTCTTCTCGTTCGAGGAGTCACCTTACCAGATTGTCCGCAACATGCAGTCCATTGGCTTGCGCCTGGAGCCACTGGTAAAACGGGGACTGCTGCGGTTCCACTCGGCCCGGCCCACGCTTTACGGTTTGGAAATGCACCTGGCCACGATGTTCACGGAGATTGCCGAGTTTCGACCGGCCATTGTCATCGTGGACCCCATCACCAGCCTGCTGGTCGCGGGCGCCGACTTCGAAACCAAAGGGATGGTGACGCGGCTGATTGATTATTTGAAGGGCGGACAAATCACCTCGCTCTTCACCAGCCTGACGCATGGCGGCCATGCGCTGCAACAAAGTGAGATCTCTATGTCCTCGCTCATGGATGCGTGGTTGTTGTTGCAGGACTTCGAAGGCAATGGCGAACGCAATCGGGTGCTCTACGTGCTCAAAGCCCGCGGCATGGCGCACTCGAACCAGGTCCGCGAGTTTTTGATTTCCCACCGGGGCATTGACCTGGTGGACGCCTACGTCGGCCCGAACGGCGTGTTGATCGGATCGTCCCGCGTGGCCCAGGTCGCCCGCGAAAAGGCGGAAGCGCTGACCAACCGGCAAGAAACGGCCCGCCGCAAGCGTGAACTGGCACGAAAGCGTGCAACCGTCGAGAAACAAATCGCCGGGCTACGCTCCGAATGCGAAACCGAAGAATGGGAGCTGCGGCGGGTGAACGAACACATGGATGAGCGCACCCGAGGGCTGACCACCAGGCGGCTCGAACTGGGCGGTTTGCGCCAGTCGCCCAGGAATGCGAATAGCCGGCCCCAACCAACGAACAAAAAATGAAAACCAAAACGACCGGTCCACGCCTAACCAAACCCAAAGACCCACGCCCCAAACTCTGGCAACTGCGCCTCTACGTGGCTGGGCAGACGGCACGCTCGCTGACCGCGTTTTCGAACCTGAAGCAGATTTGCGAAACCCACCTCAAAGACCGCTATCGGATCGAGGTGATTGATCTGGCGAAAAAGCCGCAACTTTCCAAAGGCGACCAAATCCTGGCGCTGCCCACGCTGGTTCGCAAATTGCCCGTGCCCGTGCGAAAAATCATCGGTGATCTTTCCGACACGGAGCGCGTGCTCGTAGGACTGGACTTGCGGGCGCCCCCGCGCGAAAAACCGATGGTGAAGGCCGAGCATAACGGAGTCTTATTTTGAAGAAAGCCCTCATCAAGCAAGCGACGCAAGCCTTTGGAAAAGCCCTGGCCAAGCAGCCCGTGGCCAAATACATCCTGCGACTTTATGTGGCGGGCGCCAGCGACCGATCGCGCCAGGCCATCCTCCGGGCCCGTCAATTGTGCGAAACCGAACTTGAGGGTAACGTTGAACTGGAAGTGATTGATGTGTATCAGCAACCAATCCTGGCGCGTGATGGCCAAATCGTCGCCACCCCCACACTGGTCCGGGAATTTCCCAAACCAGTGCGCCGGCTCATCGGTAACTTATCCAATGCCGCTGGCCTGATTGTCGGATTGGATTTGGATTCTAAGGCCAAGTCGTGAAATCTGCCCGCCCCAAACGTGCCGTCCGTTCTGTGTCACTGCAGAACTCATCGGGCATCGCGCAGGCGGACGAACTGGCTGAACTCCACGCGCGGCTGGCGGAGATGGAAGAAGCACTGCGCGCCATCCGCAGCGGTGAGGTGGACGCCGTGATGGTCGCGGGCAAGTCCGGCGCGCAAGTGTTCACCCTGCAAGGGGCCGAGCAGGAATACCGGGCCCTCATCGAATCCATGAATGAGGGCGCGCTGACGCTGACGGCGGACAAGCTGATTCTTTACGCCAACCAGGGTTTCGCTCGCATGGTCAAATGCCCGCTGGAGCAGGTGACCGGCAGTTTCTTTCGCCGTTTTCTTTCCGAGGAAGATCGGGCAACGCTCCGGCCGCTGATGAAAGGGACCGCCATCTCGGGCTCGAAAATCCAGGTGCAGCTCCTTGCCTGCGACGGTTCGCAAGTTCCGGCGCAAATCTCCATTCGCCCCCTGACCAAGAAGGGTAACAACCGCGCGGCCATCGGCATGGTGGTGACCGACCTGACGATGATCCGGCGCAACGAGCAACTGCTACGGGCCCTGACGAATCGCGTGGTGCAAGTGCAGGAAGCCGAGCGCGGGCGCGTGGCGCTGGAATTGCATAATCGCATCACCCAGTTGCTCTGTGCCGCACTCGTTCGCAGTCAGGCCCTGGCCAACCGGCTCTCGGAAGACGACGGCATCTTGAAGCGCGAGGCAATCAAACTCCGGGAAATGCTTGGCCAGACGGCGGGCGAAGTGGAGCGGATCTCGCGCGACCTGCGGCCCAGCGTATTGGATGAGCTGGGGCTGGTCGCGGTGCTGCGCGATACAAGCACGGCATTTGCCGAGCAGACCGGCGTGACGGTCAAACTGGCGTGCGTCCAGTTATCCGAACGGTTGCCCGCGGGCATCGAACTGGCGCTCTACCGCATACTTCAGGAAGCGTTGAAAAATGTTCAGCAACACGCCCGCGCCCGGCACGTGGTGGTGCAACTGAGATTGCGTGGCGGCGGCGTGGAATTGGCCATCCATGACGACGGGATCGGCTTCGATCCCGATCATCAACCGACTCCGCGTAATGGCAAGAGTGGCTTGGGGCTCATCAGCATGCGCGAGCGGGCGAATTATGAAGGCGGCGCCCTCAAGGTCAAATCCGCCCGTCGGGCTGGCACGGAAGTTGAAGTCCACATTCCCCTGCCCCGCTCCAACGGCGTAGCCAAGGTAAGCTGACGCATGAAACGCATTTCTGTCCTTCTCGCCGATGACCACCAGATTGTCCGGGAGGGATTCCGGTCGTTGTTGGGCCACGAACGTGACCTCGAAGTGGTCGGCGAAGCGGCCAACGGTCGGGAAGCCGTGCACCTGACCCGAAAACTTCACCCCGAAGTGATCGTGATGGATATTGCGATGCCGATGCTCAACGGGTTGGAAGCCACCCGGCAGATCTGCAAAGCATTGCCGGCCACGCGGGTGCTTATCCTTTCGGCTCACAGCGATGACGTGTACGTGGATCAAGCCATCGATTTGGGCGCCGCGGGGTTTTTGCTCAAGCAAACCTCCGCCCACGTTCTAGCCAGTGCGATTCGCACAGTGCATCAGGGCAACACATACTTCGCCCCGGAGATCTCCAAGCAAGTCCGGACTCGCCGTTCGAAGTCCGGCCCGCGTACCGGGAACATCGAGAACCACAACTTCCGCCTGAGTTCACGCGAGATGGAGGTGCTCCAATTGATCGCCGAAGGTATGTCCAACAAAAGAGTTGCAGAGAAACTGGGGGTGAGTTTTAAGACCGTGGACAAGCATCGGCAGCATCTCATGGGCAAACTCGACATCCACGATATCGCCGGGCTCACCCGCTACGCCATCGCCAAGGGGATCACCGTGGGTAGTAGTCGTGTGGCTTCGGCTGGCTGATCTCTTAACTGGCCCGACTCCATCGCTTGCGATAGGCGGGGATGATCGCGGTTCGTTCGGACGATAACAATTCGCGTTGGACTCTGTTGGCGATCGGTCCACAAGCCTCAGCCCACAACAGCAGAACCAGCGCATTCAGAATCCGCTCCCGGGGATGCCGCCGACTCCGCGGCAGCAGGATCGTCTGCAGACCAAAGACTCGTGCGTTCGCCAGGCCGTTGCGCCAACTGCCAATGCCGGGCCATTTGTTGATGCGGCTTGAGACATAGTCTGAAACGGACTTGAAGTCACCTCCGAGTCGGCGATTTTCCAGCCAGAGCCAGACTTTCAATGCCAGCGAACTTATCCCGGCAAAATGCTCCTGCAGCGAGGCCCGCGACGGCTCGGATCGATGCGGATGGAGTTTGAATTCAATTCCCGCCGCGTGACGCTGGCGCACTTCCTCGAACCACGCCAAATCTTGGGTTGAGACAAGTTCGGTCAACCGCCGGCCCCGCTCCCGGCAACTCCAATGATACTTACCGAAGGCAATCAACACCGCATCGCCAAGGGCCAGTTCGGTCTTCGCGATGTTCCGGCCGACAAAATCGGCGTCCTCGGCTGAGAAACACGCTTGCTCCAGTTTTTCGCGCGCAAAGAGCAGGCCCGTGCACCGGTTCATCAGCAGCCGGGTCGCTTCGGACAAAGGAATGGTCCCGGCATTGCGATGATGTTCACAACCGACGAAGAGACTGTCATCCCCCAGCAGCCACCGATGCCCCACCAACAGATCGTGATAAAACAGACTCTGAGGACTGCGGCGAAGTTTTTCCACCGAAGTGATTTTGAATTCCAATTCCACCCCGGCGAATGACTCAAGCTCCGCGCCCAATCGATGCAACGCCTTGCTGTAGCGCCGCTCATTCAGCCACGGGTGGCCGCGAACAAAAATGTAGAACTCGAGATCGTTGTAAGGCTGATCCCCCGTCGGCGTGCTCAACACCCCGCCTTCACCACGGCCATAGCCGCCGCCAAGCGCCAGCCCTGCCAGTGAATGCTTCGGGATAATGCGACGGACGCCGGCTGAAACCTTTTCACAAATGTTCGCTAGCTGCTGCTCCAGCGCGTCACTCCCATTCACCGTGAAACGCTTTTCAACCCTGGAGACGGGCGGCGCGTCAGGAGCACAATCGTCGCGGAGTTCGGGCGCCAGGATGACTGTCATGTTCAACGATGAAGGTCAGCGGACCAGGTTGGCGGACTGATGGCGGAATCTCTTTGCGGTTGGCGGTAAGCGGTCCAACCCGTGCGGAATCCGGCCCAAGCACCGGACCGCTGTTTCCACCGAATGCGCAAGGCATGCGGCCATTCGCGCAACCGGCCGGTGCGCGCGCAAAACGACAAGTCCCGCCGCGCATCGCTGCCCCAGCCAAGGAGAACCTTTCGACCCCAGGTTGACTTTGAGTCCGGGCTGTCGCACACGGCAGCCAGTGCGCGGCCTTCGCCAAAACTGCGCTTCCACGTCTGCGCCGGCGTGTAATTATGCGAGTGCATCACCACCGATTCCGGAACGTAATTGACGCGATAACCTTGCGCGCGGCACCAGCGCGTGTATTCATCGTCCTCCGAATATTGCATCCGCTCATTGAAGCCGCGCTTCGCCCAGATGTCCTTGCGAATGCCGCTGCTCACCATGCTGAAAAAATGTTCCCACTTCGCTGATTCGCGATCCGGGCCGAAGCAGCGTTCATAGTCGTGAGCGAAAACCGCGCGACAATCGGGACGCGGAATCTGGCGCCCGAAGACAGCTGCCACTTGTGGATCGAGCAACGCATTCACGAGTGGCCCCAACCAGTCTGGTCCCTGTGGCGTGGCGTCGGCATTCAGGAATATTCCCAAATTCGAGGAGGCGAGAACCATGCCGCGGTTCATCACCCGGGACGGATTGTACTCGCAGTGCAGGATCTGGACGAAGTGTTGCGGCTGAAACTGCTTAAGCAACTCCACCGAGCCATCCGTTGAACCGGAATCAATCACGATGAGTTCCCACGGCTTGTAGTTCTGCGCCGCGAGCGCGGGCAACGTTTCTCGTAACGCCCACCCTTCGTTAAACGAGCGCAAAATGATGCTGACTTTCGGATTACCCATTCTCGTTGAGCGTACGAGATCGCCGCCTGCGATGGCATGGGGTCTTTCACCCGGGGCACGTGAGGTTTTCACCTACTTAGGGATGCGCTGGCGCAAGTCTACACTGCTGACGAATCAGTGATGACAAAGCCATGACGAAGGCCGCCCAAACCAAACCGCCGCGCATCTCCATTGCCGTGCGCGCATGGAACGAGGAAGCCGTGATCCGGCGCACATTGGAATCGCTCTTTGCGCAATCGTTGTTCGCCGAGCTGAGCGCGCGGGGCGAGACCTGCGAAGTGCTTTGCATTCCCAACGGTTGTACGGATCGCACGGCGGAAATCGCCGCGGCAGTTTTCGCGGAGCAGGCGAAGTCACACCCGTTCGCCAATGCTTTCGCGGCCAGCGTGCGGGATATGCGCGAAGCCGGACGCAATCACACCTGGAACGCATTTGTCCATGGGCTCTCGTGTCCGGAAGCGGAGTTCCTGTTTCTCATGGATTCGGACATCCTTTTCAATCGCCGCGAAACCTTGTTCAACATGTACCGGGCATTGCTGAACAATTCCGAGGCCCAGATTGCCGGCGACCAGCCCATCAAGGATGTCTCGCTCAAGCCCACGCAGACCTGCCGCGATCGCATCTCGCTGGCCACTTCCGAAATGAACCACGCGGCCCGCGGGCAAATGACCGGCCAGCTTTATTGCATCCGGGCGGAAATCGCGCGCCGGCTTTATCTGCCGAAGGAACTTGGCATCGACGACGGCTTCATCAAGGCGATCGTCTGCACTGACTTTTTCTGCGCCAAACTCAACCCCTGGCGCATCATCATTGCCGAGTATGCCTCCCACGTTTATGAAGCATACACCTCGGTGGGCGAGCTTTTGAAGAACCAGAAGCGGCAGATGATCGGCCAGACCATCGTGCATGTGCTGGTGGAGTATTTGAAAACGTTGCCGCTGCGGCAAAGAATCAATCTCGCCGAAACGCTACGCCATAAGGAAGAGGTCAGCCCGGATTGGGTCGCCCGACTGGTGGGCGAACACCTGCACCGGGTGCGACATTTCTGGCAGCTGTTTCCCGACGCGCTGAGCTTCCGCTTCAAACGCTGGTGGCGGATGCGCGGACTAAAGCGCCTGACCCATTTGCCGGCGACCCTCGTGGGTTTCGCCATGACGATGATCGCCTGTGCCCAGGCGTACCGGCATTTCAAACGCGGGAAAATGCACTTCTGGCCCAAGGCAGCCCGGGAGAATATTCGCAACCTTGCCGCTGACAAATCCAGCCTCGCCCAAACCACCTAACCATCATGAACGCGACGGAGCAGCAAAAAGATTATTACGAGGAATATTGGACCAGCGGCCACGCTCAGTATTCCGGCGATTTCCAGGGCTACGCCGCAAATCTGCGGTCCTGGATGCGCTCCGAACTGCGGGGCATGGCCCAAGACGCGCCCGTCCTCGAAGTCGGCTGCGGCGATGGCTCTTTCACCCGAAACCTCGCCGAATTGTCATCGCGCGTGACGGCGGTGGACATCTCCGCTTCACAGATTGAGCGGAACGCACGCGCGCATCCGGAGATCAGATTTCTTCAGCATGACGTCTCCCAGCCGTTTCCTTTTGCGGACGGCGGCTTCGAAGTGATCTGGTGTTCCGAGGTCCTCGAACATCTATTCGACCCGGGTATTGCCTTGCGGGAAATGCACCGGGTGCTCGCGCCGGGCGGACGGCTACTCGTGACGGTGCCGTATCACGGCGTATTCAAAGATGTGTTGATCGCGTTGTTCAAATGGGACGAGCATTTTGCACCGACCAATCCACACATCCGTTTCTTCACCCGAAAGACGTTGGCCCAACTCGCCACCGCCGCAGGATTTGAACAAATCGAATCGAAGACGTGCGGCATGAACAAGCCGCTCCGCGACCTCTTCGTTCCGACCAACATTCTGCTGAAGGCGCGCAAGCGCTGAAGGCCCAGAGGGCTAGGAGCGCCCAACGATGGAAGCCAAGGACCTCATCGCACTGGCGCTGCTGGCGGTCGCCATCCCCTCGGGCATCATTGTCGCGACCTTTTCCCAGCGGGCGCGCGACGCGGCTTTCTTCCTCATGGTTGCCTGGACGGTGGTCACGGACCGGCTCGACGTGAATTTTCTCAGCCATTACTGGTATCGCGGCACCTCCCGCGGGCTGGAGTTTTCCCTCCTGGATTTGCTCGCCATCAGCGTCTTCGCCGGTTCGTTTCTCAAGCCGCGACCAGGCGAATCGCGCTGTTACTGGCCGGCCAGTTTCGGGCTGATGCTCCTATTCTTTCTGTATGCCAGCCTCTCGGTGTTGTTCTCGGACCCGAAACTGTACGGCGTGTTTGAACTTTCCAAAATGGTTCGTGGATGCTTTTTCTTCCTGGCGGCGGCGCTCTACGTTCGCACCCAACGAGAACTTGGCATACTCGTGTTCGCGTTAGCTTGTGCCGTCTGCTTCGAGGGCGTGTGGGCGCTCAAACAGAAGCTGATCGGCGGCATCTATCGCGCTCCGGGCACGCTCGAGCACGAGAACAGCCTTTCGATGTATATCTGTCTCGTGGCGCCTATTTTCGTTGCGGCGGCCACTTCGTCGCTACCCAAGCTGCTCCGGGTGTTTTCCACTATCGCCATTGTCGCCGCCGCGCTGTGCAGCGTGCTGACCATTTCGCGCGCCGGTATTCCGATTTTTGCGCTGGTCATGTTGGGTGTGACGGCGTTCTGCGTGTCCTGGCACATTACCCTAAAAAAGGTGTTAGCGACGGGGCTCGTCGGGTTGTGCCTGGCCGGGATGTGTTTCAAAAGCTGGGACAGTCTCAAGGAACGTTACGCCGAAGCGACGTTCAAGGACGAATATCTCGACGACCAACAAGAGGGTCGCGGCTATTACTTTCGCGTGGCGAAGGTAATCGTGGAGGACAAGTTCTTCGGTGTCGGGTTGAATAACTGGTCGTATTGGGTGAGCAAAAAGTATGGCGCCATCGTCGGTCGGCCATACGACGATTACGGTGAAGTCCGCGGTAACAAGCCAGATGATCAAACCATCGAGGAACTCGTCTGGGCGGCGCCGGCCCACAATCTCGCCGCCCTGACGGTCGGCGAACTGGGCGTTCCGGGTCTGATGCTGTTCGCGCTGCTCTGGCTGCGCTGGTTTCAAATGGGATTGCGATTTCTTTTCAAACGCACTCCCGATGCGATGTATCGGTTGGGCGTCGGGCTGTTCTTCTGCACGTGCGGGATCTTTTTGCACAGCCTCACCGAGTGGACTTTCCGGCAATCTCACATTTTTCTGACGTTCAATATTCTGATCGGAACGCTGGCCAGCCTTTGCTACGCGAAACGCCACGCGCACAGAACCGCGGTTGAGGTTGCCACGGTTCCCGAATCAACCGCATATGAGCTAGCGGAAGCCGTTTCGGTGAAAGCATAGTCATGCGCGTAATTCATCTTCTCCGAAAGCATGATGCCGCCGAATGGGGCGGGACGGAAACCGCCGTGCAGCGGCTCTTCCACGGCCTGCGCAAACAGGATGTCACGCCCGTGATGTATTGCCCGTATGTCAATGGCAACGGCGATCACACAGGCAAAGGTGCGAACGAGGATCAAAACGGGCGCTCAGGCAAAAATGGCCACACGGCAACTGAATCTCCCCACGGAACCACCGACGAAATCAAACGTTTCAAATCGTTCGTACCAGTCTGGGGAATTTCGCGGGAAGAGAAACGCCAGCTCATATCGGTGGGCGGCAACCTGATGTCATTCGACTTGCTCCCCGCGATGTGGCGCGAGCCGGACGTGGCGCTCGTTCATACGCACACGCTGGGCCGGTTGGGCGGG